>FTKT01002396.1_pt2 | contig 12535 bp, 11 predicted proteins | sample 1658271 | NCBI WGS metagenome assembly FTKT01 (sample SAMEA3914811, study PRJEB12502) | metagenome | biome: forest; material: soil | place: Canada | collected 2011-08-04 | depth 0.3 m | reverse complement strand
GTCGCGCCGCAGCTGAGCATCTTCTCGGTCGGCTTCCCGATCACGCTGGGCGTCGGCCTGATCGGCGTGATGTTCACGCTGCCGCTGCTGCAGGGGCCGTTCACGGCCGCGCTGGAGCAGATGCTGATGATGTTCCGCTAGGTAAACTGCCGCGCTCCGCCACGAGCAATGCGCGCATGTCCGCACCCGGGCTCCGTCCCACCGCCCTGATCGATTTCCGCTCGCCCGACGAGGGCGTCGCGCCGCTGCGCCTCGCGTTCGGGGCGCCGCGCGAGCTGCTGCGCGCCACGAGCCTGGATGCGGTCGCGCCGCTGCTCGCGCAGGTCGACGCGCTGGCGCGCGCGGGCGCGTGGTGCGTCGGCTATCTCTGCTACGAGGCCGCCGGCGCCTTCGACGAGGCCTTCGAGACGCATGCGCCGTCGGATCCCGCGCGCCCGCTGGCGGCGTTCGCCGTCTACGACGCGCCGCTGTCCGACGACATCGCGTTCGACGAGACAGGCAGCGCCATCGTGCGCTGGACGGGAGGGCCGCAGCGCGACGCCTTCGACGCGACGATCGCCGAGATCCTGCGCGCGATCGCCGACGGCGAGCTCTACCAGGTCAACGCCACCGCGCCGCTGACCGGCACGCTGCAGGGCGACCCGCTCGCGCTGTTCGCCGCGTTGCGCCGCGCCCAGCCCAACGCGTACGCCGCGTACCTCGACTTCGGCAACGCGTCCGCGCCGGACGACCGCGTCCTGTCCGTTTCGCCGGAGCTGTTCTTCGACTGGCGCGCGCATCGCCTGCTGGCCCGGCCGATGAAGGGCACCGCGCCGCGCGGCGCGACGCCGGACGAGGATGCCGCGCAGTCCGCCTTCCTGCGCAGCGCCGCCAAGGAGCGCGCCGAGAACCTGATGATCGTCGACCTGCTGCGCAACGATCTCTCGCGCATCGCCGAGCCGCACTCCGTGCGCGTGCCGCGGCTGTTCCACACCGAGGCCTGGCCGACGGTGTGGCAGATGAGCTCCGACGTCGTCGCCACGACGCGCCCGCACACCACGCTGGCCGACGTGTTCGGCGCGCTGTTTCCCTGCGGCTCGATCACCGGCGCGCCCAAGGTGCAGGCGATGCGCCTCATCCACGAGCTCGAGCCCGAGCCGCGCGGCATCTACTGCGGTGCGATCGGCGTCGTGCAGCCGGGCGGCGCGGCGACGTTCAACGTGCCGATCCGCACGCTCGCCTTGCGCGGAGATGCGGTTCGCTGCGGCATCGGCAGCGGCATCACGGCCGACGCCACCGCCGCCGGCGAGTGGGACGAATGGCGCCACAAGCGCGCCTTCGTCGACCGTGCGAGCCAGGCCTTCGAGCTGCTGGAGACGCTGCGCCTGGAGGACGGCGTCTTCGTCGAGGCCGAGGCCCACCTCGCGCGCATGGCCGCGGCGGCGGCGCATTTCGCGTTCGCATCGCCGCTGGCCTCGGCGCGCGGCGCACTCGACGATCTGCGCGCCGCGCACGCGAGCGGCCGCTGGCGCGTGCGCCTGCTCGCGGATCGCGCGGGCGTCGCGCGCGCGCAGGCGTTCGCGCTCGCGCCCACGCAGGCGCCCGTGCGCGTGCGGCTGGCCCCGCGTCCGCTGGCGGGCAGCGACGGCGAATTCGTCCGCTTCAAGACCACGCAGCGCGCGCACTACGACGCGTTCGCGCCGGTGGGCGACGATGTCTTCGACACGCTGCTGTGGAACGAGCGCGGCGAGCTGACCGAGTTCACGCGCGGCAACGTGGCGCTGCGCATCCAAGGCCGCTGGGTGACGCCGGCGTCGAAGTGCGGGCTGCTGCCCGGCATCGCGCGGGCGCGGCTGCTGCGCGAGGGCGAGATCGCGGAAGCGGTGCTGACACGCGACGATCTCGCGCGTGCGGACGGCGTCGCGTTCTTCAACAGCCTGCGCGGCTGGCTGGGCGCGACGCTCGCGGCCTAGTTCGAGACCGCCAGCGCGACGGATCGATTGATCGCGTCCTGCACGGAGGCCTTGCCGGTCGACGCGTCGTTCGCGGAAGACCAGGTCTCGGCCTGCACGCACTGCCGGTCGCCTTCGCCGCCCGGCACGTCGCACGCGAAGGTCGAGACGCGCGGCGCGGCGAGGCAGGCGGCCACGAACGCGACGAGGGCCGCGGAGCCGAGGTATCCCAGCAGGAAGACATGACGTTCGCTCATGCGCATGTCCGCCAGTGTGGCGAACGGCGCGGTCGCGCGATCGGCCGATGAGCGGCCGTCCTCGACGGCATTTCGCGCCCGCGGCGGCCTCAGCTCGCGAGCTTGATCTCGTTGCGCGCCAGCGTGTCGACGATCGCGAAGTAGGCCTGGCTGAGGATCGCGGAACGCGCGAACTGCTTGCCGTCGTACCAGGCCCACAGCTCCAGCACGACGGCCGAGGCCGCGATGCTCGTGATCGCGACCTCGGGCTTCGGGTCGGCGAGCAGGCCGGCCTGCTGCGCGGCTTCGAGCAGCAGCGTCTCGACGCGCCGCACGTCCTGGCCGGCCGCGATGGGCACCGGCACGCGCAGCCGCACCGTCTGGCGCAGGTAGCTGAAGTTGGTGACGTTGCTGGTGATGAAGCTCTGGTTCGGGACGAGGATCGCGACCTGGTCGGGCGTGACCACCGTCGTGCGGCGCGCGCCGACCTCCTTGACCACGCCCTCGACGCCGGCCACCTCGATGCGGTCGCCGATCTCGATCGGCCGCTCCAGCAGCACGATCAGCCCGCTGATGAAGTTGCTGATGATGTTCTGCAGCCCGAAGCCGACGCCCACGCCGAGCGCGCTGCCGACGATGGCGAACGCCGTCAGCTCGATGCCGGCGTTCTGCAGGATGACGACGGCGCCGAAGATCAGCACCGCGTACTGCACGAGGCCCGCGATGGCCAGCCGCTGGCCCTCCTGCATGTGCGTGCGGCCGAGCAGCCCGTTCAGCGTCCAGCGGCTGAAGCGGCCGGCCACGAGCCACAGCAGGAGCGCCGAGATCGTGAGCTTGACCAGCGTGAAGGCGGTGATCTCGGTCTTGCCGATGCTGAAGAGGTCGAGGTTGTAGGCGGCGAGCGTGTGCGTGAAGTTGGACCAGTCCAAGAGGCCTCCTGCTGGAAAAGCGGGTAGTCAGGCGGCGATTGTCGTGCGAGGCACGCGGCAGGGCGCTATGCTCGCGTCGTTGCCGAGACGTGGAGGGTTCGCGAGATGACCAGCCATCAATGGATTCCCGAGGCGCCCGCGCCGGACGGCGCGTGGATGCGCGCCTTCACGGCGCACCTGCTCGAGATGCGCCCGGATCTGCCGCTGTTCACGGCGCGGCACATGGCGCCCCAGGCGTTCGCGGCGATGCACCTGCTGGCGCCGGCCGAGGCGGCCGAGCTGTGGGATGAGCGCATGCTGGCGACCAACCGGGGCTGGCGCGGGCTGGCTGGGCGGTGAGCGGCGCCGCGGCCGATCCGCTCGCTCCGGACTGGACGCCGCTCCGTGAGGCCATCCTCGAGCGCGACGCGAACGCGAAGCGCCTCGCGCTGATCCGCGAGATCGAGGGGTGGCTCGTCCAGCCGTGGGAGGCGGCGCTGGCGGCCTGCACGGCGGCGTCGTCGACGCTGGAGCGGGCACGCGAGGTCAACGCGCTGCTGCACGTGGTGCTGCGGCCCTTGCGGCGCGAACTCGGGCTCGTCGACGGGCCGGCCGGCCAGCCGCGCTTCGAGGAGCTCACGCAGGCCTACCAGGCCGGCACGCTGCAGGCGGACGGGCGCCGCCTGTGGGAGCGCGCCAGCATCGCGTTCGGCCTCTGGTACATGCAACGCCAGAACAACCCCGCGGTCGCCGAGCTGGCGACGCCGTCCGACGAGGAAAAGGCCGGCCGGGCGAGGCTGCAGGCCCTGATCGATCGGCAGAACGACGCGCAGCAGTACGCGGTGCCCGGCGCGGCCACGGCCGAGCGCATGGAGGCGCTGGAGGCGGTGCTGGCCGACTATCGGCGCGAGCTCGCGACGGCCGCGCCGGGCTCCTCGCTGCACGTCGACCTGTCGTTCTTCGCCGCGCATGCGGCCTACGCGCAGGCCCGCGGCTGGACCATCCTCGGGCGCAACGGACGCGCGGCGGACCTGTACGCCGAGGCGGCGATCCTGTACGGCCAGGGCGACCGGCCGAACGACGCGCTCGAGGCCGCGGCCAAGGCGCGCCAGCTGGGCCACGCGGTCGACGGCGACCTCGCCTCGGCCTCGCGCGAGGACCTGCGCGGCCTGATCGAGCGTGACACCGACCCGCTGACGCGCGCCCGCGCGCAGGCCCGCCTGTCCGCGCTGGCCCGCGTCGCCAACGATCGCTTCGACGGCTGCGAATGGGCCGACAAGGCCATCGCCAACCTCGTGCTCGCGGGCTTCGCGAATCCGCAGGGGACCGCGCGCGGTGCGCTGTGCGACGGCTGGATCCGGCGCGCCTGCCGCGACGCGCCGGCGGCCGGCCCGCTGGCGCTGTTGCTGGAGGTCGGCAATCTCTACCAGGATCTGTTCGGGGCTCGCTACGCGCGCTGGGTCGGCGTCGATCCCGCGCAGGCCGGCGCGATCGAGACCGCGCTCGCCATGCTGCAGGGCTTGCTGCTGGACATCGCGGCGCAGCCCGCGATCGCGCGCGAGGCCGTGATGGACGGCCTCGCGCGCTACATGCCGCCCCGGCCGACGGCGGACGCCGCGCCGGCGCCGCAGGACGACCTGATGGCGCGCCTGCGCAGTCTGGCCTCGCGTCTCGAGGCGATCAAGCTCGAGGCGAACGCCGCCGACGCGAAGCGCGACCTGCCCGCCTTGCAGGCCCTGGTGACGCGCGCGGCGGAATGCGTGGCCGACGCCCGCGCCACGCTGCTCGTGCCCACCATCGGCCTGGCCTGCCAGACCGAGGCCTACGTGCGACTGCGCACCGGCGACGCGGCCGGCGCGTCGGCGAGCGCGCAGCTGGGCGAGACGCTGGTGCTGGACGGACAGTCGGCGACGCCGCACGACCTCGCCGGCCATCCGCAGTTCGAGCTGCTGCTGGAGCTGCGCGGCGTGCGGCTGCAGTCGCTGCTGATGCAGGTCGACAACGAGGGCCTGCTCGCGCTGGCGCAGGAGTGCGTCGCGCTGGTCGAGGCGCGGCGCTGGCAGGTGGCCGATCCGTACCAGCAGGGTGCCTTCCTCGCGAGCCGCACCCTGTTCTACGAGATGGCCGTGCTCGCGAGCTTCCGCCTCGAGCGCTGGGATCGCCTGCTGGCCAACATGGAGCTGATGAAGGCGCGCGCGGCGCTGCTGGGCCGCATGGCCACGCCGGGCGCGGGCGTGAACGCTGACCTGGTCAAGCGGCTCGATGCCGCCAACGCGCAACTGGCCAGTGCGCCGGCCGGCAGCGAGGCACGCATGGCGGCCGCCGAGCAGCGGCGCCTGCTGCTGGGCCTGCTGGCCGTCGAACGCGGCGCCGCGGCGAGCGTCGATGCGGCGCCCGGCGTCGCGGCACTGCAGGCCGCGCTCGCACCCGACGAGGCGATCGTCGCGTGGGTGTGGGTCGCGCCGTCGGTGCTGGTCGTGCTGGCGCTAGCCGCCGCGCGCGTGCACGCCGAACGCGTTCTGCTGGCGCGCGAGGACGTGGCGTTGCTGGCCGACCACGTCGCGCTGGTGCGCGACGGCGGCGTCACCGTGCGGGCCTTCGACGGCATGGTCACGCGCCTGGCGAACACGCTGCTGCCGCCGGATACGCGGGCGTTCGTCGCCTCCGCGCGGCGCCTGATCCTGTCGCCGCACCGCGCGCTGCACCTGCTGCCCTTCCACGCCGCCGTCATCGACGGCCGCTTCCTGATCGAGCAGGCGGCGATCCGCTACGTGCCCAACCTGTCCAGCCTGCTGCTGCCCGCGCGCGCGACGGCACGCAGGCCGGGACGCGCGCGCCTGCTCGCGCTGGGCATCGACCATTTCGCGGTGCCGGGCCAGGACTGGATCGCGCTCGACGCCGCGGAAGACGAGGCGCGCGCGGTCGCCGGGGCCTGGGCGTCGCGGGACGCGGAGCCCGAGCTGCTGATCGGCCCGCAGGCCAGCGTGGCCGCCGTGCGCGCGCGGCTCGAGCAGGGCTCCGAGCATCGCTGCCTGCACCTGGCCACGCACGCGAGCAGCGTGTTCGAGCAGGGCGTCGTCGACGATCCGCTCGCCGCGAGCCTGGTCCTGCAGGACGGCACGATCGACGCGCTGTCCATCTCGCAATGGCGCCTGGCCGCCGAGGTCGTCGTGCTGAGCGCGTGCGACTCCGGCCAGCGCGCGCTCGGCGGCCGCGGCCTGGCCGAGCTGCCCGGCGACGATCTGTTCGGCCTGCAGTCCGCGCTGTTCCAGGCCGGCGTCGACACCGTCGTGGGCGCGCTGTGGCCGGTCGACGACCGCGTGGCCCCCGCCATCGTGGCCAAGCTGCACGAGGGCCTCGCCGCGGGCGTGGCGCCCGACCTGGCGCTGCAGGCCGCGCTGCTGCACCACCTCGCCCAGCCCGGCGCACGTCGGGGCATATACTTCTGGGCACCCCTGTTCGTCACGTCGCTGGGACGGCTAGACGCCTCCGGCCAGGAAGGTCAACGTGCCTGAGATCATTCTGCACTTCGATGCCGGCACCGACGCGGAGGCGGTCGCCGAGCGACTGCAGGCGCAGGCGAACGCGCTGCCCGGCGTGACCTCGGCGCAGGCCGAGGCCTATCCGAAGCGTGGCGCGCCCGAGATCATCCTCGTGCTCACGATGGCCGCCGCCGTCCTCAACTCCGGCGCCGGCACGCTCGTCGCGCTGAAGCGCTTCATCGAGTCGGCCAAGGGCGTGGGCGACGCGCTGGGACTGGGCAAGCTGCGCGTCGAGGTCGGTACCAAGCAGGTCGAGCTGGGGGCGTTGACCGACGAGCACGCGATCGACATCGAGCGGGGCGGCTGAGCCCGGTTGGCGTCAGGGCGTGGCCATGCTCTGGCCGCACCGCTTGTCCGAGGACACCAGCTCCAGCTGCTGGATCGTCACCTTGCGCTGTCCCTGCGGCAGGTAGCTCACCGTGTGTCGCGTCCCGTCGGCGTTGTCGACGCCGTAGCTCAAGGCCACGCTCGAGTCGTTGCTGTAGGTCTCGTCGAAATGCAGCTTGTCGCCTTCGTGCAGTCCTGCGCGCTCGGCCGGGCCGCCCGGCTCGAGGCCGGTCAGGCGGCCGTGGGCCTTGAGCGTGGCGATGAAGTCGAAGCCGTGGTTGAACACGGGGCGCGTGACCGCGACGACGCGCACGCAGGGGCCGAAGGTGTCGTCGGGCAGCAGCGCCAGCTCGCCGCGATCGACATGGCGCGCGATGTCCTCGGACAGATCCACGCCGGACAGCTGCTTGACCACGATGGGCAGCAGCACGTCGGCGCTGACCGCCTCGCCCTTCGCGTCGTCTTGGGCGGCCCGCAGCACCTGCGCCAGCATCACGTCGTCGAGGCCGACGCGCCCGCGAGTCGCGTCGCGCAGCTTGCGATCCCACAGCGCGGCGAGGATGCGGCCGCGGTCGTAGGGCAGCCATTCGATGTCGGGGTCGCTGTGGCGGTTCGCCAGGATGCGCGTGTTGGGCTCCTCGCGCGCGGGCGAAGCGCCGTATCGCACGAGCGCGTGGTTCCAGTCGGCGACGAACTGCCCTGGTGTCCACAGGCCCGCTTCGAGCAGGATGCGAGCGGTGTAGGCCTCGGTGAAGCCCTCGTTGAGCCAGGCCTCGAGGTCGTCGTCGTGCGCCGGAAAGCCGCCGATGCGGCGCGAGATCCAGGTGTGCAGGTTCTCGTGTGCGATCAGGTGCAGCCATTGCTCGCGCGGCACCTTGTCGCCCATGTAGAGCACGAAGCCGCCATGCAGGCCGCGGCCGCCGTAGTCCTGGCCGTGCTTCATCTGCACGAGTCCGATGAAGAACGGTTGCGCGGGCGCGTGCCAGAACTGCCATTCGGCCGCCAGCACCTGCGCCGAGGTGTCCAGCAGGTCGGCCGCCGTGTCCTTCAACGCCTCCGGGTAGGCGAGGCGCAGCGTGGCGTTGCCGACGGCGCGTTGCATCAGCAGGTAGTGGCGTCCGCCGATCATGAGCGAGTCGGCGATGTCGGCCACGGTGGCCGGGCCGGAGATGCTGGTCGTGGCCGTCCATCCGGCCGGCATGTCATCCAGATCCAGCGTGGCGGCCGCGTGCTCGCGGCCCTCCGGCAGGGCGAGCGCCTGCTCGCCTTTCACGGCGAACCAGAGATTGCGCAGGGCAGGGCTTCGCTGCGGGTTGTCCTGGTCGGCCAGCGGACTGTCGGAGCCGTCCGAGCGCAAGCGGTAGCGAAGCGTCACGGTGGACGCCGTCGCGTGCAATCGCAGCTTGGCGTCGGCGGTGCGCGCCGTCTCCGCGCCGTCGATGGCGAGGCCCGCGCCGGCGCGATCGGCCGCGACCAGGTCGGGCAGGTCCAGCGTCAGCGACTCGCCCACACGGGCCGGCATCGTCAGCGTGACGGCCAGCGACTCCAGCCTGTCGCCGCTGGCCTCGGACCGGACGCGGTAGTGGATGGCATCGGCCTGCGCATGCGCCGAGCCGGCGAACGCGAGCGCGAGCGCGGCTGGCGCAGCCAGCGCCAGCATGGAAAGTCTGTCCATAACATCTCCCTTGAGCGCACCAGTGTGCCTTCAATGGGAGCGGGGATTTCTGCAGGCTGAAGAGACGGCCTTGATGACCGTCCCCCAGCAGCCCGCGAGACCCGGGCCGATGTCGATGCCCTGCAGGCGTCAGCCGAACACGCCGTATTCGGCCTGCAGCACTTCGCCGTTGGCCGTGTTGACCAGCAGCGCGTCGTCGCCCACGCGCACCCATTCGTAGTCGACCGGCGGCACCTCGAGGCCGAACAGCCAGTAGTCGGCCAGCAGGTATTGCGAGGCGAAGTACGCGCGCGGCAGGTGGTCGCCGTAGCCCCAGTGGCGGTTGACCCAGCCGCCCGGACGATGGTACGGCCCGACCTTGTAGCTGCGGGCGGCCTGGAAGTTGTGCTGGTAGGTGGCGCGATCGAAGGTCTTCGGGCGCGCGTCCCAGCCCTGCGGCGCGGCGGGGCGCTGGTAGCCGCTCGGGCCCGCGTGCGGCTCCGCGGGATGCGCTTCCGGCCCGTGCGGCGCCGGATGGCCTTCCGCGTGCGCCGGCGCGCCGTGCTCCTCGTGCTGCTGCGCGAAGGCGGACCCGGCGCCGCCGGCAATCAGGGTCACTGCCGCGAACGCGAGGCTCAGTTTCAGGGGGCTTTTCATGTCGGTCTCCTCAGGGATCTCGGACGAACGCGTCCGACGTCGACCGCAAGTTACCCGGATGAGCTGTCGGCAATGTGAAGCAACATGACGATGCGCTCCTGTTGCGGCGTTGTCCTACAGGGCCTGGGTCTCGGGCGCCCACGGTCGAAAGACTGTCCTGAAGTAGCCCAGAAGCCCCGCCGCCGCCAATTCATGCCCGATCGAGATGCCAGCCACCTCCGAGGCTGGCCACCCGGATGCGGAGCGCTGCGCCGTCTCCAGCAAGGCCTGCAGGTATTCCTGCGTCAATTCACGGTCGACCTCGACCTGCGGAGCCTGGCCCGCGGCCTTGGCGAGCGCGGCCGTCCAGTCGGAAAGCGGATGAATCCTGCCGCCCCACAGTCCATCGAGCTGCCGGATCCGCGCGAGCTCGTGCGCATTCGCCGCGGGCCTGAGCAGGCAGACCTCCTCGAGGGCGACTCGCCCGCCTTCTTGCGCCTGCGATGCCAGCAGTTCGCAGACCCTGTCCGGGTCGGCCACGTGCATGAGCGAGTTCTGCGCCCAGACGACGCTGCAGGCCCGCGTCGGCGCCAATTCCTCGATCCCGCAGACCTCGAAGCTGACGAGCGCGTCCAACCCCGTCAATCGAGCCAGCAGTTCGGCGTCGCGGATCCGGTCGGGGTTGATGTCGATGCCATGCACACGACAGCCGACCTCTCTCGCAAGCACCCGGCTGGATCCGCCGATGCCGCAACCGACGTCCAGGACACGATCGTCCGGTTGCAGGCGAGACAGGTGGGCCAGCCTGAGCGTGGAGCGCAGGCCGCCGATGTGGTTCTGATCCGTCGCACCACCGGCGGGATCGGAAGCGAGTTGCCGTTCGTCCAGCGGCGACGGGTCGTCCGGAGCACGAGCCAGTCGGCCCAGGATGCGCTCGGCGCTGATCGGATGATCCTGGTAGATCTGCAGGAGCTGGCGTCGATCGACGTGCATTCGGGCTTCCGCTCACTTGCCGGAGACTGCAGACGCAGGCGTCTGCATCGCATAACGCATGGCATAGAGGTACTCCGCTCGCCACCACGGACGCTTGTCGGCATCGATCGCGAGCGTCAACGGGTCGCTGAACGCCAGGTCGAACCATCGGGCCGCTGCGATGCGTTCGCCCAGCGAGCCATTCGAATAGGCGTCGACGGTTGCCGCGAGGATCCAGGGCATGTCGAGCTGGTCGAAGTGATCGATGGCCTGGCCCTTGGCGGTGGGCACGATGATGTAGGAGGACTTGCCGGAGTGAACTGCATTGTCGGGAAGGTTGTTCAACCACAGGTGATCCAGCGTCGCCGACTCCGCGGCGCCGTTCAGGTGCAGGGCGTGCATCGCGACCCCCGAGATACCGAGTGAGATCTCACTGGTGTTGGAGTTCGGATAGAGCTTCCATCGCGCCGTGTTGGGGAGGCGGCTCGCGATCAGCCAGGCCACGCCACGCTTGACGCTGCGATCGATGCGATCCTTCATGTCGGTTGAAAGGCCCGGCAGCTCGGCTTGCCGGTGAAGTCCGATCAGCAGCCACGCCGTGGCATACGGGGAGGCGTAGGTATCGCTGGATGGCGCCACGAACATCGCCCACCAGCCGTCCCTGTTCTGCTCGCGCAGCACGAATTCGATCTCGTCCGCGGTCGCTGGAATCTTCAGCTTCGCCATCGCCGCGAACATCCATCCCGAGATGAAGGTGCACCTGTCGCTGTCGCGATGCGGCACCTCCTGCCAGCAGTGGCATTCCGGTTCGGCGTTGGCGCGGACGAACTTCTTGAACTTGTCGGGGCTGGGCAGCCTTTCCGGAGGAAGCGCCAGGACCGCCTGGGCGGCCGCCCACGGCGTGATCTCGGAGTCCGATTCCAGGTCGTTCTGCACCACCAGTCCCAGCCTGGCGATGGTGCTCGCCGTCTCGACGCGGCGCTTGTTCGTCAACGGCGCCTCGAATGCGCCCACGGCGGGATGCGACACCTGAGACCAGGTTCCCCAGAGAAAGCTCCAGCGAGTTCCGAGATAGAGGAGCGCCATGGCCATCAGGAAGGCGATGCTCAGCCAGGCGACGGCGTTCTTCTTGCGCGCGCCTCTTGCCTCGGCGAGCTTGGCGGCGGCCAGCTCGCTCTCCTCGATGGCGGCTGCCATGCGCTTGATCGCATCGACCGTCTCCGCGACGAGATCGCCCTCCGGCGCCAGGACCGTCATCGACTTCAAGTAGGGTGGAAGCGTCTCGATGGGAAATGGCTCGAGCATGACGGGAAGGACGCGGCCGATCGGATTGGGCCAGCGATCGCGCGCGAACTTGAGCTCCGTGCGCGTGTAGCTTCCGTCTGCCAACGAATGCTTGTTGACCAGGAAGACCATCGCGTCCGCCTTGGCGATGGCGGCAGGAATGCGCTCGTCATAGGAGCCCCCCGGCGGCAACGAGTCGTTGTCGAAGAAGACCTGCCGCCCCGAGTTGGTCAGGCGCTGGGCGATCGCCCCGGCGATGTCGCGCTTGTCGGAAGGATAGGACAGAAAGATGTACATCCCTGGGCTCCTGCTGACGCATCACGCTGAGTGCATGTCCCGCTCTCCGGCGATCCCGCGCCTGGCCGCATTCCTTCGGGTCGAATCGCGAAGACATCCGGGACGCGCCTCTCGGCGATCCTCATCGCGCGCCATGCCTGTTCGCCTTCGTCGGATCGATGCCGGATCGTGTCCGGATCCCGTGTCCGATTCGGCGATGAGCCGAATGGCGATCGGACGAGTGCCCGCCAGTGCGAAGGAGGCACGGCAGGGCGCGGCCACGCGCATTCGTCTCTGCTGGGAAGTCTAGTCCAACGCTCGAGCGGGACGAAATGCTTTCCGAGGCTCGCGGGCCCTCGCAAGCTCGCAAGGGCCGTGCTGGCGGCTCACTTGTTGGGATTGACGGCCTGCACTACCAGGCGCAGCCGGACGCCGGATCCAGTGTCGTCCGCGCGAACGCCGGCACCTGCGCCACCTTCACTCGCGGCACCCGCTCGCACGCCCGCTGCAGCTCCGCGATCGCCCCTCGCGGATCTTCGCTCCGCGTGATCGCGCCGACCGCGGCCACTGCCCACGCGCCCGCGCGCATCGCGTCGCGCGCGCGCGCGCCGTCCATGCCGCCGATCGCGACGACGGGGGTGTCGTGCAGCAGTGCGCACCAGTAGGCGAGGTTGGCATCGCCCTGCGGGATCCACGGCATCTGCTTGAGCGTGGTCGCGTGGATCGGGCCGCAGGCGATGTAGCTGGGGCGCAGCGCGCGGGCGCGGCA
>FTKT01001705.1_pt2 | contig 12580 bp, 13 predicted proteins | sample 1658271 | NCBI WGS metagenome assembly FTKT01 (sample SAMEA3914811, study PRJEB12502) | metagenome | biome: forest; material: soil | place: Canada | collected 2011-08-04 | depth 0.3 m | reverse complement strand
CGGCCGCCGCGGCGGCCTCCTCGCCGCCCATGGTGGTCAGCACCACGCCGTCGGCGGCGGTGGCGATGGCGAAGAGCCGGGCCCGGTCGGCGCGGGCCAGGCCGGCCTCGGAGAGCCGCACGTGGACGGCCTCGGCGAGCAGCGGGTGCGGGCCGAGCACGTCGGTCACCGTCGCACCGGCCTCGGCGGCCAGCTTGTGCAGTTCCGTCAGGCAGTCGTGCGGGCCCGCCAGTAGCGGGACCAGCACCGGAGCGGGCCGGCCGGCGGCGAGGGCCTCGGCCACCAGCTGGGCCACGCCCGGCAGCGGCTGGGCGGCGAAGTCGCCCGAGGTCCGGGTCGCGGACCCCGCGGGATCGGCGTCCTCGTTCCAGGAGTGCGTGGTCAGGGGCGTCGCCAGGCTGCCGACGGCGACCTCGATCCCCGGCTGCTCGCCGCGGACCACGGAGAGGATCTCGCTCACCACGGCGGCGGCCTCGGCGGTGGCCGCCGTGGGAATGGCGAGCACCAGCGCCGGCGCACCGGCCGGCACCTCGGGACGCTCAGGCCGACGGTGGCGCCCCCGCGCACGGGAGCCTGGAGTGCGAACGGGCAGTGGTGCGCCCGGGATGGCAGCAGTGCTCATGGCGGAGATCGTAGGACATTCGCGCTGGTGTGCCGTAGTCGGCTGCCCCGGTGGGGGTCCGCGGCCCGTCCGACCCGGTCTCATTTCGGATATCTCGGATGAAAACCCCCATGCCCGGCGCGGGTGTGACGGAGCGTGAGGATCCAGTTCCGCAATTGATCTTCAAGGGAAAATCTGCGGGGCCGCGACATGGCTCTCCGGTGCCGACCGGGCGACGGCCGGTCACCGTAGCGGTGCTGATTCTCTCTCATATGTCCACTTACGCACCGTCGGTCGACACTCGGCGGGCGTCCGTCGTTACGGCATGTACAAGCTCGTGCACGCGCAAAATCACATGCCGATGCACGTGCACTGGAGCTATCATCACGACAAGTGAGGCATCCGCCCTGCCCGCACGAGCCGGATGCGGCCAGTGGCTGGAGTGGTCGGGCGCCGAGCGGTACGAGCACTCCAGGCTCTTTGGGAGATTTCTATGCACCACATGTACAACGGCATGGCGGCGACGGACCTCGATGGCGTGGTCTGGCAGAAGAGCCGGCACAGCAACTCGAAGGGGAACTGTGTGGAGTTCGCCGCACTGCCGAGCGGGGAGGTCGCGATGCGCAACTCCCGCTTCCCGGGTGGTCCGGCACTCATCTACACGCGCGAGGAGATAGCGGCGTTGCTGCTCGGCGCGAAGGACGGGGAGTTCGACCACTTGGGCCTCTGAGCGGCCAGGCCGCCGAGACCGCGCCGTCGTGGGAGCCAGTGCCGCGACGGCGTTCAGTGTTGCCCGGCGCGGATCGCCGGTGTGCAGGCGGGGGCGGCCGGGGGCTGAGAGGGGGCGCGCGGCAGCCCGTCGGGAGCCGCCCGGGCAGGGTGCGGCAGGGTAAGCGGCGCGGGAAACGCTGAGGGAAACGGCGTGGGAAACGGCGTGGGAAACGCCGAGGGAAACAGCGCGGCAGGCCGGCTGCCGGGCCTCACCGGAAAAGGAAACGCCGCGCCTCGGCGCGGCGTTCGTCGGTCCGGACAGCGACCTAGGCGGAGCGGCGGTGACGACCGGCTGACGACTGGTCAGCGAGGTCCTCCCGCATTCCGGCTGACGGTTCGTCGGCCTCGGCCTCGAACAGGGCCCAGACGACCTTGCCCGCGCCGGCCAGCGGGTGCCAGCCCCAGGAGCGGCTGAAGGAGTCGACCAGGTGCAGTCCGCGGCCGGACTCGGCCACCCAGTCGGCCTCACGGGTCACCGGACCCTCACTGCTCGGATCGCTGACCGCGAAGACCAGCTGCGGGGCGCGGTGCACCAGGCTGATCCGGATCGGCAGCCGGTCCAGGCTCTGACCGGGGCCGGGCTGGGCGGGGAACGGCATCCGGCCGGAGCCGGGCTCGCAGTGCGACTGACCGTTCGCCAGATCGGTGGCGGCCGCCTGCCCCATCGCGTGGCGCAGCGCGTTGGTCACCAACTCCGAGGCCACCAGGGCCACATCGTCGAAGAGGTCGCCGATTCCCCAGCGCTGCAGGGCGGTTCTGGCGAAGTCACGGGCGGTTTTGACCGCCTCGTAACAGGGTGCGAGCGTACAGCTGACGACGTCGGGGTCGACCTTCCCCCAGCCGCCGGCCGGGGGAACCCCCGTGACCGTACCGGTGCCCATGAAGAGCTCCTCCCATAAGGGGGCGGACACGGCTGGACCCGGCGGGGTCATGCCGGTCACCTCCGACTCGCTCGGCCGCTTTCGCCATCGCCACGGCCGACCACGCTCGCACGCACACGGCAGACCGGACACGCGGGAACGCGGCCCGGCAAGTGTGCGGAGTCGCTCGTGGGGTCGACGGCGAAGCCCGCGGGAATGTCTCAGGGGTGTGCAACTGCACGTGCACCATCGTGCTCTGCGCTCACGGCAGATGCAAGAGTCGATTCACGTGCAGTCGCACTATTGGCATATGCAGGCGCCAGATGCACGTGCATCTGGCCGTGCCGATGCAGAATTGATAGCTCCGATCTGCCGTCACAAGCACTGTCAGCGCCCAAGTGATGGCAGACTGTGCGCTGTTTCCGAGGCGGAGGTTTCCACGGCATGACCACAGTTCAGCCCGGCGGCGGCTCGATGGTGCGCCGGATCCTCCTGGGCTCCCAGCTGCGCAGGCTCCGCGAGGGCCGGGCCATCACCCGCGAGGACGCCGGGTACGCCATCCGCGCGTCCGAATCCAAGATCAGCAGGATGGAGCTCGGCCGGGTCAGCTTCAAGGAGCGGGACGTCGCCGACCTGCTCAGCCTCTACGGAGTCGACGACAGCGCCGAGCGCGAGTCGCTGCTCGGCCTGGTCCGCGAGGCCAACAAGTCCGGTTGGTGGCACAGCTTCAACGACGTTCTGCCGGGCTGGTTCCAGACCTACGTCGGCCTGGAGGAGGCCGCCGCGCTGATCCGCACCTACGAGGTGCAGTTCATCCCGGGCCTGCTGCAGAGCGAGGACTACGCCCGGGCCGTCTTCGGGCAGAGCCGGCCGGTGCTGAGCGAGGAGGAGATCGACCGGATGGTCGGCCTGCGCCAGCGCCGCCAGCGGCTGCTGACGGACGGTCAGGGGCCGCGGCTCTGGGCGGTGATCGACGAGGCGGCGCTGCGCCGCCCGGTGGGCGGGCCGAAGGTGATGCGCGGCCAGCTCCAGTACCTGATCGAGATGGCGGCGCAGCCCAACGTGGTGATCCAGGTGATGCCGTTCCGCTTCGGCGCGCACGCCGGTGAGAGCGGGGCGTTCAGCATCCTGCGCTTCCCCGAGCAGGACCTCGCCGACGTGGTCTACCTGGAGCAGCTCACCAGCGCGCTCTACCTGGACAAGCGCGACGACGTGGACGCCTACGTCCAGGTGATGGAGCGGCTCTGCGTGGACAGCCTGACCCCGGAGCAGACCGTCGAGCTGCTCACCTCGATCCTCGACGAGAGCTGACCCGGTCCGCCGGGGCCGGCGTCGCGGCACACCCGCCGCGGCGTCAGCCGCCCGGCCGCCGCGGGTCGGCCGGCTGCGGCGGGGTGCCCAGCTCCCAGGCCAGCGCGTAGCGGGCGAACAGGTCGGCCCGGATCGGCGGCAGCGGAGTCTGCGCGCCGGGCAGCAGCACCCCGATGCACCCGCCCATCAACGCGCTGCGCAGCACGGCGTGTTCGGCCACCGGGTCGGCCGCGCCCCAGTCGGCCAGCACCCCGCGCAGGATCGCCCCCAGCCGCTGCTGCTCGGGATCCTGGACGAAGGCGCCGCCGTCCGGATCGAGGATCAGCGCCAGGTGCGAGCGCATCAGCCGCGGGTGGTCCAGGGCGAGGGTGAGCACCGCGTCGATGGCGCGGGCCAGCCGCTCGGCCGGCGCGGCCCCGGCCGGCAGCTCGTCCAGCGCCCGGGCCAGCGTCAGGTGCATCAGCCGGTGCGTGGCCGACTGCACCAGCAGCCGTTTGCCGTCGAAGTAGTACGAGACCAACCCGCGTGCGAGGCCCGCCTGTTCGGCGATGTCCGCGAGTGTGGTGGCGGCGTATCCGCGCTGGTCGACGAGGTCCACGGTGGCTCGCATGATGCGCTCGCGCGAACGGCGGCGCATCTCCTCATTGACCGAATCCCCCCGAGGTGCCATGGTGGCTGCTCCGTACGTTGGTTGGCTCCTGGCCAATATACTGCTGGGCCCAGGGGCGGCCGACACGTGTACGGGAATGGCGCCGGGCCGGTACGAGCCGGTGTCGGCCTCACCGGCACGGGGGAGTGGTGAGACCGACGCCCACCGGGTAGCGAGGGGTCGCCTGCCCGGTGGGCGCTGTCATCTCTGCCGTCCTGTTCCGATCAGCCGCGAGTGCGTCAACTCGGCCTGCTCGGACGGCCGGTCCTCTCAGACCCGCTCGCTCTCCGGCAGGGACCCGGCGGCGGCCCGGGTGTAGTCGTAGTCGGGCACCGGGTGGGGCTCGGCCGGGGACCTGCGGCGGTCCAGCAGGGCGCCGAGCGCGGTGACCAGCAGGCCGACCAGGGAGACGCCGGCCACCAGCAGCAACGCCGGCCGGTAGCCGTCCAGTTGGGCGTGCGGGGAGGTGTCGCCGTGGCTGCCCGCGGTGATCACCGCGGTGGCCACCGCCAGCACCAGCGCGCCGCCCACCTGCACGGCCGTGTTGAGCAGCCCGGAGGCCAGCCCCTGCTCCTCGTCCACCACGCCGTTGGTGGCGGCGATGTTGGCCGAGGGGAAGGCCAGCGCGAAGCCGATCCCGATCAGCAGCATGCTCGGCAGGACCAGCGCCGCGAAGGTGCTGTCCGTGCCCAGGCGCAGGAAGAGCGCGTATCCGACCGTGAAGGCCAGCGCCCCGAGCGGGAGCAGCTTGCTGGTGCCGTACCGGTCCACGACGGCGCCCATCCGGGTGGCGGACAGCGCGACGATGGCGCCGGCCGGCAGGAAGGCGAAGGCCATCTCCAGGGCCGACCAGCCGAGCAGCCGCTGCAGGTAGAGGGTGGCGATGAACTGGAAGCCCGCGTAGCTGCCGAAGAGCGTCAGGGCGGCCAGGTTGGCGCGGGCCACGCTGCCGTTGCGGAAGATCCCGAGCCGGACCAGCGGGTGGGCGGCGCGGGTCTCGATCAGCAGGAAGGCGGCGGCCAGCACGACCACCACCAGCAGCGAGCCGAGGGTGCGGGCACTGGCCCAGCCCACGCCCTGCGCCTCGGTCACCGTGAAGACCAGCAGGAGCAGTGCCGAGGTGCCGGTGATCGCGCCGGCCACGTCGTAGCCGCCCTCGGCGGGCTCGGCGCGGTGCCGCGGGAGCAGCCTGATCGCGAAGACCAGGGCGATCAGCGCCACCGGGACCGGCATCAGGAAGGTGAAGCGCCAGCCGACCGAGGTGAGCAGGCCGCCGAGCACCAGGCCGAGCGAGAACCCGCTCGCGCCGCAGGTGGTGTACATCGACAGCGCCCGGTTGCGGGCCGGACCCTCGGGGAACGTGGTGGTGATGATCGACAGCCCGGCGGGGGCGGTGAAGGCGGCGCTGACGCCCTTGAGGAAGCGGGTGGCGATCAGCAGCGCGCCGTTGTCGACCAGCCCGCCGAGCAGGGAGGCGGCGGCGAAGACGCCGAGCGCGATCAGGAAGACCCGGCGGCGGCCGAGCAGGTCGGCGGCCCGGCCGCCGAGCAGCAGCAGTCCGCCGTAGCCCAGGACATAGCCGCTGACCACCCACTGCAGGGCGGAGGTGGAGAGCTTCAGATCGCTGCCGATCGAGGGCAGCGCGACGCCGACCATGGAGATGTCGAGCGCGTCGAGGAAAAGGGCGGCGCAGAGGACGAGAAGGGTGCCCCAGAGCCGTGGGCTCCAGTGATCCAGGGCGGATGGCGTGTCAGCTGCCCCTGCGGGGGAGGAGGTTGATCCGTCGTTCCGAGCTGTGGTCATGGGGCTGAGATTACATGCACGTGCACTCAATGCAAATGAATATAATGTAAACGCATATAGTGCCTCCGCAGGTGCTACGCTGCCAGGGTGTCTACAGCTGACCCGGCCGACGTGGCCGCCCTGGTCTCCGAGTGGCGTGACCTGTTGGCCCGTCACGCGGCGACGGCCTGCGCCCTCGACCGCGAGCTGGGCGAGCGGTTCGGCCTGGGGATGAGCGAGTTCGAGGTGCTGGAGCGGCTGGCCGAGGCCCCTGCCGAGGCCGGCGACAAGCTGCGGGTCCAGGAGCTGGCCGAGACCGTCCACCTCAGCCAGAGCGCGCTCTCCCGGCTGATCGGCCGGCTGGAGAAGGCCGGACTGGTCGAGCGCTCGATGTGCGACGCCGACCGGCGCGGCATCTACGTGCTGCTCTCCACGGCCGGCCGGGAGCGCTACGAGGCCGCCCGCCCAGTGCACCGTCAGGTGCTGGCCCGGACCCTGCGGGACGGCCTGCCCGGCGCCTGAGCGCGCGGGCGCCGGCTCAGAGCGGCGAGCCCAATGCTTGAGCGCGCGGGCACCCGCTCAGGAGGAGCGAGCCCAGTCCCGGCGCCTGAGCGCGCGGGCGCCCGCTCAGAGCAGCGAGCCGAGGCCCGGCGCCACCGCGAGCAGCACGACCGCGGTCGGCGCGGCCAGCGCGAGCAGCGTCAGCCACAGCCGTCGGGCGACCGTGAGGCGCGGCTCACCGGCGAGCAGCCGGTCCACCCGGCGCGGCGACTGGGACAGCTGCCCGGGTGCCAGTTGCCCCGTGCAGGCCCCGAACACCCCGCGCTCGGCGTTGAGTTCGACCATCGCGTGGGCCGTGGTGAGCCGGCCGTGCCGGCGCGCGGCGCGGTCGTCGGCGGCCAGCTCCACCAACTCGCCCACCTGGTCCCGGAACGCGCTGAACACCCCGACCCCGGGGAACCCGGCCGCCAGCGCCTGCGCGGACTGCGAGAGCCAGTGGTGGCGGGCCCGGACGTGCCCGCGCTCGTGGCTCAGCACGGCCTCCAGCTCACGGTCCGTCAGCCGGCGCAGCGCACCCGTGGTGACCACCAGCCGGGCTCCCGGGCCCGGTACCGACCAGGCGTCCGGCCGCCGGTTCTCCAGCACCACCAGCCGCTCACGGGGTCGCGGCGGCTCGCCCACCCCGGCCGGCAGTTCCGGCGCCCGCCGGGACAGCTCGGCCTGTCGGTGGCCGCGCAGCGCGCGCGCCGACCGGACCTCCCGGGTCAGCGAGAGCGCCGTGCGCAGCCCGCCCAGGGCCAGCAGCGCGGCGCAGAACCGCCCCCAGCCCTCGGCGTCCGCCAGCCCGTAGGAGGCCTCCACGCCGTGCGGGGAGCCCCAGAAGACCAGCGCGCGCACCTGGGGCAGCGCGGCCGAGGTGGAGAGCAGCAGGCCCAGCACGCAGCAGAGCAGCACGGCGACCACCAGGCACTGCCAGACCAGCAGGGCCAGCACCGGTTCTCGCTCGACCCAGCGGGCGCGGGCCAGCACGGCCGGCCCGGCCGTCGAGAGCAGCGCGCCGAGCAGCAGCAGGCCGAGCAGGGCCGTCATGGCAGGGGCTCCCCCGGGGAGAGTGGGCGCGACAGTACGCTCCGGCACAATTTAGGCGCTCGGCCCGGGGGTTGGAACCACCGGGGTCCGGCAGTGACCAACGACACTCGCCGGGCGCGGGCGAGCGGAGGTCACAGGGCCAGCAGCATCGCGAACATCCCGACGCCCATGGCGAGCCGGCAGGCCTGCGGGAGTCCGGCCGCGCCCGCCGGGTGGGGGCCGGCGGTGCTGAGCAGCCGGCTGCCGGTCCAGAGCGCGTAGCCGCCGAAGTAGACCAGCAGCAGCCCGGTGACCGCCGGCAGGCCCGGCGGCGTCATGCCGGCCATCGCGGCGTGCCCCGACGGGCCGGCGCCGGACATCGCCAGCGCCGTGTAGACCATGGCGAGGGCGCCCACCGCGTGGTGCAGGCGGTGGGCCCGGCGGCCGGCCGGTCCGCCGGCCGCCGCCGCGAGCAGGAAGCCGGCCCCCAGCAGGCCGAAGAGCCCGGCCCAGAGCGGCGCGGGCGCCCGGTCGCCCAGCACGATCATGACCGCCATGCCCAGGCCCATCACGGCCTCCGCCGCGTCCGACTCGCGGCCGGGGCCGTGCGGCTCGCTCACCAGTGCTGGGCCGGCCGCCGCCCCGCCGCGCAGGCGCAGCAGGCAGAGGCCGCCGGTGGCGGCGGTCAGCATCGCCAGCAGCCAGCTGAGGACGGCCGGTCCGTGCATCGGTCCCCCTGGAGGCCCGCGGGTACGGGGATACCGACCACGATCACCGCTCCGGCCCGCGCACAGCAGGGCGCGCACGGGGGCGCATGGAGGTGCGGCGCCCGCCACGCCGTCCGTACGCGCCCGGACGGTGCATCAGGCGCCCGTCCGCTGGCGGGAGCGGTGGGGCTGAGGGACCGTCGGGAGAGCGGGACTCCGGGCGCTCCACGGGCAGCCTGGACGGCCGGGAGGTGCCGCGCGGGCGGACGCGGGAGGGCTTGCGGGTGCACAGCGGGCGGCCCGCAGATTCTCCTACGTGACCCCCCTTGAACAGAAGAATCTTTCGCCATTATCGTATCCTTGACTCAATTACTCCTGCCGAAGTAGGTCTCCTATGCAGAATCTTTCGTCGGGGCTCGCTGAGGCGGCCGATCTTCCCGTGGGGTCGCCGGCCGCCTCGCCGGCCTGGATCCGGCTCAAGACCGCCGTCGAGGCGCTGCGCCCGCTGCAGTCCAAGGACGGCTCGATCGACCTGTCAGCCGTGCGCCGCCAGAGCGTCGACCCGCTGCTGGCCACCGTCCTGGAGTCGATCGCCGAGCTGGCGCCGCTCTTCCCGCACGACGCCGGCTACCTCGATGCCGTCCAGGCCGACCTGCGCAAATGGGCCGAGACCGGCTACCGCGAGCCCGACTTCCTGGACTCGCTGCTCGCCTTCCAGCCCGCCGCCGAGCGCGTCGACGGCCTCGGCCACCTGGTGGTCTTCCCGATGTACACCCAGAACGGGAACCCGGACCGCAACCTGGAGGCCGTGCTGCTGAACGTCGTCTGGCCGGACTGGCTGGCCGAGCTGGAGCGCACCCGCTTCGACAACCCGATGTTCGTACCGATCACCTTCACCGACTTCACGGCCGGCTACGACACCAACTCCGCGGTGCTCTTCCCCGAGACCGTCGCCGTCCGCGAGGCCCCCGAGCGGTTCACCTGGGGCGGCATCTTCTGCGACCGCGAGGCCGCCCGCTTCCGCGCCGTCTCCACCACGGCCGTCGACCTGCTCGGCCTGGAGATCCCCGCCGACGCCGCCGGGCTGATCGCCGACCAGCAGCGCGCCCAGCAGACCTTCGTCCTGTGGGACCTGGTCCACGACCGCACCCACAGCCACGGCGACCTGCCGTTCGACCCCTTCATGATCAAGCAGCGCAGCCCGTTCTGGATGTACGGCCTGGAGGAGCTGCGCTGCGACCTGACCGCCTTCAAGGAGGCCGTCCGGCTGGAGGCCGAGGGCTACGAGCAGGGCCGCGACGTCCAGTACGCGATCCTCTTCGACCGCCTCTTCCGCTTCCCGGTCACCGGCGGCCGGGTGCGCAACTACGACGGCCTCGGCGGCCAGCTGCTCTTCGCCTACCTGCACCAGCACGACGCGCTGCGCTGGCGCGACAACCGCCTGAGCATCGACTGGGACCGGGTCGCCGAGGTCACCAACGCGCTCTGCGGCGAGATCGAGGCGCTCTACCGGGCCGGCATCGACCGCCCCAAGACCGCGCACTGGATCGCCGCCTACGAGCTGGTCGCCCGCTACCTCACCCCGCACCCCGCCTCCACCTGGGCCAAGGGCTCCGCCGCCCTGCCGCTGGAGACCGCGAGCGGCAAGGCGCTCAACAAGGCGCTCTGCGACGCCGTCCTGCCGGACGAGTTCCCGCTGAGCATGTTCTACGAGGCCCTCGCCAAGAAGCTCAGCGGCGTGATCGCCGCCACCACCGGCATCACCGGCGCCGGCCTGCAGGGAGCGGCCGCATGAGCCCGGTAGCGGACCAGGTCGTCGCGGTGGCCGGCGCCACCGGCCCGGCCGGGCGCGCCACGCTGCGCCGGCTGGCCGCCGCGGGCGCCACCGTGATCGCGGCCGGCAGCGACCCGCGCCGACTGGAGGCCGCCACCGACGCCGTGCGCGCCGCCGTGCCCGGCGCCCGGATCAGCGGGCAGGTGATCGACCTGCTCGACCCCCAGGAGGTGCACGACTGGGCCGACCACCTGGAGGCCGAGCACGGCAGGGTCGACGGACTGCTCCACCTGGTCGGCGGCTGGCGCGGCAGCAAGACCTTCCACGACTCGCGGATCGACGACTGGGACTGGCTGCACGACCGGGTGGTCCGCACCCTCCAGCACACCTCGCTGGCCTTCCAGCCCGCCCTGCTGCGCAGCTCCGCCGGCCGGTTCGCGATGATCTCCGCCACCGCCGCGCACAAGCCCACCGCCGGCGGCGCCGCCTACGCGGCCGCCAAGGCGGCGACCGAGGCCTGGACCCTGGCGATGGCCAACTCCTTCGCCAAGGAGACCACCGCGGCCGACGGCACCCCCACCGCCGCGGCCGTCATCCTGGTCATCAAGGCGCTGGTCACCCCCGAGATGCGGGCCGAACGCCCGGACGCGGCCTTCGCCGGCTTCACCGACACCGCCGCGCTCGCGGACTCCCTCGCGGGGCTGTGGGACCGCCCCGCCCATGAACTGAACGGACAGCACCTGTGGCTGACAGCCCGATGACCCCCGCCACCGACGCCGCCCGGCGGCACGACCCCGCCGTACGCGGGTTCGCCAGCGACAACTACGCCGGCGTCCACCCGGAGGTCCTGGCCGCGATAGCGCTGGCCAACGACGGCCACCAGGTGGCCTACGGCGAGGACCAGTACACCGAGCACCTGCAGTCCGTCTTCCGCGCGCACTTCGGCGAGCAGGCCCAAGTGTACCCCGTCTTCAACGGCACCGGCGCCAACGTCGTCGCCCTGCAGGCGCTGCTGCCCCGCTGGGGAGCGGTCGTCGCGGCCGAGAGCGCGCACATCAACGTGGACGAGTGCGGGGCCCCGGAGAAGATCGCCGGGATCAAGCTGCACACCGTCCCCACCCCCGACGGCAAGCTCACCCCCGAGCTGATCGACCGGCAGGCCTACGGCTGGGGCGACGAGCACCGCGCCCAGCCGCTGGCCGTCTCGATCACCCAGAGCACCGAACTCGGCACCCTCTACACCGCCGAGGAGGTCCGGGCGATCTGCGAGCACGCGCACGAGCGCGGCATGCTCGTCCACATGGACGGCTCGCGCCTGGCCAACGCCGCCGCCTCGCTCGGCCGCCCGTTCCGCGAGTTCACCACCGACGCCGGGGTGGACGTGCTCTCCTTCGGCGGGACCAAGAACGGACTGCTGCTCGGCGAGGCCGTGGTCGTGCTCAACCCGGAGAAGGTCCGGGACATCACCTACCTGCGCAAGATGTCGATGCAGCTCGCCTCGAAGATGCGCTTCGTCTCCGTGCAGTTCGAGGCGCTGCTGGCCGGGGACCTCTGGCTGCGCAACGCCGGGCACGCCAACGCCATGGCCAAGCGGCTGGAGGCGGCCGTCAGCCGGATCGACGGCGTGACCGTGGTCCGGCCGGTGCAGGCCAACGCCGTCTTCGCGCTGCTCCCCAGGGAGGTCAGCGAGCGGCTGCAGAAGCACTACCGCTTCTACTTCTGGGACGAGCAGACCGGCGAGGTGCGCTGGATGGCCGCCTTCGACACCACGGAGCAGGACATCGACGCCTTCGCCGCCGCGATCGAGGCGGAGATGGCGCGCTGACCCGGTGCGCTGGCCGGTGCCGTGTCGGGGTGAAGGCGGCCTGACGCGGCACCGGGCCGTCAGCGGCCCGGGGCGCCCGAGGCGTCCAGGGCGCCCCGGGCTTCACCGGTCGAGGAGGAGGGGCCAGACCTCCTGCTCGGCGCCGGGCGCCCAGACCAGGTCTCCGTGGCCGTAGCCCGGGAACACCCGGTAGTCCACGGCCGCACCGCCGGCCCGGATCAGCCGGGCCCCCAGGTCGTGGTCGCCGCGCCCGCCGGCCGTGTTCAGCCAGACCACCTCGGCGCGGATCGCCGCCCAGTCGATCCGGTAGACCTCCTCGCGACCCGCCCACAGCGCGGCCAGGTCCCGCAGCAGGGCGGTGGGCTGAACACCGGTGCCCAGCGCCGCCACCGCCCGTGACCAGACCTCGAACGGCGAGCGGTCGAGGAGATAGGTGTCGCTCGGCGCATCGTGGCCGAAGCGGTAGCTGCCGCTGCTGTGCCCCCGGTGATAGATCCAGTTCGCCGGGCCCGGCAGGTCGCGGGTGTTGATCAGCGCGAAGTGCAGCAGCGCGAGGTTGCCGAAGCTGCCGCCACCGGCCTCGGCCGGCCGAGGAAACCCACTGCTCGCCTCCGGCGCCGCGACCGCCGCCGCGAAGAGCCGCTTCAGGCCCGGATCGACGGTGTGGACCCCCTGGCCGAGCTGCTCCCGCATCGCGGTGCAGAGCGCCTCGGCGCGCGCGACCAGCTCGG
>FTKT01003875.1_pt1 | contig 12593 bp, 16 predicted proteins | sample 1658271 | NCBI WGS metagenome assembly FTKT01 (sample SAMEA3914811, study PRJEB12502) | metagenome | biome: forest; material: soil | place: Canada | collected 2011-08-04 | depth 0.3 m | reverse complement strand
CCGCCGCTATAGAGGGCGCCGACGTGCCGGTAACGGTGCTGGTCATGCCCGTTGTGTAGTCGATCCTGCGGCCATCGGGATGGAGGCGCGCGTTGCCGATCTTCCGGATTCCGTGGTCCCAGTCCCGAGCGGTTCGCTCGTGGACCCCGACCTGCGCGGCGGCGTCCTGCCGTCGCATCCCGGCGTTGCGAAGCCGGTCGTACTCCGCCCGGCCCGAGTGCCCGTCCCTTCCCGGCTTCCCACGGCCACGGACACCGGCCTTCCGTGCCCACCCGGCCGCCGTGTGACGGTTCACCCCGACTGCCCGGGCAGCACCCGTGACACTGCCGTTCTCCCGATCCAGCGCTTCGAAGAACCTCGCCTTCAAGCCCTCAAAATCCACGATCCCCGCAACTCCCTGAACCCAGGGTGTTGCGGGGATCGCTAGAACCCACCACTGCGGTCGGGTCCTTCGTCGTTTCGGGGTGCCTCCCGAGCTTCTGGACCATCTGGAGTCCCGTGCCGCCCCGTTCAGGCGGATGGCGGCGGCACCCCGTGCGGGCGAGGGCTTCCATGGGTGAGCCGATCGCGCGGATCATCCGGTCGGCGGGTGTGCGGTGCGGGAGGCCCCGGTGGGTGGCCCCGGCAGCAGTCGCCGGGGCCACCCACCGCGCGGTCAGATCAGCGCGCGGGCCCGGCGCTCCCAGTCCGCGATCCGGATCATCGCGCCGCTGACCTGCTTGACGGCGGCCGAGATGTCCCGGCCGGGCGCCCGCAGATCCCGGCTCATCTTCACCAGCCACCGCATGGTGACCTCGAACTCGCCGAGCATGCCGACCACCTCATGGGTGGACTCGGCAGTGCTGATCATCTGCTCCAGGAAGCCGGTCGCCGAACCGGCGCGCTGCCCGGGCGGCATCGCCTCGATGACGTCGAACGCCGTCTGGACCGCCGCGTCCATCTCCACCATCTGCCCGGCGAAGCGGGTGCACGCCTCCCGTAGACCGGAAGCCGGCTCAGCCATCGCCTTCGCCAGCTCGCTCATCGCCGGCAGCCACGCGCTCATCGGTGCCCCGGGCTGGGAGGCTCGCTCCATCACGGGACCGACCTGCTGGGCGGCCTCGCCGATCACCGTCATGAACCCGGCGATCGCCTCCGAGGTCTCGGTCATCGCCTCCATCTGCTCCTCCACCCGGGCGAACCGGTCGAACAGCCCGGGAGCCTCCGGGTCGTCCGGTTCCGCCTCGACCACAGCCGGAGACGGCGCAGCCGCTGGCTGGCCGTACAGGATCCGAGCCGGGGTCAGCCGCTCGAACCCGTTGTCCAGGGCACCCTCCAGTGCGCTCTTCAGTGCGCTCTCCAGGTCCCGCCGCGCCCTGACCAACCCGCTCCGGCTGCGCTTGAACATGATCGTCCGGATCTGCGAGAGGTCGAACGGCAGCTGCCCGTGCTCGCCGATATGGATGACGGGCTTGCCGATCAGGTGCCGGATCCCGAGCTCATACGTCACGTTGGCATTGCCGCCGGTGAGGTCGGCGATCACGATGTCGTCCTGCAGCACGTGACGGCAGATCTGCTCATTGATCTCGCCCGGGTCGGCGATCCCGTCCGCCCGGACCGGGACGATGCCGTGCCTGGCGCAGGCGGGCAGGATCACCTTCTCGTAGATCTCCAGGTTCTCCTCGAACGCCAGGAGCTCCGGGCTCCCGTCCGGGGCGTGCTCATTGCCGATGGGCGAGATGACGAAGCAGGTCGTCATCGGCGCCCCCTTGGGCTCCGGGTCAGCGACGGTCATGATGCTCATGCGTAGTCCTCCGTTTCGAACTCCGTTGCACGATCGCGCTGTTCCGCGAAGTCAGCGCCGGCTCGCAGATCAGCCGGGTACACGGGGCGCTCCTCGATCCCGAGCGCCCGAAGCAGGCCGGCGGTGGGGATCCGGTACTGCCACCCGAGGCGCAGGACCGGGCAGGGGAAGCCGCCATGGTGGATGAGCTTGTAGGCGGTGGCGGGGCAGAGCCCGAGCGCGCGGGCGGCGGTGGGCAGGTCGACGGCCAGCGGCAGGTCGAACGCCTCACCGAACGACAGCCAGGTGCCCGAGCGCGGGGTCATCGCCGACCTCCAACCGGATGCAGCGACAGCGTTCCGATCCGACTGCCCTCGCTCGGGCGCCGCGCCCGGTGCACGATCTCTCCGAGGCCCAAGTGCCCTGCCAGCTCGCCCAGACGGAAGCTCTCCAGCCGCTCCGGCGCGACGCTGAACCGCACCGTCGCCGACAGGCCGTCGGGCCGGGCAGGCGGCGACACACACAGCTCCCAGCCATCCTGCCAGTCGCTGACCGGTGACTGCGCGGGCGCCTCCACGGCGAGGTGGGCGGCGGCCAGCGCCGCGATATCCGCCACCGGCCGCTCCCGGATACTGGCCCAGGCGAACGTCCAGACCCGGTTGATGGCGGGGCGCAGCAGTGCGCGGCCGACCTCTTGGGCCTGCGGGTCCACGTCCGCAAGCGCTGCCAACAGGGCGAGCAGCGCCTCGGATTCGAGCTCCCGACGGTCGACCGTCCACCGGATCGCGATCCGGTAGAGGGTGCGCCGCATGGCGGGCAGCGCCAGCCAGAGCGCCAGCAGCCGGTCAGGTCCGGCCGTGCCGGTGTCGCGCTGCGCCGCACGGACAGCCTCGCACCAGATCTCCTCGCGGAGCCGCGGGTCCGCCGACCTGCCGTACAGCGCCCGCCGAGCCGCCAGCGCGGAGATCCGGGCCGGTCCATCGGCCGTAGTGACCGGGAAGGACAGGTAGGCGGGCCGGAACCGGTGCTCCAGCACGTCGAACAGCCGGTTGTAGGGGATCAGTCCCATGGTGAACCTTCCGAATAGTCGGTGTCGTCACGCAGGTCGTCCACGAGGCGCGAGCAGGCCCGGGTGATCCGGTGCAACCCCTCACGCAACGTCTCGTACGGGACCGGCGAAAAGCCGGCCGTGCGCCGCCCCAGGTCCGCGGCGAAGTGGTGGTCGCAGGCGGCGGCGTAGTAGTGCACGTCGCCGGTCCGGCCCTGGACAGAGAGGCCCCGGGTGCCCTGCTGGCGGTTCCCACCCGCCGCGTTCCCGCAGGAGGTGCAGTCTCCGGTGGGCGGCTCGTCGCTCATCGGCTTGCCCCGCCGGGCACCGCCCCGTGGACGACGGACCCGTGGATCACGCCCTGGATGGCGGTGCCGTGGACGTCGTGCTGCACGAAGCTCGGCTGCTCCCGCTCCGCCGCTCGCGCCGGGGGCTGCGGTCCGTCCTGCGGCGCACCCGGCCAGGGCTCCCGCTCGTCCTGTGGGTCCACACCCGGCAACCGGACCCAGCCGTACCCGGCGAACTCCTTCTGCCTCACGTGGATGCGGCGGTAGTGCTCCGGGTCGAGTCCGTGGACTCGCGAGCGCACCACGTCCTGGTACAGCCGATCGGAGACCACCACGACCAGGCTCGCCGACCCGGCGGTCGCCAGTGCCTGCTTCACCTCGGGTGCGTTCAGGTAGCGGGCCACCGCGATCGGGGCGGGGCCCGAGAAGCCCAGGGCGGCCGTGGCTGCCACGCCAATGTCGATGGCCAGCCGAAGCCGCAGCCGCCCGGCGGGTCGGCGGGTGGCATTGTAGCCGCCGAGCTCGGACGCCAGGTGCGTGACGAACTCGCCCAGGACCAACTGCTCGGGGGTGCCGGCTGGGAGAACCGCGAACTCCAGGTCGCCCTGCGGCTGGGTGGACCACCTGCCGTGGTCCAGCCCGCTGCGTTCGGCTGCCGCCCGCATCGCCCGGGCGAGTCGGGCCTGTGCGGCCCACTGGTCCGGGGTGTCGAAGCGGCTGTACTGCTCGATGTCCGCCGCCAGGCAGAGGCGGCGGGTATCGTCCGGCCTGGGCGTGTCCCAGTGCCGGACGGTCGGGTGCGACGTCATGTGAACCATCACCTGCTCGATGAGAGTGGGTAGTTGGTTGCGCTTGACGCCAACTGTGTGCCCGGTGGGCCGGATTCCCGGAAAAGGCGTAAAAATACGAGTTTCTAGGTCCTGTCAGCGGCCGATCGTCGGCAGGCCTCCAATCTCCCGGAGGCGGTTCAGCTTCATCACCTCCACCCGGCGACTGCTGATCGTGATGATCCCCTCGTCACGGAAACGCACCAGTGCCTTGTGCACCGCGCTCTGCTTCGCTCCGATGAACGCGCCGAGTTCGGTCTGCGTGAGGTCGAGGCAGATCAGGATGTACGAGCGGACGGCGAGGCCGTGCTCTTGAGCGAGTTCGGCGAGCGTCCAGGCCAGTCGCACTCGAACCGAGGAACCAGCGAACGCGATGCGCCAGGCATTCGCTTTGCGCAGTCGGCGGATGCTGAGCCGCGCGATCTCAAGGGCGACCTCGGGGCGCTTGTCGAGGAAGCGCCGCATCGCCCGGCCCTGGACGACGTGTGCCTCAACGTCATCACATGCCGTCACCGTGGCCGACCTGGGCACGTCATCGATCACGGCCATCTCCCCGACCACATCTCCGCCGACCCGAATGGCGATCAGAGCGTGCTGCCCGCTGCCGAGCTTGCCAGTGACCTTCACGCGGCCGGACTTCAGGAGTACCAGGTAATCGCCCCGCACCCCCTCCACCAGGATCTCCTCCCCGGGCGAATACTGCTGTGGGGAACCGATACTCAGCAGTTCCTCCCGGACCGGACCGGGCAGGCTGCCGAGGAAATGCGCAGACTGCCGCTCGCCGATACCGCCCGTGCAGCGCCATGCTGCCCCTTGGCTTGCGCGCTCCATACCCCACCTCGTGGTCGAACCCGACTGCTTTCCCGGTCAGGGAATCAGACCCGGATCCGAACGGACAGGGCGTGCGAGAAGCATCCGATGTGGTGCGTGTGCACGGGGCGCGCGTCGGCACCACCGCAGGTGGAATACCCGAGCTTCGGCACTGTCTTGGCCTGAATGGACCTCCTAGCGGGTAGGCCCTCTTGTCGTTACTGGTCGCGATTCCTACCGTCCAATGTCATGGACTCCACAGCCTTCGAAGTCATCGAACGTCTCAGCGAGCCCCTGGCCGTGCAGGTGAACTCCTCGCCCGCGCTCGTTGAGGGGATGGGAAAGGCGGCTTCCGCCATCGATCGCGAGCGGGCGAAGAAGGGGCTCAAGAAGGACGTCCACGGCCCCCGCAGGCCAGACCTCGATCAAGTCCCCCTTCCCGAGCGGGTCCCGCTGCAGATAGCTCCGTGGGACCTGCTCGCGACGTTCGCCCGCGCTTCGACCCTGGCGCGGCAGGGGCGCGGCAGGGGGCTGGCCGAGCACTGGCAGGGACTGAAGTACTGCCGCGCCTTCGCGGGAGACCGGCACGGAAGCCTGCGCCTCACGAATGAGGGGAAGGCGCCCGAGCTCTCCTACCGGGCCATGCAGGCACGGGAACTGGGAAGGGCCTTCGGACTCGCAGTCGCCGAGCAGGTCATCCGCAGGCGGTTTCCGGACCATCTGGTCAGCATCATTGACGCGGAGATCGCCCTGCTTCCCGGCTTCGCCCGGATCAAGCCGGCGGGCACTCTGGGTGCGAGGCCGCGGCCGGACTTTCTACTGGAGGTGTGGCGGCCTGGCGAAGGATCACGGATCTTCGTGGTGAATGTCAACGGCAACCACCAGGCCGTGACGGCGAAGACATCCGCGAGCTCCCGCACGACGTACAAGCAACTGGCCCGGAGCAGTGAGCGGGTGGAGCGCTTCCACCTCGGCCGGTGGAACAACACCCCAGCGCTCCTGACATCGACTGAGTTTCTGGCCGCGGCCGGCGTCACCGTCCACATGCTGCACGCGCAGGGAGGGGCCGTTCTCCCCACGCGGTCGGCATCCGGTGCCGGCAGCGCTGACGTGGCCATCGGCCGCCGGACTCAGCCATATGTGGACTCCGTCGCCGTCCCGACGAAGCATGGAGCAGCCCGCCACAATGCCTTCTTGGTCCCCGAGAAGGAACTCGCCTGGTTCGGTCGGCTGGTCGCCCGGGCCCACGCCGCCAGCCAGCTCTCACTAGTTGGCGGCGGAGGGACAGTGGGCCGCTACCTGATTGCAGAGCAGGGAGGCAAGCACTTCAGCGAGACGGCGTTCGCGGGTACGGCCAGCGTCCATGATGCTGAAGCGTCCTTCGCGGGCGAGCGGTATGTCGGTACCGACCAGGTCTTCCGCATCAACGGCCGTCGCGTCGAGGCCTTCTCCGGCATAGCCACGGATCTGTACGACCTTCTTGTGGACGGCAAGGTCGAGGAGTACCGCCGACAGGCATACGAACGTCGCATGGACTGGCCCACGCCGGATGACATCGGCCACTGGGGCGCGACCTCCTTCCGGCCGGACGGCACTGCCCTCGCGATACGTGTGGTGCAGGGATAGACCAGCACCGAATCGAGACCAGCCGGGGGTTAGAAGAGCCCCTGCCGGGAGTCCGCGTGGCTGAGAAAGCCCCCATGCAGAGCGGAGGGCAAGCGACCCCAGTACGAGGCGGAGCTCAGCGGGCGCGGCATTGCTGGATCGGCCGAGAGCCCGATGGTCTCAGTTCTGGTCCCATTGATGCCCGTCCGCCGGGATGTTCCTGGTGGATGACCTCGATGCGGCTCGTGCGGAGATGGCTTGATCGGGGGCCTTGGTAAGCGCATCGCCATGGCTGTGGCTGCCTTCAGCGTCGGCGATGCATGTGGGAGAGGAGCCGGGTCGGCGATGGGCGACGGCAGGCATGTCCAGCGCCTCTGCGTGACGCCAATCGACTGAAGGCTCGATGTGCGGATCGCCAGCCGGGGCCTGACATTGTCTCCTAGCTCACTCCAGGAACGTACGTTATTGTGTACGGCATGAAGACGATGAGTGCGACAGAGCTCCGCGGCAACCTCGCCGCCGCGCTCGATGCCGTCGAGAACGACGCCGAGGAACTCGTCATCACCCGTGCCGGCCACGAACCGCTGGTCGTCGTGTCCCTCGCCGAGTACGCCTCACTACGCGAGACAGACTACCTGCTGCGGTCCCCGGCCAACGCCGATCACCTGCGCCGCTCCCTACAGGAATTCCAGGAAGGTCGCGCCGTGGCCCACGAGCTGATCGACCCCGACGACCTCACCGAGCAGACCGCGTGAAGATCCAGTTCACCGAGGGTGGCTGGAACGACTATTTGTCCTGGCAGGCGGACGACCGCCGCCTCCTCAAGCGCATCAACCAGCTGATCGACGACATCCGTCGCAACGGCAACGAGGGCATTGGCAAGCCCGAACCCTTGCGCCATGAGCTCGCTGGGGCCTGGTCCCGCCGGATCGACCAGGAGCACCGCCTGATCTACGTCCTCGATGAGCAAGCCGACACCGTGTGCGTCATCGCCTGCCGCTACCACTACAGCAAGTAGAGCCTGTACGTCCTGGACGGCCTCGCCGCCAGCTGTTGCCGCCGGGCCGAAACAGCGCAGACCGGACCTCATGCGGGGGAGCGCCGGTAGTTGCAATTCCAGTTGCATTCGCTTGCATTCACAGACGTCTGGGCGGGCGTCCGCCAGGCGCTTCATCACAGGTCGGGACGCTGACGAACGCCGCCGGCCCCCCGGACGAACAGTTGGAAAGCGTGTTGGGGGCAACCCCTCACGAGTTCGAATCTCGTATGTCGGCGCCGGGTGAAAGCAACCGCCGCCGACACTCGTATCCTCCGCACCCGCCCGCCAGGGCAGACGAAGGCCCGGACCGCTCAGCGGTCCGGGCCTTCGTCGTTCTCTGGTTGCAGTTCTGGTTGCATTCACTGCTGTTCAGCACCGTCCGAAGCCCGCCAAGCAACGGCCCATCCGCAGGTGGGAAGCATTCGAGCCACTGCCGCCCCAGGTCCCGCACTCCGGTCATGGGGGCGGGGCAGCGACATTTTCTCCGTGACGAACTCACACCGACCGAAGGTCGACTGCTCAGTCAGCGCCCGTCCCCTCCGGTGATCTGGCCGCCTTCGATAGCGACGGCACCCCGTATGAGATCTGGCCCTGCCATGACTGCTACCCCTGGCATGCCGAGGAGGTCCACGACGTTCGCTGTGCAGGCGGGGTGGGCGACGAACTTGGAGCGACTGGTCGGCTGGCCGACAGCTTCACAGGCATCGGGTCCGTCATGCCGAGTGGAGGTTTTGGTATAGGACGTTGCGTGATTGGCGTGTGCGCTGCAAGAACCCGGCGCGGTGGAGGATCTGCAGGTGATAGGAGACGGTCGCAGGGCTCAGGCGCAGGCGCTGGGCGAGTTCGGCGGTGGTTTGGGGTTGGGCAAGTTCGGCAAGGAGTTGGGTTCGGGTCGAGCCGATCAGCTTGTCCAGGTACGGGAGTTGGGCGCGTGATGTCGGGATCACGGGATACGCGATCACCGGTGTGCGCGGGTTCGGGACCTCGGCTCGCTCGTCTGCGACGAATACTGCTCTCTTGACGAACGTGCTCGGTACGAAGATCGCGGAGTCGGCTTCGATCCTGATCTGGTGGGTACCGACGGCCATATCCAGACCGCCTTGCCGCCATGCCATGTTCGGGGCCAGCTGGTTGATCGTGTGGCTGAGCCCGTGCCGGGCGATCGCGACCGACCTGGCAGTGATGTCGCCTTCCAGGCGGGCTCGTATGGTCGGCCAGTCGGGGGCGAGCACGAGTCGCCAGAGCTGTTCCAGCTGGTCGGCGACGCACGCGCGGATGCTGGCCTCACCTCGCTCCATGGCCGCGAGGAGCAGCGTGGGGGGCTTGTCGGAGCGGGCCCGGCCCCAGGAATGACCGCTGATGGCCGCGTTCAACTCGTAGTGGACCCGCTCCGGTGACGTGGTGGCGACCTGGTGTAGCTCGGTGTCCAGGGTGGGCTGGAAGGCGGCTGGTTCGGGTCGGGGGAAATCGGGTGCGTACCCGCCTGGGCCGCCGCCGGCGACCACGGCCAGCAGTCCCAGCCGCCTATCGCGTAGGGCTTCGACGGTCCTGGCCCGCCACGGCGCTTCGAGCAAGCATGGGGAGCGGCCCAGCGTGAAGAGGAGGTCGTTGGTCGAGTTGAGGGGACTCATCGCGAACCTGATCCGGCTTAATCCGTGCGATCCCAGCTCAATTCGGATCATCTCGCCCTCACCTTGGTCGACGTCTTCGAATCTCATCGAATCATTCGACGGCGGACATGACATCCGCTTCTCTGGATTCGGGCCGGTTCCCGCCAGGCGACATCAGGCGGTACCGGTCCAAACGGTCGGGGGGCTTCGGAAGAGGTTGTCACGGCCGCCCGGACATGTACGACGTCCACAGGTTTCATGCGGACTCGCGGAAAATCCCCGAGGAACGCTAGAGCAGAAAAGGAAGCAACCGAATGAAGATGGGTCTCAAGGGCAAGGCCGCGATCGTCGGTGCGCTGGTGACCGGGGTTCTCGCTGTGTCCAATGCGTCCGCCTTCGCGGACAGCTACGACGGCGGGGCCGTCAGCGCCTACGGCTGTAACGCCTTCATCATGAAGAGTTCTCCCAACCACGTGTACGCGCAGGTCGGCGGCGGCAGCTGCTGGATCAGCATCGATCAGACCAACAAGTACTCCGGCTCCTGGAGCAAGCCGTACTGGTGGCAGACCGGCACCACCGGCGCGGTGTACGTCGGAAACGGCTATGCGGCCACGGCATGCATCACCAACGATCCGACCTTCTCGTACGAGACCTGCGGCCCGCTGGTCTGGAGCTGATCAGCGAGTTCCTGAAGAACGCCAGGACCCCTTCGGTGTCGGACCAATCTGTTGGTCCGACACCGAAGCTCTGATCTGGCAAGGGAAATCCGGGCCGGGGCGACATGGAACTGACCTGAACAGCGCTGCAGGCTGCCACCGATCAGTGGCAACCTGCAGCACTGGTGCCTCGCCTCTCCGGCACACCTGGATAGGGATCAGCATTCGCTACTGACGACGCCGACCCCGATGACGTCCACCACGCCGGGCTGCCAGCAGCTCCGCCTCGCGAGCCCGGGTGCTGCCCGGTGGCCCGTGGACGGCCGACCTGGACGAGTGCGTGTAACAGTCCGCCGGCCGCACGGTACGGGTCGGCCTCCTCGGCTCGGCGAGCGGATCGCCGAGTTCGGGCGTCGCAACGGGGTGCCCGAACTCCAGTACGCCGGCGTGGATCTGCCAGGCTTCGGCGATCCGCGCCGGGCCGCCGAAGCGATTGCCTTCGTCGGGATGGGCGTACTCGGTGCCCCGGGGTACATCGGTGAATCGGCCGGACCGGAGACCCAGGTCTACTTCGCCCCGGACGACCCTCAGATCCCGCACGCGAAACTGGACTCGATCGCCATGCCGCGCTTCCTGACAACCGGCGCAGGGCTCTTCGGGCACTCCGCCCGCCAAGTGGTCAGCGGCTGCTTCGCCCACCACGGCGTGACCGTCGAGGCGGGCGCCGATCGGATCGGCGCCCGCCTGCCCGACGGCAGCGCCACCGAGATCACCTTCGATGCACTGGGCCGGATCGCGGCGATCAACTCCACGCTGGGTTGACGCTGCACTGCATCAAGCAGACCCTCCCCGACCTGTCTGCACTGGCCGGCATCGCGCATGCGGCACCCCTCCCCACGTGATGCATCGAGAGATATACTTGCGACGCAAGTTGATATCAGGAGGTGTACCGCATGAGCCGGACCGTGATCGACCTGGACGACGATCTGCTCGCCGACGTGGCTCAGGCCCTCGGCACCAGCACCAAGAAGGAGACGGTCAATACCGCCCTTCGCGAGGTGCTGGAGAACAGACGGCGAGCCCTCGCCCTCACACGGCTTCGCGCGGCGGCCGATGCCGGGGCCTTCGACCTTGAGATCTTCGAAGACAAGAGGAACTACCGTCGGTGAACGCGGCGCAATTCCTGATCGACACCAGCGCGCTCGCGCGTTTCATGTGCGGCGACGCGGAGCAGTACGGCTGGGACCAAGCCGCAGCAGCCGGCTTGATCGCCACCTGCCCCATCACGGAACTTGAGTTCTTCTACAGTGCACGGACGGCCGCCGACCGCGCCCAGGGGATCGAGGACATGCGTTTGGTGTTCGGCTGGGTACCGGTCGACGATCGCGCCTACGCCCGCGCCTGGCAGGTCCAGGAGTTGCTGACCAGACGAGGCCGGCATCGCAGCGCCGGAGCCGTCGACCTGATCGTCGCCGCCACAGCCGAACTGCAGGGCCTGACCCTCCTGCACCGAGACCGCGACTTCGAGTGCATCGCGAACGTCACGGGCCAGGCCCTCCAGTGGTACGGGCCGGAAGCCGGCAAGTGAACGTTGCTGGATCCACTCCACGACCGGCGAAGGATGAGGACCCTGATCCTGTGACCATGCGGCCGTGACACCGCAGATCACGGGTGCGTCGTGGTCGCAGTTCTGGTTGCACTCACCCTCGTCCTGCCTCGGGCGGGCAGTGTGTGGGTCACATGGCAATGACCACCTTGCCGAGTGCCTGGCCCGAGGCGTAGTAGCGGTAGGCATCGGGGGCTTCGTCGAAGGCGAAGACCCGGTCGATGACCGGGTGCAGGCGGTTGACCTCGATGGCGCGATTCATCGCGAGGAACTGTGCGCGGCTGCCGACGGCGACAGCGCGGACGGTGGCGCCGGAGGCGAACAGCGCACGGGGGTCGATCGGCGTCGCCGTGTCGGAGACGAAGCCCACGCAGGCGAGGTGGCCCGCGATGGCCACCGCGTTCAGGGACTGTTCCAGCAGGCCGGCGACGTCGACGATGCGATCCGCTCCTCGACCGCCCGTCAACTCGCGGACCTTGTCGGGCCAGTCGGGTACGGCCCGGTAGTCGATGACATCGTCGGCGCCGAGGTCGGCCAGGCGCGCCGCCATCGCCGGGCTGCTCGTCGCTGTGACCGAACGCACCGCCCCGGGCCCCCGCGAACGCCTGCTGGAGGCCGCCCAAGAGCTGACCTACAGCCAAGGGATGGGGGTCGGCATCGACGCCATCCTCAAGGCGGCGAATGTGGCGCGACGTTCGCTCTACGAGCACTTCGGCGGCAAGGACGGGCTGATCACCGAGGTACTACGGCGCAGCACCACCGAGGACGAAGCCGACTACCGGAAGACCATGAAGGCCGCCGGCAAGGATCCGCGCGACCGTCTCCTCGCCGTCTTCGACAGACTCGCCGAGGTGATCGACGCACCGGGCTTCCGCGGCTGCCGCTACCTGGCCGCCGATCTCGCTCTCGCCGACCCCGGCCACCCCGCGCACGCCGTCACTCGCGACTACCGCCAGAGCGTGCACCGGCTCCTCCAGCGGGAACTCGTGGAGTTCGGCCATCCACGGCCGACGCACGCGGCCGACCAGTTCCTCGTGCTCATCGACGGAGTACTGGCCGCCGGAGCGACCCGGCCCGACACGCATCCGGCCCCTCTCTGACAGTCTCGACTGAGACGCCTGATATGTCGAGTTAGTCTGGATGGACGAGACAGGAGTATGCCCGGCATGGCGAGCACCACCAATCCCGAGCAGGACCCGGCACCGCGCCCGAAGCGGCGGACGTTCCCGGCGGAGTACAAGCTGCGGATCGTCGCGGAGTACGACGCGGCCCCAAACGGGGAGAAGGGCGCGGTCCTGCGACGCGAGCGGCTCTACCACTCGCACATCATCGAGTGGCGGGCC
>FTKT01021768.1_pt1 | contig 12601 bp, 12 predicted proteins | sample 1658271 | NCBI WGS metagenome assembly FTKT01 (sample SAMEA3914811, study PRJEB12502) | metagenome | biome: forest; material: soil | place: Canada | collected 2011-08-04 | depth 0.3 m | reverse complement strand
TACTACATCATCGCGCCGGCCGAGGCCAGCTCGAACCTGAGCCGCTTCGACGGCGTGCGCTACGGCCATCGCGCCGCGCAGTACGGCGACCTGATGGAGATGTACAAGAAGTCGCGCTCCGAGGCCTTCGGCCCCGAGGTGAAGCGGCGGATCATGATCGGCACCTACGTGCTCTCGCACGGCTACTACGACGCCTACTACCTGCAGGCCCAGAAGCTGCGCCGCATGATCGCCGACGACTTCCAGGCCTGCTTCAAGCAATGCGACGTGATCGCCGGCCCGGTGGCGCCGACGGTGGCGTGGAAGCTCGGCGAGCAGGGCGACGACCCGGTCAAGGCCTACCTCGCCGACATCTTCACGCTGCCCGGCTCGCTGGCCGGCCTGCCCGGCATGAGCGTGCCCGCCGGCCTCGGCGAAGGCGGCATGCCCGTGGGCCTGCAGCTGCTGGGCAACTACTTCGCCGAGGGCACGCTGCTGCACGCGGCGCATGCGCTGCAGATGGCCACCGACTTCCACCTGCAACGCCCGAAGACCTGATGAACGCACGCGTCGACCACCTCCCCTTCGCCACCCCGGTGCGCGGCGGCGTGGTCGCGGGCGATTGCCTCGAGGTGCTGCGCTCGCTGCCGGCGCAACGCGTCGACCTCATCGTCACGTCGCCGCCGTATGCCGACCAGCGCGCGTCCACCTACGGCGGCGTCACGGCCGACGACTACGTGGCGTGGTTCATGCCGCGCGCAGAGCAGTTCGCGCGCGTGCTCAAACCCACCGGCTCGCTGGTGATCAACATCAAGGAAAAGGTGGTTGACGGCGAGCGCCACACCTACGTCCTCGAGCTGATCATCGCGATGCGCAGGCAGGGCTGGCTCTGGACGGAAGAGTACGTCTGGCACAAGCGCAACTGCTTTCCCGGCAAGTGGCCCAACCGCTTCCGCGACGCTTGGGAACGCTGCCTGCACTTCACCCGCGAACGCAGGTTCAAGATGAACCAGGACGCCGTGATGGTGCCCATGGGCGACTGGGCGAACGCGCGCCTGAAGACGCTCGGCGCCAACGACGTGGTGCGCCACGACTCGCGCGTGGGCAACGCGTTCGCCAAGAACATCGCCAACTGGCAGGGCCGCGACCGCGCCTATCCCACCAACGTGCTGCACCTGGCCACCGAGTGCGGCAACAAGGGGCACAGCGCGGCGTTCCCGCAGGCGCTGCCGCGCTGGTTCATCGAGCTGTTCACCGATCCCGGCGACACCGTGCTGGACCCGTTCGCCGGCTCCGGCACCACGCTGGCCGCGGCGCTCGAGCTCGGCCGCAACGCGATCGGCGTGGAGCTCGCGCCCGCGTACGTCGCGCGCGCGCGCGACGCGGTCGCGACCGCGCACGAGGCCGCGCTGGCGCTGGCGCGCGCGCGCGTGGTCACCGAACAAGAACTCACCCTCCGGCGCCACGGCGCGGCCAAAGTTTCCAAGGACAACGTCCCATCATGAGCACCCTCATTCGCGGCTATGAAGTCGTGATCGGCTTCGAGACCCACACGCAGCTGTCGACGGCCAGCAAGATCTTCTCCGGCGCGTCCACCGAGTTCGGCGCGCAGCCCAACACGCAGGCCTCGGCCGTGGACCTGGCCTTGCCGGGAACCCTGCCGGTGCTGAACCGCGGCGCCGTCGAACGCGCCATCCGGCTCGGTCTGGCGGTGAACGCCACCATCGCGCCGCTGTCGATCTTCGCGCGCAAGAACTACTTCTATCCCGACCTGCCCAAGGGCTACCAGATCAGCCAGTACGAGATCCCGGTGGTGCAGGGCGGCATCGTGCCGTTCATGCACAAGGGCGAGATGCGCCAGCTGCGCCTGACGCGCGCCCACCTCGAGGAAGACGCCGGCAAGTCGGTGCACGAGGGCCACGCCAACATGTCGGGCATCGACCTGAACCGCGCCGGCACGCCGCTGCTGGAGATCGTCACCGAGCCCGACATGCGCTCGTCCACCGAGGCCGTGGACTATGCCAAGGCGCTGCACGCGCTGGTTCAGTGGCTGGACATCTGCGACGGCAACATGCAGGAGGGCTCGTTCCGCTGCGACGCCAACGTGTCGGTGCGCCGTCCCGGCCAGCCCTTCGGCACGCGCCGCGAGATCAAGAACCTCAACAGCTTCCGCCACCTGCAGCAGGCGATCGACTACGAGATCAACTGGCAGATCGACGAACTGGAGGACGGCCGCGCCATCGTGCAGGCCACGGTGCTGTTCGACCCGGACACCGGCGAGACCCGCATGATGCGCACCAAGGAAGACGCGCAGGACTACCGCTACTTCCCCGACCCCGACCTGCCGCCGCTGGTGATCTCGCGCGAGTGGGTCGAGCAGGTGCGCGCGCAGATGCCCGAGCTGCCGCGCGCGATGGCCGAGCGCTTCCAGGCCGCCGACGGCCTCGCGCCGGCCGACGCCGCGGCCATGACGCAGTCGCTGGCCACCGCGCGCTACTACGAGGCCGCGCGCGACGCCGGCGCGCCGGCCAAGCTGGTCGCCAACTGGGTGATGGGCGAGCTCTCGCGCCGCCTCAACGCCGAGGCCATGGAGATCATCGAGGCCCCGGTGGACGCCGCGCTCCTGGCCGCGCTGATCACGCGCATCCAGGACGGCACGATCTCCAACAACGCGGCCAAGCAGGTGTTCGACGCGCTGTGGACGCGCGAGAAGGGCACGGCCGGCAACGTCGACGCCGTGATCGACACGCTGGGCCTGAAGCAGATGAACGACAGCGGCGAGCTGGAGTCCATCATCGACGGCGTGCTGGCCGCCAACCAGAAGTCGGTGGACGAGTTCCGCGCCGGCAAGGACAAGGCGTTCCAGGCGCTGGTGGGCCAGGCGATGAAGGCCAGCAAGGGCAAGGCCAACCCGGCGCAGGTCAACGAGATGCTGAAGAAGAAGCTGGGCGTCTGATCAGGCCGGCACCAGCGTCACCTCCGCCCCGGGTGCCGGCCCACGCCCGTAGTGCCGCGGCGGCGCGCCCATCACTCGTTTGAACGCCGTGCTGAACGCGCTCTCCGACTCGTAGCCCAGTGCCGGGGCGAGCGCGGACACCGTCTCGCCGCCGTTGCTGAGGCGGTCGGCGGCCAGCAGCATGCGCCAGCGCGTGAGGTAGTCCATCGGCGACGCGCCGACCAGGCGCTTGAACTTCAGCGCGAAGGTGGAACGCGACATCGCGGCCTCCTTCGCGAGGTCGTCGATGGTCCAGCGGCGGCCGGGCTGCGCGTGCATCGCGCTCAGCGCCGCGCTCACCTGGCGGTCGCCCAGCGCGAACAGCCAGCCCACGCCCTGCCCGGCGTCGTCGCGCAGGTGCAGGCGCAGCGCCTGCACGAGAAGCATCTGCGCGAGCTGCTGCGCGATCAGGAAGCCGCCCGGCTGCGGCTCGCGCAGCTCCGCCATCAGGCGCTCGACCGACCAGCGCATCGCCGCCTTGTCCTCCTCGGAGCGGAGGTGGACGATGGGCGGCAGCATGCCCAGCAGCATCTCCGCGTGCTTGCCGGCGAACGCGAAGTGGCCACCGATCGCGAAGCAGCCGCCGCCGCCGTTGACCACGCGCGTGGTGCCGCGCAACGGCGTGCGCAGGAAGGTCATGGCGTCGACCGGTGTCAGCGAGAGGTCGCTGGCGAGGCGGAACGGCAGCCCGCGCGGCAGCAGATAGCAGTCGCCGGCGGAGATGCGGATGGGCTCGGCGATGCCCTGGATCGCCAACCAGCAGTGGCCGCTGGTCATCGCCTGGAACTTGATGCCGCCGTGCGCGCCGAACTCGACCGCCCAGTCGCCGCCGTAGTCGACGGCCCCCGACATGAAGCTGCGCGGCCGCAGCAGGGACAGGACGTCGGACAACGGATCCATGGCGATTCCGGACGATTGCGAAGATATTGCGGACTGAACCGCATGGATTGTATCGACCTGGCACCCTAAAGTGGGTTCAACCATCCCTCCAGGAGAAATCCAGATGCGAGTCTTCCTCACCGGCGCGACCGGTTTCATCGGCTCCGCCCTCATCCCCGAACTGCTCCAGAACGGCCACTCGGTGCTCGGCTACGCGCGCTCCGACGCCGGCGCCGAGGCGCTGCGCAAGCTGGGCGCCGCCGTGCACCCCGGCGACCTCGAGGACCTGGCCGCGCTGCGCCGCGGCGCGGAGCAGGCCGACGGCGTCGTGCATTGCGGCTTCATCCACGACTTCTCGAAGTTCGCCGAGAACTGCGCCATCGACGGCCGCGCCATCGACGCGCTCGCCGACGTGCTCGCCGGCAGCGGCAAGCCGCTGGTGGTGACCTCGGGCATCCCGGGCATGCCGGGCCGGCTCTCCACGGAGGACGACGACCTGCCCACGGAGTCGCCGATGCCGCGGGTGTCCGAGCCGAGGGCGCTGGCCGCGGCGGCCCGCGGCGTGCGCGCCTGCGTCATCCGCCTGCCGCAGGTGCACGACCGCGACAAGGCCGGCCTGGTGCCCTTCCTGATCGGCGTCGCGAAGCAGAAGGGCATGTCGGCCTATGTCGACGAAGGACAGAACCGCTGGGCGGCCGCGCACCGGTTCTCGACGCCGTCGCTCTATCGGCTGGCGCTCGAGAAGGGCGCGGCCGGGGCGCGCTATCACGCGGTCGAGGAGGAGGGCATCACGCTGAAGGCCATCGCCGAATCGATCGGCCGGGGCCTGAAGGTGCCGGTGATCTCGGTGTCCGGCGACGAGGCTGCGGCGCATTTCGGTGCGTTGGGATTCTTCGCCGCCATGAGCAACCCCGCCTCGAGCATTCTCACGCGCCAGCGGCTGGGCTGGGCGCCCGGCACGCACCCGGGGCTGATCGACGACCTCGATCACTTCACCGCGTATACCGCCTGAGTGTCATCCTGCGCGCAGGATGACGGCGGCCTTCCGCTAGAACGACGCGCTGCCGCTCGCCGCGTTGATGGCCTTGCGGGCCTCGGCCTGGAACCCCACCGGGTCGCCGATGCCGCGCAGCCGCAGGTCCTCGCTGCCCGTGCCGCGGATGGTGAGCGTGCCGTAGCCGGTCATGCGCTGCCACAGGGTCTGGTCGACGTCGAGGCTCTCCACGCGGTTGAGCATCACGGTGGACGTGTGGCGGCTCACCAGGCCCGTCTGCAGCACGAGGTAGCGGTCGGTGAGCCTCACCTGCATCGCGCCGCGGAGCACCAGCGCGCCGACGATGAACCACAGGGCCATCAGGCCGCCGAACACGGCGACGGAATTGCCCAGGCGGTCCTGGCGCATCAGGCCCCAGCCCACGAGCAGCAGCGCCGCGACGCCGAGGGCCACGCGCGGCCACAGCGCCCACCACGACTTGCGCGCCACGCGCAGGACGCGTTCCCCGGTGGAAGGATCGTTCGCTTCAAGGCTCATGTCAGTTGGTCTTCTGTGGCGCGTCGCCGGGCAGCGCGTCGGAGTAAAGGAAGCACTGCAGCGTCTCGCCGCCGTGGGTGAACGTCATGTTGCGCTCCTTGGTCACCACCTCGACCCCCGCCTTCTTGTTCAGGTAGCGCGCCTCGCGGCCGCCGGGCACGCGCGTGACCGTCCAGTCCTGGCCCTCGAAATGCAGCTGGCCCTGGCGCGGCGAGAGCTCCGCGGTGAGCAGCCGGCGGCCGGTGCACTGGTAGCTGACGGACATGGCCTGCGCGGCGGCAGCGGCCAGGGCCAGCGCGGCCCCCATCGCCATCCGGATGGCGCGAGGCGAACAAACGGGGCGATGGGTCATGGTGAACTACCTTCTCAGAGATCGATGCCGTAGCGGGCGCGATAGGCGGAGACCGCATCCTTGCTGGCGGCCAGCGCCGGGTCGCCCGTGGTGGCGAGCAGCTGCATCAGGTCGGCCAGCGTCGCGATCGCGACGACCTTCAACCCGAGCGTCTGCTCCACGTACTGCACGCCCGAGCGGCGATCCTCGCCCTCGTCGCGTGCACGTTCCTGTCTATCCATCGTGATGGCCACGCCCACCGGCTCGGCGCCGGCCGCGCGGATCAGGTCGGCGGCCTCGCGCTTGGAGGCGCCGTCGGTGATGACGTCGTCGATGATCATCACGCGGCCCTTCACCGGCGCGCCCACCAGCGTGCCGCCCTCGCCGTGATCCTTGGCTTCCTTGCGGTTGTACGCGTAGGTGACGTTCTTGCCGTGCCTGGCGAGCCCGATGGCCACGGCGGCAGCCAGCGTGATGCCCTTGTAGGCGGGGCCGAACAACATGTCGAACTCGACGCCCGACGCGAGCAGGCGGCGTGCATAGAATTCACCCAGACGCATGAGCTTCGCGCCGTCGTCGAAGAACCCGGTGTTGAAGAAGTAGGGCGACTGCCGCCCGGCCTTCGTCTTGAAATCACCGAACCGAAGAACACCGGCCTCCACCGAGAACTGGACGAATTCCTGCGCGAGCAGGTCGTTGGTGGGAGCAGTCATGGAGTAAGACCTTGGGATTTCGCTTGGTGACATTGAATCTGAACGGGATCCGTTCGGCCCACAACAAGGGCTTCCTTGCCTGGGCGGAGTCCGTGAAGGCCGATTGTATGGGGGTGCAGGAAGTCAAGGCACAGCACGAACACGTGCACGAGACCTTCGACACCCTCGACGGGATGGCCGGCCGCTTCCACTACGCCGTCAAGAAGGGCTACTCGGGCGTGGGCCTGTACAGCCGCGTCGCGCCCACCGAGGTGGTGACCGGCTTCGGTGACGCCCAGTTCGACGAGGAGGGCCGCTACGTCGAGTTCCGCTTCGACAAGCCGTCCGCGGGCCTGAACCACCCATTCGAGAAGCTGAGCATCATCAGCTGCTACTTCCCCAGCGGCTCGTCTGGCGAGGAGCGCCAGGCCGCCAAGTTCCGCTTCCTCGACCTGATCTACCCGCACCTGATGGCGCTCAAGGGCCAGCGCGAGTTCATCCTGGTGGGCGACATCAACATCGCGCACAAGAACATCGACCTGAAGAACTGGAAGGGCAACCAGAAGAACTCCGGCTTCCTGCCCGAGGAGCGCGAGTGGATGACGAAGCTGCTCACCGGCGGCGGCCTGGTGGACGTTTTCCGCACGCTCAACGACAAGGAGGAGCAGTACACGTGGTGGAGCAACCGCGGCCAGGCCTGGGCGAAGAACGTGGGCTGGCGCCTCGACTACCACCTGGCCACGCCCGGCGTGGCGGCGCTGGCGCGCAAGGAGCACATCCACGTCGAGTCGCGCTTCAGCGACCATGCGCCGTTGACGATCGACTACGACTTCACGTTGTAGGCGCCCTCCCTCACGACACGGGCACCGCTCGCGGATCTTGATGCTCTCAAGGCCGACCGGTGATCAACAGCTTCAGCTGACAGCGCAGGCTGCCTGCACGCGGCCTTCAGTTGGCGGCAAGGTACTTGCGTCGCCAAGGCTTCAGGATCGTCAGTGCCAGCAGGGCGGTGACGATATCAAGCGTGATGGCCGTTCCGAATACCGGGAACCAACTGCCCGCTCGCTCGTGCATGAGCGCCGCCAGCGGGCCGCCGAGGATCGACCCGATGCCTTGCGAGATGTAGAGCCAGCCGTAGTTGGCCGTGGCGTGCCGTGTGCCGAAGGTGTCCGTCAGCGTGGAGGGGAACAGCGAAAAGATCTCTCCCCAGCCAAAGAACACCAGGCCGGAAAGCAGCACGAAAAGCACCGCGTTGTCGCGCGTCAGCAGCCACAGCGTCATCGCGACGCCTTCAAGCGCGAAGGCAAAGAACATGGTGTTCTCACGCCCGAAGCGGTCGGAAACCCAGCCGAAGAAAGGCCGGGTCAGCCCGTTGGTCAGACGGTCGATGGTGAGCGCCAGCGGCAGGGCGGCCAGGCCGAAGACCAGCACGTTGGCCACACCGAAGTCACGCGAGAAGGTAGCCATCTGCGAAGTGACCATCAGGCCTGAGGTGGACATCATGGTCATCATCACGAACATCAGCCAGAACAGCGGCGTGCGCAGCATCTGGCGCGGCGACAGATCCCGGCCGGTGGCCATCTGGCCGCTGGCGGGAGCCAACCGCGCCGGGATGGGACCGGGCGAGCGCAGCAGTTGCGATGCAATGACTCCGACCAGTGCGAAAACCACGCCGAAATGCCAGAGCGTGCTTTCCAGACCCTGGTCTGCAAGCGATGCCGAGATCGGAAAGGTCGTCAGGATGGCGCCCATGCCGTAGCCTGCCGCCACCATTCCGACCGCGAAGCCGCGCCGATCCGGAAACCAGCGCACCATCTGCCCGACCACGCCCACATAAACGATGCCGGTGCCCAGCCCCCCGACCAGCCCGTATGCCAGGTAGAAGGCGCCGATGCCCGACGCCTGCGAGGCCAGCACCCAGCTGGCGCCCGACATCAGCGTGCCGATGGAGATCAACCGGCGCGCACCGAAACGGTCGATCAGACGGCCCTGGAAGGGCGAGAAGAACGTCTGCAGCACGATCAACATCGAGAACGTGATCTGCAACTGCGACAGGGGCACGCCGAGCTTGGCGATCAGCGGCTTGGTAAACAGCGTCCAGACGTACTGCGGGCTGGAGATCGCCATCATGCAGATCAGTCCGATCAGCAGCTGGAACCAGCGGTTGTGAAGCAGGCCTGCCGCACTGACGGTCGGCGATGTGTCGGTCAACGTGTTCATGGAATCTTCCTGAGGTTGAGGGAGGTAGGAAGCAAGGGAGAACAATCCTTCACCAGCCGGCGGTGCAGCCGTCGCTCCGAGGGTCGAAGCCGCCTTCGAACAGCCCGTCGGGATGGCGTATCACGGCACCGGCATGGCCGACGACCTCGTCATACGGTTGCAGCAGGTCGATCTCGTGGCCGCGCGCGCGCAAGGCCTCGACGGTGCTGTCCGGAAACCGCGATTCGAGCTTGAGCGAGTCGCTGGTCTCGCCCCAGGTGCGCCCCAGCAGCCAGCGCGGCGCGGAAATGGCGGCTTGCGGGTCCATGCCCAACTGGGCAATGCGCGAGAACACCGCCCCCTGCGACTGCGGCTGGCCGTCGCCGCCCATGTTTCCGTACACCATGGTCCGGCCGTCGGTCAGCCGCGCCATCGCGGGAATCAGCGTGTGATAGGGCTTGCGGCCGGGCGTCAACGGGTTGCGCGCCGTGGGATCAAGCGAAAAACTGCATCCCCGGTTCTGCCAATTGACTGCGCTTTGTTCCAGCACCACGCCGCTGCCGAACTCGTGGTAAATGCTCTGGATGAAGCTCACGGCCAGCCCGGAGCTGTCAATGCATCCCATCCATACCGTATCGGCCGGACCCTGGCCTTGGCCCCATGGCGAGGCGCGTTCAGCATCGAAGGCGGACGCCATGGCGTCCAGCGAGTTGCCAGCGAGCAGCGCCTGCGGATCCACGTCCATGTAGGCGGGATCAGTGATGACCCGGTCGCGGATGCGGAAAGCCTGCTTGGTCGCCTCGACGCATGCATGCACGTAGTCGGCACCGAGCGGGTCCATGCCGGGTTTCAGAATGCGGTCGAGCTGCCCGAGGATCAGCAGCGCCACCAGTCCCTGCGTGGGAGGCGGCATGTTCCACACCGTGCCGAGGGAATGCTGCAGTTCGAGCGGAGTCTTCCAAAGCGCGCGGTGTGCCTGCAGATCTGACAATTCGAGCGGGCTGCCAACGCGGGCCAGGTCGGCAGCCAGGTTTTCGGCGAGTTCGCCGCGGTAGAAATCGTCCAGGCCCGTCCGTACCAGGTGCTCCAGCGTTGCCGCCAGGAGCGGCTGTCGCATGCGCTGGCCTGCCTGCATCTGACCAGGTTGCAGGAAAGCCGCGGCGTAGCCCGGGATGCGGTCGAGTTCGGCTCGTTTGGCCGCCACACATCGGGCCTGGCTGGGAGTCACGGCGACGCCGTCGCGGGCGTAGACGATGGCGTCGTCCAACAGCCGGGAGAGCGGCAACCGGCCACCCAGCACGTCGCGTGAATACCCAAGTGCTGCATCCCAGCCGGAAACAGTCCCGGCTACCGTGCACGCGGCCATGCCGCCCCTGAAGGGAATGGACGCATGCCCTGCTTCGCGATACCGCGACATCGTGGCGCCCGCGGCAGCGGCGCCGCAGCCTTCCAGCCCGCGCGGCGCTTGGCCCGGCCGCGCGATCAGCCAAAAGCCATCGCCCCCGATGCTGTTCATGTGCGGATACACCACCGCGATGGTTGCCGCAGCGGCCACCATGGCCTCGACGGCATTGCCGCCTTCGCGCAGCACCGCACTGGCGCTCTGGGCGGCGAGCGAATGCGGTGCCACGGCCATGCCGCGCGCGCTCCTGGAAGAAGAAAAGTTCATCGAATGCATGATTGGCGGGTTCGGCAAAGGAGTGCGATGGCACCCGTCGCGCCAGATTTATGTATTCATAAATCCCGCAGACATCCAAGCACGATTGGTGCCAAGTCAAGAGCCGGCCGGGCGTTCCAGGAAAATCAGCCGAAACGCTTCCGCCGCGGCGCTTCCGCTGGGGGCGCGTGCTTGATCGCAGTGCGCGCCAGTTCGAGGCGCGCGATGGATATCTGCTGCACCACGGAAAGGCTTCCGGCAATGTGATGGGCGATCATGGTGCACGCCTGTTCGGCATCGCCCGCATCGATGGCATCCAGAATGGACACGTGATCGTCGTAGGTCTCGTCGATGCAGTCGCCGTAGGCGAAGTCAAGGCGTCGAAGGATGCGAATGCGCTCCGTGATCTGGCGGTGGACCTGCTCGGTCTCGGGATTTCCGGCGCCGCCCACGAGCGCGATATGGAAGGCTTCGTCCAGCGCCGCCACCGCTAGGCCATCGCGCAGCCGGTCGCTCGCCGACACGCGCCAAGGAGCGGCCAACGCCGCCAGGCGTGCCGGACTCGATGCACCCCTGCACAGCTTGCGGACCGCATGCAGTTCGATCATCTCGCGCAGTTCGTAAAGCGCCGCGAACCTGGACAAGTCGAGAGGAATCACTTCCCAGCCATTGCGGAAGTAGCCACGCACCAGGCCCTCGCTCTGCAGGCGCATGAGCGCTTCGCGCACCGGGGTGCGAGATACCGCCAGGCGGTCGGCGACATCGTTTTCAGCGAAGCGGTCGCCCGGCAACAGGCGGAAGTCGAAGATGTCTTCACGCAGTTGCTGATAGACCGCTTCGGCCAGGCGAAGGATCGGGGGCGCGGTCGTCGCGCTTGTCGATGGAGGGGGCGGCGAGGCGTCCATGGCGTCCTTTGAGCGTCATTCTCCCGCAAACCAGCATGTCGAAATGCCGCGCTCATCATTGGCATGGACCGCGCCAGACACTGCGCTGCGATGGACCCGGCCCCTCGACACTGAGGGCTGGCGCCGCGATTTGGCAGAACCCCAGCCGGCCAATCGACGATGGCGCTCGAGGACGAGGCGAGATTCTCGACCTGAGCCGAAGGCGCGAACCGGCGCCGAAGCCGCTTGTTCAAGACAATTTGCAGGCTTTCCGCCGCATTGACCACCACCTGGCCACGCCCGGCGTGGCGGCGCTGGCGCGCAAGGAGCACATCCACGTCGAGTCGCGCTTCAGCGACCATGCGCCGTTGACGATCGACTACGACTTCACGCTCCGACCGGCGCGCACGACGTCATAGCGCCGGCTCGACCCGGTGGATGACGAAGCGCTTGGGCTTCAACAGCTTGAACTGCGGCACACCGCTGCGGATCCCGGGCCCCAGGGCCTCCGCATTCGGGTATTTCATGCCTTCGGTGTGGCGGAGGTCGGGCAGTACCTTCGCGGGGGTATTGCCGTCCCGTCGCGCGAAGAAGCGCGCCACCTTTTCCTTCAACGCATCGACATCCTGGCTCCGATCCCTCAGGATCTGCTCGATGCCGACCGGCTCGCCGCTGGCCAGCCTCTTGACGACGCCACCGGAATTGCCCGTAGTGGAGGCCAACGCGAAGTCATCCTTGGACAGGATTTCGTCCTCCGCGAGCGTGACGATCAGGAAACCGGATTTGAGACGTCCCTTCTCGTAGCCGACCGTCCGCTCCAGGTCGGGCCCCGCGAGCGAGGCGATGTACTTCAGCATCGTGAAGTCGCCGGAATCGATGGTGAGGACACCGCCACGGCTCATGGTCGCTGCTCCAGATTTCGAGATCACGATCCTCCGCGCACGGCCGACCGCTGTCATCATCCATCTTGGGGATACCCGGCCGCTCGGTGCGAGGTTTCACCCGCCCCGCGCCACGTCCAGCACCGCCTGCGCGAATTCCCCGGGCGCCTCCTGCGGCAGGTTGTGGCCGATGCCGCCGGTGACCACGCGGTAGCCGTACGGCCCCGTGAACTTGCCGCGGAACGCCGCGTCGCCGGTCGCGTGCGGCGCGCCGTTGGCGTCGCCTTCCATCACGATCGTCGGCACCGCGATCCGCGGGCCCGCGGCGAGCCGGCGCTCGATGTCGTCGTAGCGCGCCTCGCCGTCGGCCAGGCCCTGGCGCCAGCGGTAGTTGTGGATGACGACGTCCACGTGATCCGGGTTGTCGAACGACGCGGCGCTGCGGTCGAACTCGGCGTCGCCGAACGCCCACTTCGGCGAGGCCGTCTTCCAGATCAGCTTGTTGAAGTCGTGGCGGTTCTTCTCGTAGCCGGCGCGGCCATGCTCGGTCGCGAAGTAGAACTGATACCACCA
>FTKT01000426.1_pt1 | contig 12700 bp, 12 predicted proteins | sample 1658271 | NCBI WGS metagenome assembly FTKT01 (sample SAMEA3914811, study PRJEB12502) | metagenome | biome: forest; material: soil | place: Canada | collected 2011-08-04 | depth 0.3 m | reverse complement strand
GCCTGGGCCTGGGCATCGCCCAGCCGCTGACCGGGGCGGTCGGCCTTTATCATCAGCAGAAGGCCGCCGAGGCGCAATTGCAAGTCGCCCAGGCCCAGTACCTAAGCGCGGTGCAATCGGCGCTTGGCGGTATCGCGGATACGCTCGATGCGCTTTATGCCGACGCGCAGTCTACCCAGGCGGCCGACCGCCAGGCGCAGACGACCGCCGACCTGCTGACCGACCAGAGGCGCCAGACGCAGCTTGGGCAATCGGGGGACACGGACGTGCTGGCCGCCGATCGCGCCGCCGCCCAGGCCGAGGGCGTACAGGCGCTGGCCCGTTCGCAGCGCTATGCCGACACGGTGGCGCTATTCCTGGCTATGGGGGCTTGAGATTTTGGGGGATCGTAACCCCTTTGCGGGGTAGGCGAATTGCTCTAGCCTGTTCGTCCGAAGCAACGGGGATTTCGGGGATGCCACGACCAATCAGGAATTTTGCCGCCGGCGTGGCCGTACTGGCGCTCGGCGCGGTGGCGGTCCCGGCCCTGGCGGATGACGCCAAGCCGTCCCCGATCACCTATGACGCCGTCCTGACCACGGATTTCGACGACCTGGCGTCGGGCGGTCTCAAGCCGGGCGTCAGCGTGCTGAAGAATGTCGATTTGACGGCCGTATGGAAAGGCCCCGACGGCTGGGAGGCCCACGGCTATATCCTGGGCGATTTCGGCGGCGGTTTTTCGTCCCGCCGCACGGGCGACGCCCAGGGTGTCGACAATATCGACGCGCTGCCGGCGTGGCGGTTGTTCGAGCTTTACGTCAAGCGCACCTATGCCGACGGCCACCTGGTCTCCAGCTTCGGCATGATGAACCTGAACAACGTCTTCGACGTGCAGAAGTTCGCCAAGCTGTTCATGAACTCGTCCCAGGGCATAGGCCCGGAATTCGCCCAGACCAGCCCGTCGATCTTCCCGATCAGCGGCCTGGGCACGATGACCAGCTGGATCATCGACCCGCAGAACACTTTCAAAATAGGTGTATTCGACGGCGTGCCGGGCGATCCGATGCACAAGACCGTCTTCGTCGCCGTGAAACTGTCGGCCAGGGATGGCGCCAACTATATCGGTGAATATAAACGCACGTGGGATGGCGGTTATCTCAAGCTCGACCATTGGGGCTATACCGGCGCCTATCCGTTGCTCGATGGTTCGGGCATGTCGCGCGACAATAGCGGCACCTATGCCCAGTTGGCCCTGACCCTGACCCGCGAAAAAGAAGATCCGACCCAGGGACTGAAGGCCTGGGCGCGCGTCGGCGACGCCAATGGCGCGCTCGAGCCCGTCGATCATTATCGCGGCGCGGGGCTCTATTATATCGGGCCGATCAATCATCACGACACCGACCAGATCGGTTTCGCCATCGCCCAGGAGCATTACGGCAATGCCTATCGCGCGGTTACGCCGGGGACAGGGGCCTATGAGACCGATTACGAACTGACCTACCAGGCGGCCGTGGGCAAGGCGATCACGCTGCAGCCCGATTTTCAATTCGTCCATCATCCGTCCGGGCGATCGGACATCAAGGACGACAAGATCGTGATGCTGCGCACGGCGATCGATTTCATGGCGTTTTGACCGGCTGCATGGTGCTGGTGAAACTATATAACATATTGAAACTATTTGTGTTTCTGAGACTTATTCGCACCTCTTTTGCTTGACGTGTGACACGTCCGCACCTATGGACCAGACGCCGGGGATGCTGCGCCGCAGCAAGGGCCGGCATGGGCTAAACGGCATCCGGGAGGTCGTTCAATGGTCGGTCGGCATCTGCATCTTTTCGGACTGGCGCTGGGCGCCATAGGCCTGGCCGGCGCGGCCAGCGCCGACGAAAACAACTGGGCCTGGCACGTGCAATCGACCGTGACCGGCCAGGAGACCAATCGCTTCACCTCGCCCTATGCCGGCGCCAACAGCCTGCTGCCCGATCCGGGCGGCGCGGAGACCTTCGACCTGACCGGCTATCTCGGTTACCGGCCGTGGCACGGTGGCGAACTTTGGGTCAATCCGGAGATCGACCAGGGCTTCGGCCTGTCCAATACGCTGGGCCTGGCCGGCTTTTCGTCGGGCGAGGCCTACAAGGTCGGCAAGACCAATCCCTATCTGCGTTTGCAGCGCCTGTTCCTGCGCCAGACCTTCAGCCTGGGCGGTGCGTCGAGCGATGTCGACCCCGACCTGAATGTCTTTGGGGGCCAGCAAACGGCTGACCGTGTCGTCGTCACCGTCGGTAAGTTCGGTGTCACCGACATCTTCGACGGCTCGGTATCGGCGCATGACCCGCGCCACGATTTTCTCAACTGGTCGGTCGTCGATACGGGCTCGTTCGACTATGCCGCCGACGCCTGGGGCTATACGGCCGGCGCCGCGGTCGAGCTTTACAAGGGGCCTTATGCCGTGCGGCTGGGTCTGTTCGACATGTCGAACGTACCGAACTCGACCCATCTCGACAGCTTCCACCAGGTCCAGGGTGTCGCCGAGCTGGAGGACCGCTTCAAGCTGAACGGTCACGACGGGGCCGTGCGGTTGACCGGTTTCGTGTCGCGGGCGCGCATGGCGTCGTTCAACGAGACCCTGCTGACCACACCCGTTGGCCAGGTGCCCGATACGGCGACCGACCGCCGCTATCGCTCGCGGACCGGCGTGGCGGTGAGCGGTGACCTGGGCCTGACCGATACGGTCTCGGCCTTTGTCCGCGCCGGCGTGTCGGACGGTCATGTCGAAACCTACGAGTTCACCGATATCGACAGCACCCTGACCGGCGGGGTGTCCGTCAATGGCAAGGCCTGGCATCGCGACGGCGACACGATCGGCCTGGCCCTGGTGCGCAACGACATCTCGTCGTCACACGCCGCCTACCTGGCGGCCGGCGGTATGGGGCCGCTGATCGGTGACGGCCAATTGCCGCACAAGGCGCAGGAGCATATCCTGGAAGCCTATTACAGCCTGGCGGTGACCAAACATTTCTACGCCACCGCCGATTATCAATATGTGCGCAATCCGGCCTACAATGCCGACCGCGGACCGGTCTCGATCATCGGTGTCAGGCTGCACGCCCAGTATTAGGCGCTGGCGCGCGGGGCTCTGCCGACCCGGATGCAGTAACCAAGCGTCAGGATCACGCCGGCGAAGACCGCGCCGGTGCCGAATACGACGGCAACCGGAATGGGGGCAAAGGCCCAAAGGCCGGCGTAGACGAGGCCGCTCAAGACCATGGACCAGCCCGAGAGCCGCATGGCCTTGCGGGCAATGGCGTGGGGCGCCACCTTCTTGGGTATGCTGTTGCCGAAATAGGCGATCAGCAGCCCGTTCATGGCGATGAACCGGAGCGTGGCGTCCCTGTCGATATAGCCGTGGGCATGAGCGAATTTCGCGGCCAGGGCCAAGCCCAGCATGGCGCCGCCAAACACCAGGCCGGCGAGAATATCCTTGTTCATTCCAAAACCGCTTTCTTGGCCGGGGGCGCCTCGGCGCCGAGGCCGAACGAATGGGCAAACCCCAGCAGCGCTTCTTCGAGCACCGAGAGCCGCAGGTGATAGATGATCGAGGTACCGGCCTTTTCGGCATGGATGAGATCGGCCTCGCGCAGCACCGCGAAATGGGCCGACATGGTCGGCTTGGACACATCGAAGTGACGGCCAAGGTCGCCGGCGTTCATCGGGCCGCTCTGCAGAAGCTGCAGCACGCGGCGGCGCGTCGGATCGGAAAGGGCCTTGAATACCTGGTTCATGATTCGATAATTAGCTAATTATCAAATAAGAGTCAAGTACGCCTAGTTGGTCGCCGGGTTTTGCTTGGCCAGGAAGGTCGTGACGGCTTCGAGCACGGCACGGCGCGCCGCCTGGGTGTCGACGCTGTGGCTGCGGTCGTCGAGTTCCAGATAGGTCACGGGCGCCTTCAGGTCCTGAAGCTGGTCGCGCAGTTTTCGGCTCTGCCCGGCCGGTACGACCGGATCGCCGCTGGCGTGGATCAGCAACAGGGGCGCGCGGATACTGCCGGCGACGATGCTGTCATTGGCCGCGGTGCCGGCATAGTTCTTCAGCATCTCCAGCGAGTCGGGGTTCGGGCCGAAACCGTGCGGCGACTTCGAGTCGGGGATCAGGGCGGCGAATTCGTCGGTGTCCGGCTTGACGACATTGGCCGCCTTCCAGGAAAGATAACCCGCGACGTCCGAAATGCCGTCGATCGATACGGCGCAGCGGATATCCGGCTGGGCGGCGGCCTTCATCGCCGCATAACCACCGTAGCCGATGCCGACATAGCAGACGCGTTTGGGGTCGGCGATGCCTTTGCTGACCAGGTCTTGCACGCCATCGGTCAGGTCCGACAGCATCTTGCCGTTCCATTCGCCGAAGCCCGCGGTCAGGAAATCCATGCCGTGGCCGTCCGAGCCGCGATAGTTGGGCTGCAGCACCAGGTAACCGCGCGACGCCAGGGTCTGGACCAGCCAGTTGAAGCCGATCGCGTCATGGCCCTCGGGTCCGTCGTGCGGCAGCACGACCAGCGGCAGGTTTTTGGCCTCGGGCTTGGGCGGCAGGGTCAGAAGGCCCTGGATCTCGGTGCCGTCGGCGGCGCGATAGGCGATCTGCTCCTGGCTGGCGATCCAGTCGGTGGGGATATTGGGATAGTCTTCGCCGATCGGCGTGCTGCCGCCCGTGGCGAAGTCGACCAGGTAATAGGAGCCGGTGTCTTCGCGGCCCTCGACGTGAATGATCATCCGGCGCGGATCGTCGGCGACCGAGATGACGTGGACCGATTGCGAGGGGGCGGCGTCCTTGGCCCTGGCGTACAGCGCGGTCAGTTGCGGATCGGTTAGCGTATAGGTCGTCTCTTCGGCCGAAGCCGCAAAGCCGGCGAACAGGCCGGTCGACGGCGAAAAGACCGGGCGGTTCTGGCTGGCGTCGCCCGTATCCATCGGCGGCGACAGCGCGCCGTCGGTGGACAGGGTATAGAAATGGAAGTGCCGCGCCGCGCCGCGCGCATCGGCGCCGTGAGTATCGCTATCCAGGATGATCAGCGAGCGGCCGTCCGCCGCCAGGCCGACCAGGGCCGGGGCGAAGGTGCGGTCGCGCTTGACGATGGCCCGCGTCAGGATCGGCCGCCAGGTGGCCCCGTCCTTCACTTCGATGCGGAACTGTTCCTTGATGAAATTATAGACGGCGCGGGCGTGCAGGGTACCGGTCCGGTCGACCAGCCAGTCGTCGACATAGCGCGTTTCACGATCCAGGTCGCCGCCGCCGTCATTGACGATCTTGCCCTGGCCGGTCGCCGGATCGACGCGCCACAGATAGACGCGCTGGGCCGGCTGGTTACCGACGCCGCTTGATCGCATCTCCAGGAACGGACCTTCCAGCCAGCGTTTGCCGTCGGCCTCGACGATGCGCGGCAGGCCCAGCGGCATGTTGACGGCGTCGCCCATGTGGTCGCCCAGGCCTTCGCCCGTGCTTTTCGCCACATCGACCAGGGTGACGGCGTTTTCCTCGTGGATGCCGAAATAGACGCAGCCGGGCGGCTGGCTGGCATCGAGATCAGCCATGGCCGCGCTCTGGTCCAGCATCTGCTGGGTCATGTCGCCGCCCGAACCCTGTTGCTGCGATTGCGGCTGAACGGCGGTCTGGGCCGGGGTCTGTTCGACGCTGGAGCGGTCGTCCGACTTGTGCGGGCCGCCGGTGCAGGTGCCGCGCAGGCCCGACCGTGAGGCGATCAGCAGGACATGGCCTTCGTCGGCCCACGCCATGTTGGAGATCTCGCCGTCCTTGATCTTGATGAAAGCCGGTTTTTTGTCGGCGAAATTGTAGACGACCAGGATGTTCATGTCGTCGCGGCGGGTCAGGAAGGCGACCTGCTGCCCCGATGGCGACAAGGCGATCTGGCGGATATTCGGTGGCGCGACGTAGAGATCGAGCGCGGGCGGGGTGTCGACCGGCTTGTGCCGGGCGGTGGCGTGGACGACGACTTGAACGGCGGATTTTGCCTGCGCGTGGGACAGGCTTGGCACGGCGGCCAGGACGATGCCCAGAGCGATTCCGGCATAGCGGGATTTCATGATCGCGGCCCCCTGTTTTTCGGCCCGTTCGGTGTCCGCCGGCCCGACTTATAAGCTTATCCTTGTCATACGAGCTAAGAGCCGATCCCCGTCGCCGTCAACCGAAATAGCGCTGGCGTATGCGTATTGCCTTGCGGTTACAGAGTGACGGAATCGCGATTAAAGTGTGGCGTCCCGCCGAGGGGGCGTGTTAACGCTGTGTTTACCGCCCGGGACGGGGCCGGCGGGGACGAAACGCAAGCGGGGGAAACGTTGGCGCGCAGACTGCACATGGCCATGTTGATCGCCGCCGGCCTGGTTGCCGGTGTGTCGGCGCGCGCCCAGACCGCGTCGCAGATCGCGCCGCCGCCCGTTCGCCGCGACGTGCCGCCACCGCAACCGGGTGAACTGGCGGCGCCCGTCGAGGCCCCGCCATCAACCGCCATCCCCGGTGGCGACCTGCGCGTCCAGGTTCGCGATGTCGTCGTCGCCGGCGGTTTGGCCGGCATGAAGGCGCCAACCGAGGCGATCATCGCCGGTTTGAAGAACCGCACCGTAACCGTCGCCGAGGTCTACAAGGCCGCCCTGGCCATCGAGGCCGCCTATGCCCGGTCAGGCTATATCCTGGTCCGGGTCGTCGTGCCGGCCCAGGACCTGCACGATGGCGGCGACCTCAACCTGACCGTCGTCGATGGTTTCATCGAGCGCATCGATACCTCGGCCTTGCCGGCGAACCTGGCCGCGCCGATCGCCCAGACCCTGACCCCCTGGCGCGGCAAAAGGGTATCACGCTCGGTGATATCGAACGGCGCATCCTGCTGGCCGGAGAGACGCCTGGCGCCGCCGTGCGAACGACCTTGGCGCGTGGCAGCGAACCGGGCGGCAGCGTGCTGATCGTCCAGTCGGCTTACGCCGCGCACAGCCTGTCCGTCGATGCCGACAACAGCCTGGGCAAAAGTCTTGGGACCTATAGCGGTGGCGTGGGCGTGGTGCTCAATTCGCCGTGGGGGCAGGGCGAGCAGTTGTACATGCGGCTCAACGGCGATCCGGGCAATGGCTGGAACGGCATCGGCGGCAAGGATCCGGTCAACCGCTCGCTCGATCTCGGCGCGGTCATCCCCCTGTCGCGCAACGGCCTGTCGCTCAGTTTCGACGCCTTGGGCGCACGGACGGCGCCCTTGCATCCCGGCACGGCCCTGGGCCTGGCGTCCGACTTCAGCCGCATTGCGGTTGGGTTGCATTATGCCGTCGTGCGAACGCACCGGCTGAGCGTGAACGGCAACCTGTCGTTCGATGCCGACCAGGACCGGTTGGGCGCGGTGATGCCGGTCCGGGTACCGATCAGTCTCGATCGGACGCGCGTCGTGCGAACGGGCTTCGACGTCTTTGCCGCCCAGGGCCAGAACAGCGTGACGGCCAGCGTGACGGCGTCCTTCGGCCTGGCGGGTCTTGGCGCGCGGACACGCGCCGACGCGACGCCGGACTTGCCGCTCTCGCGCCAGGGCGCCGATGCGCGCTTCTCCAAGCTAGAAGGGGACGTGAGCTATCTGGCGAACCTCAGCCGTCACGCCCAGTTCAGCCTGCATCTGCGCGGGCAAACCGCGTTCGACAAGCCCTTGCTGACGTCCGAGCAGGCCGGGCTGGCCGGTCCGGGCGGCTTGTCGGCCTTCGATTCAGGCTTGCTGCAAGGCGATACGACGGTCCTGGCGCGGGCCGAACTGACCTCGCCGGGCGCCCTGGCCTTGAGCCGTGTGGGTCTGGCGGCGTCGCCCTATATTTTCGCGGCGGCCGGCAAGGCCATCATCGCCGATGCGACGGCGCTGGAAGCCGGTCATGTCACCGCGTCGTCCTATGGCTTGGGCGTGCGGCTGGGGCTGGACCATCCCCATAGCGGCGGCAGCTTCGTGTCACTGGAATGGGCGTGCGGCCGGCGCGATGATGTGCATGGCCAGAAGAGCCATTTCGGTGTGTCTCTATCTAGTCGTTTCTAGCGTTTTCAATAGTGTTGTGGGCGTAGCGTAGCACCGAAACCCTGTCCTGGAGCCCGCAAGGGTCGAAACACATGAAACGCTCAGCTTTTCTGGCCTTGCTGACCGCAACGACCGCGCTTGCCGGCGCGGGTCAGCTTCATGCCCAAACCCTCCCGCAAGGCGCGCAACTCGCATCGGGTGCGGCAACGGTCAAACAAAACGGGACCGAGACGGCCATCACCCAGACCAGCCAGCAGGCGATCCTGAACTGGCAGTCGTTCTCGATCGACAAGGGCAACACGGTCAATGTGCTCCAGCCTGGCGCGACCTCGGTCCTGCTGAACCGGGTGACCGGCAAGGCGACCTCGACCATCGCCGGGCAGTTGAACGCCAACGGCCAGGTTTTCTGAATATTGCGGTCACAGGTACGATCGGCGGCGTCAATAGCGCTCCAAATGGTGATGGTAACAGTTACGTCGGCGGGATAGCCGGCCAGTTCCAATACGGCACCCTGACGAATGTCTCGTCGTCCGGCGCCGTGACGACAACGAACGGCGCCGGTTCGGCTGTCGGCGGCCTGGTCGGCGAACTCGGTCTGGCAACCCTGTCCGGGGGGGTGTCCTCAGCCGCGGTGAGCGGGAGTTCATACTATGTGGGTGGACTGGTTGGGTTCACCAATATCCAGTCGATTATCACCGGAAGCCACGCATCCGGGCCCGTTTCCGGGCGCAGTTGGGTTGGGGGGCTGATTGGTGAATTGTCGTATGGCGACGGCCAAATCATAAATTCCTATGCCAGCGGCGCCGTAAGCAGTCCCAATGGGTCCTTTGTGGGCGGACTGGCCGGCGGCAGTATTGGCAGTATCAGCAGCTCATATGCGCTCGGAAACGTAACATGTAGTTCCGATTGCAGTGACGTCGGCGGCCTGGTCGGGCACAATCGTGGCACCATTGAAAGCGCGTTCGCGACGGGCAATGTTTTTGGCGATGACGATATCGGCGGTTTGGTCGGCTGGAACGGTACGGCAAATTCACAAACCGTGAATGCGGTCATCGATAACTCATATGCTACCGGGCAGGTAAGTGCGGTGTTTTCCTATGTCGGTGGCCTGGTTGGCGTGAATAATTACGGCACGATCACGAACAGCTATGCCACAGGCGGGATAGCCCTTACCTTCCAGCACAGCTTGTTCCCGAACGATTCCATCAATGATGGCCACGGCTCCGGCGGCGTTATCGGCCGGAATTATGATGGCACCGTGAGCAATATCTATTGGGACACGGGAACGACCGGGCAGGTTTACGGCGTCGGCGCAGATTATAAGAATGATGTTCGTCAAGATCCGGCAACCGATACAACGACGACGGGGCTCACGACGGCGCAATTGCAAGGGACGCTGCCGCCGGGTTTCAGCAGTTCGATCTGGGCGACCGGCGGCGGGCTCTATCCCTATCTGAAGGCCTTCTATCCGAATGGCGCCCACGCGATTTCGGGCTATGCCTATACGGCCGCCTCGACCGCGGCCGCCGGCGCGTCGGTTAGCCTCTATGCCAACGGCGCCCAGCTGGGCTCGACCGTCTACTCAGGCGCCAACGGCTACTATTACGACCTGCTGCCCGCCGGTACCGTCACCACCAGGACGCCGATCGGTACGGTCATGACCCTGGCCGGGGCCACCGGCGTCTCCGGCCTCGGCTTCAACGACAGCTTCGCCGCTTCGGGTAGCGACATCACCAACCCCAATGTCCTGGCCGGACGAATCTATGGCTCGGTTTTGCTGCCGACCTGGTCCGCCACCCTGGCCGAGATGAGCTCGGCCTTCGGCGCCACACGTTTCGCCGGGCTGCAAACCACGTCGCCGTTCAACCTGATCGATATCTACGGTTCGTTGCCGACCTTTACCGTCGACGTCGCCCGAGACGTCACCGGCACCTTCAAGATCACCGGCGCTTCCATCATCGACGCCGCGCCGATCACCGTCGAAAACGGCGGCACGGTGATGTTCATCTCCAACGGCGCGCTGGCGATTAATGCCCCCATCACCATCAAGGGCAACGGCCTGGCCGACCTGCGCTATGACTATGCCCTGGTCCAGCACGGCGGCACGGTCGATCCGTCGGCCCTCAGCTTCGGCACGGGCGACAGCCTGACTTTCCTGACCGCGACGGGGGCTGCCGCCACCGGCAGCCAGGGCGGCCAGCTCAAGGTCAACAATGCCCCCTACACCCTGGTCTATTCGATGGCCCAACTCGACGCCATCGATGGGGTCAACGGCGTGACCGGCGCCACCGTCACAACCTATGGCCCCGGCACCAGCGGCAATTACGCCCTGGCCGGCAATCTGGACGCGTCGGCGCAGACCTACAGCCAGTCGCTGATTGGCAACAGGTTCAGCGGCACGTTCGAGGGCCTGGGCCATGCTCTGTCGAACCTGTCCATCAACAGTACCTCGGTATCGTATGCCGGACTCTTCTCGGATTCGAGCGGGGTGATCCGTGACCTGTCCCTGGCGAACCTGTCGCTGACAGGACAAGCCGGGCAGGTCGGGGGCCTCACAGGTGAGAATGAAGGGACATTGATCTATGTCGCGGCCGCACGCACGGTGGCAAATCAGGCTGGTGCGGGCGCGAATGCCAACACCGGCGGCATCGTCGGCCAAAACCAGGGTCTGGTAAAAAACGCGACCTTTGCCGGCAATGTCTCCGCCAATTTTGCCGATACCAATTCCTCGGTGGGTGGGTTGGTGGGCAGAAACGCCGACGACACAGGCACGGTTGCGGCCTATATAATTGGTTCCTCGAGCTCGGGATCGGTCAGTGGCGGTTACGCGGTGGGCGGTCTGGCCGGCGTCAATAACAGCTTTAATAATCCAGCCTATATCGACCAATCCTATTCTTTGGCCGGTGTCAGCGGACATAACATCATCGGTGGGGGCCTGGTCGGCGTCAATTACGCCACGGTGACCAACAGCTATGCCGGGGGTGCCGTAAACGGCGGCGGGACAAGTTGGTATATCGGCGGGCTGGTTGGCTTCGAAGGATATGGTATCGGCAGCGTCGCGACATCCTACGCGTTTGGCGGCGTGTCCAATGCCGGCCAGGCACCGGACGGCAGCACCAATGTCGGAGGGCTGGTCAGCGGTAGCGGCACCGCCGTGACGAATGCCTATTGGGACACCCAGGCGACCGGTCAGGCGACCAGTTCGGGTGGTACCGGCGAGACCACAGCGCAACTGCAATCCGGCACCCTGCCCACGGGGTTCAGTTCGACGATCTGGACGGCAACGTCAGGCCATTATCCGAAGCTGAAGGCGGTGAGCGGGCAGTAAAAAGGAGGTCACGCCCGATGGCGTAACCTCCTTCAGGCTAGTTGAAGAAGCTGCCGCGCAGGTCCATGACCGCTATGCCTTCGGCCAGCTTGGCTTCACCGACGACGGTCGCCATGCCGAAGAATTCATGCGTCGCGCCGTAGAAGACGTGGCTGTTGACGTCGACGCCGGCGTCCTTGAGCTTTTGCGCCAGCCGTTCGCCGTCGGAACGCAGCGGATCGATTTCGGCCATCAGCAGCGTGGTGGGTTCCAAGCCGGCCAGTTCCGCCAGGCCGACCGCATCGATGCGCGGGTCCGACTTGTCCTGTTCGCCGTTCAGGTAGTGGCCGATGAACCATTGCATCATCGGCTTGTTGAGCGGCTTGGCATCGGCATAGAGCTGGTAGGACGGGGTGTCCATGTCGACCCCGGCAACGGGATAGACCAGGACCTGGCGACGGGGCAGGGGCAGCCCTTCGTCGCGCGCGCGGACCGAGGTCGCCAGGGCCAGGGCGCCACCGGCGCTTTCACCCAGCAGGGCGACGCGATCCGGATCGCCCCCGAAATCGGCTGCGTGCTTCAACACCCATTGATAGGCGGCAAAGGCGTCATCATGGGCGGCGGGGAACTTGTTTTCCGGCGCCTGGCGATACTCGGCCGAAACGACGATACACTTGGCCATCTTGGCGATGGCGCGTGGCGAGGCGTCATAGACGTCGATATCGGCGATGACGAAGCCGCCACCGTGGAAATAGAGCACGACCGGTAGAGACTGGTCGAGCGACGCCTTTTCCGGACGATAGATGCGCGCTTTCAACAGGCCTGCGGCGCCTTGATAGTGCGTGTCCTCGGTCATGACGCCCATGGGGTCGGTCGGATCCTGGCCTTTTTCGGTCATGACCGCCTTGACGCCGTCCGCCGGCGTCGGCTGACGGCGCGCTTCCTCGGGCGTCAGAGTTTCGACCGGTTTGGGGCCCAGGCTGGCTTGGGCGTCCAGCACCGCCTGCATATCGTCATCGGGCTTTTGCGGCTTGTTCAGATCATGGCCGGTGATTTTGCGGCCCAGATCTTCGACGCCTTTGGTCAGGTTCTCAAGCATGGCGAATCCTTTCAGCGCGCGCGGAATGCCGGCGCTTTATTATGGTGAGAGGAAAGGGAAGGAACAGATAGCGGAGAAACCATAAACCGCCATCACGTCAGAATGCGTGACGGGAAGCCGAAACGCTTGATCAAAAGCCTGTAAAGCCTTGTAAACTCAGGCCGGGCCGACGCCGGTACTCAGCGACCGCAGAAAGGCTTTTTCACCGCGTGGCGCCTGGGCGGCGGCGTCGACGAAGCGATCGAAAATGTTCTCGAACGCCAGCTGG
>FTKT01000557.1_pt1 | contig 12715 bp, 7 predicted proteins | sample 1658271 | NCBI WGS metagenome assembly FTKT01 (sample SAMEA3914811, study PRJEB12502) | metagenome | biome: forest; material: soil | place: Canada | collected 2011-08-04 | depth 0.3 m | reverse complement strand
GCGCCGACGCGGCCGAGCGCCGGGGCCGGATCGCCGACCGGTGCTGCCACGGCTGCCACGGCCGCCTGGGCGGGGGCCGACGGCGCGGCCCCCGGTGCCCTGCCGCCCGTGGTGGTCACGGGGGCGGCTGTCGGCGCCGGCGCGGGGGTGGCAGGTGACGGCGGGGTGACGGACCGTCGGCCCGCTGCCCCCGTACCGGCGCCCCGGCCGGCGGCGGGTTCGGGCGACGGACGCTCGGTCCGGTGCCCCGCCCCCTTGCCGCGGGCACTGGGCTGCGAGTGGCCGTCCTCGGCGACCGCGTGCTCCACAGGCCGGACCGGGCCGCGGCGCGTGGCCGGCCCCGGCTGGGGCGGGACGAGCGCGCGGATGCGGTTCTTGGCCGGACTGGGCAGCGCGGGCGGCTGGCCCGACCTGCCCGGTCCCTGCTTGCCCGACTGGCCTTGCTGGCCCGGTTGTCCCGGTTGGCCTGACTGTCCCTGCTGCCCTTGCTGCCCCGACGGCCCGTACGCCCCCGGCTGGCCGAAGGCTCCGCCGCGTCCCGGCTGCCCGAACTGGCCGGGCTGCCCGTAGTGCCCCGGCTGGCCGGGGTGGCCTGCTCCGCCCGTGGCCGCACCGGCGTTGGCCGGCTGCGGGGTGGCGCTGCCCGCAGTCGGGCCGCCGGACCGGTCCACCGGGCCACCCTGCGCGGGCACGCCGACGGCAGGGGTCGGCCCCGGCCGACGCGTCCGGTAACTCGTCCGGTACGCGGCGGGGGAGACCCCCAGCTGGCGCCGGAAGTGCCCGCGCAGTGCGACGGGGGAGCGGAAGCCGCAACGTCGTGCCACGTCGTCGACCGAGAGGTCCGAGGTCTCCAGCAGCCGCTGGGCCTGGAGCACCCGCTGGGTGATCAGCCACTGCAGCGGCGCGCTGCCGGTGAGGGTGCGGAACCGACGGTCGAAGGTCCGCCGGCTCATGTAGGCGCGGGCGGCCAGTACCTCGACGTCGAACTGCTGGTTCAGGTTCTCCAGGGCCCAGGTGACCACCTCGGCCAGCGGATCGTTCCCGATCTCCTCTGGTAAAGACTGGTCGATGTACTGTGCCTGCCCACCGCCGCTGCGGCGGTTGGGCACCACGAGGCGGCGGGCCAGCGCGTTGGCCGCCTCGGCGCCGTGGTCGCTGCGCACCACGTGCAGGCAGAGGTCGATGCCGGCCGCGGTGCCAGCCGAGGTGAGCACGTCGCCGTCGTCGACGAAGAGCTCGCGGGGGTCGACGTGCACCCGCGGGTACCGCTTGGCGAGCGTGGGCGCGTACATCCAGTGCGTGGTGGCGGGCCGCCCGTCCAGCAGGCCGGCCGCCGCCAGGACGAACGCGCCGGTGCAGAGGCCGATGATGCGAGCGCCCTCGTGGTGGGCCTTGCGCAGCGCGGCGATCGCCTCGACCGGCGGCGGCTGGGAGATCGAGCGCCAGGCCGGGACGACGATGGTGCCGGCCCGGCTGAGCGCCTCCAGGCCGAAGGGCGCGGTGAGCGTGACGCCGCCGGTGGTGGTGAGCGGCCCGTCCTCGCCGCCGCAGACCAGCAGCCGGTAGCGCGGGACTCCGGCGTCCTGGCGGTCCACGCCGAAGACGGAGAGCGGGATCGAGCTCTCGAAGATCGGAGCGCCACCGAAGATCAGCACGGCCACGGTCTCGCGCCGGCGGCGACCGGAGAGTTTGCGCGGCGCCGGACCGGAGAGCGGCGCTCCGGAACCCGGGCCGGAGTTGCCGCCGACAGCGCCGCCGCCGGGCGCGGTCGCCCCTGGCGGAAGGGATCCGAAGGAGGCGGCCGACTCCTGATGGCCCGTCCGGCTGACGGCGTGTCGGACCGCTGGGCCGTCGTCCGGACCGAGGGACGGTCCGGGGCCGCCGTGCGGGCCGGAACCGGGATCGCTCGCGGGATGGGGCCGGGTGGGCAGCGATGGCGAAGCGAACGGGGTGGTGCCTCTCGGGACACGGTCCGTGCGGCCGGTCGGGGACTGGCCGCCGTCAGGACCCGTCTCGCTCCTGCTCACCCTGTTCAAGGCGCCCAAGCCCCCTCGGTGGTGTGGTGTGGTGATGCGGCACTGCTTACAAGATCGAATCTACTGGGTGGACCGTTGCCGTTGTGACAAGTTCACCATCCGACGCTATGTCGACATGGCAATTTGGCGTGATGCATTCGATCACGAAGCGTGGCACCCGTCGACCCCTCTGGGAAGGGGGCCGGTCGATAGGTGGCTGGTTGCGGACCAGCGGATCCGTGGTCACGGCTGATGGTTGCCCCTGCACGGCGTTCTGGACTGCGGGTATGTCCAACGGCTGACATCCCAACTGAAATTGACCGAAAATCGGTGTTGCGGAGAAGGGGCGTGCAATGCCAGTGTGCGCCCGCCGGATGCCGGCCCGAGCGCCCCGGCTGACGGACCGTCGGGGCGGCGGCTGAGGTCGGATAGCGTGGAGGCACCCGGCCGGCTCGAACTGGCCAACGAGAACGCGGCCTGATGCCGCCTCGCCCGGCTATTTCGATGCGGGTGGGAGCGTGTCCAAGGCGCTGGGTTCGTCGGGCTCCGCTGCTGTGCCCCGGGCAGGGTCGACGTCCGCCGGGTCCTGGCGGCCCGCTTCGGTTGGCACGCAGCTCCGTTGGAGCGGGAGTTGTCGGCGCTGCCGGAGGGCTGGCGGAGTGAGCGCCTGTGCGCCGAGTGGATCCTGCGGTTACCTGGGCCTGACCTGCCGTGGATTCCGTCGACTGGCGGTCTGTCAGGTCTGTCAGGTTGGCCGGGTTTGCCGGTGATGGCCTGTGATCGTGGTGGGCGCTGCGGGTTCGGACGTGGCTGAGGTGGTGGCGGCGGGCGGGGGTGGCGGGCCGCAGCCTCGGGGGCGACTGTCACGCCGTCCCGCCGGGAGGGCGGCGGAACCGGCCGACAGTTCGTCAGGGCGGTTGCCACCGACGCCCGCACCCTCGCCGAGGGGCGCGCAGCTCCGATGGCGGGCCGTGCGGGTGCGGTGCGGATGGCGGGTCAGGCAGGTGCGGGGCCGTCAGGTTTCGTCCCTTGGCCACTGATCAGCGGACCACGGCGCCGACCTGCGCCTGCGGTGAGGCCTCTGCCGGAGCCTGCGCCTGGGCCTTGATCATGACAGTGGGCGTGGGCGTGGGCGTGGGCGTGGGCGTGGGCGTGGGCGTGGGCGTCGCCGACGCTGCCGTCGGCGACGTGTGCGCCGCCAGGGCCATGGCGACCGCCTCCGGCAGGCTCGGGGCGGTCAGCGTCGGTCGGTAGCCGAGTTCGGACCAGGGGCGTCCGTGGTGCAGCCAGACGCTCCGGATCCCGGCCACCTCCGCCCCGGCGATGTCGGCGGGGCCGTGGTCGCCGATCATCCAGGTCTCCGCCCTCCAGTCCGTGGACAGGGCGATGCCGCAGCGCTGGGCGGCGATCTCGAAGATCAGCGGATCCGGCTTGGCGCAGCGCGCCTCCTCCGAGACCACCCAGGCGTCGACCAACGGTCCGAGGCCGGTCCGCCGGATCTTGTCGACCTGGGGGCCGGTGCCGCCGTTGCTGACGATCGCCAGGGTCCACCCGGCCGAGCGCGCCGAGCCGAGCGCTTTGACATGAGAACTCGGGCAGCTGATGTGTGAGTTGATCCCCCGTCTGTAGTGGGCGAGCAGTAGTTCCATGGACAGGTCGAGTCCGTAGCGGCGCTTGGCCGCGCCCAGCACCGTGCTGCGGGACACGTAGCCGCCGCCGTCGATGGTGGTGAGCCAGCCGAGGTCGGACGGTGGAAGCCGGTGTTCGCTCAGGAACCCCTCGGCCCAGGCCCGAAAGGCGGCGTCGCGTGGCAGCAGGGTGTTGTCCAGGTCGAGCATGAGCAGCGGCATGGCGTGCATGGTGCCAGTGGCAGCGGCCGGGAGGAAGCGTCTGCCCCTGATCGGCGAGCCGGGCTGACCGGCGGGGTCCGGTGCCCGGCGCGACGAGGCCGGTGCGGGAGGCCGGCGCGAGGAACCGGCGCGAGGAGCCGGTGCACCGTGGTGCTCACCGTCCGGGCCGGTGTGCACACAGTGCGTGGTCGACCTGTTGCATCGCCAGGATCTGTCGGGCAAGCTCCTGGGAACCTCGCGAAGGCGGGGTCGCGATCTCGTGTTGTGGGGGCGTGCGCCAGGAGTTCACGCCGCTGCCATTCGCGGGATCGTTGTGCTGCTGGGCCCTACGGGCTGGGCGGCTCCCTCCCTTCGTCGTACTCTGAAAGGAACAGGTCACCTACGGTGCTGCTCGGCCTCCACCGACCGCGTGCCACTGACCGGCCTGCCGCCTGGGCAGCGCTGTCCTCCCTGTCGGCCCATCTCACTCGAAGAGTCTCGATTCATGGCCGGTTTTGAGTCTCCCCGATCTCTCGGACCGTTCCGCTTCTTCGGAGCGGCGATGTTCTCCCGCGCCGAGCCCCGGGGCAGCCGGAGTCGACAAGAACTGCCGCAGCCGTTGCCGCAGTCGCCCTCCCCGACCGGGTTGCCGACCGGATCGCCCGCCGATGGAACCTCGCCTGCGCGGCTGCATCCTGAGGCGCGCCGGCGGGCGCGTCCGGACGCGCGCTCGGAGGCGCGCTCGCCCGGAGAACGCAGGGGTGGATCGCGCAACGAGGACGGCTCGGCCGGCGGGCCGGCCGAGGCCGGAACGGCGTCGAGGCACGCACGCTCGGCCGCCTCACCGGGCGTGCGGATCCCCGGGCTGCAGCCCGCGTCGGCGCGCGCCTGCGACCCCGCGTTCCAGCACGGTGTGGTGGTCGGGTTCGATGGCTCGCTCTCCAGCGAGCGGGCGCTGGCCTACGCCGTTGGGATGGCCCGGCGCTCCAACTGCGGCCTGGTCATCGTGCACGTGGCCAATCGCCTGCCCGCCACCGTCTGGGCCGGATGTGAGCCTCCTGTCTTCGTCGACCAGCCCGATCACCGCACGGAGGTGCTCGCGCTGGAACTCGCCTGTGCCGACTTCCTGGCCGGCGTTCCGTGGATCCTGGTGGAGCGCGGCGGCGACATCTGCCACGAGATCGAGGAGGTCGGCCGCGAGTACGCTGCCGACGCGATCGTGGTCGGCAGTACGCACGGGTTGCTGGGGCGGGTGTTCGGTTCGGTCTCCGGGCGGCTGGCCAGGCGGGCGAATCGCCCGGTGATCGTCATCCCCTGACCCGTCATCCTCCGACTCTCATCCCCTGACCCTCATCCCCTGACTCGCCGCCGTCCCGGGGTGGCGGCGAGTCAGCAGGCGACGACAGGGCGGTGAGTGACGGTAGGTCGGCGGTGACGCCGGGCCGGCGGTGCTGGTCGGTCGGGCTGCTGGCAGGTCGGTGCGTGCCCGTCAGGAGGTCATCCCCAACTCGCGGGCGATGAGCATCCGCTGGACCTCGCTGGTGCCCTCTCCGATCTCCAGGATCTTGGAGTCGCGCCAGAAGCGGGCGACCGGGTACTCGTTCATGAAGCCGTAGCCGCCGTGGATCTGGGTGGCCTCGCGGGCGTTGTCGACGGCGGCTTCGGAGGAGTAGAGCTTCGCGATGGCCGCCTCCTTCTTGAAGGGTTCGGCGAGCAGCAGTCGGGAGGCCGCGTCCCGCCAGGCGAGGCGGGCGAGGTGGGCGCGGGACTCCATGTCGGCGATCTTGAACTGGATGACCTGGTTGGCCCCGATCGGCCGCCCGAAGGCGCGCCTGGTCGCGGCGTAGCTGAGCGACTGGTCGACGCAGCCCTGGGCCAGACCCGTGGACAGTGCTGCGATGGCGATCCGGCCCTCGTCGAGGATGCGGAGGAACTGGGCGTAACCCCGGCCCTGTTGGCCGAGCAGGTTGGCTTCGGGGACTCGGCAGTCGGTGAAGGACAGTTCGCGGGTGTCGGAGGCGTTCCACCCGACCTTGGAGTACTTCTTCGACACCTGGAACCCGGGGGTGCCGACAGGCACGATGATGGAGGAGATCTCGCGCTTTGACGAGAGTTCAGCTCCGTCTTCACTCGAACGAGCGATCGGTTCGGTGAGCGCGGTGACGGTCACCAGGCCGGTGATGTCGGTGCCGGAGTTGGTGATGAAGCACTTCGTCCCGTTGATCACCCACTCCCGGGTGGCCTCGTCGAACCGGGCCGTGGTGCGGGTGGCGCCCGCGTCCGAGCCGCCCTCCGGCTCGGTCAGCCCGAAGGCGCCGAGCAGCTCGCCGGAGGCCAGTCGGGGCAGCCACTCGCGCTTCTGCTCCTCGGTCCCGTAGCGGTAGATCGGCATCGCGCCCAGCGAGACGCCGGCCTCCAGGGTGATCGCCACCGAGGAGTCCACCCGGGCGAGTTCCTCCAGCGCCAGGCAGAGGGCGAAGTAGTCCCCGCCCATGCCGCCGTACTCCTCCGGGAAGGGCAGGCCGAAGAGGCCCATTCGGCCCATCTCCTTGACGATCTCGTACGGGAACTCCTCCCGTTCGTAGTACTCGCCGATCGTCGGGGCGACCACGTCGGCGGCGAATTCGGCGACCGTGCGACGCAGTTCCTCGTACTCGGAATCGAGCCGGTGGTCGAGCATGGTGATCCTCCGAAGAAGTGATGATCCCAAGAAGTGATGAGTAGTCAGGCCGTTGGGGCAGCGGTGCCGGCCAGGGCCTGCACGGCGCGTGAGGGGCTGGGCCGGCCCAGCTGCCGGGCCAGCCAGGCGCTGGTGGCGGCGAGGACGGGCAGGTCGACGCCGGTTTCGATGCCGAGGCCGTGCAGCATCCAGAGCAGGTCCTCGGTGGCGAGGTTGCCGGTGGCGCTCTTCGCGTACGGGCAGCCGCCCAGGCCGCCGGCCGAGGCGTCCACCACGGTGACCCCGCAGCGCAGCGCCTCCAGCGTGTTGGCCAGCGCCTGCCCGTAGGTGTCGTGGAAGTGCACGGCGAGCCGGCCCACGGGCACGCCGGCCCGGACGAAGGCGTCCAGGAGTCCGGCCACCTGGCCGGGGGTCGCCACGCCGATGGTGTCGCCCAGGCTCAGCTCGGCGCAGCCCAGTTCGAGCAGCCGCAGCCCGGCGCCCACCACCTGTCCGGTGGCGACCGGCCCCTCCCAGGGGTCCCCGAAGCACATCGAGAGGTAGCCGCGGACCGGGACGCCCTGGGCGCCGGCCCGGTCCAGCACCGGGCGGAACATCTCCAGCACCTCGGCCACCGACCGGTTGAGGTTGCGCCGCGCGAAGGACTCGGTGGCGCTGGCGAAGACCGCGATCTCCTCGGCGCCGTGCGCCAGCGCCCGGTCCAGCCCGCGCTCGTTGGGGACCAGGACGGGCAGCCGCAGGCCGGCGTACCGCTCGCGCAGGCCGGCCAGCCGTGGCAGCAGCTCTTCGGCGTCCGCCAGTTGGGGGACCCACTTGGGGTGCACGAAGCTGGTCGCCTCCACCGTGCGCAACCCGGCGGCGGCGAGTCGGGTGATGAACTCCGCCTTCACCTCGACCGGCACCAGTGCGCTCTCGTTCTGCAGTCCATCGCGCGCTCCCACCTCGTGGATGCGCACCCGGGCGGGGAGCGCCGGGTCGCGGACCACCGAGGGCAGGCCGAGATCGAGGACGCCCGGCTCCTGAGGCGCCGTCATGGAGCCACCGCCTCGGCCGGCTCCAGCGGAGCGACGACGGCGAGCAACTGCTCCATGGCGACGGTGGCCCCGGCGCCGGCGTGCAATTCGGTCACGGTGCCGTCGTGCGGGGCCGCGATCACGTGTTCCATCTTCATGGCCTCCAGGACCAGCAGGGGTTGGCCGCGTCGGACCAGGTCGCCGACCGCGGCCTTGACGACGGTGACGGTGCCCGGCATCGGGGCGCTGAGCGCTCCGTGGTGGGCCGCGGTGGCCGCGGTCCGGTCGGTTACCGGGTCGTAGGGGTGCACCGCCCAGCTGTCGCCGTCCAGGCCCAGCCAGGTCACCGGGCCGCCGCCGGCCGGCCCGGTGGAGTTGTCGGTGGCGTGTGCGAGGGTGATCCGCAAGCCGTCGAGAGTGAGGGCCAGGTCCGCCGCGCCGAGGGTGGCGCGGGCCCGGCGGATCGGCCCGTCATCGAGGCGGACGAGCAGGTCGGAGAGGGTTTCTGAGGGATTGTCAGTGCCGTCGAGTACGGTGTCGGCACTGACAGGTCGTACCAGAACCGATACGGGATCGTGCCCGGCGATCCGCAGTCGGTGCGTGGTCCAGGCCGGTTCGCCGGCCAGTCGCCAACCGGAGGGGAGTGCGAAGGGGTCGGTCCAGCCGTCGGGGGCGGCGGCTGGGGCGAGTCGCAGGTGCCGCGCGAGTGCCGCGGCGAGGTAGACGGCCTCCGGTGCGCCTGGCGTGGCTCGCGGGGTGGCTTCGGCACGGGTCGGGTCGGCCCGGTCGGCCAGCAGTTCGGGGTTCTGCTGGGCGGCCCGTTCGACCAGTCCGGTGTCCAGCCGTCCCGCGACCACGTCGGGGTGGGCGAGCAGCCTGCGCAGGAAGCCCGCGTTGGTGGTGAGTCCGAGGATCCGGGTGTCCGCGAGCGCGGCGCGCAGCCGGAGCAGTGCGGTCGCCCGGTCGGGGCCGTAGGCGATCACCTTGGCGAGCATCGGGTCGTAGGCGCTGGTGACGGAGGTGCCGGCGGTGAGGCCCGAGTCCACCCGGATGCCCTCACCATCGGGTTCGTCGAGAAGCAGGATCCGGCCACCGGTCGGCAGGAAGTCGCGGGCGGGGTCCTCGGCGCAGATCCGGGCCTCGATCGCGTGACCGAGAAAGGAGAGGTCCGACTGGGCGAACGAGACCGGCTCACCGGCGGCGATCCGCAGCTGCCACTCCACCAGGTCGAGCCGACCCGGACCGGATGCCCCGGGCTCGGACGGGGCGACCGCGATGGCCAGCTCCGTGACGGGGTGTTCCACCTGGAGGCGGGTGTTCATCTCCATGAAGAAGAAGTCCCGGGCCCCTGCCGAGAGGCCGGTGCCCGGCCGGTCCGGGTCGTCACCCGGCACGATGAACTCCACCGTGCCGGCGCCGGTGTACCCGCACGCCTCCGCGGCCAGCACGGCCGCAGCTCCCATCGCGGCCCGGGTCTGCGGGTCGAGAAGTACGGAGGGTGCCTCTTCGATGAGCTTCTGATGCCGGCGCTGGAGGCTGCACTCCCGCTCGCCGAGGTGCACGGTGGTCCCGTGGGTGTCCGCCAGCACCTGTACCTCGATGTGCCGGGGACGGTCGACCCAGCGTTCCAGCAGCAGCGTGTCGTCGCCGAAGGCGGTCCGGGCCAGACGGCGGGCGGCGTCGAGCTCGGCAGGCAGCTCGGCGGGGTCGCGGACCAGCCGCATGCCCTTGCCGCCGCCGCCGGCCGACGGCTTGATCAGCACCGGGTAGCCGATCTCCTCGGCCGCGCGGGCGAGTTCCTCGTTGCTCGACGCACCCGCCCGGCTGCCGGGCACGACCGGGACGCCGACCGCGCGAACGGCCTCCTTGGCGTTGATCTTGTCGCCCATCAGCTCCACCGCCTCGGCGGGCGGGCCGATGAAGACCAGGCCCGCCTCGGCGCAGGCCCGGGCGAAGCCCGGGTTCTCGGCGAGGAAGCCGTAGCCGGGGTGGATCGCCTGCGCGCCGGTGCGCAGGGCCGCGGCGATGATCTGATCGCCTCTCAGATAGGTCTCGACGGCGCTGCTGTCGCTGCGGTCCCGCGGGCCGAGCCGGACGGCGACATCAGCCTCGCGGACGTGTCGGGCGTCGGCGTCGGCGTCGCTGTGGACGGCGACCGACCGCACGCCGAGCCGGCGCAGGGTGCGGATCACCCGGACGGCGATCTCGCCGCGGTTGGCGACCAGGACGGTGTCGAACATGAGGGGCGATCCTCCGGACGAGGGGAGCCGGGCGAGGGAGTGGTGCGATCGGATGAGTCGAAACGAGCTGGGGTGGAGGCGAGCTGGGGTGGAGGCGAGCCGGCCACCGCCGAGTCGGGTCGAACCGGGCTGGGTCGAACCGAGCTGCGGCGAGCGGCCGGACGTGGCCGGACGTGGCCGGGCGTCACATCCGGAAGACCCCGTACGGTGCCGGCTCGGCCAGTGGCGCGTTGGCGCAGGTGGTCAGGGCCAGTCCGAGGACCGTCCGGGTGTCCATCGGGTCGATGACCCCGTCGTCCCAGAGCCGGGCGGTGGCGTAGTACGCGTTGCCCTGCCGCTCGTACTGTTCGCGGACGGGCCGCTTGAACTCCTCCTCCGCCTCGGCGGGCCACTGCTCCCCGCGCGCCTCGAACTGGTCGCGGCGGACGGTGGCGAGGACGGAGGAGGCCTGCTCGCCGCCCATCACCGAGATCTTCGCGCCCGGCCACATCCACAGGAAGCGAGGTGAGTAGGCCCGCCCGCACATCGAGTAGTTGCCCGCGCCGTAGGAGCCGCCGATCACCACGGTCAGCTTCGGGACCCGGGTGCAGGCCACCGCGGTGACCATCTTGGCGCCGTGCTTGGCGATGCCGCCCGCCTCGTACTGGCGCCCGACCATGAACCCGGTGATGTTCTGCAGGAAGAGGAGGGGAATGCCGCGCTGGTCGCAGAGTTCGATGAAGTGCGCGCCCTTGAGCGCGGACTCGGCGAAGAGCACGCCGTTGTTGGCGACGATGCCGACCGGGTGGCCGTGGATCCGGGCGAAGCCGGTCACCAGGGTGGCGCCGTACTCCGCCTTGAACTCGGCGAACCGGCTGCCGTCCACCAGTCGGGCGATCACCTCGCGCACGTCGTACGGCGTGCGCGGGTCCACCGGCACGGCCCCGTACAGCTCGGCGGGGTCGACGGCCGGCGGTTCGACCGGGGTGAGCGGCCAGGGACGGGCGGCGCGCGGCCCGAGTCCGGCCACGATGGTGCGGACGATGGAGAGCGCGTGCGCGTCGTCCTCGGCCAGATGGTCCGTCACCCCGGAGGTGCGCGAGTGCAGTTCGCCGCCGCCGAGCTCCTCGGCCGTGACCACCTCGCCGGTGGCCGCCTTCACCAGCGGCGGACCGCCCAGGAAGATGGTGCCCTGGTTGCGGACGATCACGGCCTGGTCGCTCATCGCCGGCACGTACGCGCCGCCCGCCGTGCAGGAGCCGAGCACGGCGGCGATCTGCGGGATGCCCGCGGCGGAGAGCCGGGCCTGGTTGTAGAAGATCCGGCCGAAGTGGTCGCGGTCGGGGAAGACCTCGTCCTGCATCGGCAGGAAGGCGCCGCCGGAGTCCACCAGGTAGGCGCAGGGCAGCCGGTTCTCCAGCGCCACCTCCTGGGCCCGCAGGTGCTTCTTGACCGTCATCGGGTAGTAGGTGCCGCCCTTGACCGTGGCGTCGTTGGCGACCACCATCACCTCGCGGCCGGCCACCCGGCCGATTCCGGCGATCACGCCGGCCGCCGGGGCCGCGCCCTCGTACAGGCCGTCGGCGGCCAGGGCGGCGAGTTCCAGGAACGGCGAGCCGGGGTCGAGCAGGGTGTCCACCCGGTCGCGCGGGAGCAGTTTGCCGCGGGCGGTGTGGCGGTCGCGGGCCTTCGCCCCGCCGCCGAGCGCGGCGGCCGCCAGCTTGCTCCGCAACTCGGTGACCAGCGCCTGGTGCGCCTCGGTGTTCGCCCGGTAGGCGGCCGAGCCGGTGTCCACGGCGGACCGCAGCCGCGGGGCGGGCGCCTGCGCGGCTGTTCCCGCCGCGGCAGCGGGCCAGGCCGAGCCCGAGCCGCCGGTGGCCGGCGGTTGAGGGGCGAAGCCGGGTGTCGACAGGGCCATCCCAAGAGCTCCCTTGCTCCCGGAACCCGGCGGGTGGAGACGTCTTGTGGACCTCCACCCCCAAGTTAATGGTGGTTAACTCCTGTCGTCAGGTTAACCATCGATAACCTCGCTGTCTACGATGGACCCCATGTCGAACGCCCCTTCCACTCCGACGACCCCACGCCGCGACCAGATCCGCCGGGAGGCCGCGCGGCTCTTCGCCGCGCGCGGTTTCCTCGGCGTCGGGGTCGACGAGATCGGCAAGGCGGTCGGGATCAGCGGCCCCGGCCTGTACCGGCACTTCTCCGGCAAGGACGCGATGCTCGCCGACCTGCTGGTCGGGATCAGCGAACGCCTGCTGGAGGAGGGCCGCCGGCGGGCCGGGGCGGCGACCGACCCGGCCGCGGCGCTGGACGCGCTGATCAGCGGGCATGCCGACTTCGCCCTGGACGACGCCGACCTGATCACGCTGCACGACCGCGAGCTGCTGCACCTGCGTGAGGAAGACCGCCGGCGGGTCCGGCGGCTGCAGCGCGGCTACGTCGAGCTCTGGGTGGAGGTGGTCCGGGACGCCTTCCCGGGGCTCGCCGCGCCGTCCGCCGAGCCGGTCGCGCGGGCCGCGGTGCATGCGGTGTTCGGACTGCTGAACTCCACCCCGCACAGCGTCGGGGTCCGCCCGACCCAGGGCGACCGGGCCGGACTCCCGCGCGCCGAGATGGCCGCCCTGCTGCACCGCCTGGCCCAGGGCGCCTTCGCCGCAGCGGCCGACGCCCAGGCCGACGCCCAGGCTGGCGCTGGTGCCGAGGTCGGTGTTGAAGCGGGTGTTGAAGCGGGCGTTGAAGCGCACGCCGAGGTCGGTGTTGAAGCGCGCGTTGAAGCGCACGCCGAGGTCGCTGCTGAAGCGGATCCTGAAACCGGCGCTCAAGCCGATCCCCAAGTCGACCCCCAAGCCCGCGCCCAGGCCGCCCCCCGCGCCCAGGCCGCCCCCCGCGCCCAGGCCGCCCCCCGCGCCCAGGCCGCCCCCCGCGCCCAGGCCGCCCCCCGCGCCCAGGCCGCCCC
>FTKT01001677.1_pt2 | contig 12740 bp, 13 predicted proteins | sample 1658271 | NCBI WGS metagenome assembly FTKT01 (sample SAMEA3914811, study PRJEB12502) | metagenome | biome: forest; material: soil | place: Canada | collected 2011-08-04 | depth 0.3 m | reverse complement strand
AGCTCGCCCTGGTAGCGCGTGTTGGCGTCCTCGGCGCCGATCGAGCGCGACGAGTCCTCGGCCCAGGGCAGGGCCTGCATCGGCGCGTCGGCGGGCGGCGGGCGGCCGTTGTCGGCCGTGGCGGTGTTGCGGTTGACGAGCGGGTTCATGCGGACTCCTTGGCCGGAGGCCCGGCCTTCGTGCAGGGCAGCAAGCGCCGTTCCCGAGCGCCTACGACCGTCGATACGTGAGCATCCGCCCTTTGTACGCGGCCACGCCATCCCTTTCTTCGCGGTCGAGCCAGGCCTCCTCCATGCGGAAGCCGTGGCGCGCCATGTTCTTGTGGAACGCCCCGCGGTTGCCGCGGTTCGGGTCCACGATCCACACCTCGGCCGCGGGCGCCGCGAGGCGGGCGATGAAGTCGGCCAGCGTGCCGCGCTCGTCGCGTTCGTAGAGCACGTCGCTGCCCACGATCAGGTCGAACTCGCCATGCACCACCGTCGGCGCACGCTCGTCGATCGCGTCGCGCGGCAGCAGCACGCCCGACCACTGGCCGTGGCGGTACTTCATCGGGCCGAGGTCGTTGAGCTGGAGGTTGTGCGCCAGGAAGCGGCCGGCCAGCGGATGGCAGTCGCTGGCGGTCACGTCGGCGCCCGCGCGGTGGCCCACCAGGCTGGCCAGGCCGAGGCCGCAGCCGATCTCCAGGATGCGCTCGGCCTTGACGACCGTCCGCGCGCCCAGGCGCTCGGCCAGGTGGCTGCCCGAGGGCCACAACAGCCCGAACAGGGGCCACAGCGAGGACGAGATGCCCAGGCGTTCGGCGTCGCCCTGCGGGTCGGCGAACTGCTGCTTGTCGAGCAGCGAACGGATGATCAGGTCGTCGACGCCGCCGATGGCGACGCGTTCCTGCTTGACTTCATAACCGGGCATGGCCGTGGAGGCGAAGCCCGCACGAAGCGCTTCGGATCGAAAGTGGGAATGCCGAGTATGCGCCGCTTCAGAAGACGACGACGGCGATGACCACGACGGCCACCACGATCCAGGTCGCGGTCGACAGCCGGAACGCGGTTCCCGGCGTCTCCACGTCGGGCGCCGCGGGCGGCACGCCGTCGGGCAACTCGTCGATGGCCAGCTCGCCGCGCTCGAACGCCTCCACGGTCGCCCGGGCCGCGTCGGCGAACGGCGCCGGCACCATCACGCGGACGCCGCCCATCGCGGCGGTCAGCAGCGTGTCGGTCTGGATGGTCTGCACGTCGCCCAGCGTGGCCGGGATGCCCTGCGCCTCCAGGCAGCCGCGCAGCATCTCGGCCTCCAGCGAGTTGAAGACGCGCGTGATGGTGACGAGATCGCCATGGGGCGGCTCGGCCTCGGCGTCGGAACCCGAGGCGGCGGAGAACGGGAGCGTCGTCGAGGGGTTCATCCCTCGCTTTTACATCAGTTCTTCACCTTGCCGCTGGCGACGAGCGCCTCCCACTCCGCGTCCTCGTAGAAGCGCGAGCGCGTCAGGAAGCGCCTGCCCGTGGGGCCTTCGAGCGAGAACATGCCGCCGCGACCGGGCACGACGTCGATGATCAGCTGCGTGTGGCACCAGTACTCGAACTGCGATTCGCTCATGTAGAACGGCACGCCGCCGATCTCGCCGAGGCGCACGTCGTTGTCGCCGACGATGAAGTCGCCGAGCGGGAAACACATGGGCGCGCTGCCGTCGCAGCAGCCGCCGGACTGGTGGAACATCAGGTCGCCGTGGCGGCCCTGGAGCTCCGCGATCAGGGCCAGCGCGGCGTCGGTGGCGACGACCTGGGCGACGGTTTCGACGGTTTCGGTCATGGCATGGCGTTGTCGGTTGAATACGGAAAGGGGCGTTCGCGCACCCGTGCGCGAACGCCCCGCCAGATGGCTTCACGCGGTCAGAAGAACCCGAGCGCCTTGTCGCTGTACGAGACCAGCAGGTTCTTGGTCTGCTGGTAGTGGTCCAGCATCATCTTGTGGTTCTCGCGGCCGATGCCCGACTGCTTGTAGCCGCCGAACGCCGCGTGCGCCGGGTAGGCGTGGTAGCAGTTCGTCCACACGCGGCCGGCCTGGATGCCGCGGCCCATGCGGAACGCGGTGTTCATGTCGCGCGACCACACGCCGGCGCCGAGGCCGTACAGCGTGTCGTTGGCGATGGCCAGGGCCTCTTCCTCGTCCTTGAACGTCGTGACCGACACCACCGGCCCGAAGATCTCTTCCTGGAAGATGCGCATCTTGTTGTGGCCCTTGAACACGGTGGGCTTCACGTAGAAGCCGCCTTCCAGGTCGTCCTTGAGCATGTTGCGCTCGCCGCCGATCAGGCACTGCGCGCCTTCCTGCTTGCCCAGGTCGAGGTAGCTGAGGATCTTCTCCAGCTGCTCGCTGGAGGCTTGCGCGCCGATCATGGTGGACGCGTCCAGCGGGTTGCCCTGCTTGATGGCCGCCACCCGCTTGATGGCCTTGTCGATGAACTGGTCGTAGATCGATTCCTGGATCAGCACGCGCGACGGGCACGTGCAGACCTCGCCCTGGTTCAGCGCGAACATCGCGAAGCCTTCCAGCGCCTTGTCGACGAACGAGTCGTCCTTGCTGAGCACGTCGGCGAAGAAGATGTTGGGCGACTTGCCGCCGAGCTCCAGCGTGACCGGGATCAGGTTCTGGCTGGCGTACTGCATGATCAGCCGGCCCGTGGTCGTCTCGCCGGTGAACGCGATCTTGGCGATGCGCTTGTTGGACGCCAGCGGCTTGCCGGCCTCCAGCCCGAAGCCGTTGACGATGTTGAGCACGCCCTTGGGCAGCAGGTCGCCCACCAGCTCGGCCAGCACCAGGATCGACGCCGGGGTCTGCTCGGCGGGCTTCAGCACCACGCAGTTGCCCGCGGCCAGCGCCGGCGCGAGCTTCCAGATCGCCATCAGGATCGGGAAGTTCCACGGGATGATCTGGCCCACCACGCCCAGCGGCTCGTGGAAGTGGTACGCGTAGGTGGTGTCGTCGATCTCGCTGATGCCGCCTTCCTGGGCGCGCACGCAGCCGGCGAAGTAGCGCAGGTGGTCGATGGCCAGCGGGATGTCGGCGGCCATGGTCTCGCGGATCGGCTTGCCGTTGTCCCAGGTCTCGGCCGTGGCGAGCAGCTCGAGGTTCTGCTCCATGCGGTCGGCCATCTTGTTGAGGATGTTGGCGCGTGCGGTGGGCGAGGTCTTGCCCCAGGCCACCTTGGCGGCGTGCGCGGCATCGAGGGCGCGCTCGATGTCCTCGGCGGTTGAACGCGGGATCTCGCAGAACGTGCGGCCGGTGACCGGCGTGATGTTCTCGAAGTATTCCCCCTTGGTGGGCGGCACCCACTCGCCGCCGATGTAGTTGCCGTAGCGCTTCTTGAAGTTGACGGCGAAGCCGAAGCGGCCGGGTTCGAGCATGTCCATTGCGAGTCTCCTGATCTGGGTTCGACTTGGGAACAAGGCTCGCGCGCGAACGCCACGGGCGTCGTCGCGGGAGCTGCCGGACACCCACATTGCGAGTCGCGTGCCAACCTGTCAACAAGGCCTCCAAAGGCCGCGACGGCGTCATGCCGTCCACGTAGACACCGACGGACGGACACACGGCGAGGGCATCATGTCGCGCCGTGTCACGGGAAGGCTGTGCCGGCCTGGAACAGCGCATCCGTGGTGCGCCGCACCATGCCTGAGGGTCAGTAGAAGTAGGGCGTCTGCTCCGTCCAGGGACTGCGCGGGAAGCGCTGGTGCAGGATCTGCCAGGCCTTCTTCGAGATGGCCGTGTGGTCGGGATCCAGGCAGCCGCCGCGCGACGACTGCACGGCCACGTAGAGCAGCCACGGCAGGTCCTTGTCGGCCGGGTGCGAGCCGGCCCAGGCGATCGCGTGCTGGCCCACGAAGCCGGTGGCCGAGTGCGTCTTCAGCAGGCGCGCGCGCTCGGCATCGCGGCGCGCCGGATCGGCCGTCACCTCGGGCGGCTGCAGCCGGCTCTTGCGTGGGCCCGGTGCGGCGGCCGCGTCGTCGTCGAGCTCGTCGTCGCCGATGCGGCACCACATGTCGGCCACGGTCTCGTCGGGCTTGGCCACCGGGTACGTGGCGTCGGTGTCGCGGCCGTAGCGGCGCAGGTCCGGCGACAGGCCGTGGCGCAGCGCGCTCACCACCAGCCAGTGCTGGCGCTCGGGCCCCGCGGGCGTCGACCGGTAGCGCCGGGCCACTGGCTCGAGCGCGGGCACCCATTGCTCGACGAGCGATGCGGCCGCCAGCGCCGCGGGCGTGTCGCCCAGCAGGTCGGCGCGCATCCATGCCGCCACCGCGACGCGGCTGCGCCAGGCCGACGGCGCCTTCAGCGAGTGCGCGAGGCCGAGCAGGTCGGCCACCGACAGGCTGCGATCGAGCCAGCGCACGCCGTCGTCTGACGGGGCCAGCACGGCCGCGGCCGGATCGGCGCGCTCGCCGGTGTCGGGATTGGTGGAGGCGACCGGGAACATCAGCAGGTATGCAGACGCGTCCGTCACCGAGGTGGCCATGCCGAAGCGCTGTTGCGCGACGAGGTTGATCGCGCTGCTGGACAGCGGCTTGCTCGCCTGCAGGTGGCCCAGCAGACCTTCCGACATCGAACGCGCCGCGTCGGCTCGTCCCGATGCGGCCAGGTGCCCGGCGAGGTAGTAGCGCACCGTTGCGTACTCGGGCGCCTGCGGCGGCACGGCCTGCGCCGCGGTCTCCAACGCCGGCGATGGCGGCGACGCGAACATCAGGGCCTCCACGAGCCAGGCGCGGCGCTGGCCGGCCTGGGCCGCCTTGCCCTGGCCGCCGGCGAACGCCTCGTTCGCGTGCTGGCAGTCGGTCGCGCAGGCCGACGACGCGGCGCGTGCCGGCGCGGCGGGCAGCGCGTCGGCACCGGTGGGCAGGCTGCTCACCCAGTCGAACCACGGATGGGCCTCCAGCAGCGCCTCGAGCATGTGCCCGTCGGACACGGACTCCGCACCGGAGGTTCCGATCAGCTGCCAGTCGTCGAGCGCGTCGTCGCGCGACGGGTCGGCGTTCAGGTCGGACAGCATCGCGGTCAGTTCCGCGTATCGGTGGCCGGGCGCCAGCAGGAACGCGGCGCGCCGCAGCGTGGCCGCGGCGGCCTCGTGCACGGGGGCGAGCGCGGGGTCGGCGATGATGGCCGCGCCTTCCTTGCGGAGCGCCGCCAGGTCGGCGAGCTGCTCCGGCCGGACCGGCGCGCGGCCCGCGGCGCCGGCCTTGGACGGCGGCGTCGTCGGCAGCTGAACCGCGCGCAGGTGCGAGCGCAGCGCGAGGTAGGCACCCCAGCCCTGCATCGGATGCGCGGGCGTGCGGCCGATGCGCGCGAACGCCTGCTGGCTCTGCGCGTAGTGCGCCGCATAGAACGCGGCGGCCGCGGCCTGGTATTCGCGCAGCTGGCGCCAGTACAGGGGCTCCGTGGCGGGCAGCGGCTCGACCAGCGGATCGGGCGCGGCCAGCACCTCCAGCGGGTCGCGCTCACAGAGCTTGAAGACCTGCGTCTGGGCCGCGATCCACGCGTCGATGCGCGCCCTGGTGCGATCCGGCCGCGCCTGGATGGCGGCCAGCTGGATGGCCGCGAAGCTCTGCGCGTCGGGACTGCAGTTGGGACGGTCGAAACTCGAATTGGCATTGATGGTGGGCACGGCGACGCCGCCGATCGCGGCGGGCGGGGCCTTCGAGGCGTCACTCCATCCGGCGGGCACGTCGCTCGCCGCCCTGGCCGCCGGCTTCAGTCCCGGCGGTGCCTTGCCGCCGGTGACGATGGCGCGCCAGGCGAGGTATTGCGAGGCGCGATCCCAGGCAGGCAGCACGATGCCCACGTGACCGTGCAGCATCTGGTCGCGGTCGTAGTCGGGGGCGAAGCGCGAGACGAGTTCGTCCTGCGGTGCTTCACCGCCGCCGCTGGCCAGGGCGACGGGCGCCGCGAACAGTGTGAGCGCGGCCAGGGCGAGGGCATGGGGTCGGCGGGGCAGGTTCATGGCGTGGGAGTCGGGTCGGTCCAGTGTCGATCGTCGAACCAGTAGGTGCGTCGGAAGGAGGGCAGCGCCGCGGGCGGGAAGGGCTCCTGCAGCGAACGCCCGATGGCCTCGCCACGGCAGCGGGCGTGCAGGCGATCGGGCTCCGTGGCGAGCATCGCGCGCATCGCCGGGCCGTCGCGGCCCATGCGGAAGAACATCGGCACCACTTCGTCGGCGGGCAGGTCGTCCAGCCAGCCGCTCGAGCGGCACCACCACGCGAGCGCGGTGACGCTCAGTCGCGTGGCGGGCGGCAGCGCGGCGCGCAGGTCGCGCACCAGGCGACGGTAGAACGCGCGCTGCGACGGATGCGCCTCGAGGTCCAGCTGCACCCAGCCCGAAGTGGAGCGCGCGGCGGCGCGCACGACCGCGTCGACGACGATCGACTCGTGGGCGTCGACGTCCACCGGCGGACGCACGACGCTCATCTCGACGTGCACCACCGGCGTCACGCGCACGTCCGGCGGCAGCCCGTGCGGCGGATGCCCGGGGCGCACCAGCACCTGGGTGCCGCGGAACAGGATGTGCCGCACGACCGGCGCGATCTCGGCCGGCATCGGCCGCGGCACGCGGGCGCCGTCCCACATCCAGGCGATGCCGCCGGCCGGCGGCGCATCGGCGCCACGCACGGCGGCGCAGACGCACGGCAGCGCAAGCGCGAGGGCGAGCAGGCGGACGATCGACATCGGGCCATTGTCGGGGCGCACCGGCGTTCGCAGGCAGAATGGCCCGCACCGTCGCAGCCCGCCCCTGGCCGTTCGTGAAGCGCATGCTGATCCTGACCCTCGCCGCCCTGGTCGTCCTCTACCTCGGCTGCTGCCTCGCGCTGTACCTCAAGCAGCGCGCGTTCCAGTACTTCCCCACGTCGCGCCGCCTCGGCCCGACGGAGATGGCCGGCACCTTCCAGAGCGGCAGCACGCTGCTGCAGCTGACCGTGCGCCCGCACGAGGGCCCCGGCGCGGTGCTGTACTTCGGCGGCAATGCCGAGGACGTGTCCGGCAGCGTCGGCCCGCTGCTGGCCGCGTTTCCCGACCGCGAGATCGTGATGCTGCACTACCGCGGCTACGGCGGCAGCGCCGGCACGCCCAACGAGGCCGACATCGCCGCCGACGCGGCCGGCCTGTTCGACAAGGTGCACGCGCTGCATCCCGACGTGATCGTCGTCGGCCGCAGCCTGGGCTCCGGCGTGGCCGCGCGCCTGGCGAGCACGCGGCCGGTGTCGCGGCTGGTGCTGGTGACGCCCTACGACAGCCTGCTGGGCATCGCGCAGCGCGCGTTCCCGTTCTTTCCCGTGCGCTGGCTGCTGATCGACAAGTACGAGTCGTGGCGCTACGTGCCGAAGATCAAGGCGCCGGTGCTGATCCTGCGGGCCGAGCGCGACGAGACGATCCCCGCGGAAAGCACCGAGGCGCTGCGCGCGCGCTTCCCGGCCGCGCAGGTGCGCTGCGTGGTCGTGCCCGGCGCCAGCCACAACACCATCATCGACGATCCCGCCTACGTTCGATCGCTGGCCGAGTTCGGCGCCGCGTCCTGATGCACGCCGCCTTCTTCCGCAACGTCAATCTCGGCCGGCCCGGGAGCCCGACGCGCGAGCAGCTGGAATGGGCGTTCCTGGCGTCCGGCGCGGCGACTGCGCGGTCGTTCCAGGTCAACGGCACGCTGGTCTTCGCGCCCGCACCCGGGATGCGGGCGCGGGGGGTCGCGGCGCGCGCGTGCGAGGCGATGCGCGCGAGCTGCGGGATGCGCGAGCCGGTCTTCGTGCGCAGCGTGGCCGAGCTCGCGGCGCTCGTCGCCGCCGAGCCGTTCGCAGGGCGGGTGGCCGACGGCCGCGACGCCTGCTGCATCAGCTTCCTCGGCGCCCCGCGCCGCGCGCTGCCCGCGCTGCCGTTCGCGACGGCGCGCGGCGACCTCGAGCTGCTGCGCGGCGAGGACACCCACGTGCTGAGCATCAGCCGCTGGATCGGCGCCTCGGCCGGCTCGCCCAACGCGTGGCTGGAGCGCCACCTGGGCGAGCCGGCCACCACGCGCAACTGGCGCACGGTCGTCCGGCTGGTCGAGAAATTCGGGCTCACGCCCTGACGCGGCGCATCTCCATCACCCAGTTGGTTTCCCACGGCCCGTCCGCGGTGCCGTCCTGGCCGATCAGCGCGAAGTCCTGCGACCAGCGCGCCGTGTCCGGACCCAGCCGCTCCCACAGGAAGCGCACGTGCACCGGGCGGCCGGCATCCTCGTCGTCGCCGAAGAACTCGCCGCGGTCGCCGTCCCAGCCGCCGCGCACCGGCGGCTGCACCAGCCCGTCGCGGCTGTTGATCCAGTAGATCGCCCACTGCCGCGCCGCGACGTCCAGCGTGCGGAAGGTGAGGCCGGTGAAGCCCTCGCTGGCGAACACGTTCTCGTCGATGGACACCTGGCCGTCCATCAACACCTGGGCCTTGAAGCTGTGCTCGAACGACATCCAGTCGCTACCGCCGACGAGGCGCTGGCGCAGGCGCCGGTTGGCGACGAGCCAGGTGCCGCCGGCGAGGAAGTCGAAGTCGCGGGGGCGGCCGGTGTATTGCGTGGTCATGGTGCGGGCTCCTTCAGGATTGGCGGCGACGCAGCGCCGAACGGGGGGTGGGCGCGAGACGCAACTGCGTCGCCTCGCCGGAAAGCAGCCCGCGCCACTCGGGGCGCGCGAGGCAGCCCGACGCGGCCAGCAGCGCGGCGTGGCGCTGCTGCGTGGCCTCGTCGTCGAAGCGGGTCAGCCAGGCGATGACGGTCTCGCCCTCGCGCACGGGCAGGCGCGGGAAGTTGTTGGGCGAGGCCTCGGTCACCCAGCAGGCCAGCAGGTCGCCCCCGACGCCCACCCACCAGGGATGGATGCACTGGTCGAAGGCGTGCACCAGCGCGTCGTCCGCCGGCACGCGCAAGGGGCAGACGGTGATCGTGAAGATGCCGCCCGCCGGCGGCGGATCGCCGGCAGGCAAGATGCCGCCCGCCGGCGGGCGCGGCTGCAGCGCGGCGTGCAGTTCCTGGTCGCGCACCAGCGGGCGCAGCAGCAGCACGTTGTCGCTGTCCAGCATGGTGGCGTTGGCCTCTTCGCGATGCCGCTTCCACACCGGGCCGCCGTAGAACGCGCCGAGGCCGTCGGCGCGCGCGGGCATGTCGGCGAAGGCGCGCAGCCAGACGAAGCGGTCGGGGTCGTCGAGGTCGCGGAACGTGCCCACGACCGTGATGCCCGCGTCTTCCTGCGGCTCGATGAATTCGCGCTCGAACAGCGCGATGAGATCGTCGCGGCGGCCTGGGTGCAGCGTGTACTGGCGCAGCTCGAGCACGGCGAGCGCGTCGGCGGCGATGGGAAGGGACATGGCGTGGACTCCTCGGATCTGTGATGTCGCCATGGTCGCAGGCTATAGATGACAAGGCATGTCATGTATTTGAGGCAGACTCTCGTCCATGCGTGCCAGCCGTCTCCTGTCGCTCCTGATGCTCCTGCAGTCGCGCGGCCGCGTCAGTGCCACCGCGCTGGCCGAGGCGCTGGAGGTGTCGGTGCGCACCATCCACCGCGACGTCGACGAGCTGAGCGCCGCCGGCGTGCCCATCTGGGCCGACCGCGGCCGGCTGGGCGGCTTCCAGCTGCAGCCGGGCTGGCGCACGCGGGTCGACGGACTGACGGCGCCCGAGGCGCAGGCGATGTTCCTCGGCGGCCTGCCGGGGCCGGCGGCCGAGCTGGGCCTGGGCGAGGCGATGGCGTCGGCGCAGTTGAAGCTGCTGGCCGCGCTGCCCGATGGCTGGCGCGAGGACGCGCGCCGCGTCAGCGCGCGCTTCCACCTCGACCCGATCGACTGGTACCGCGGCCCGTCGGCCACCGACCACCTGCCGGCGATCGCGCAGGCCGTGTGGAGCGAGCGCCGCGTGGCGATGCGCTACGAGAGCTGGAAGGGCGAGGTGTCGCGCCGCGTCGACCCGCTGGGGCTCGTGCTGAAGGCCGGCATCTGGTATCTCGCCGCGCAGGTGGGCAACGGGGTGCGCACCTACCGGCTGTCGAACATCCTCGAGTTGCAGCCGACTGACGAGGCGTTCGAGCGTCCGGCCTCGTTCGACCTAGCCGCCTGGTGGCAGGCATCGACGAAGCGTTTCGAGAGGGAACTGGCCGTGGACACGGCGCAGTTGCGCGTGACGGCCGCGGGCCTGAAGGCCTTGCGCGACCTCGGCGCGTCGGTGTCGCAGGCGGCCGAGGCGTCGGCCGGCGCGCCGGATGAATCGGGCTGGCGGCGCGTGACGATTCCGATCGAATCGATCCCGCACGCCGCCGCCCAGGTGTTGCGCCTAGGCGCGCAGGCCGAGGTGCTCAAGCCCGCGGCGTTGCGCCGCGCGCTGCTCGAACGGGTGGAAGCCGTCGCGGAGTTGTACCGGGACTGATCAGGGATTGCCGGGGCCGCCACCGCCGTCGCCGTTCTTGATGATCGGGTCGTAGCTGTATTCCACGTCGGTGATCGTGTCCACGACGTGCACCGTGTACTTGAAGAGTTGCTGCGTGTTGCACAGGTCCACCAGCGTGGCGAGCGTCGGCGCGACCGTCCACGACGGGTACGGGAAATCGGGATCGGGTGCGTCGAGCTCGATGGCGGCGAGCGTGCGGAATCGGTATCCGCGCGAGTCCAGGTGGAACGTCAGCAAGGTCTGGAAGCCGTTGACCTGCACGGGGTTGGGCGAGCACTGGATGTCCACCGTTCCGTCGGGGTTCGTCGACACCGTGACGGAGACAGGAACTACGGGGTTGTCAATCTTTTGCGGCATGAATTTCCCTTGAAGTGGGCTGCGGCGTCTGCCCCGGCGTCTGCGCCTGCCCGAGTCGTTGCTGAAGATCGGCGAATGCGGGGTGCCGATACGTCGTACCCATGACCCTATCGGCCCAGGCGCGCGCGTCTTGAGTGCCGCCGAGTCGAAAGTCAGCCTGGCCAAGCTGCGTCATCGCCGCTGGAATCAGTTGTTCGGCCAGCGGGCGCAGGCGGGCGGCCGCCGCGCGCCAGGCATCCTGCGCCTGCGCGGTCCGGCCGGTCCGGGCGAGCAGGTCGCCCAGGGAAATGTTCGCCTCTGCCACCGCATACGCGCTCCCGGCGGGCACTTCGTATCCCTGGCGCTCGTACTTCGCGACGTCGGCCAGGTAGGCCTCCAGGCCCGCCCGCGCGGCCGCGGCCTCGCCCGGTGAATCGGCCAGGCGGGCCTGCAGGCCGAAGGCGCGACCCTTGTAGATGAGGCGCCAGGCGCGCTTGGGAATGGGACGCTTGAGCAGCGCGTCCAGCAGCCCGTCGGCCGCCGCGAGTTCGGCCCTGGCACCCGCATGGTCGCCGGAGTCCGCCAATGCCCCGGCCAGCGCGAGCCGGGCGCCCACCAGTTCGCTCTGGTAGTCGGTGTTGCTCGGATCGAGCGTCACCAGCTTCGAGAGTTCGGCGATGCTCCGGCGTTCCATCTTCTGCGCCTCGTCCACGCGGCCGAGATTGCGCAGGTACGTGGCGATCTCGGCGTGCCCGTTGCCCACCAGGTACTGCACGTCCTGGTTCTTGTCCGCGTCGGGCGCGTGCAGGGCGGCGCCGATCTTGGCATTCTCGTCGGCGATGGCCTCGTCGTAGTGACCCAGGAACTCCTGCGCCCGCGCGCCCCAGCCGATGACGTTGGCGTTGCTGACGGCGTCCTCGGGGTGGGTCTTCACGAGTTCGGCGGCCTGCGCGCGGGCCTCCTTGGACATCGTGAGCGACGCCTGGCCCTGGCCGAGGTCCAGCAGCACGATCGCCAGGTTCTGCCCGGCGAACACGCGCTCCAGCAGCCAGTCGTGGTTGTCCGGCTGGGCGAGCACCATGCGCCGCGCCATGTCGCCGTAGCGCCGGAAGGAAGCTTCGGCATCGTGCAGGCGGCCGCCCTGCCACGCCGCGTAGCCCACCCAGAACTCGCTCTGCGACTGGTCGAAGATGCGCTGGGCGTCGCCGGGATGGCGCGCCAGCAGCTCGCTGGTGGTGGCCGCGGCCTGCGCGAAGTCCTGCTGCGCGTCCTGCAGCTTGCCCTGCTGCACGGCAAGGTCGCCGATCATGTGCAGCGCGCGGGCGCGCCGGCCGAGCGAGTCGGCGTCCAGCCGCGACAGGTCCTGCGCCGCGTAGTAGGCCAGCGCCTTGGCGCCCACGCCATCGAGCACGTCCAGCCGGCCCACGGGCTGCAGCTTCTTGCGCAGGTCGCCGATCATGTATTCGACCAGCCCTTCCGCCTGCACGCGCTGGGCGCGCGCCTCGCGCGCCTGCCACAGCGCGACGCCGATGCCCGCGCCCAGCGCCGTCACGGCCACGCCGGCCATCGCGACGCCGGCCGCGTGGCGCTGCACGAAGCGGGTGGCGCGGTACAGCGGCGTGTCGGGGCGCGCCGCGATGGGCTCGCGCCCCAGGTAGCGGCGGATGTCGTCGGCCATCGCCGCGGCGTTGGCGTAGCGTTCGGACGGCGCCTTCTTCAGCGCCTTGGCCGCGATGGTCTCGATGTCGCCGCGGATCTCGCCCGAGAGCTTGCGCGACTCGGGCGACCAGCGCGCCTTCGGGCCGCCGCGCCGCAGCACGGCCTCGGACAGCCGGCGCGGCACCGTCTCGATCACCGAGCGCATGCGGTCCAGCGGCGCGCCGGTGGGCGCGGCCGTGGGATGGTCGCCGCCCAGCAGCAGGTACATCAGCACGCCCAGAGCGTAGACGTCGGTGGCGGTGGT
>FTKT01454741.1_pt1 | contig 12749 bp, 6 predicted proteins | sample 1658271 | NCBI WGS metagenome assembly FTKT01 (sample SAMEA3914811, study PRJEB12502) | metagenome | biome: forest; material: soil | place: Canada | collected 2011-08-04 | depth 0.3 m | reverse complement strand
TGATAACCTCGACCCGCCATACGGTCAATATATGTAATATATATGTTATTTATTTGCCCTTGCCCGCCGCGACCGCCTCTGGAGAAAAAAGCGGTCCGAAGAATGGACTTCGGACCGCCAAGTCGACCAGGGAGAGGTACACCACTGGCTTTGGGAGGAAGAGTGGCGGCGGGAGGAAGGCTGGCGTCAGAAATCCATGCGGATCCCGACATTGTAGAAGGCACCGTCGAGGTAGTCGCCGATGAGTTCGTTGCTATAGAGGCCCTTGTTGATCAGATGGGTCTGACCGAGGTTGGTCCCTTCGATGAAGATGTTGATGCGCTTGGTCAGCTGATACGACGCGCGGGCGTCGACCTGGGCGTAGTTCTGGGTGAACACCGGACCACCCGAACCGTCGCCGGAGAGGCTGGCCAGGAACTTGTCGCGCTCGTTGTAAGCAACGCGCACCGACCACGGTCCCTTTTCGTAGAACGCGATGATGTTGTAGGAATTACCCAGGCCGGGCAAGGCGAAGGCGCGGCCGGTCACGTGCGACGAGTCGCTGACCTTGGCGTCGCTGTTGACCATCGTGGCATTGGCCTGGACGCCGAAACCGCTCCACCATCCGGGCAGGAAGTCGAAGGTGTAGGTACCCGCGATTTCAACACCGTCGGCATAGGTCTTGGCCAGGTTGCGCGGCCGCGTCGTCAGGAAGGTCGCCGTCGTCGCGGTGAAGTTCGGGTCGGCCAGGTGGACATTGCCGTTGATCGTGCTGGTCTGGTCCAGGCGCTGCGAGTTGGCGATCGTGAAGGCTTCCGGAGCGACGCCATAGTCGATGAAGTTGGTGACGTCCTTGCGGAAATAGTCGATCGAGACACTCATATCCTTCTTCGGATACCATTCCAGCGAGCTGTCGAAATTCTTCGAGACGTACGGCTTCAGGGCCGGGTTGCCGCCGCTGGCCAGCATGTTGCCGGGACGGGTGTCGTCGATCGTCGTATTCGGACGCATGTCGGACTCGTTCGGGCGCGTGATGGTCTTTGACGCCGCCAGGCGGAAAATCAGCTTGTTGGTCAGGTTGAGCTTGAAATTGGCGCTCGGCAGGAAGTCGTTATAGTGCGACTTGAAGGTCTGGGTCGGCGACGCCCCCTGGGCATAGATCGGCGCCTGGTTGCCCTGCGACTGCCAGATGATGTCCTGCAGGACGCGATTCTGGCCCTGGGCCGTGACGTCGGTCGAGATATAACGGCCACCGACGTTCAAGAACCACGGCATCTGCCCCATCGTCCCGCGGAAATCGGCCTCGATATAGGCCGCCGTATCGAGTTCGTGGATCCGGTAAGAGCTCGGCAAGGGCAGGATGTTGTAGCCGCCATCGGCCGCCAGCTGGGCCAGGGTCGTGCCCTGCGGCTGGTTATAGGCCGCATCGAGCGCATTGGCCGCGGCCGGCGAGCTCAAATAGTTCAGATAGGCGTTGCCGTCATATTGGAAGAACTGCAGCGGCGCCATGCCACCCAGGTCGCCACCCAGGAAATTGCTGCCCAGGTTGAGCGGCTTCAGCAGCGACTGGTCGACCACGATCGGGTAGCCGCAATAGGTGCAGTAGGCCGAGCCGACCCCATAGTCTCGATCCGACATGCGGTTTTGCGTCACCTGGACGCCGGCACGCAGGGTCTCGAAAATACCCTGGCTGACGTCGTAGGTGGCATCGAACTTCGCCTGGTTGACCACGTCGAGCGTGTTCGAGCCGCCGGCGGTGGCATAGTGGGCGCGGGCATTGCTCGAATCGGTGACCGGATTGCCGAGGATTTTGAGCGTCGGCAGGCTGCCGTTTTCGGGCTGCGTCCAGCTGACATTGGTCGGGATCCCGACCACCACGTAATAGCTGCCGGCGCCGCCGATATTATGCGCGTCGGACAAGGACACGTCCCCCACCAGGTGCAGGCGGGCGGTGGGCTTCCAATCCACATTGAAGCCCGCCATCTCTTCCATGGAGTTGCGCGGATAGTTCTGCATGACCATGTCCCATTGACCGTTTTCGGTCTGGGCGACGACGTCGCGGTTGGCGTCGATGGAAGCGGTCCGCACTTCGTTTTCGAGGAAGAAGAAGGCGCCGGTCTGCTCGTGGCGCTGGATGTTGTAGTGCGTCCACATGCTGTCGACGGTGACCGTCAGATCGTCACTCGGGCGCCACTGGAACGTGCCGGTCAGGCCGGTCCGCTCGGTCGTCTGGAGGCTTTGGTTCAGGTTATAGTTTCGCGGGAAGCGGACGTCCGTGAACAACGGCGTGTTCGGATCGATATTGGGGCCGTAGCCGTTCGTCTGGCCGGCCTGGGTGCCGATGGTGTCGTTCGGCACATAGCCGCTGACCGAGAAGGAGTCTTCGCGAGCTTCGCGCTTTTGATAGGAGGCCGACAGCAACAGCCCCATCTTGCCACCGTCGAAAACCGTGCTGAACAGGCCGAAGGCGTCAGGCGCCGATTTGCCGCTCAGGGTCTCGTAATGATCCTTCAGCGAGACAATGCCCTTTGTCTTGCCGATATCGAGTGGACGCGGCGTCTTCAGGTCGATCGTCGAGCCGATGCCGCCTTCGGGAATCGACGCTTTTGAGCTCTTGTAGACATCCGCGCCGTTGATCAGTTCCGCCGGGACATCGGCGAAGGAAAAGGCGCGGCTGTTATTGTCGTTGGCGATGCTGCGGCCGTTCATCAGCACGTTGTTGAATTGCGGCCCGAAGCCGCGAACCGTGACGCTGTCGCCTTCACCCAGGCTGCGGTCGATCGACACGCCGGGGATACGCTGCAGGGACTCAGCCACGTTCGCGTCCGGAAACTTGCCCAGGTCTTCCGAGGAAATCGAATCCAGGATGATGTCGGAATTGCGCTTTTCGCGGGCCGAGGCCGTGAGGCTGCCGCGGATACCGGTCACGACCACGGTCGTGGTGTCGGAGTCGTCGCTCGCGGCCTTGGCCGAAGACGTCGAGGCCGGCGGCGTGGTCGCCTGGGCGGTGGCGCTACCGGCCAGGCACATAAGTAATACAAAAGTACTGCACCCACCCAGGCCCCACGCCCGCGTGTTCGATCCCTTTTTCATGTTTCGCTTCCTGTTATTGCCATCTGACTTTGATCGGGAGGGCCCGCGGCGTTTTCGCCATGGTCGGACTGGCCTCCTAATAAGTAATATATATGATATATATTGGATGTCAACGCCGACAAATTGCGACCCGAAATTCACCTGTTGCAGGCAGATATTCCGGACGGAAAAGCGCATTTTCAACGGCCTGCCGAAGGGCGCTTCGTGCCCCGGTCCAACGCCACGGCGCCCGCGCGCGATTCGCCGCCGAAAAAAGTTCAGCCACGCCGCCCCCGCGATTGGATGGCAAGAGGGCGCCCAATTGTTCACTATTTGTTCTTGCTTTGAAAAACATCGCGGTTATAGTGTCGGCATGGCCGCCCGCAAAATCCCGCAGATCCGCACCACGCCGATCGACGACGAAAACGCCCTGCCCAACCGGTTGCACAAGGGGCGTGGCTCGGTCAGCAACCGGACCAGCGGCCGTTTCAACCTGCCGGACCGCTACGATATCGATGACGGCTGGACGGTGCAGGAAAGCGAAGCCCTGGACCGCAGGAAAACCATCCTGGGCATCGACAGCGCCCGCAAGATCATCAGCTACAACGCCTCGCCCGACGTCGGTTTCGACCGCTCGATCAATCCGTACAAGGGCTGCGAACACGGCTGCATCTATTGTTTCGCCCGGCCGACCCACGCCTATCTCGACCTGTCGCCCGGGCTGGATTTCGAAACGCGCATCTTTCGCAAGCCCGACGCCCCGGAACTGCTGCGCGCCGAACTGTCCCATCCGAAATACACACCGGCGCCGATGGTGCTGGGCATCAATACCGACGCCTACCAGCCGACCGAGCGTACGGAGAAACTGACGCGCCGGCTGCTGGAGGTCCTCTATGAATTCCGCCACCCGATCCATATCGTCACCAAATCGGCTCTGATCCAGCGCGATCTCGATATCCTGGCGCCCATGGCCGCAGCCAATCTGTTCAGCGCCACCTTGTCGGTAACGACGCTCGATCGGCATGTCGCCCGCGTGATGGAACCGCGTGCGGCGACGCCATCACGGCGCATCGAAACCATTGCCGCGCTCCACGCCGCCGGCGTGCCGGTCAGCGTGCTTGCCGCGCCGATGATCCCGGGCCTGACCGACCACGAGCTGGAAGCGATCCTGTCCGCGGCGCGCGACGCCGGCGCCGACCGCGCCGGCTATACGTTGGTCCGCCTGCCCTGGGAGATCAAGACGTTGTTCGAGGAGTGGCTGGGCGAAAACTTCCCCGACCGTGCCCGCAAGGTGTTGAACCACATTCGCGAGTCGCGCGGCGGCAAGCTGAACGACGGCAATTTCGGTTCGCGCATGACCGGCGAAGGCATCTATGCCGACATGTTGAAAAAGCGCTTCGAGCTGACGGTGCGCAAGCTGGGCTTCAACCAGTACGGCCGCGAAGCCCGCCGCGGCCTGGACTACAGCCAGTTCCGCGGCGGCGACAAACAATTGTCGCTGTTTTAAAAAGCCTCCCGCAACGGATTGCGGGAGGCTTTTGCTTTCTAGTTCGTGAACTTCAGGCTGATGTGCATTGTGCGGCCGATGACATCGAAGATGCCCGATTGCCAGCCTTCGTCGCCGAAATAGGCCCCGCCGGCCTCTGCGCCCGGATAGCGCGGCGGCGCCTTGTTGAAGACGTTGTTGATGCCGACGCCCAGCGTGATGTTGGGCTTGAGCTTATAGGCAGCGAAGAAGTCGCTATAGGCGATCGGCTTGGTCTTGTAGGGGTCGTAGGCGTCCGGCGTGATGGTCGTCGTCTGGCGCATCCCCGAGAAGGTGCGCAGGCTCCAGCTCATCCACAGCGGCCCGCGTTCATAGTTGAAGCGCGTCACGCCCTTCCATTCCGGGAAGCCGAAGACACCCAGTGTATCGGTGATGACCTGGGGGTTGTCCGGGTCGGCCGTATAGGTGTTTTCCAGCAGGTGAGTATAGACCGTATTGATGCTGACGCGGCCGCTATTGCCGCGAAGGCCCAGAGCCGACAGGTCGAAGGCATAGTCGCCCTCGATATCGACGCCGCGGTTCTTGCGTTCGGCCAGGTTGATGTTCTGCTGCACGACCGAAACCAGGTTATGGGTCGTCGGATCGCGCACGATCATGCCGCAATATTCGTTGTTGAGCGTCGGCGAGTCCATGCACTTGTTGAGGATGGTCTGCGGATCCATCGCCGACACCACGTTGCGCAGGTCGATGTCGTAATAATCGACCGACACGGACAGGTTCTTGATGAAGCGCGGCTGGAACACCAGGCCCAAGGTCAGGGTCTTGGCCGTCTCGACCTTCAGGTCGGGATTGCCCTTCTTGATGACGTTGAGCCACAGCCAATAGTCGTTCTTGTTGGCCGGCGTGGTCGCGGCGCAATTGGCGGCGGTGTACTGGGTCTCGTCGATGCGGTGAGGCAGGTTGTAATAGTTGCACGGATCGCTCAGCCACGCGCCACTGATCGAAGAGGCGGTGAAGACCTCACTGATGTCCGGGGCGCGCACCGCCTGGCCGTAGGTGGTGCGGAAGCGCAGATCCTGGATCGGCGACCATTGCAGGCCGTACTTGTAGGCCTGCGTCTTGCCGGCCGTCGAATAGTCCGAACCGCGGATGGCGGCGTCGATCGACAGTTTTCGGGCGAACGGCAGGTCCTTCAGGATCGGCACGCTCAATTCGGCGAAGGCTTCCTTGACGTCATATTCGCCATGCAGCGGTGTCTGGATCGTGTCGTCGTCGGCGACGAAGGCCGGATTGTTCGGATTATATTGCGGCACCGCGCCGATATCGTTGATTTCCTTTCGGAATTCCGCGCCGACCACGGCCTGGACCTCGCCGGCCGGCAGGTTAAACAGGCCGCCGGTCGCATAGCCGGACACGACGTGCTGCTGCAGCGACGAGGTCGACGGCGATGTGCTGAATTGCAGATATTTGATGACATCGGCCGTCACCGGTTTGAACGGATTGAGCGGCACGCACGGATCGTTGGGGTCGGTCAGGGTGACCCGGCACACGGGTTTGCCGTTCGGCCCCATGACGGCGTCGAGCGCCTTCATATAGCGGTCGTTCGAGGTCTCGTTGCTGTCGTGGGTGATTTCCTCGGTCTTGCCATAGGAATAGTAGGCCGACCAATGCCAGTCGTGGTCATGGATGAGGCTGGGCAGATCGCCTTCGAACCCCGTGACGATCTGGTAGAGATTGCGCTTGTAATAGGACTTGGCGCGGCCGAATTCCGGATATTGGCGCACGAAGGCCAGGTCGTCGACCGTACCGCCATTGGCGGCGCGCATTTCGTCGGTGATGAACGGATTGTCGGCGGACAGGCGGTTGGAGCCACCTTCGTACCACACCCCATATTCGCCGTGCGAGGTCGTGCGGGCAAAGTCGGCCTCAAGGAAATAACGGACGTTGGACGTCAGCTGGTAGCCGAAGGTCGCCTGGCTGATGAAGCGTTCGCTGGGCACCGACAGCAGCCAGCCGTCGTAACGGCCGCCATATTCGCCGCCGTCTGTCTCCAGGTTGGCGATCGAGCCGGAATCGGACAGATCGTAAGTGTTGTTCAGGATGCCGCTGGGCCCCAGCACCGGCGCCCGCATGGTGCCGTCGTCGTTGAACGTATAGGGCTTGCCACCCAGCAGGACCTGGGCGCGCGGCGAATAGGCCAAGAGACGCTGGCCGTCGAGGATGGTGCTGATCCCGTTGCTACCCTTGACCCACCACGGATTGCCGGTGGCCGTCCAGGGACGATCCTGGCCCGAGACGGTGCCGTCGGAGCGGTCATAGCTGGCGAAAACGGTGAAATTGCCGCGATTGCCGCTGAAGTTTTTCCCATACAGGATATCGGCGCCATAACTCGGCATGTCGTTATAGTTGGAATTGCCGTATTGCAGGTTGGCTTCGTAACCCTGGAAGTTCTTTTTCAGGATGAAGTTGGCGACGCCGGCCACGGCGTCGGCGCCGTACTGCGCCGAGGCGCCGCCGGTGATGATTTCCACCCGCTCGATCAGGCTGGACGGAATGGTGCTGATGTCGACAGCCGAACTGCCCGGCGCGCCGGGGACGTGACGGCGGCCGTCGACCAGGACCAGGGTGCGCTTGGTGCCCAGGCCGCGCAGGTCGAGCGCGTTCAGGCCCGGATGGCTGGCATCCATCGAGTCCTTGTCGCGGTTGGCGTTGCTGGTCTGGTCGCTCTGGCTGATGACCAGGGCGGGCATCTGGTTGACCAGGTCGGCGATCTGGCGCGTGCCGCTCTTGGAAATCAGGTCGGACGAAATGACCGTGGTCGGCGTGGCGCTGGCCGCGCCGCGATGGCGGATGCGGCTGCCGGTGACGACGACGTCCGTCGCATCGGTCGCCGCCGACTTGGATTTGTCCCCATCGGTCTTTTGGGCCGCGGAGGTCTCCTGAGGTTTTGAAGCATCCGCAGGCTGGGAAGCATCCTGGGCAAAGGCCGCGGGCGCGACCCAGGCGGTAGCCAGCCCCAGGGCAAGGAACGAAACGCAATTCAACACACGGCGACGCACTCGGTACTTCATGACAACCCCTCCTGTGAACGGGTTCATTCATACAGGAGATTCTTGTATATCGGCTACAGTATACGATATAACCGCGTCACTCAGTTGCCGATTGTAACAAATTCGCCACATAACGCCGCGATACGCCGGGCCACCCCACGACGCAACCCGCCGATTTAAAAGGAAACGGCCTCCGGATAACCGGAGGCCGTGCCTTGGAAAGACCTGTTCTAGATTTAGAACTTGGTCTTGAAGGTCAGGTACGCCGTGACTGGCGCATTGATGTAGTAGAAGTTCGAGGTCGAGAAGATCTTGTCGCCATTGGCAAACACAATGTCCTTCGCCGTAGCGACGGTCGAGACACGGGCATAGCCCTTTTCGCCGAACAGGTTCGACACGTTGAACTGCACCGAAGATTCCTTGCCGAAGCCCTGGATCTTGTACTCGGCATCGAGGTCGGTCAGGATCGTCGACTTGATCGAGGCGTCGTTGGTATCCGAGATATAACGCTTGCCGGTATACTTGCTCGACACGCCGAACGACAGGTCACCGACATGGTAGGTCGCGCGTATGGCGTAGGTCTGGTCCGGCGTCATGACCAGTTCCTTGCCCTTGACCGGCATGACCGTAGCCATATGGATGTCCGGCCCGGCCGAGTAGGTCGTCCCGTAATTATCCTGCAAGGCCGAGTGCGTGAAGGCCGCCGAGGCATAGATGTTGAAGTGCGGCGTAATCGTCCAGCCGCTTTCCAGGTCCAGGCCATACAGCTTGACCGCGCCGACATTGCGGTCGATCGACAGGGTCGCGTCGTTCGGGTCGAACGACTGGACGATGTGGTTGTTCCAGTTGGCGCCCCACAGGTTGGCCGAGACATTCAGGCCCGTGGTCTTGAAGCGGTAACCGGCGCCATATTGGTCGCTGGTTTCCGGCTTCACCAGTTCGGCCGACGACACGTACAGGTCGTCGGTCTTCGGCGCCGAGAGGCCCTTGGCGTAGGTGACATAGAGCGCATTGTGTTCATCGATGTCATAGCTGGCGCCAAGGTTCGGCAGGACCGCATTGAAGTGGTAGGTCTGCTTGAACGGCAGACGGAAGTTCGGCGTCTTGCCGTCGGCGCCCACCGTAACCGTGATGCTTTTACCCAGATCCGTGTTCAACTGGCTGAGGTTATCGGTCGCCAGGTCATGGGCGATCGCCGTCGCATTGCCGGCGTCGCAATATTGGCTGGAGCCGTTGTAGGTATAGCAGTATTGGTTCAGGTCGCGTTCGAAGTGCGGGTTGCGCACACCGATATTGACGTGAAGCTTGTCGTCCAGGAAGCGGCCCAGATAGTTCAGGGAGATCTGGTTCAGCTTGGCGATCGAGAAGCGGTTGCGGTTTTCCAGCTGCGTACCGTCGGCCGTCAGAACGGCCGGGCCATAGCCCTTGACCGCGCCGAAATCGTTGGCGGGCGTGCCGGTTTCCGGATCGACGAAGCTGAAGTCACCGGTCTGGCGGTGGCGGCCGTAGTCGAGCGTATAGGCCGTTTGCAGGGTCTGCGTATCGCTGAAGTGATAGATGAACGAGCTGTTCAAACCATAGCGATGGGTTTGCGTATTGCTGGGCGAATACAGGACGACGGTGTCGAGCACGTCGCCGTCGTGGTTCAGGTCGACGCCACTGCCCTTGCCGGTGCCGCAGGTGCCGTTGGTGCCGGCGGTCGTGCCGACCAGACGCGGGTCGCATTCGCTGATCGAGGTGCCACCGCCGCCATTGGCGATCGTGAAGAAGAAGTACGGGTCGACCGTCAACGTCGCCTTGTCGCCGAAGTTGAACCGTGACTGGCCGCGGATGTCGCCGAAATCGACCGGATTGACGTGCAGCTTCCAGAAATTGGTTTCGCCGCCCGCCTGGAAGTTCGATTGACCCGGCACGGCCGTCGCCGCCGGCACCTTGTCCGCCACGCCCGGCGTCGCCGTTTCCGGCGCCCATTGCGTGTTGTAGTCGAAATCGCGGCCGAACTGCTGAAGTTGAGTTTGCGACCCGGAGAAATAGAAGTCCGGACGGTTGTTCGACCAGGTGAAAGCCGCGCTCAGGAAGCCGTTATTGTCGAGCGGCTGGTAGACGCGACCATCGATACCCCAACGCTGCAGTCCGCCGCCACCCTTGTACTTGTCGGCGGCCACCGAGTTGAAGCTGAGATAGGTGCGGATGCCGGTCGGTCCCATCGCGCCGGTCTGGACTTCGGCGTACATGCGCTTGTAGTCGTAGCTGCCGATACCGACGGAGCCGGCGACGCTCGGGGTCGCATCGGGAACGCGCGAGATGATGTTGACGGTGCCGCCGATGGCCGAGGCCGTCGGGCTGTCGACTTCGGTCTGGCCCAGGTTGACGACGATGTGGTCGATCGCTTCCGCCGTCAGATATTCGCCCGGAAAGACCGCGTAATTGCCGGTATCGTTGACCGGGGTACCGTCCACCGTGACCGAGATGTGCGCGCCATCGAAGCCATGCATGCGGAATTCGCTCGAGCTCAGGATGCCGGTCGGGTCTTCATTGCCGTAGTTGACGCCCGGCACCAGGCTGATGTCCTGGGCGAAGTTGGCCGAGCCGACCTCCTTGGAGATGTAGTCCTTGTTGACGATCGACTGGTCCTTGGCCTGGGTCGTCTGCACGCCCAGCCCGCCGGTCGAGCGCGGACCGCCCTTGATGATGACTTCGACGGCTTGCGAGCCGGTCGATTGCGCCATCGCCGCGCCAGCGAACAGGCCGGCGACCGCGGTCCCGGCCAAAGCCGTTCCGGCCATGATGGTGATCTTGTTCAATTTCATTGTGGAGCTATCCCTCTCCAAGGTTACGGACAAAAAGCCGGGCACAACGCGCCCGGCGTGGCGATCGCAGACGTTCGGAAGCCGCCGCGGCGGGGAGCCACGGGATTATTAGTTAGATTTCCTTATCTACTTTCGCAGGCCTTATCGCCGCAAAACAAGACACTTTTGTAACGGTTGCAACGGTGACGGCCATATTGATGCCATTTTGCCACACGGATTTTTTACACCGCGCATTGAACCTTTCGGCAAACCCCAGGCTCTAACGCCACGTGACATAGCGGGAGATGCGGGAAATGAATTGCGACAACGGTCGCATTCTAAGCTATTAATTACGTTTAAATACATACAATTATGAAAAGCACATTCGAGAGCGCACGCCTTTGCGATCTCGCAAACAGCCGGCGGAAAAATTTGGGCGATGCCCGAAAGAAAAAATCCCGCCGAGATGCGCCGAAGCCCTGCCGCCGCCGTCATGCTGGATAACAGCGTGAGGGCACGTCCTCTTGTATTCAATGCGGATTGTTTAGAAATGCTAACGCCAACCGAATATGAAATGAAGCTGCTTAAGCCGCTCTGGGTGGCCGAGCAGATGAGCGCGGCGGATATCCACGAGGCCAGCGCGAAGGACACCGGATGGTCTTATTCCTCGACGCGGAAGACCCTGGACCGGATGGTCGAAAAGAAGCTCCTGAGGATCATGGACGACAGCCTGCGCCCGCGAATCTATTCGACGCGGGTCGGCAAGCTGGAGACCATCGCGGCCCTGTCGCGGGAATTCGTCCGCAATATGCTGGACAGTCCCGCACCGTTTCCCATGACCGTCTTTGCGCACAGCCGGCTGGTCAACGCCGCCGAGCTGGGGGCGCTCGATGTCCTGTTGAACAGCGCGGACGCCGTTCAGACGGCATCGGTATCCGCGGCCTGCGCGTAACCCGACGGCGGTATGCCGCTATGGCGCGCAAACGCGACGCTGAACGTGCTGGCCGAGCTATACCCCGTCAGTCGAGCGACCTCGGCCACGCGCATACCCTTTTGCCGCAACATGTCCTTGGCCAGGGTCATCCGCCAGCCCAACAGGTAGTCCATGGGCGCCAGGCCAACCCCGCGCCGGAACCGTTCGAAAAACGCCGAGCGTGACAAGCCGGCGGCCTCCGCCAGCCGCACCACCGACCACGGCGCCGCCGGACGCGCGTGCATCAGGCGCAACGCCGCCGCCAGCCGTTGATCGGCCAGACCGCGCAGCAGGCCGGGCGGCGGCGAAGCTTCCGACGTGGCGCGCAGCGCCTCGATCATCAGCACTTCCAGCAGGTGGGTCAGCACGACCTCGCGCGCGGGCCGGTCGGCGCGCGTCTCGCCGTCGATCAGTTGCACCAGGGTCGTCAACCGCGCCTCGCCGCGAACATGAATCAGCGGCGGCAACAAGGACGTCAACATGCCGACATCAGTCGAACCGAACCGGCCATAACCGATCAATTGCCGCGTCTCGACCGGCCCGTCACGATCGCCGATGCGAAACGCGCCCGGCCGCAATTCTGCCGGCACATCGGGAATACCCGGGGCCGACGGATCGCGATCGAGGCTAAAGATCGAAAACCCCTGGGCGAAGGGGATCAGCACGAAATCGCCCGTGCTCAGGACGACGGGCGCCAAACCTTCAACCGACAGGTGGAACGCCCCCTCAAGGACCGCGCAATAGAACGGACGCCCGGGCTCGCGGCGACGCACGACCCATGACCCCGCGCCTTCAACCAGCTTGGTGAACGAGGCGCTGGGCTGCAGCAGATTGACGATTTCAGCGAGCGGGTCGGCCAAATCAGGACTTTTGCAAATGTTATATGGACTTTTACCCGTAACACGTCCGGCGCAGCTTGCCCATCTGGGATAGGCCAACCTCAAGAAAGGCCTTATCTCATGCCCACCGTACTCATTACCGGCTGCTCGTCCGGCTTCGGATTGGAAACCGCCAGGTTCTTCCTCGACCAGGGCTGGACCGTCATCGCCACCATGCGCACGCCGCGCGATGGCCCCTTGCCCGCCTCATCCCATCTGCGCGTCCTGCCTCTGGACGTCACCGACGCCGCCAGTATCGCGCGGCTGGTCGCCGAAGCCGGGCCGATCGACGTCCTGGTCAACAATGCCGGCATCGGCTGGCTGAACGCGCTGGAAGGCACGTCGATGACAACGGCGCGCGACGTCTTCGAGACCAACACCATCGGCACCATGGCGATGACCCAGGCGGTCCTGCCGCAGTTTCGCGCCCGCAAAGCCGGCGTCATCGTCAATGTGTCTTCGACCGTCACCCAGCGCCCCTTGCCTCTGCTGTCGGTCTATACGGCCAGCAAGGCGGCGGTG
>FTKT01000711.1_pt4 | contig 12760 bp, 14 predicted proteins | sample 1658271 | NCBI WGS metagenome assembly FTKT01 (sample SAMEA3914811, study PRJEB12502) | metagenome | biome: forest; material: soil | place: Canada | collected 2011-08-04 | depth 0.3 m | reverse complement strand
GCGCAGCCTGGTAGCGCACTTGACTGGGGGTCAAGGGGTCGCAGGTTCGAATCCTGTCGCTCCGACCATTCAAAGAAAAAGGGCATCCTTTACGGGATGCCCTTTTTCTTTGACGGCGATCAGGCGCCAGCCGCCGGCAGATCTATTTGACGACCGGCGCCTTGGCCTGGGCCGCGGCCCGGGCCGCCCGCAGGCTGTCCTGGAGCGACTTGACCTCTTCGGTAAAGAAGTACTTCTGCGCCGCGCTGAAATCCGCGTCGGCGGCATCGCCGGCATGCAGCATGATCAGGCCGATCGCCCGGCCTTCGAAGAAGCTGGCCCGTTCGCGGTCGTCGAGATCGAAGGTTCCGGTCAGCACGGTATCGACGAAGGCAATGGCCTGCGCGCCCTGCTTCTGCGCCAGCAAGGTCGCCATATATTCGTGCTGCAGGTTATGCTCGTGCGGGAACATGGCCAGCCCCTTGCCGAAGACTGCCAGGGCGCCGCCGTAGTCCTTCTCGCCATATTTGGTCCAGCCGATCACAAAGGCCATGGGCCCCAACGACAACTCCGGCTGCTTGATCAGGGGAAGGCTCGCCGGCAAGCCCGTATCGACGCCATGGGCGCGCATGACCGACAATTCCAGGAACTGGTGGCGTGTATAGGCATTGATGTGCGTGCCACCGCACACCTCCGGCTTGATCTCCTCGGACGGCAGATCCTTGAACGCGGCTTCCAGCGCCGGCATCTGCGTCTCGAGCGCCGCGGCGTCGTGAGCGGCCATCGCCTTGAAGGCCGGTTCGATGATCGGCGCCATAGCGCGGGATTGGGCGAAATAGGCTTCGCACCCGCCCGCCATCGCCGCGCTCTCCCGGGCCGCGTCAGTGGCCGTCACCGGCCCCACGGCGACCGCGACGTCTACCGCCGTTGCAGTAGCCGCGACCCGCGCGGGCGGGGCATCGGCCGCCGGCCCATCCGGGGCCAGGTTGGCGATGGCACCGGTGCCGATGTCACCGAAATTGTGCAGGGCCAAGGCCTCGGCCTTGAAAGCGGCCCCATCCGGCGTGACCTGATCGGCCGACTGCGCCCAGGCGGGCAAGGCAGCGGCGCAAGTCAGGAGCGCGGCGCCCGCCAACAGGCGCGTCAAAAGTGGTTTGCGAATAGACATGGTTCCCCCCAAAGGTCTGAATGCGCTATCGTCAATGTTGAGACTTACACGGATGACGCGCGGCGACAACAGGCAATACCCTGGATCATCTTCGCTTGTATGACGGTCGCGATTTATAGGTCGCGACAAGCCGTGGCGACGCGGCTATGATGCCACATTCCAGACGGGGAGGTTGGACATGAAGCCCGCGATCGCACTTTTCGCTTTGGCGCTTGTGGCCATCGCGCTGGCCGACGCTCCCTTCGCGCCACCCACGCCCCTGATCAATCCCGATTCGGTCAAACCGGGCGGCAAAGCGATGGCGCAGACGTTTTCGCTGAACGGCGTCAACGGCACCCTGGAAAAGACCACGTTCGCCCAGGTGCAGAAACGCTTTGGCGGTCAGCTCAAGCGCCAGGGCGACGCCGGCGGTTCGCTGGCCTGGCTGTGCTATGACCTGCCGGCAAAGCATTTGCGGGTGTGGCTGTCGGCGGGCGAATTGCACATCCATTCCGGACAGATCGACGAAGTGACCATTTGGTCGGTGCCGTCGCCGGCCAACAGCCCCGATTGCCCCGTGGCCACGGGTGCGCAATCGGCCGAGATCGACGGCATAAGTCCAGGTCAACCCTGGCCCCCCGCGCAAGGCCGGCTCGGCGCCCCCGCCGCCGCCCACGACGGCTGGGTGGCCTATGCCTATCAAGGAAAGGTCGGCGCTTTCGACCGGGAGGACTACCTCGTGGTCAAGGTCGACAATGGCGCGGTCGCCCATCTTCAGGCCTCGCGCACCACGACGAACTAAGATCGCCGAGATGAGTTTGCTAATTCGCCCCGCCGAAACCGCGGACGACTACCGCGCCTTCGCCGAGCTTTGTCGCGCCTATATCGACTGGTGCCGCGCGCGGTACGCCTCGGTGCCGTGGTTCGTCGAAGAGGTCTTCGGCCACCAGTCCTTCGACGACGAACAACGCGACCTGCCGATCAAGTACGGCCCGCCCCAGGGCAGGACCCTGCTGGCCGAGCTTGACGGGACCATCGTTGGCGCCGGCGCCTATCATTACCTGGAAGACGGGGTTTGCGAGTTGAAGCGCCTGTTCGTCGGTGAAGCGGCGCGCGGTCATGGCGCCGGCCGCAAACTGGTCGAAGCGCTGCTGGAAGCGGCGAGGGCGGAAGGTTACACCGTGGCGCGTCTCGATACCGCCAAGCTATTGACTGAAGCCATCGCGCTTTATCACGGCCTGGGCTTTACCGATCGACCGCCTTATCTCGACTATCCCGAGCGCTTCCTGCCGCACCTGACCTTCATGGAGCGACCAATTTAGTCCTCTTCGGGTGGCGTCACCTTTTCGATACGCCGATCCGGCACGAGCCAGATCAACGCCACCAGGACATAGCAGGCGAGGCCGACGAAGGGCTGCCAGAAGGCCAGGGCGATGCCGGCGGCGTAGATCGCGGTCGAGACATAGCCCTTCACGTCGCCGCCGATAGCCTTGGCCAGGGTCGAGTCGCGGCCATTGGCGTGGATCAACACCTGGACGAGGACGCCATAAGCGATCGACGGCATCAGTAGGGAGGCGCCGTAGACCGCGACGGGCCAGGTCTGGAAATCGCTTTCGCCCATCCAGCGCGTCGTGAACGGCACCAGGGACAGCCAGAACAGGAGATGCAGATTGGCCCACAGGGCCCCGCCGGTGATGCGCCGGACGGCATGCAGCAGATGGTGGTGATTATTCCAGTAGATGCCGACATAGATGAAGCTGAAGGCATACATGGCGAAGGTGGGCGCGATCGCGCCCAGCGCTTTTAGCGTAAAGCCGTTGGGCGTCTTCAATTCCAGCACCATGATGGTGATGATGATGGCGATGACGCCGTCGCTGAAGGCCTCGAGCCGGCCCTTGCTCATCGGCTTGACGACGGTATTCGTCATCCGTGCGGCTTCTTCTTGTAGGCTTCCGACCACGAGATCAACGGCAGGATCGGCACGCCCCACAGCGTGCCGGCCAGGGCGTAATAGACCAGGGTCAGGATGTCGTTGTGCGCGGGCAGGTGGCGGCCGATGTCGCTGACGCCGATGACATACAGCACGAGGAACAGCACGATGCCGACGGATGCGATGATGCGTCGCACGGCCAGATTCGGCGGCGACTTCGTTGATGGCTCCATTGGACTTCCCCCGGGTACGCTGTGGTTATTGTTCTATTTTGCAGGCTTACAAGACTATTGGCGCCGCTCGAGCGCGCGGGTCGCATGGAACAGACCCAGCAGAACGATGCTACCCGCAAGCGAGATCATCAGAATCGAAAACCAGCCGCCGTCCATCATCTCCGTCGACTGCACGAAGAAATTGGGCAGGATGGCGCCGAAAATGCCGACGAACAGGTTGATGATAAAGCTGTAGCGGCTCTTGGTCCACGCATTGGCGATGCCGCCGATAATGAAACCGGCGATGGTGGCCAGGATGTAGTTTTCCGCTGTCATATCGCTTGGCCCAGTCCCCGTTTGAGCGTGACTTTCTTTTCCGGCGGCGCTTGAAATCGACGGGACGGTGTGGGCAAATCGCCGCCGTCGGCCGCCGCGTCGCCGCTGGCGTGAGCGCAGTGGTGTACAATCTCCCGCGTCACGCGGCAAGGTTCGCCGTTCGCTCCGCCGACGAAAAGTCTTCGAGCCCTTTCCGGAAAGTGTGGCGCACTTTTCGGATAAAAAGGGCGTCAAAACCAAAACCTGGCGCATTTACCCGATTAATCTCGACCGGGAACGCGCCGGGTCCTTCAGAGGCGTCACGTGCGGCTTTCCTTCACATCTCCGTCAAAAGCCCTCTCCAGCGCCATGGGCGCCATGGCCCGTATCGCGCGCAGCGCCCGCTTGCCGCTGAAATCGCCGACCGTGGCGACGTGGCTGTATGTCGCGGCCTTCGTCCTGGTCGTCACCCTGATCGTCGGCGGCGCCACGCGCCTGACCCAGTCGGGCCTGTCGATCACGTCGTGGAAGCCGATCGCCGGCGTCATCCCGCCGCAAGACCTCCTAGGATGGCAGGCCGAATTCGAGAACTACAAGAAGATTCCGCAATTCAAGGAAATCAACCCGCACATGACCCTGGGCCAGTTCAAGGCCATCTATTGGTGGGAGTGGGGGCACCGTATCCTGGCGCGCTTATTGGGCCTGATCTATCTGGGTGGATTCCTGTTCCTGCTGTGGGCCAAGGAGATCCCGAAGCGCATCATCTGGCGCTGTGGCGCCTTGGCCGTGCTGGTGCTGCTGCAGGGCGCCGTCGGCTGGCTGATGGTTGCCTCGGGCCTGCACGGCAGGCTGTTCGTCGCGCCTGAAATGCTGATGCTGCATCTGCTGGTCGCGCTCAGTCTGCTGCTCTTAACGGTCTGGACCGGCGCCGAAGCCGCCGACGGCGCCCCCAGGGGCCGGGGCGCGCCCGGTGGCTGGCGCGTCGCCGCCAGTGTCCTGCTGGGGCTGGTCGTGCTGCAATGCCTGCTGGGCGCCTTGGTGGCCGGCAACCAGGCGGGCCTGGTCTACAACACCTTCCCGGACATGAACGGCCAGTTCCTGCCGCCAGTCGACTGGTCGCAGGGCGCGGCCGCCTTCGTCCACGACCAGACCCTGGTCCAGTTCATGCACCGCATGAACGCCTATCTCGTTTTCCTTTTTGCCTGGGGCCTGGCGGTCCGCGTCGTCCACAAATGCCACGACGGCGGCCTGAAGGTCCACGCCGTGGCGCTGGCCGGTCTGGTCACGGTTCAAGCGGCCCTCGGCATCATGACCCTGGTCAGCGCGGTCGATTTCCACATGGCCCTGGCCCACCAGTTCATGGCGATCATGGTGGTCCTGGTCGCCGTGACGTTCGTGTGGCGGATCGCGCGCGCCGACCGCGCCTTCCGCAAGACGGGATTTTGATACGGTAACTTAATACCTATTCGAAATTTCTTAGCAAAATCATGATGTTTCCTGTGATTTGGGCGCAAATTATGCGTTGACAGGGTAGGGCGTGTCCTGTAAACACCGCCCACTTTCAACCGTACCCGTCACAAGGTACGGCTCAATCCAAGGACTCCAACCATGTTGAAATCGACCACCGCGGCGCTGAAGCCCGCCGATGTCGAGAAGAAGTGGATCGTGATCGACGCCGAGGACGCCGTTGCCGGCCGTCTGGCGGCGTTCATCGCCATGCGTCTTCGCGGCAAGCACCTGCCGACCTACACGCCGAACGTCGATTCGGGCGACTACGTCATCGTGATCAATGCCGAGAAGGTTCACCTGACCGGCAAGAAAGAAAACGAAATCTTCTACTGGCACACCGGTCACCCGGGCGGCGTCAAGCAACGCACGCTGGGCCAGATCCTGAAGGGCAAGTACCCTGAGCGCATGCTGACCAAGGCGGTCGAACGCATGCTGCCGAAGGAAAGCCCGCTGGCCCGTCTGCAGATGACGCATCTGCGCATCTATGCCGGCGCCAACCACCCCCACGAAGCCCAGCAGCCGGAAGTCATCGACTTCAAGGCCCTGAGCCGCAAGAACGTCCGGAGCGTCTGATAATGGCTGCTGAAACTCAAGGTCTCGAAGCTCTGGCTTCGCTGTCGTCGAACCCGGTCGAAGCCCCGATCGAACGCGTCCAGATCCTGGACAAGTACGGCCGCGCCTATGCCACCGGCAAGCGCAAGAACGCCGTCGCCCGCGTCTGGATCAAGCCGGGCTCCGGCAAGTGGATCATCAACGGCCGCGAGCAAGAAGTGTACTTCGCCCGCCCGGTGCTGCGCATGATGATCGCCCAGCCGCTCAACCTGACCGAACGCGCCTCGCAGTTCGACGTCATCGTTTCGGTCCACGGTTCGGGTCTGTCGGGTCAAGCCGGCGCCATCCGTCACGGCCTGTCGAAGGCGCTGACCTATTTCGAGCCGGGCCTGCGCCCGACCCTGAAGGCCGCCGGCTTCCTGACGCGCGACTCGCGCGTCGTCGAACGCAAGAAGTACGGCCGCGCCAAGGCTCGCCGTTCCTTCCAGTTCTCGAAGCGTTAATCGCACGGGTTTCTGCTTTTGCGAAAAGCGCTTCGGGCAACCGAAGCGCTTTTTTCGTGCTCAGGCACCGCAAGGCGCCTGGCACGCGTTCGGGCGGCCAGTCGGCCTTACCGAAGGATAAGTCCTTCGGAATTCTTTTATTTTCTGATCCATACGGGAAGGAACTGCGATGGCACATAAGGTCTTTATCGACGGCGAAGCCGGCACCACGGGTTTGCAGATCCGCGACCGCTTGGCAAACCGCAGCGACATCGAACTACTGCGTCTGGCCGACGACAAGCGCAAGGACCTCGAAGCCCGCCGCGCCGCCCTCAATGCGGCCGACGCCGTTATCCTGTGCCTGCCGGACGACGCGGCGCGCGAAGCCGTAGCCCTGGTTGAAAATCCCGACACCTGCATTATCGATGCCTCCACCGCCCACCGCGTCGCCGAGGGCTGGACCTACGGCTTTCCGGAAATGCCGACCGACGATGACGCCGGCACGCAACGCGACCTGATCCGCACCTCCAAGCGCATCAGCAACCCCGGCTGTCATGCCACCGGCTTTATCGCCTTGCTGCGGCCATTGACCGAGGCCGGCATCCTGCCGCCCTTCTTCCCGGTGACCGCGCATTCGCTGACCGGGTATACCGGCGGCGGCAAGTCGATGATCGCCGAATTCGAAGCCTCGGCCGCGCAGGGCGGGACCGACACGGTCGGCCGCGTCTACGCCACCGGCCTGATGCACAAGCACCTGCCGGAAATGACCCTCTATGCCGGCCTGGACAGCCCGCCGGTCTTTTCGCCCACCGTGGCGCGTTTCCCGCAAGGGCTTCTGCTCGAAGTGCCGCTGCACCTGTGGGCGCTGCCGGACGAGCCGGATATCCACGCTGTTCACGATGCCCTGACCGCCGCCTATGACGGCGAACGCTTTATCCGTATCGCGTCCCTCGAAGAGTCGCGTTCGACCAACGCGGTCGACGCCGAAATGTTGCGCGACACCAATCAATTGTTGATCCACGTCTTCGGCGACCCCGACATGCAGATGGTCAACCTCGTCGCGGTGTTCGACAACCTGGGTAAGGGCGCTTCGGGCGCCGCTGTACAAAACCTCAATCTTGTTCTAGGCGTGGATGAGGGTTTAGGCCTCGTATAATCTCATAAACAGGAGAGGTCTTCATGGGTCCGCTGACGTGGCTCGCCATCTATCTGATGATCTGGTGGGTGAGTTTCTTCGCCGTCCTGCCATTGTGGAACGTTTCGCATCACGAAGCCGGCGTGGAGCCGACACGCGGTGGCGATCCGGGCGCGCCCTTGACGCATAACCTGAAGAAGAAGGTCTGGATCAATACGATCGTGGCGTCGGTGCTGTGCCTGATCTTGTTCATCTGCATGACCTTCATCCACATCCCGTTGCCGACGATACCCGGCTAGGGCGCCCCAGGCCTTAATTTCCCCGCAAATACGCTTCACGGATCGTTCTCGAACGACGGGATGATCGGGCTGCCAGCCCAATAATCTAAGCGCTTCTGGCGCCTCATGTTTATCCGAAAAGTGGCTTCCACTTTTCGGCATGAGGCTTTAGGTTGCGCGCACTTTTACCTGACCACGGATTCTCCTCATGCGGCTGTCGCGCTATTTTCTGCCCCTCCTCAAGGAAAACCCCGCCGAGGCGCAGATCGTCTCGCACCGGCTGATGCTGCGCGGCGCCATGATCCGCCAGGAAGCCGCCGGTATCTATGCCTGGCTGCCGCTGGGCCTGCGCGTGCTGAACAAGATCCAGCGCGTCGTCGAAGAGGAAATGGCCAAGGCCGGCTCGATCCAGCTGCTGATGCCGACCCTGCAATTGGCCGACCTGTGGCGTGAATCCGGCCGTTACGACGACTACGGCCAGGAAATGCTGCGTATCAAGGACCGCCACGAGCGCGAGATGCTGTACGGCCCGACCAACGAGGAAATTATCACCGAAATCTTCCGCGGCACGGTGCGCTCCTACAAGGACCTGCCGCTGAACCTGTTCCACGTCCAATGGAAGTTCCGCGACGAGCAGCGCCCGCGCTTCGGCGTCATGCGTGGCCGCGAGTTCCTGATGAAGGACGCCTACAGCTTCGACATCGACGAAGCCTCGGCGCGCCAGGCCTATAACCGCATGTTCATCGCCTATCTGAATACCTTCAGCCGCATGGGCCTGAAGGCGGTGCCGATGCGCGCCGACACCGGTCCGATCGGTGGCGACCTGTCTCACGAATTCATCATCCTGGCCGATACCGGTGAAAGCGCCGTCTTCTGCCACAAGGACCTGGTCGACATGCCCGCGCCCGGCGACGGCGTCGATTGGAACGACCTGCAAGGCCTGGTCGACCAACGCACGGCCTTGTACGCCGCCACCGAAGAAATGCACGACGAGGCCGCCTTCAACGCGGTACCCGAAGACAAGCAATTGTCCGCCCGCGGCATCGAGGTCGGCCACATCTTCTATTTCGGCGAAAAATATTCCAAACCGATGAAGGCCGTCGTGTCCGGCCCCGACGGCAAGGATGTCGTCGTCCACATGGGCTCGTACGGCGTCGGCGTATCGCGCCTGCTGGGCGCCATCATCGAAGCCTCGCACGACGACGCCGGCATGATCTGGCCGGACAGCGTGGCGCCGTTCAACGTCGCCATCGTCAGCCTGCGCAATGGCGATGCCGCGGTCGATGCCGCCTGTGGCGAAGCCTATGCGACCTTGCAAAAGGCCGGCCTGGACGTCCTCTACAACGATACCGACGACCGTCCGGGCGCCAAGTTCGCCTCGATGGACCTGATCGGCATCCCCTGGCAGTTGATTATCGGGCCGAAGGGCCTGGCCGAGGGCACGGTCGAACTGAAGCGTCGCGCCACCGGCGAACGCGAAGTCCTGTCCCTGGAAGCCGCGCTCAACAAGCTCACCGCAAAGGCCTAAAATGCTCGGTTTCAAGCTGTGGGAGCTCGATCTCGCGCTCAAGTACCTGCGCACCAAGCGCAAGGACGGCGGCGTCGCGGTTATCGCCATCATCAGCTTTGTCGGCATTGCGCTGGCGGTTACCGCGCTGATCAGCGTCCTGTCGATCATGAACGGTTTCCGCGACGAGCTGCTGTCGCGGACCCTGGCCTTCAATGGCGATGCCTATGTCGGCGGCCATCCGTTGAGCGACTTTGCCCACCGCGACGCCATGCTTAGCCGCCTGCTGGCCGTACCCGGCGTCACCCAGGTCTCGCCGATCATTGAGTCCGTCGTCCTGGTGCAGGGCGAGGGGCGAGCGGCGCCCGGCTTCGTCCGGGGTATCCAGCCCAATATCCTGCAGCAAACCGCGATTATTCGCGACAATATCAAAAAGGGTTCGCTGGCCGGCTTCGGCCAGGGGGCGTACGGCGGCGACGGCGTCCTGATCGGCGAAGGCCTGGCCCAGGCCATGGGCGTCACGGCCGGCGACCAGATCAGCCTGTTGACCCAGGGCGGCGCCACCGCCTTCGGTACGGCGCCCACTTCGAAGACCTATACGGTCAACGGCATTTTCAAGAGCGGTGTATCCGAATTCGACAACACCTTCATCTATATGCCACTGACCCAGGCGCAACTGTTCCTCGGTCGCGAGGATGAGTGGGACACCGTCGAAATCATGGTCGACAAGCCCGACCAGATCGCGCGCTTCCATGCACCGCTGCTGGCGGCCGGCGGGTCGGGCACCCTCGTCGAGGATTGGGCCCAGCGCAATGCCCCTCTGTGGAACGCGCTGCAGGTCGAACGCACGGCCATGCGCTTCATCCTGTCCTTTATCGTGATCATTGCCACGCTGAATATCGTCTCCGGCATCGTTATGCTGGTGAAGAACAAGACCCGTGACGTCGCCATATTGCGCACCATGGGGGCCGACCGGATGGCCATTTCGCGGGTGTTCTTCATGGCAGGCACGATGATAGGCGCCGGCGGCACACTTACCGGCCTGGTCCTGGGCGTGCTGTTTTGCGCCAATATCGAAGGCATCCAGACGCTGATCGAACATGCTTTCCACGTCACCGTCTTCGATCCGAACATCTATTACCTGTCGCATGTGCCGGCCAAGATGGAGTTGGGTGAGGTGACATTCGTCGCCATCGGCTCGCTCTTGGCGGCCTGTGTGTCAACCTTCTTCCCGGCCGCCTGGGCCTCCAAGCTCGAGCCGGTGGAGGCGCTGCGTTATGAATAAGGTGCTCTCCATCAAAAACCTGTCGCGTGACTACGATGTCGGCGACGGTCGCAAGCTGACGGTATTGCAAGGCGTCGATCTCGACGTGGCGCCGGGCGAACTGGTCGGGCTGGTCGGACCGTCCGGTTCGGGCAAGTCGTCGCTGCTGCATGCCGCGGGCCTGCTCGAAGCGGTCAAGGCCGACACCCTGACCATCGACGGCCAGGATTATGTCAAGGCTGACGACACGCTGCGTACGCGTGCTCGCCTGGCGCAGATCGGCTTCGTCTACCAGTTCCATCATCTGCTGCCGGAATTCACCGCCCTGGGCAACGTCACGCTGCCCCAGCACATCCTGGGCCGCAAACCAGCCGAAGCCGAGGCGAGGGCGCGTGAACTACTGGAGATCATGGGCCTGAAAGACCGCGTCGACCATCTGCCGGGCCAATTGTCAGGCGGGGAACAGCAACGCGTCGCCGTCGCCCGTGCCCTGGCCAATGGGCCAAAGCTTCTGCTGGCCGATGAACCAACGGGCAATCTCGACCCGGCGACCTCCAAGCAGGTCTTCGATGCCTTGAAGGCCGTGGTCGAAGAACGAAAAGTCGGCGCCCTGATCGCCACGCACAATCTTGAACTGGCGCGACATATGCACCGGGTCGTGCGCCTGGAACAGGGACGGCTTGTGGAAGAACGGCCGACGGCCAAGCAGGCCTGAGCGTTTCATACACACGCAGCCATCGCAATCTGACCCCAGTCTTTTCAACAGCTTGTCATTTTGTTCCACAAATGTACACATTACCGCTTGCGGTGAGAACAAACGGGGAATATAGAACAAAACAGGAATTATCGACGACTTATCAGGGTGTGGAAAAATGGTTGCGGCGCTGCATAACATGTTGTCTTTCACCGCGGTTGCGGGCTTTGTTTTCGTTGTTTGTCACCTGGTGTCGATGGCTTGAGTCGCCTCTGATGCCGTAAGCGTTCGGAGAGGCCGCCGTGAGCCAGGATTTTATCCATCTGCGGGTGCGTTCGGCCTATTCGTTGCTCGAGGGGGCGATCAAGGCCTCCGATATCGCCAAGCTGGCCGCCAAGAAGGGTATGCCCGCCGTCGGTATTACCGACCGTTGCAATCTCTTCGGCGCCTTGGAATTTTCGTCCTACTGCAAGGATAATGGCATCCAGCCGATCGTCGGTTGCGCCTTGCCGATCCGCGGTCTTGGCGGCCTGCCGTCGGAAAAGTGGGCGCGTATCCCGACCGTCGTCGTACTGGTGCAAAACCCGGCCGGCTACCAGAATCTGATGCGACTGACCTCCATCGCCTTTGTCGACAGCGACAATATGGAGGAGCCGCATGTCACCTGGAATCAAATCGCTGAACATAATGAAGGCTTGATCCTTCTGTCCGGCGGGCCTGACGGGCCGGTGGACGTGGCCATGCGCCAGGGCCGGATGGACGAGGGCAAGGCGGCGCTGAACGCCATGCACGCCGCCTTCGGCGATCGTTTCTATATCGAATTGCAGCGCCAGGGTGGGCTGAGGGGCACCCCGACCGAAGCCGCCCTTGTCGAATACGCCTATGCCCAGGACGTGCCGCTGGTCGCCACCAACGACGTCTATTTTGCCGGCGCCGAACTCTACCGGGCGCACGAGGCGCTTTTGTGCATTTCCGACAGTACCTTCATGGGTATCGAGGATCGCCGCCGCGTCACGCCGGACCATTGGTTCCGGCCCGCCGAGCAGATGCGCGACCTGTTCGCCGACCTGCCTGAAGCCTGCGACAATACCATCGAGATTGCCAAGCGGTGCGCCTTCCTGGTCAACAAGATCGACCCGATCCTGCCGCGCTTCGATACCGGCGCCGGCCGTAACGAAGCCGAGGAACTGGCCTGGCAGTCGCGGGAAGGGCTGAAGGCCCGCCTGAAGCAGGTCAAGCTGGCCTATCCGGAGGAGGACTACTGGGCGCGCCTGGAGCGCGAAATCGGCGTCATCCAGAAGATGGGCTTTCCCGGCTACTTCCTGATCGTGTCGGACTTCATCAAGTGGGCCAAGGCGCACGACATCCCCGTCGGCCCCGGCCGGGGGTCGGGCGCCGGTTCGATGGTCGCCTGGGCGATGAGCATTACCGACCTCGATCCGCTGCGCTTCGGCCTTTTGTTCGAACGCTTCCTCAATCCGGAACGGGTCTCGATGCCCGACTTCGACGTCGACTTCTGCCAGGAACGCCGCGAAGAGGTCATCACCTACGTCCAGAACAAGTATGGCCGCGATCGCGTGGCCCAGATCATCACCTTCGGTACGCTGCAGGCGCGCGCCGTGCTGCGCGACGTTGGCCGGGTGATGCAGTTGCCGCTGGGCCAGGTCGACCGCCTGTGTAAAATGGTGCCGAACAACCCGGCCAATCCGACGACCCTGGCCCAGGCCATCGACATCGAACCGCGCCTGCGCCAGGC
>FTKT01000204.1_pt3 | contig 12762 bp, 15 predicted proteins | sample 1658271 | NCBI WGS metagenome assembly FTKT01 (sample SAMEA3914811, study PRJEB12502) | metagenome | biome: forest; material: soil | place: Canada | collected 2011-08-04 | depth 0.3 m | reverse complement strand
GGCCGGCGGAACAACGGAGAGGGCCGCCGACCCGGTGTCAGGTCGGCGGCCCTCGCGGCCTCTTCGATGCGGCTGACTGCTAGAGAGCGACCCCCAGCAGGGCGTCCACGGTGCGCGAGACCAGGCCCGGCGCGCCGATGTCCGTGCCGCCGGACGCGGCCTGCTGCTCGGCCCAGCGGTCGACGGCGGCCAGCGCGGCGGGGGCGTCGAGGTCCTCGGCGAGCGCCGCGCGGACCTCGGCGAGCAGCAGCTCGGCCGTCGGCCCGTCCGGTCGCGAGACCGCGGCGCGCCAGCGGGCCAGGCGCTCCTGCGCCTCGTCCAGGATCGCCTTGGTCCACTCCCAGTCGGCCCGGTAGTGCCGCGAGAGCAGCGCGAGGCGGATCGCCGCCGGGTCCACGCCGTCGCGGCGCAGCGCGGAGACGAAGACCAGGTTGCCGCGCGACTTGGACATCTTGTGGCCGTCCAGCCCGACCATCCCGGCGTGCACGTAGGCGTGGGCGTACGGGTGGCTGCCGGTGACCGCCTGGGCGTGCGAGGCGCCCATCTCGTGGTGCGGGAAGGACAGGTCGCTGCCGCCGCCCTGGATGTCGAAGGACATCCCCAGGAACTCCAGCGCGATCGCCACGCACTCGATGTGCCAGCCGGGGCGGCCGTGGCCCAGTTCGGTGTCCCAGGCGGGCTCACCGGGGCGGGCGGCCAGCCAGAGCAGCGCGTCCAGCGGGTGCTTCTTGCCGGGACGGTCCGGGTCGCCGCCGCGCTCGGCGAAGACCGGCAGCATCTGCTCGCGGGTCAGGCCGGAGACCTCGCCGAAGCGCGGGTCGGCCTCCACCGAGAAGTAGATGTCGCCGTCCAGCCGGTAGGCCGCGCCGCTCGCCAGCAGCTTCTTGACCAGCGGGACGATCCACGGGATCGACTCGACGGCGCCGATGTAGTGGGCCGGCGGCAGCATCCGCAGCGCCGTCATGTCCTCGCGGAAGAGCGCGGTCTCGCGCTCGGCCAGCTTCGTCCAGTCCTGGCCGGTGGCAACCGCGCGCTCCAGCAGCGGGTCGTCCACGTCGGTCACGTTCTGCACGTAGAGGACCTCGTGGCCGGCGTCCTTCCAGACCCGCTGGACCAGGTCGAAGGCGTTGTACGTGGCGGCGTGGCCCAGGTGCGTGGCGTCGTACGGGGTGATGCCGCAGACGTACAGACGGGCGGTCGGTCCTTGTGGGACGACCTCCCGGGTACGGCCCGCGGCCGTGTCGTGGATACGCAGGGGGAGTCCCTGACCAGGCAGGGCGGGAACCTCGGAGGCGGGCCAGGCATGCATGAAAATGACTCTAACCTTGCGATCATTTGAAAGGCTAACCAGTGCGCGGAATCGGCCGAAACCTGCGCCGAACGGAAGCGGCCCGGGACGGGGTGGAAGCAGGCCGAACCGGGGCGGAAGCGTCGCCTGTGCCGCGTGCGGCGGCCTCTCCGCGCGACGGCGCGAAGGCCGCCGGATGCGGCGCTAGACGGGCGGCCAGGGGATCGAGGGCCAGTCCGCGGACGGCAGCGGATGCCGTCCGGTCCGCAGCAGCTCCGCGATCCGCTCCCGAGTGGCCGCCAGCTCAGCCGCCGTCAGATGCGGTGCCAGGCGCTCCCCCAGCCCACCGTCCAGCTCGGCCGCGAGCCCGTGCAGCATCGCCGCGGCCTCCTCCGCGAGCGGCTGGTCGGCCCAGCCCCAGAGCAGGGTGCGCAACTTGCCGGGCACCGCGAAGCTGACCCCGTGGTCGATGCCGTAGATCCGGCCGTCGGCGGCGCTGAGCAGATGGCCGCCCTTGCGGTCGGCGTTGTTCAGCACCGCGTCCAGCACGGCCAGCCGCCGCAGCCGGACGTCGTCCAGGTGTACCAGCAGCGCGGTGCGACCCTCGCCGACCTCGGCGCGGACGATCGGCAGCCAGCCCCGCTCGGGGCCGGCCGGGTCCTGCAGCGCGAGCAGCGGCGCCGCCGCCGGGTCCGGCTCGACCCAGATCTGCGCCATGCCCACGCCGTAGGGGCCCTCGCGCAGCACGGTGGGCGGCACCAGCCCCCAGCCGGTGGCGGCGGCCACCTCGTAGGCGGCCACCTCGCGCCCGGCCAGGGTGCCGTCGGGGAAGTCCCAGAGCGGGCGCTCCCCCGCGACGGGCTTGTAGACGCACTGTGCCGAGACGCCGTCCAGGGTGACGGTGCAGTACAGCGCCGCGTTGGAGGCGTCGCCGAGCTGCCCGTGCACGGTCAGCTCGCCGCGGCACAGCAGCGCCAGCGCGGCGGGCACGTCCGCCGCGAGCGCCGCGGCCTCGGCGGGGTCGCTCTCGGGGACGTCGGGGTCCGGATCCGGGTCTTCAGCGACCTCGGGGTCCGTCACGGGCGCCGCGGGAGCCTTCTGGTCGCCGTTCAGCGCCGGTAGCCGTTCGCGCGCGGGCACAGGTGGCCCTCCGGGTCGAGCGGCAGGTTGCAGAACGGGCAGGGCTTGCGGCCGGCCGCCACCAGGTCCAGCGCCCGCTTGGCGAAGACCCGGGCCATCGCGCCGCTGAGCCGGACCCGGAGCATGTCCGGGCCGTTCTCGTCGTCCTCGAAGACTGCCTCGGTCTCCTCCTCCTCGGCCGCCTCCAGCGCCGCCTGCGCCTCGACCACCAGGCAGCCCTCGTTGGAGTCCCAGGCCAGGGCCATCGTGCCGACCCGGAACTCCTGCTCCAGCGGCAGGTCGAGCGGCGCGGTGTCGATCAGCTCGACGGGGGCGGCGGCCGGGATCGGCGCGTCTCCGCCGCTGCGCCGCAGCGCCTCGTCCAGCACCTCCTCGACCCGTTCGGCGAGCGCCTCGACCTGCGTCTTCTCCAGCAGCACGCTGGTGATCCGGCCACGTGCGCTGGCCTGCAGGAAGAACGCCCGCGCGCCGGGCTGGCCGACGGTGCCGGCCACGAACCGCTCGGGCTGGTCGTAGAAGAAGACCTGACGGGGCACTCTCTCGCTCCGGGGTGTGAATCGGGGGCGGGCTGTGGGGGTTGGGCGCGCTTTTCACCCTACGGCCTGGCGGCCGCGGGGGTCGGTGCTCCCTCAGGCCGTACCGGTGTCGCCGCCGACGACGGCGTCACCGCCGGCCCTGTGCTTGGGACGCAGCGAGCCGAGGTCGCCGGTGTCGCTCATCCGCAGCACGAAGGGGCGCTGCGGCGTGTAGCGGATCGCGGTGACCGAGCAGGGCTCGATGTTGATCCGCTGGAAGTGGTCCAGGTGCAGCCCGAGCGCGTCGGCCACCACGGCCTTGATCACGTCACCGTGGCTGCAGGCGATCCAGACCGCGTCCGGGCCGTGCTCGGCCGCGATCTTCTCGTCCCACTCGCGGGCCGCCGCCACCGTGCGGTGGCTCAGCGCGCGCATCGACTCGCCGCCCGGGAAGGCGGCGGCCGAGGCGTGGTCCTGGACGGTGCGCCAGAGCGGCTCCTGGGCGAGCTCGGAGAGCGGACGGCCGGTCCAGTCGCCGTAGTGGCACTCACCGAACCGCTCGTCCAGGTCCGGCTGGTCCGCCGCGGGTCCGCCGAGGTCCGGCCGGGCCGCGAGCAGCGGGGCGAGCGTCTGGCGGCAGCGCTCCAGCGGGCTGCTGACCGCGCGCACCAGCGGCAGGCCCGCCAACCGGTCCACCAGCCCGGCCGCCTGGGCCCGGCCGGTCTCGTCCAGATCGACGCCCGGGGTCCACCCGGCCAGGATCCCGGCGGTGTTCGCGGTGGACCGTCCGTGGCGTACGAGCAGCAGCGTGGGCATGGGCCCCAGCCTACGGGGTGCCCCGCGACGGCTTCGCCCCGCCGGGGGCTCGGCGGGGAGCGCGGCCCGCGACCGGGCGGCGCTGGCGGGCGGCGCGGGCACAATGGTGGGCATGATCGTGGACTGTGCCATCTACCGGGACGGCCGGCGCACCGACGGGCCGCAGGACCTCTCCGACGCCCTCGCGGCGGCCCGGGCGTCCGGCGACAGCTTCCTCTGGATGGGCCTGCACGAGCCGACCGAGCAGGAGTTCGCCCTGGTCACCGAGGAGTTCGGGCTGCACCCGCTCGCGGTCGAGGACGCCGTCCGGGCCCACCAGCGCCCCAAGGTGGAGCGCTACCAGGACTCGCTCTTCGTCGTCCTCAAGACCATCCGCTACCGCGCCTCGGGCGCCGGCATCGACACCGGCGAGCTGATGCTCTTCCTCGGCGACTCCTTCGTGCTGACGGTCCGCCACGGCTCGCCCGGCCAGTTGGGCGTGCTGCGCCACGAGTTGGAGCAGCAGCCCGAGATCCTGCGCAACGGCCCGGCCGCCGTGCTCTACACCGTCTGCGACACCACCGTGGACGACTACCTCCAGGTCGCCACCGAGCTCCAGGCGGACCTGGACGAGCTGGAGGCGGACGTCTTCGCCCCCGACGCGCGCCGCCCCGCGCAGGGCGCCAGGTCCTCGGCCCGCGGCCTGCCGGTGGCCGGACACGCCGAGCGGATCTACGGGTTCAAGCGGCAGCTGCTGGCCTTCCGGCGCGGCATCGCACCGCTGGTCGAGCCGATGGGCCGGCTCGCCAACACGGCCGTGCCGTACGTCCCCGAGCACACCCGCCCGTACCTGCGGGACGTCGCCGACCACCTGGTCCGCGCCAACGAGCAGGTGGACGCGCTGGACCGGCTGCTCTCCGACATCCTCTCCGCCAACCTGGCGCAGGTGAGCGTGCAGCAGAACAACGACATGCGGAAGATCTCCGCCTGGGCCGCGCTGGCCGCGGTACCCACCATGATCGCCGGGGTCTACGGCATGAACTTCGAGCACATGCCGGAACTCAGCACCGCGTACGGCTACCCCGTGGCGCTGAGCGGGATGGCGCTGGTCTGCGTGGTGCTGCACCGGGTGTTCAAGCGCAGCGGCTGGCTGTGAGGGAGCGCGGCCCTCGAAGCGGCTGGCGGTGAGGGCCCCGGCCCGGGACCCTCACCGCGCCCGTCAGGCCAGGCCCGCGTGCTCCAGCGCCTCGACGCCGGTGCGCAGCGCGGTGATCCGCTCCTCCAGGGTCCAGCCGGCCGGGGCCAGATTCGTTTATCCCCTAGAGACTACCCGGACAGCTCGAAGCCCCGTCCGTGCGCCTCGGGGGGGATGCGCACGGACGGGGCGGCTCGTTGTTGATCAGCGGTGAGTCGGCACTACGTTGTCCGGCGTATCCAGCCACGCAACGTGCTTGCCCATGTCCACAGTCAGCCCGAAGCGCTCCAGCGCCGGACGGCCCTGCTCCTCCCACCAGTCCAAGGCGCGCTCAACCGACCGCCAGAGCTGCCGGGGCCCGGACTGGTAGACCGAGGTCACCGCGTCGCCCTTACGCCACACCACGGCTGCCCAGGACCGATCAGTGAGCCCGTAGAACCACGCCGTGGTCGTGTCCTCGTCCTGCTGGTGGACGACGTGCGTAGCGTCCGGCACGGCCAGGCCGAGGTAGAACCGGCGTACGTCCCAGTACCCGCCGAGATCCTCGGGCATCAAGGCGGTGAGGTACGAGGTGTCCGCGTTGCCAGGGAACTCGGGGACGTAGGCCGAGTGCTCCGGGAAGTCGAGCCGCTGGTTCCGCGCCTTCATGAACTCGACCATCTGCGTGAACGGCCCGCTCGCTGTCCCGTCGTCGTCCACGGTCAGTTTCACCACAGCATCCAGGGCAGTGAAGTCGGTCCCCCATGGAGCCAGGATCACGCCCCCGATCCGGAGCTGTCGCATGACGGCCGTCGGGATCGCCCGGAGTCCGTAGGTGAAGATCGCCCGGTCGTACGGGCCGCCCTTCGGCCAGCCGGACGCACCGTCCCCGGTGACCAGTTCGGGGCGCAGTCCGGCGCGGGCCAGGTTGAGCCGGGCCGCCTTCGAGACCTCCTCGTCGTACTCGACGCTCACCACCTGCGCCGAGCCGAGCCGGTGAGCCAGGAGAGCGGCGTTCCACCCGGGCCCGGTTCCGCCCTCGTAGACCTTCATGCCCGGTCGTACGTCCAGGTCCCGCAGCATCGACGTGACCAGGCTCGGCATGCTGATGCTGCTGGTCGATACGGTGCCCGGGTCGGTGCCCTCGTGCTTCCTGCCGTCCCACTGCGTGATGAGGGGAACGTTCGCGTTGATCGCATCGGCCCAACCCTCGGGGTCGGTCCGCCGGTTGACCGCGACGCTCTGGCCGCTGGCCATGTCATGGGACCACACGGTGTCAGGAGCGAACAGCGCGCGTGGCACCGCCTCGAACGTGTCCGCCCACTCGGGGCTCATCGAACCGTTGGAGAGCAGGGACCGCCCCAGCTCGAAGCCGGGGCGGTCCACACCCTCAGAGAGGGCATCGGTCACTTGCGGTGGCCTCCGTCACCAGGCGGGGTCTGGCCGTCGGGCGACGGCGGGGCGGGCGGCGCGGGCGGCTGGATCGGCGCGGGGTTGCCTCCGTGCCCTCCGTCGTTCTGCACGATCATGGGTTTACCTCTCCATGACGGTGGCCCGCCGGGCGATTGCCCAACGGGGTGGTGCTGCCCGTCCCTGCCTCCCCAGAGGCAGGGACGGGAGTCTGTAGGTGTCGCCGGTAGTCCTCCGCTGTGCCCTGCCAGTGAGGGGGCGGTGGCGGGAGTCCGGCACGGGCTCGGCGCGCTCCGATGATGGAGCCGTACGGACCGACCCTGGGTATGGCGTAGGGGTCCACTATCCGCTCCACGGGCCAGCGGTTCGCCTCTTGAGTTCCGCCATGCTTTCCCGAAGCCGGGCCATGGTCGGCGAGACAGCGGGCTCCAGCGCGGGGGGTTCCGGTGCTTCCTCGGGTTCCACCTGGGTCGGGCCGCCAAGCATGTACGTCCATGCGGGCAGGTAGTCGGAGCCCTCGTCGGGCCCCCCGGCCGGCTGTTGCCAAGTGGTGGTCACGCCACCTCCTGAGCCTGGCAGTTGGCGCATGTGCAGCGCGACAGGATCGCCTCCTGACAGCGCTTGTCAGCCGCGACCCGACCCGCCGCGCCTCCGGCCGCCCGGTAGTCGTCCAGCGGGCTCCACCCGGGAGGGATCTCGGCAAGGCTGTACCGCTTCGGGGGCCGAGGCACCTCCCGGTCATTCCCCGGGGCCCGTCCTGCTCGCTGCGTGCTCATCTGCCGTCTCCCTCCGCTCAGTTCGAGTGGCTACGGGTTAGACGGTAAGGAGCGGCGTATGTCACTCTCCAGGAGCTTGCGACTAATTGCGAGCAGCTCACCCGAGAGAGTCGATCGCCGATGTGATCAACGCACGAGCGCTCACCCCGTACATGGCCATACCTGCCAGCTCGTTGAAGGTCCGGGTGTACATCGAGATCTCATGAGGTTGCGTCAATCTCATGTATCCGGAAACAAGTTCAACCGATGCCTGAGCGTCATCGAACATGTAGAAATCCTCGGCTGGCGATCGGGTTCGGCCAGTCGTCAGAGGGATCACGCCGAGGCTGACACTCGCAAGCGTGCTTATGGTGATCAGGTGCCCGAGCTGGCCAGCCATGGTGTCCGGGTCGCAGACGCCACCACGGAGAACGCCCTCTTCGATGACCAGCGCGAAGGTCCGGCTACCGGAGAACAGCATGCGTTGGCGCTCCATCCGGGCCTCCACTGCCGCCTCTACGTCGTCCACCGTGACGCGGGCGCGTTGAACAGCCTTGAGGACCGCCGTGGTGTAGGCACGGGTCTGGAGCATGCCGGGCACAACTCGGCTGGCGTAGACCCGAAACGAGCGAGTGCGCTGGTACAGGTCGAACACCGATTCCTGGGCTTGGCGGAGCCCGGACCGCTCCATCCGTCGCCACTCGACGTACATGGAATCGACGGCCCGGGACGCCGTGATGAGTTCTTCCGCCCGATCGTCCGCACCGCAGGCATGGCACCACGCCCGGATGTCGGCCTCGGACGGCGCGGCCTGCCCATCCTGGATGCGAGATGTCTTGGACGGGTTCCAGTCGCACAGTTCCGAAAGTCCGCGACCGGTGAGGCCCGCATCCTTTCGAAGATCCTGAAGGCGTACGGCCAGGGCCTTTCGGGCTGCGACGACGCTTGATGACGGCGTGTAGGACATGGGTGATGAGTCCGGTGCTCCGTGCCTTCTCGCCGAGCCTCAGACGCTGTACTTGTCGTGTGGGATCGCCCTGGCCCACACGGCTTCGAACGATTCAGCGCAAAGTCGGGCCGCCGCTGGGTCCTCGGTCAGCTCAGCGCCGAGGGAGTCCCCGTCACCGGAGAAATGCCCCCAGCGAACAAGCTTGCCGTCGAACAACCAGAAGTCGTTACCCGGCAGAGTGAGAGCCGAGGCGTTGCGCCTCGGCAGCCAGCGGACCTGTTCGCCCGCCGCAACGTTGGGGAACGTCACGTCGTACTCGTATCGGATGTACTCGCTCACGGGCTCGGACACGATCCGGGCTCGCCGGATCTCGACGCCCCGCCCGGTCACCTCTGCGATCACGTCCAGCCACGGCCGCCACCAGGACACGCGGTCGGTCGGGTCCAGCCGGTGTCCGGCCCTCCAGGCGTGGAGGGCCGGATCGTCCTGCATGTAGCCGTCCCGCATCTCCAAGTGGACGGCGGAGTGCTGGGTACTCCTCAGCAGCTCGTCAATCCGTGCCCCGCTCTGCGACATCGCATGCCTCCCTGATCGCCTGCGCAAGCCGCGCAGGCACTCGGACCACGTCCTCATGGTCCGGGATGTTGCCGACCTCTCGGCACTCGGCCTTGGTGTCGTCGTCGGCCTTCCACCCCTGGATCACCAGGTCGTTGGTCTCCTCGTCCACCCACACCGTCGGCGAGTCACCGTCCGGCGAGTTCGGATCTTTTGCGATGAACCGTAGCGACATGCTGACCTACTCTCCGCAGAGGTTGCGAGATCTTGCACGGGTATCCATGGTGAACCCAGAACCGAGCGCCTGTCAGGGATATCCGTATCTGACGACCAGCCAGGTTGGTTACGCCCCAATGGTGCAGAAGTTGGGTCACGCTGTATCGACAGCCGGCCGAGCGGACAGTAACGACGAAAGGCCCGGCCTGCCCCGTGAGGGGCAGGCCGGGCCTTGGGTGCTGATTGCGTCGGCCGGCCCCACAGGCCCGGAGCGATCCGGACAGGGTGCCCGTCCGGGCCCAACACCGCCTTGCCCTTGTGTGTGAGGTAGCCCAGCGAGGCATCCGAGAGACAGCTGCGCTTGATCACGTTCCCCGACCAGCGCCCGCCCAACGGCTCCTTGCCATACATCACCCGCGACCAGTCCGAGGGGGAGAACACCTCAGCGCGGGTCAGCCGAGCGGCCTCCGAGTCCACGGTCACGCGGCCGGTCTCATCGGCCGGCAGACGGCGCGCGAACTCCCGGGCCACGGCGGCAGAGTCCGGCTCGTTCTCCGTGTGGTCCACCTTCGCGCCGTGGGCAAGGCGGACGTGCATGAACCCGTACGCGGGCCGTCCCGCGACCTCCCCGGCCGTCCGGGCCTGCACCGCTCGTTGCCGGTTCCTGGTTCGGATGGCGTGGAACTCCATCCGCGCGCCGAACAGCTTGAGCGTGAACTCGTTCTCCTGCGCCGGGTCGTCCAGGTCCCACCAACCCGAGTGGTCAGCGGTGAGCAGCAGCCGCCCGGCCTCCTTGTTCAGTCGGCTGAGCCGTAGACCTTCCTCGACGTTGCGGCCGATGCGGTCCACGGCGGCCGCCGCGAGACCGTCGTACGGGCCGTGCTGATCCTTGAGCCAGGGGCCCAGCTTCGGCCGGGTGTACGGGTCGGTGTCGCCGGACACCTCCCAGTCGTCCGCCCACCCGATGATGTGCCCACTCTCGCGGGCCGCAGCATCCAAGATGAGGTCGCGCTGCCGCGCCGGGGACGATGTGGCCCCCTGCACGCGGGAGAGGCGGCGGACGCCGAGCAGACAGCGCCCGCAGCCGTCGTACGGCGTCACGGGCGCGTCGTTGCTGCTGGTCATACTGGGCATGTCTTCCCCGGGGGACGGGGCGGCTCGCGCCGCTGAACGGGCGAACCCGTCCCCCAGGGATGCCCGCCGTTAGGCGAGCCCGGCCAGTTCCAGCGCCTCCACACCCACGCGGAGAGCGTTGATCCTGCCTTCCAGCGAATAGTCGATTCCGCCGGGGGCCAGGGTCAGCGTGGTGACCCCCGCGGCCGCGTAGGCCTGCATCCGGTCGGCGATCCGCTCCTTGGTGCCGAGCAGCGAGGTGGCGTCGATCAGCTCGTGCGGGACGGCGGCCGCGGCGCCCTCCTTGTCGTGGGCGAGGTAGCGCTCCTGGATCTCGTCCGCGGCCTGCTCGAAGCCCATCCGGCGGGTGAGCTGGTTGTAGAAGTTCTTCTCCTTGCTGCCCATCCCGCCGATGTAGAGCGCGGCGTAGGCGCGCTGGGAGTCGGCGGCGGCCTTGATGTCCTCGCCCACCGAGATGGTGACGGTCGGGCAGAGGTCGAAGCCCTCCAGGGTCCGGCCCGCCTTGGCGCGCCCGGCGATCAGCGGGTCGATCGAGACGGCGGCGTGCTCGGGCGCGAAGAAGATGCCCAGCCAGCCGTCGGCGATCTCGCCGGTCAGCTCCAGGTTCTTCGGGCCGATCGCGGCGATGTAGAGCGGGATGTGCTCGCGGACCGGGTGGACCGTCAGCTTCAGCGGCTTGCCCGGGCCGCCGGGCAGCGGCAGCGTCCAGTTGGCGCCCTCGTGCACCAGGCGCTCGCGCGACATCGCCTTGCGGATGATCTCCACGTACTCGCGGGTGCGGGCCAGCGGCTTGTCGAACTTGACGCCGTACCAGCCCTCGGAGACCTGCGGCCCCGAGACGCCGAGACCGAGCCGGAACCGGCCGCCGGAGAGGGTGTCCAGGGTCGCCGCGGTCATCGCGGTCATCGCCGGGGTGCGGGCCGGGATCTGGAAGATCGCCGAGCCGACGTCGATCCGCTCGGTCTTCGCGGCCACGTAGGAGAGCACGGTCGCGGCGTCCGAGCCGTACGCCTCGGCGGCCCAGCAGACCGAGTAGCCGAGCCGGTCGGCCTCCTGGGCGACCGCGATGTTGTCGGCGTCCATGCCGAGTCCCCAGTAACCGAGGTTGATGCCGAGTCGCATGTGGGTGCCGGGCCTTTCGGGAGGGGGTTGCGGGTTCTGGGTTCGGGTGTTCTGGTGTTCTGGGTTCTGGGGGTGCCGCCTGCTGCGGGCCGCTGTTTCCGCGCTGCCGCCGGCTGCTGTGTTTCTGCGCTGCTGTGGGCTTCCAGCTGAGCGTATCCGCGGCGCGCGGGCCGTGCTACTGGCCGGTAGCTGTGCCGCGCGTCACACCCCCGGGCGGCCCGCCCCCGGCGTCCTGCGGGTCTGCGCGGCGGCCCCGCGAGGGACCACTAGGCTCGTCCTTCCTGGACTTCTCATGCCCCACCAGCGCGTTTGTCCGATCGCTCCCGCCCGGTCGACTCCGCCCGGCCCGCGGCATGGCCGTCCAACTGACCGACAGAGGGGGTCCGACATGGAGAAGCGTCACCTGGGCCGTACCGGCCTGCGGGTCTCCCGGCTCGGCCTGGGCACCATGACCTGGGGCCCGGACACCGACGAGCACGAGGCCGCCGGACTGCTCAAGGAGTTCGTCGACGCCGGCGGCACCCTGGTGGACACCGCCGACGTCTATGCCGACGGCGGCGCCGAGTACCTCATCTCGCGCCTGACGGACAGTCTGATCCCGCGCTCGGAGCTGGTGATCGCCACCAAGGCCGGCAGCGTCCCCGACTCCGACCGGCGCTTCGACGCCTCGCGCGGCCGGCTGCTGAGCGCGCTGGACGCCTCGCTGCGCCGGCTCGGCACGGACTACGTCGACCTGTGGCAGGTGCACGCCTTCGACCCCTCGACCCCCACCGAGGAGACCCTGCACGCGCTGGACCTCGCGGTCGCCTCCGGCCGCGCCCGGTATGTGGGGGTCTCCAACTTCAGCGGCTGGCAGTTCGCCAAGGCCGCCACCTGGCAGCGCGGCCAGCCCGGCCGGGTGCCGCTGGCGGGCACCCAGATGGAGTACTCGCTGCTGCAGCGCGGCATCGAACGCGAACTGCTGCCCGCCGCGCTGGACGCCGGAGTCGGGCTGCTGGCCTCCTCCCCCCTCGGGCGCGGGGTGCTGACCGGCAAGTACCGGCACGGCGTTCCGCCGGACTCGCGCGGCGCCTCGCCGTACCTGGCCGGCTTCGTCCAGCCGTACCTGGGCGAGCGCTCCCGACGGATCGTGGACGCCGTCGCGACGGCGGCCGACGGACTGGCCAGCAGTCCACTGGCGGTCGCGCTCTCCTGGGTCCGTGACCGGCCGGGGGTGTCCAGTGCGATCATCGGCCCACGGACGGCCGCCCAGCTGCAAGCCGCGTTGTCGGTGGAGGCGCTTACGCTTCCGGACGAGATCCGCGGTGCGCTCGACGACATCTCGGCGCCGGTGCGTCGCTACCCTGATCAGGACTGGAACGAATTGTGAGCCAGACGCACGACTCCGTTGGTGACCCGGTGGCCGAGCCCGTGACCGAGGCGGTGGTTGACGCCTCGGAAGCTGCCGACGCCTCAGCCGAGGTCTCGGCCGTCGCCTCAGTCGCGGCCCCGGTCGCGGCCTCGGCCGTGCCGTCAGCCGTGGCCTCGGGTGAAGCCGAGGCCACGGCTGGCAGGCGCCCCGAGGAGGTCGCCGCGCTCGCCGAGGCGATCCGCAACGTCGGCCGCAAGCCCGAGGGCGGCGCTGACGGCTCGTCGGACGCCGCCGGGCCGGTCGCCGGCTCCGCCGTCGCGCCCGACGCCGCGCGTGCCGAGGCCGTCCGCGCCGCCGG
>FTKT01004386.1_pt1 | contig 12797 bp, 13 predicted proteins | sample 1658271 | NCBI WGS metagenome assembly FTKT01 (sample SAMEA3914811, study PRJEB12502) | metagenome | biome: forest; material: soil | place: Canada | collected 2011-08-04 | depth 0.3 m | reverse complement strand
GAGCGCCAGCAGATCGCCGCGGGGCTGGTCGACGACCTCCCGTACGCGGAGATCGCCAGACGCCTGGACCGCCCCACCTCGACGATCACGCGCGAGGTGATGCGCAACGGCGGCCCCACCACCTACCGCGCCGACCAGGCCCACCGGGCCACCGAACGCCGCGCCCACCGGCGCAACCCGAGCACGCCCCAGGCGCCCGGGGCGCCCGCGCAGCCCCACGGCCGCGACGCCGAGGCCGTGCAGGCGTACCAGGAGGCGTTCACCGACGTCCTCGTCCAGGCGGGCACGCCCAGGATGATGGCGCGGGTGCTGTCCTGCCTCTACACCACCGACGCGGGCAGCCTCACCGCCGCCGAACTCGTCCAGTACCTGCAGGTCAGCCCGGCGTCCGTCTCCAAGGCGATCAGCTTCCTCGAAGACCAGGGCCTGGTGCGCCGCGAACGCGACGAACGGCGCCGCGAGCGCTACTTCGCCGACGAGGACGTCTGGTACCAGTCGATGATGGCCAGCGCCCGGTCCACCGCCCAACTCGTCGAGACCGCACGGGAGGGCGTCGGCGTCCTCGGCACCGGCACCCCGGCGGCCGTCCGCCTGGAGAACATCGCCCGCTTCCTCGACTTCGTCTCCGAGAGCATCGCCCGCGCCGCGAACCAGGGCCGCGAAATCCTCCACACCAAGCCCGAGAAGACGCCGGACAGCGCCGCCGAGGCAGCGTCGGACCTGGGCCAGATGCACTGACCACGGGCGCTGGTGACGGTCCGTCAGGCCGGCTGGAGGAGAGGGACTCACGCGGATTCGGCCGTCCGGGTGGCCGCATTGATCCGAGCGGGTGAGCCGACCAGTCCGCGGAGCGTGGGTGCACGAACTCCCCGCGGACGCGGTTCACAGTGCGCCATGCGGCCACCGAACCGTGCCGCCTGTCCACGGCATCCCTCGCAGCCAGCCCGCTGCCCGTCACGGAAGCGAGAACACCAGCCCCATGCACGCCACTTGCCGAACCGTACGATCGAGGTCCACGGTGCGCTCCGCCGCCCTGCTGGCCACCCTGAGCCTGACGCTGGCCAGCACCGCGCTGCTGGCCGGCGGCGCCGGCGTCAGCTCCGCCTCCAGTCACCGCGAGGCGCCGCTGATCGCCGCCGATCCGCAGGTCGACAACACCGACGTCTACGCCTTCACCAGCCCCGACAAGTCGGACACCGTCACGCTCGTCGCCAACTGGTTCCCCTTCCAGGAGCCGAACGGCGGACCGAACTTCTACCCCTGGGCCGACGGCGCGCACTACGACATCAATATCGACTCGCAGGGCACCGGCCGCCCCGACCTGACCTACCGCTGGACCTTCCACACCGAGGACCAGCGCGGCACCAACACCTTCCTGTACAACAACGGCCCGGTGAACAACCTCACCGACCCGACCCTGCTCTTCCACCAGTACTACACGCTCCAGGAGCTGCGCCCCGGCTGCGAGCCCCGGACCCTGGTCGAGCACGGCACCGCCGCCCCCTCGGACACCGGCAAGGCGTCGATGCCCGACTACGGGCGGCTGCGCGACCAGGCCACCGTCCAGCTGCCGAACGGCGGGCAGACCGTGGCCACCCAGGCCGCGGACCCGTTCTTCCTGGACCTGCGCGTCTTCGACCTGCTCTACGGCGGCAACCTCTCCGAGACCGGCCAGAACACGCTGGCCGGATACAACGTCAACTCCCTCTCCATCCAGGTCCCCAAGAGCGAGCTGGCCTTCCACGGCGACGCCGGCCGCAACCCCGTCATCGGGGTCTGGAGCAGCACCGAGAAGCAGAGCATGAAGCTCTCCCCCGGCGAGGCGCAGCCGGTCGGCAAGTACGTCCAGGTCTCCCGGCTCGGGAACCCGCTGGTCAACGAGGTCGTCGTACCGGCCGGCCTGAAGGACGCGTTCAACGCGCTGCCGCCCGCCGAGGACCACAACCAGCCCGCCGTGGTCGCCAAGGTGCTCGACCCCGAGGTGCCGCACCTGGTCCAGTCGATCTACGGGATCCCGGCCCCGGCCACCCCGCGCACCGACCTCCAGGAGATCTTCCTGACCGGCATCGCCAAGGCCGCGAACGGCCCGCTGGCGGTGGACCTCAACTCGCAGCTGATGAACCAGGACATCGACGTCTCCCAGTTCGTCGCCGCCGAGGAGCTGCGGCTCAACATGTCCACCCCGGTCACCGCCACTCCGGACCGGCTCGGCGTGCTGAACGGCGACTTCCAGGGCTACCCCAACGGCCGCCGCCTCACCGACGACGTGGTCGACATCGAGCTGCAGGCACTGGAAGGCGCCACCCCGGGCCACCTGATCGGCGCGCTCGCCGCCGGCGACGGCGTCAACCAGGCCGACCGGCCCTTCACCGCGACCTTCCCCTACGTCGCGGTGCCGTACGCCAAGGCCGTGAACCAGACGCACTGACCCGGCCCTGCTCGACGGGCGGGCGCGGACCCACCGCGCCCGCCCGCTCTCCGCCCTCTCCGCCTCCCCCTTCTCCGCCCCTCTCCCCCGCCCTCTCCCCTCCTCCTCTCAGGACCGCGCATGCGACGACGTCTCCCGCTCGTGCTGGCCACCGCCCTGCTCTGCGGCTCCGTCGCGGCCTTCGGTGCCCTGGACCGCGGTGGCCCGAGCCGCCCTGCGCCTTCCGTGGACGCCACCGGGCACCTCGGCCGCGGCCAAGCGGCCGTCAGCTCGCTCCCGCAGGCCATCGCCGCCGACCAGCGGCGGCTGCGCACCCTGCCCGCCGACGCGCCCACCTGGGCAAGGCTCGGCGCCGAGTACGTGGAGCAGGCCCGGCTCACCGCCGACCCGTCCTACTACCCCAAGGCCGACGAGGCCCTGCACCGCGCCCTCACGCTGGCCCCACAGGACCAGGTCGACGCGCTGACCGGCCTCGGCGCGCTCGCCAACGCCCGCCACCTCTTCGCCGAGGCCCGCGACTTCGCCGACCGGGCGATCAGCGCCTCCCCCCAGCACTGGCAGGCGTACGCGGTGCTCGCCGACGCCCGCACCCAGCTCGGCGACCAGGCCGGCGCCTCCACCGCGGTCCAGGACCTGCTGGACCGCCAACCCGGCACCGCCTCCTTCACCCGCGCCGCCTACGACCTGGAGCAGCACGGCCGCACCGACCAGGCGAAGCAGGCCCTGCAGCAGGCCCTGGACGGCGCCTTCGACCCGGCCGACAAGGCGTTCTGCCGCTACCAGCTGGCCGAACTGGACCGCAACGCCGGCCAGGCCCGGCAGGCCCTGACGGGCTATCAGCAGGCGCTGGCCGAGGACCCCGGCTACACCCCCGCCCTGGCCGGCCGGGCCAAGGCCGAGGCCGCCCTCGGCGACAGCGACGCGGCCCTGCGCGACTACACCGACGCCGTCGCCAGGGTCCCGCTCCCCCAGTACCTGCTGGACCTCGGCGAACTCCAGGAGTCCCTCGGCCACGGTGCCGAGGCCCGGCAGCAGTACCAGTTGCTCGCCGCCGAGCAGCAACTGGCGGCGGCGAACGGCGTGCTGGACGACCTGACCATGGGCCAGTTCCAGGCCGACCACGGCGACCGGGCCGAAGCCGTCCGCCTGCTGCGCGCGGAGTGGGACCGGCGGCAGAACGCCCTGGTCGCCGACGCGCTCTCCTGGGCCCTGCACCGCCAGGGCGAGGACGGAGAGGCGATCGGCCTCGCCGACCGGGCGCAGCGCGACGGCTGGCAGAACGCACTCTTCAGCTACCACCGCGGCGAGATCGAACGGGCCCTGAACCGCCCCGGCCCCGCCCGCACCGACCTCACCCGCGCCCTCACCACCGACCCCGCCTTCTCCCCCCTCCAGGCCCCGGCAGCCCGCGCCGACCTCGCCGCCCTGCCTTCAGGGGGCTAGCGCCCGCTTGGCCGCACCGCGGATCTGCAGCGCCGTGATGACCTCGACCAGCCCCAGCACCAGCAGCCAGCACCCGGTGACCACAGTGAGCACCCGGATCGAGGAGATCGGCCAGACCACCAGCACGATGCCCGCCACCGCGTTCACGATCCCGACGAAGACCTGCCAGCCCCGCGCCGGCATCCCCGGATCCGAGGCGGCGGCCATCAGCTGGGTGATCCCGCGGAACAGCCACCCGATCCCGATCCACAGACCGAGCAACAGGATCGACTCCAGCGTCCCGCGAAAGCAGAACAGCCCCAGCAGAATCGACAGCGCACCACTGATGAACGCCATCACCCGCAACGCGGTCGAGATGTGCGTACCGAACGCCGCCACCAGCTGCACGATCCCACTGAGCACCAGAAAGAGCCCGAAGCAGATCCCGACGACAAACAACGTCGCCTTCGGCCACACCAGCACCAGCACCCCGAGCACCACAGCCGCCACCCCCGCCAGCAACACCGCCTGCCAGGCAGCCCGAGCCAGCTGATTCAACGGTCCGTCAGAGCGAAGCCGGGAGTCACCCGTCATATCACCAGTCGTCATACCCCAACCCTCCGACCACCTCCACCGCGCGGCAATCGGATACACCCGAACGGGGGTGAGGGCGACGGCCAGTCAGCTCCCGACACCGCCGGCACGTCAGACGTCCGGGTCCACACGACGCGCATGAGCTATCAGCCCACGCCATGACATGGTCAGGAGTCTCCCGAATCGATTCCGAGACTCCCCTGAAGGCCCCGAATCCACACCTGCTGGTCAGCATCAGCCGAAGCCGCAACACGCTCGAGGAGACGGTACGTCTCCGCATTGCGCTCCGCGGCGGATGGGGTGCAGGGGGAATTCTGGCCAGAGCAGGGCAAGGAGCCGGGTTCCTTACGACGAGCCACTCACTGAATCCCTTCAGAAGGCCCCCCGAAGCTTCCAACGTCAAGACCGATGAGGAATACAGCGCTAGACCGGTACGTGCCGTCGAGGCCAAAAAGTCCAGGTCTGGCATACACCAGTAGTACTCCCGCCAGCTCAGATACGGACCGCTATATTAAGGAGCAGGCATGGGCCACGAGCTCGGGCGGATCCAAAGATCTCCGTCACCTGGCCTGACCCTGACCGAGTCACCTATTTCAAGCTCATTCAGGACTAGAAAAATCTTGCCCAGAACTAGCTCTCTGGGAAAGCTCTCGTCGACCTCCACGTCAAGATTCGACCCGGCCTCGCCAGACCCGGCTCCCGTTACCTCGCCGATGCCTTCCAATGCCTCGTTGAGCGCATCTTCAACATCATCGCGGTCGACCGAAATTGGGCCATCAAGCCAAATTTCCACGAAATCCATTCGCTGCCTCATTACCTCGATAGGAGCTCATCGAAGAAGGCATCCATCATCTGCACAGATTTCAATCCTCGCGCAGTTTTGGAAAACCCGAGCGCTGGCGACTCGGGACTATTGAGGAGTTCCACCCCGCGCTGAGCATAGCCCTGGGTGAAGAACTCCTCGGCTCCCTTGCTGGCGTCCATGCTCGTCTGAACGTCGATGACATGCGGGGTGAGGTCCGGGTTCTCCTTGAAAATATCATGCCCCCTGGAAATGCGGCCCTTCATGACCTGAAGTGGATTGCTTCCACATAGTACGTGTGGAGGTCCCCAACAGTCAGGTCGTACGTAGTGCTGTTCGCCTGGTACAGGTGGATGTCCGCGACCGTGGCGGTGCCGGTGGGGGTCTGCAGGACGTCGCCGGGGTGGAGGTGTTGGGCTTCTACGAATGCGTGTTGGGTCTGGTCGTAGAAGGGGTGGTGGTAGGTGGTGGTGAGGGTGGCGCCATGGGGCTGGGCGTCCGTGGTGGGAGTTGTGGTCTGAGCCTGGGTGGTCGTGGTGGTGTGTTCGGCGGCCTGGGCCTGTTGGGGTGGGGTGGCAGCCCAGAGACCGATGGCGGCGATGCTGGCGGCGAGGCCGAGGGCGGCCTTGGTCCAGAGGCCGGCGGTCTTCGGCTGAGGTGTAGTTGCCTTGGTGGTGACCGGGGTGATGGTGAGGTCGACGAAGTCGTGGTCGGTGGTGGTGACGATGACGTTGGTGACGGTGTGGGTCTCGGTGCCGGCCTTGCCGGGGACGGCGTTGGTGATCTGGTCGCCGATCTTGATCTGGTCGATCGGCTTGGCGGTGTTGTCGGCCATCAGGACCGGGTGCTGCCGGTGAAGCTGTGCGGTACTCCCCTGGGACAGGTCGCATTGTCGACCGCGCTGCGGGCCTCGCTCTCCTCCGCCTGGCGGGTCGCGCCCGCTGTGGCGTCGGAGGCGGCGGTCTCGCCGGCCTCGGTGGCGCCCTTGCCGAAGAGGCCGCCGACCGCGTCCAGGGCCTTCGGGCCGAGCTTGCCGAGGATCTTGCCGCCGACCACGCCGAGGGCGAAACGACCATGACGGTCCGGGCGGTGGCGTCATCGCTGGTCCCTGGGCGTGACCTCCAGGCCTTGTCCCGGCCTTGTCCTGGAGGTCACGCAGCCGGCTGATCGCATCGGACCGACTGGCGGCCTCCTCCACAAAGTGGGGGTGCTCCTCGCCGTGGGCACGAGGGCTGGGGCCGAAGCCAACTTCTGACGCTTGGTCAGAGAACTCTGCAATACTCGGCAAGCCTTCAAGACCCATCCGACTCCCCGATCTCCGACAATGGAGCGGGGCTTCACCCACCAGGTGAGAGCTTGACGAGTAATCAGTCGGACCGTGGAGTAGGAAAGTTCCGATGGTTCGCCGCTGAACTCCGCCAATCGTTGGACGGTGCCGGCTCATCTGCGGACCGGGAGTACTCGATCCCATCGCTCGCGCGACAACTCAGTATTTCGCCGCGGTCCGTGTACGCGTACCTGCACGGAGATGTCCTGATCCCGATCAAGTCGTTGGAGGTGTTCATGGAAACCTTGCAGCTGTTGCCCGCCCGCCGGGCGGAGCTGCGGACCTTCCATCACCAGGCCAGCTCTGGCCGCTGGTCCAGACGCCCTGGGTCGGCAGACCACGGGGGCATACCGATGCGACGCCTCGGAGTCTCGCGGGCGGTCGTCGGTTCGCTTCCGCACGTGCGCGATCGGCACTTGCAGACGGTCGCCCCGTGGACAGTTGGGATCGGCCGCGATGCGATCGCGGCAGCCTTCGTCCTCGGTGCCGCCCTACGGATCTGCGGCCACTCCGGACCCGCCGTTGGGTTCCTTGAGTTCGCGGCGCAGGGCCGACGCGAGAGTGGCGATGTGCTCGGCGAGGCCAATGCACGGTCCTACCTCGGTGCAGTCCTGCGACTCGAAGGTGACACCGAGCGGAGCCGCGCCCCACTCACCCGGGCGCGAGGCCTGTACCAGGACTTCGCCAGCCGGACCGGTGACGCAGATGTGCTGGTGAACCTCGGCCTGGCCCTCGACCGGATGGGCCTGACGGCGGAGGCCGGGAAGAGCATCCGCAAGGCTGCGGAGCTCTTTGAGAGCCTCGGGAACCAACATGCGGCAGCCGCTGCCTGGATCGAACTCGGGGTCCTCGCGCGACGCGATGAATCGGCGGAGTCCGCGAAGTCGGTGTTCGCGCGGGCCCTTCGGATCAGTGAGGGCACGGGATGTCGGCCGGGCCAGGTCAATGCCCTGCTGGAGATGAACGATCCGCAGGGTGAAGGCCGTTCCATCTCGTGGCGGCCGCCGCTCCCAGCCGCGATCGTCGGTCTGCGGCCCGGCGTGGATCTCCGGACGGCGATCGAGTTGGCGGAGGAAACGGTCGACCTGGCTCTGGCGGTGGCAGAGCCGCTTGGCGTGATCGGCCCGAAGACCTGGATCCTGCGGCATCACACGGCGTTGCTCGCCGCGGCCGGAGAACGGCAACTGGCGGGCAGCAGGTTCAGGGAACTCACGCGATCGGCGCGGTCCGACGGTTCACCCTGTGAGGAGCGCGGTGCGTGGGGAATTCTGGATGCGGATCCAGAGTGAGGTTCGTATCCACTGAGGCAATTGGAACTGCGCCATTTTCGATGCACAGCAGAATCACACTACGCGAGACGTCGACAGTGGAGGTAGAGGAACGTGGGCGAGAGCGGATCGTCAGGCAACACCAACAGCCCGTCAGAGGAAGGATCTCGCTGGCTCAAGGTGCTCTTGTCGCTCATAGGCGCGGTGGTTGCCATAGCAGGTGCTGTTTCGGCCGTTGCCAACTACATGCACGACGGGAGCCCGAAGGTCTTCGTCATCACGGGCGGGGCCGGGTCAGGTTCGCCCATTCAGTCGAAGCCGCAGGACTCCGGCTCACCCTCCGCCTTCAGTTCGCCTTCGCCCACTCCCGAGGAATCGTCCTCCCCGAACAGTTCCGGGCAGCCGACATCGGACAGTGAAACCGGATGGACCTATCACTACACGATCTCCGGCCTTGGCTCCGGACCGGCTGACATCGACGACTCCTCCAATGATCCCGACAAGTCCCCCGATCTTTCCTGGACTGGCACAGCCCTGAAGAGCGCAAACGGCGCCCATATCGTCGGGGGGCTGAGCGGATCCGGGTTCAGCCTGCAGCAATGCCAGCAGAACGACTCGGCGGGACAGCATTTCGATGCCGTCGACATCAGCGGGGCGCGCCTTCCCGTCCATGTATGTGTCACCACGTCAGCCGGAAACCTGAGGCAGGTCATTGTGAAGGCCCAAGATTCGCAGACCGGCGCACTGACCATTGACGTCGAGTGGCCCAGCTGACAACTGCGGCACTCCGCGCTCCAACGGATCCCACTGGTTTCTCCTGAACTCCAGTCCAGCGGAACCGACTTCACCGTCACCGAGCCCGAGCCCGAGCCGCAGCCAACGGCCGGCGAGGACTATGAGGCCCTGGCCTTGTGAAGGGCAGTGGTCACGACGGATGAGTCCAGCCTGCGCGTTCATCACGGGTCGGGTCCGGATCATGGTCGGAAAAGCGAAAGTGCCTTCTGCGCTGAAACGATGAGGCTCGCCCAAGGCCCCATTGACACCAGCAGGAAGGCACTTTCTGCGTGCCCGTGACTCGATCACCCCTGCCGGCACTGTCGGGTGAAGGCACGAGCCGGTGGAGCAGCTCCGCGCTTGGTGTCGATCCGTCAATAACACACTGAAGCTCGGCTTCGGAAATGCGATCCATGCTTCCGGCATGGATCGCACGGCACTCCATGAAGAGCGGCAATCGAAAGCCAAAGCTTGCAGGTGGCCGGGCCGGCTGGCCGAAGCAGCCGTCGAGGTCTGCGCGGTGAGCACCTGGCCGAGCACGTCGCAGCCGGAAGCGGTGGTGATCGAGGAGGTCGCCGCGACCGGCTGGGTCTCGCCCGCTGCCAGGCCGGTGGCCTGGCAGTCGAGCTCGGACCACCTGCCGTGGCCAGAAGAGGGAGTTGACGGATTCGGCCACCACTGACCGCTTCCTCCATGATCTCCGCAACTGGGGCGACGAACACGCCGACCAGCCAACGGCGGCCGGCGGCTGCCCTCGCCTGGTCGCCTTCGCGGTCGGGGATGTCGCTCCACATCGGCGCCCCCGCGCCGTTCTTCATCCTCCTGGCCAGCCCCGTGACCGCCCACTCTCTTCCCACGCCAAGACCCGGGAGGCGGACGCCCTCGCAGGGCCAGTATTGGCGGATTCTCGATGCGGCCTGTCAGACTCAGGGACGCACCGGCAGCACCACAAGTCCCATACCGCTACAGGGGATTCATCGACCCGGTGCGCCAGCAGATTGAAATCGGGGGATTCATGCGCATTCGTTCACTTGTAGCCGTTTTCGCGGCGGCAGCAGCTCTCACTCTCGGCACAACGCTGCCGGCCGGCGCCGTCGTGCGTCCGGCAGAGGGCCAGGACTGCCTGATCAATATCGGGCAGCCTGGGAACGTCAAGATCTACGGCGAGTACGCCGGCCAGGCGGAGCAGGAGTACAACACCTGCGACGGCACCGTGTGGGCGCACTGGCAGTGGGCCGGGGCGTTCCAGGCCCACCACCCGTACAGCCACGTCGTGGTCGGCGTCGAATCCGGCTACCCCGGCGGCGGCTACTGGAAGAGCGGGCCCGCGCCGACGAGTCAGAAAGACGTGTGGTTCGCCGGCCCCAACCACAGCCTCCCGACCCCGGACGCCTGGCGTTCCTGGGCTGCGGTCGACGCCGGATGCTCAGCCTTGGGCACGTTGCACTGGTACGGCGGCGCGGACTGGGACGGCCCGTTCGACTCGCGCTGCTGACGGTCTGACTCCGGCAACAGGCGGAGCAACCGTGCCGCCTTGTTGAACCGGCAGCTGGATCAGAGGGGGCAGGCGTGCTCATGCGCCAGCCCCCTCATTGCGGTACTGAAATCAGCTCTTTGAGGTGAAGGACTGCCGCATCACTGACGGATGGTCATCTATCGTCGTAGACCGCCTGGTACGCGATAGGCGGAGCGAACGGGTGGACCGCGAACGCACGTCAGCACCGCGAGGCGGTGTACCTGGAGGCAGCCGGGCTGTTCGCCGAGGGCATCAGGTTTCGGGACGTCGCCCGGCGGCTGAGGGTGAACTGCAAGTCGGCGTACCAGCGGGATCAGGTATGGAAGTGTGTACCTGTCGGCATCACGTCTGGGAGGGGGAGAGACTTGTGGTGGTGGGAAGGGCAGCCCGTCAGGCACTACGCAGGCCGAGAGTTGAGGCGGTGTTCGGAGAGGACGCGACTCCCGCGGCACTCGACCTGTTGCATCTGGTCGAGTACGCGTGGCATGACGTCTACCAGGAGATCACGCCGACCGAGGAACTGATCGACGACATCCTGACGTGCTCTCAGGGTGATCTCGGACGACTGATCCATTTCGGCCTGTTGGCGATCGAGGACGCACGGGACCTGTGGATGGCCGTCGACAGGATCAGGGCCGCCGAGAACGGCACCGGGACTGGTGAGCCGACCGGCTGAAGTGCCGTGATCGAACAGTTCACCCGCCAGCAAAGCTTGTTGCTCGTCCAGGGTGCTCACACCACGCCAACGAGCCGCAGATCGGGAAGCTACGGGTTATTGATCTGCGAGACCTAAGGGTGAAGCTGGACGAACACCGGGCTGGTGTTCACCAAGGACGACGGCACCGGCTAGCACCCGGACTACCCGACCAAGTGGTTCGCCCGCCTCGTCGAGAAGGCCGACCTGCCGCCGATCACCCTGCACGGCCTGCGGCACGGTGCGGCCTGCATCGCCCACGCCGGCGGCGCGAACCCGAAGGCCATCTCGGAGCAACTGGGCCACAGCGGCATCCAGATCACCATGGACACCCACACGAACGGCTTCCCCGAGTTCAAGAGGGCCCACGCCGAGGCCGCTCTCGCGATCGTCCCGCGCGCCGGACGGCCGACCCCAGCCCCCCGCAGCCGTCCCTACCCAGGCAGCCGCGCCAGAGGCGGAGTCGTGGCCCATGACGGCCAAGGTCATAGCACTGCGCCGGGGCCGGGAGAAGAAGGTCGCGAAGAGGTCCCGGAGCCTGCTCCGGGATAGTCCGAACCGCTCGGCAGGGGAGAGAGTGCGGGGCCTGGTCCCCGGGAACGGTCGGCTTCCCCACCGCCGTCAGGCCCCCAGGGACTCCCCGGAAGGGTGAAGTTCGGCATGTCAGTGCGGGGGCGGGGCGCCGAGTGTTCTAGGATCTGCGCCAGGGGTCGGGGCGTTTTCGCAGGTCAGCGCCAGGATTTATCTGATCATCCGTCAGAGTCTTGTGTAGGGCGGGTGGGACTCGAACCCACGACCCAGGGATTATGAGTCCCCTGCTCTAACCGGCTGAGCTACCGCCCCGACTCACCGCGTCGGTACTGGCCACCACAGTGGCTGTCCATCGCAGCACAGCGGCCCCACGGGGCCGCCTCGGGCAGCATATCCGGTCGATCAGCCGTGGTGCGCGCCGGGGGCGCACCACGAGTGCGGCCCCCGGGCCCATTCCCCTCCGTTTCCGGGCCGCCGTCCCGGTGGCGGGCCGCTGCCGCCCGGGTGAAGCTGGGCGGGCGACGGACGGTGGAGGAGTCGGATGACAGTGCGCGGCAAGGCGCTCGGCTGTGCGGCCGGGCTGGTGTTCTCGCTCGCGGCGGTCGGCTGCGGGTCCTCCTCGGGCACGGGGGCGGGCGCCGGGGCGAGTCCCTCGGACAGCACGCTCTGGCTCACTCCGTCGCCGAGTGGCTCGGCCAGTGCCGGGGCGTCCGGGAACCGGGCCGGCTGGAGTCGGGACCGCTTCCTCAAGGCCTTCGACAAGCACAAGGGCACCACTCGCACCGCCTCCGCCACCACGGTCAACGGCCTGATCGGCGCGGTCTTCACCAGCGACTCCAGCGGTGACCACTTCTGCACCGCCAGCGTGGTCGACAGCGCGGGGCTGAACCTGATCATCACCGCCGCCCACTGCGTCTACGACCCGGGCGTGGGGCAGCGCGGGGACCTGGTCTTCGTCCCCGGCTACCGGAGCGGCGACACGCCGAACGGGGTCTGGCCGCTGGCCGCCATCACGGTCGACCAGAGCTGGGCCGACAACGGCAACCCCGACCTGGACGTCGCCTTCGCGATCGTCCAGCCGCAGGACGGCAAGCAGGTGCAGCAGGTGATCGGGGCCAACCGGCTGGGCGTCAACAAGGGCTACCAGCTGCCGGTGAAGCTGACCGGCTACCCGAGCAGCAGCGACGTGCCGATCACCTGCGCCAACCAGACCACCGAGCAGAGCACCACCCAGCTGCGGATCGACTGCCCGGACTACACCGGCGGCACCAGCGGGAGCCCCTGGGTGACGGGGTTCGACCCGAGCACCCGCACCGGGACGGTGGTCGGCGTGATCGGCGGCTACCAGCAGGGCGGGGACAGCCCGAACACCTCGTACAGCAGCTACTTCGGCGACGCGGTGCAGGCGCTCTACAACCGGGCCACCGGATAGGCCCGCCGG
>FTKT01000481.1_pt1 | contig 12798 bp, 13 predicted proteins | sample 1658271 | NCBI WGS metagenome assembly FTKT01 (sample SAMEA3914811, study PRJEB12502) | metagenome | biome: forest; material: soil | place: Canada | collected 2011-08-04 | depth 0.3 m | reverse complement strand
CCCCCCCCCCCCCCCCCGCGTCACGCTACCCGCGCAGGGCGGCGCCGATCCGGTCCATGGAGGAGAGCCGCATCAGGCCGTAGTTGTAGAACTCGATCTCCGGCACGCCCAGTTCGCGCAGGACGGTGATCTTCGCGGCGAGGTTGGCGGGGCCGTCGCAGTCCTGCTCCATCGGGCGCAGGATCACCGCCATGTCGGCCGGGCGGACGCCGTGCAGGGCGAAGGCGGCGACCTTCTCGCGGACCGCCTCGGGCGTCTTGGCGTAGCCGAGCGTCTCGATCTGCAGGCCGGCCTTGCCGAGCGCCGGCAGGTCGATGCCGCTGAGCCAGCCGGTGCCGGGGCCGCCGCCGTCCATGAAGCTCAGCCGCATGCCGTGCCGGCCGGCCCGCTCGCCGAGTTCGGCCGCGAGCGAGCTGACGGTGGCCGCTCCGGCGTCGACGTACGCGGCCAGCGCGCCGTCGGCGATCTCGTCCAGCGCGGCGGGCTCGTCGGCGGCCCGCTCGTCGGCCAGCCGGCGGCGGATCTCGGTGGCCACCACCCGTCGGACCTGCTCGGCCGGCACGCCCCGCGCGGCGGCCGCGGCCAGGCAGTGCGGGCAGAAGCAGATCCCCAGCAGCGCCTCGGCGACCGGGCCGAGCCGCTCGAAGTAGCGCTCGTGGTGGTAGCCGTGCTGCAGGCCGTGGAAGTGCAGCGACTCGGCGCGGATCGCGTCGACGCCGTACCTGGCCAGCTCGTCCACCAGGGTGCCCGCGTAGGCGCGGACCTCCGGGTTGGCCGGACAGAGTTCGGTGAGGTGGCGGTCGCCGAAGGCGTTGGCGGGCGCGCAGTCGGGGTGCTCGAAGCCGAGCCGGTCGTTGTGGCAGAAGACCGTCCAGGCGTGCAGCTTGAGCCCGCGCCGGCGGGTCTCCTCGGCGGCCTCGGCGAACGGGTCGCGGTCGCCGATCGCGGCGGCCGCCTTGGGGACGAGCCGCTGCCCGGCCCAGCGTGCCGGGTCCGGGCGGAAGTACGCCGCGCCCGGCTCCAGGTAGCGCACCACCCGGTCCGGGTGGTGCGGGAAGACGTCGCGGGCCGCGTGGTAGACCGAGGCCAGGGTGACGCCGCCGACCGCGGCGCGGTCGGTGAGATTGCCGAAGAAGGTGTCCGCACCCTCGTCGATCAGGTCGGTGGCGAAGGCGAGGACGGACGACTGCACGGTGCGGCTCCGGAGCAGGGGGTGCGGCGCGGGTAGGGGGGTCTCACGCTAGCCGCCTGCCCCGGAATGGTCTATACCTACAGGTCAGAGGCCCAGGTCGTCGAGTTGCTTGAGCAGCTCCGCGTTCGAGCTCGGCGCCTGCGCGGGCACCGGCGCGGCGGACTGACCGGTTGTCTGACCGGCTGTCTGCCGGGCCGGCCGGCCGGCGGCCTGCCCGAGGGGCCGCTCGCTGCGGTCACGGAAGATCCACGCCCCCGCGAGCCCGCCGACCAGACCGCCGAGGTGGCCGAGCCAGCTGACCCCGGTCGGGGCGCCGGGCGTCGCGCCGGTGAGGACGTAGGCGAACGAGGCGAACATCACCGCGCCGATCAGGGTGTCGATCAGGTGGCGGTCGAAGACGCCGCGCAGCACCACGTAGCCGAGGTAGCCGAAGACCAGCCCGCTGGCGCCGACGGTCACCGAGGAGGTGTTCTGGAAGACCCAGACGGCCAGCCCGCTGGTCACCGCGATCAGCAGGGTCAGGCCCAGGAACTTCTTCACCCCGCGGTAGGCGGCCAGGAAGCCGAAGACGAAGAGCGGACCGGAGTTGCCCTCCAGGTGCTGCCAGCTCAGGTGCAGGAAGGGCGAGGTGAAGATGTCCGGCAGCCGGCTCACGTCCTGCGGGACCAGGCCGAACTGGCGGGTCAGCCCGTTGTCGTCCGACCAGTTCCCGAGCTGGACGGCCCAGACCAGGCAGAGGAACCCGAACATCACGAAGAACGCCTTCCGCGCCTCCGCGATCATCCGCTCCTCGGCGCTCCGCGTCCCGGTATCCGCCACGATCCACCCTCCCGCCGCCCACCCTGTCCACCGGAAGCCTAGTGCGATGAGTACCTTCTGAGTACGGGCGCTCAGGCGGCGGGGCCGGGCGGGCGCGATGCTGGGGGGATGAACCCCGCCCTCTGGGTCCCGTGCGGCTACCTGGCAGTCGCCCTCGTGCTGCTGCTGTGCACCGCGACCGTGCCGGGCGGCGGCCCGCCGGGGCCGGTGGCGGTGTTCCTCGCGCTGACCTGGACGACCCCGACCGGCTTCCTGCTGCTGGTCCTGCTGTCGCGCGGCGGTGGCGCCGCTGATCCGACGCCACGTCAGAGTGCCGTCCTGCGCGCCGCCGTCGGGCTCGGGGCGCTGGTCAACGCCGGGCTGCTCGGGGCGCTGGTCCGGACGGTGCTCCGGCAGTAGGTTCGCGGCGCCCGACGGCCTCGCGCTCGTGCCCGGCCGTGCGCCCGACCAGCAGCAGCACCGCCGAGACGCAGGCCGCGCCCAGTGCTCCACCGGCGGCCACCACCCGGTGTACGGGCAGGAGTTCGGCGGCGCACCCGGCCAGCGTCATGCCCAGGCCCTGAGCCGACATCAGGCCGGCCAGCTGCAGGGTCATCGCCCGGCCGCGCAGCTCGGCCGGGACGGCGGCCAGGAACCACTGGTCCAGGCCGAGGCTGTACGAGATGCCGCAGCCGGTCAGCACCTGGCAGGCCAGCGCCCAGCCGAGCCCGGGCCGGGCCGCGTACGCCAGGGACGGCAGCATCGACAGGACGGCCACCGGCATCGTCAACCGGGCCCGGCCGCGCGGGCCGAGCAGCGCGCCGGCCAGCGCCTCGCTGGTGAAGGCGCCGATCGGCATGCCGCACATCAGCAGTCCGAGGCCGGCCGGGCCGAGTGCGAGCGCGTCGGAGTACGGGGTGAGCAGCGACTCGGAGACCACCACGAAGGTCGGCGGCACCCAGGCGAGCAGCAGCAGCGCGCGGATCCGGCGGTCCGCGAGCAGCCGGCCGGTGCCGGAGAGCGAGGAGCGCAGCACCGACGATCCGTCAGCCGTGTCGCGGGACGGCCGGTTCCGGGTGCCGAGCCGCAGCAGCAGCGCCGAGCCGAGGAAGGTCGCCACCGTCACCACCAGCACGCCGCGCGGCGAGACGGCGGCCAGCAGCAGCCCGCCGCCCGCGAAACCCGCCAACTGCGAGCCCTGCGAGACGAGTCGGATCACCGAGCGGCCGAGCACGAATGTATCGCCCGCGCCGAGGATCTCGCCCAGCGTCGCGGCCCTGGTCCCGGTGAAGACCGGCGCGATCGCCGCGATGGCACAGCGCAGCGCCAGCAGCGCGGCGACCGGCGTACCCGGCAGCGCCATCACCCCCGCGCAGGCGGCGCAGAGCAGGTCGCAGCTGACCAGCACCCGGCGGGCCGGGAAGCGGTCGGCGACGGCGGAGAGCAGGGTGCCCCCGAGCACGTACGGCAGCAGGCCGACGGCGAAGGTCAGCGCGCTCAACAGCGGTGAGCCGGTGAGCCGGTAGACCAGGACGGACAGGGCGATCTCGCAGACCACCCGGCCCAGCACCGACATCAGGTGGGCGGCGAAGACGGCCCGGAACTCGCGGACCGCGAAGACGGCGCGGTAGCCGGCGCGCGAGCCGGAGCCGGCGCCGACGGCGGTGGGGGAGGACATGACGGCAGCCTGACGGGGTGCCGTCCGCTGCTCTACTCTTTCGGCTGTCGCCGAATCACTCCACCGTGGCGACCCATCGGTCCGACGCCATCGAGGTGGGCCCGTGTCCCTGCAACTGCGGTTCGGCACCGACGACCTGCTGCGTTGCCGCTTCGCCGTCTCGCCGCTCTGCGAGACCCACGAGGCCGTCCGCACGCTGCGCCGCCGGCGCCGGCACGGCTACCACCAGCCGTGGCTGCGGCGGACCCGGGCGGCGGTGGCCGGGCTCGACCTTTCCGAACTCTGGCTCTTCATGCCCGCGCGCGGCGGCTACACCCCCGACTTCCTCGGCCCGCCGCCCGCCACCCCGCTGACCGCCACCGCCACCTTCGAGGCCGAGCTGGCCCGACTGCGCCGCACCGACCCGGCGGTGGCCCACCGGGAGATGGCCCGCTCGCTGGCCTGCACCCCGGGCGCCGCCGACCGGGGACCGGGCCGGGAGATGCTGGCGGACCCGGCCGGCGCCGTGCGGCGGCTGGCCGACCTCACCGAGCGGGCCTGGCAGGCGCTGATCGCCCCGGACTGGCCCCGGCTGCACGCCCTGCTGCTGGCCGATATCGCCTACCGGTCACGGCAGTTGGCGGACGGCGGACTGGCCGGACTGTTCGCCGGCCTGCACCCCGACCTGAGCTGGACCGAGGACGGCACGCTGAGCGACCGCGCGCCCGGCGCGCCGCCGGAGCTGCGCGAGCCGGGCGGACGCGGGGTGCTCCTGATGCCGAGCGCCTTCGTCTGGCCGGACCTGGTCAGCGGCTTCGCCGCGCCCTGGCAGCCCACCGTCATCTACCCGGCCCGCGGGCTCTCCGACCTCTGGCGGGCCGGCACCCCGACCGCGCCGGACACCCTGGTCCGGCTGCTCGGCGCCAGCCGGGCCGCGCTGCTGGCCGACCTCGCCGACCCCGCCTCCACCACCACCCTGGCCGCCCGGCACTCCCTCGCCCCCTCCTCCGTCTCGGCCCACCTGACCGCGCTGCGCGCCGCCGGCCTGCTCACCTCGCACCGCCTGGGCCACCAGGTCCACTACCGCCGCACCCCGCTGGGCACCGCCCTGACCCGGGCCGCGGTCGGGACGGGTTGACGGCTTCGGGGTGCGGTCGGGCGGGTGGGCGGTGGCGTGCCGGGGCCGGGGCCTGGTACGCATGGGGGATGCGCTTTGACTCTGTGCCGATGCCCTCGGCCGTCCAGGTCCGGCCGCGTGACGCGCGTGGTTACCCCGTCCCGGCCATCACGCCGTGGGAGGGGGAGGTACCGCAGTTCGCGCTGACCGACTACGGGCGCAGCGCGGCGTGCGCGCGCGAGCGGCTCTGTTCGGTCTGCAACACCGTGATGCCGCGTGGTCCGGTGTGGCGGGTGGTGGGGGCGAGCGAGAGTGCGGCGATCGGTGAGGCGCTGGCCGCCGGGCGGCCGTACCGCAATCTCGCGCCGACGCTGGAGGGGCCGGGGCACCGGGCGTGCATGCTCTACGCCTCGATGGTCTGCCCCTACCTGGCCCGGCCGAACGCGCGCCGGGGCACCTCGGCGGCGGGGGCGGACGAGCTGACCTCGCACGTTGTCCGGGGCGCCGTCCGGGGCGAGTTGGGCGCGGTGGTGGGGTTCGCGGACTACGAGTTCGCGATCACCGCGAGCCAGGTGCTCTTCCGCTTCCTCGACATCGTCGAGTTCTCGCCGCACGACACGGCTGACGCCCACCTGGACGAGTTGCGGGCCGAGCTGTCCGCTCGGCCCGCAACTTCGTCCTGACGCAGGCTCAGCCGCGGTAGGCCGGGAGGCCGGTGTAGCCGGAGACCAGGGTCGGGGCCTTGGAGCCGTCGGCGGGGAGGGTGACGACGCCGTTCGCGGTGCGGGCGGCGATGGTCTTGCCGTCGTGCGAGAAGGCGGGCTCGGTGTAGTCGGTGGTGGCGTTCGGGGTGAGGTCCTTGGCCGAGCCGCTCTGGCCGCCGAGGGACTGCTCGAAGAGGTGGTCGTGGCCGGCCGAGGAGCGGACGAAGACGATCTCGTCCCCGCTGGGCGAGAGCGCGGGCTCGGAGCCCGGGGTGAGCGCCGAGCCCTGCTGGCGCAGGTAGTCGTCGCGGACGTAGACGTTGCCGTCGGCGGAGTTCGCGTACACGGCGGTGCCCTGCGCGCCGCCCGTGTTGGCCCAGGTGTTGCCGGTCTGCGGCAGCGCGGGCACGTTCTCGCCGGAGTAGTTGCCCAGGGTCAGCGGGGCCGGCGTGCCGTTCGGGGCGGCGGCGGAGACGGTCTCCAGGCGTGAGGCGCCGTTCTGGGTGGCAGTGAAGAAGAGGTTGTTCTTCGCGGCGAAGTGGTACTGCGCGTCGTAGGCCGTCACCTGCCAGGCCGGGTGGGCCCAGGTCTGTCCGCCGGGGTTCTTGGCGATGACGACCCGGCCGCTGCCGTCGGGGTTGGCCACCGCCAGGTTGCCCGAGCCGTCGATGAACGCGGCCTTGCTGCCGTCCGGGGACCAGCTGAGGTCCCGGACCGCCGTGTGGAAGTCCACCGAAGTGCCGTTCATCAGAACGAAGTCGGTCCCGTTGCTGATGGTCAGGCCGCTGTGTCCGGTCCCGTTCACCCGGACCGGGACGACCGGCGCGGGGGCGCTGGTGGGCTTGCTGGTGGGCTTGTTGGTGGGGGCGGCGCCGGTGGGCGTGGCGGACGGGGCGGCGGTCGGCGCGGCGCCGGTCGGCGTGGCGGTCGGGGTCGCAGTCGGGGCAGCGGTGGGCGCGTCGCTGGGCGCGGCGCCGCTCGGTGCGCCGGACGGCGAGCCGGCCACGGTGGCGGTGGGCGCGGTGGTGGCCTTGGCGGCCTCGGGGCCGCAGCCGGTCAGCAGGGCCATGGCGCCCGTGGTGATGGCGGCGGTCAGGGCGATGGCGGCGGCGGTGGAGCGGCGGCGGCGAGCGGACATGGCGGGTTCCCCCCAGGAACGGGTGTGGTGAGTGGTGGCGTTCGCGGGAGCCGCGGTGCCGTCCCAGGGTGGTTGCCCGTTCGACCGGTGGCTGCTCTGTGCGATGAGAGAAGACTGTCAGCCGGAGATCCGGGATCCGTGTGGCTGTCGTCACGGGCGTGCAACAGGGCCGGGCGGGTGTTCCGGACCGTCCCGGGCGGCGGACCCCCTCGATGGTTCGCGTCGCAAGAGCACAAGGTATGGCCGCAGATTATGAGCAGCAGCACGAAAATAGTGTGCAAAACCTTGTGACTTGGATGCGGGAGTCCTAGGGTCGCCTCACCCTCACAGCGTCGGCTCCCCAGTTCCCTCTCCCAAGAGAAACGAGCACTCGATGTCACGGAGCACCACCGGAGCAGCAGCGAGACGGTCCGGCAGGGCACCGCGAACGGCCGCGATGGCGGTCGCAGCGGTGACCGCCGCCACCGTCGGACTCAGCGTCATGCTCAGCGGCACGGCCATGGCCGGGAGCGGTACGGCCCCGGCCCTCGGCGCCGGCACGCCGGCTCCCGTGCTGACGCGCGCCGCGCTCGACCCGTCGCTGGTCGCGGGCCGCGGCGCGAACGTCGACTTCGCCGAGCAGCAGGCGGTGAACGTCCCGACCACCGGCACCGTGCTCGGCCAGGACCGCAGCGCGTACACCCTGGCGGCGGAGGCCTCCGGCCGGTCGGCGGTCAAGCTGGCGCCGGGTCAGTACGTCGAGTTCACGCTGCCCGGCGCGACCAACGCGATCAACGTCCGCTACAGCATTCCGGACGCGCCGAACGGCGGCGGCATCACCGCGCCGCTGGACGTCACGGTGAACGGCAAGAGCCGCACCACGATGACCCTCACCTCGCAGTACTCCTGGCTGTACAACGAGTACCCGTTCTCCAACGACCCGAACGCCGGGGTGCTGCACCCCGACTGGTGGACCACCGAGTGCTCCTGCGTGCCGGCCGCCACGACGCCGGCTCCGGCGTTCGCCACGCCGTTCCGGCCGAGCCACTTCTACGACGAGCAGCGCCTGCTGCTCGGGCGGACCTACCGGGCCGGCGACAAGGTGCGCCTCACCGTGCCGGCCGGGAGCAACGCCGCCACGACGGTGATCGACCTGCTCGACTCGCAGCTGGTCGCCGCGCCGCGGATCGACTTCCTCGCGGCGAACGTGCTGGCGTTCGGCGCCGACCCCACCGGACAGCGCGACTCCGCCGACGCGATCGACCGGGCGATCGCCTTCGCGAAGCTCACCCGCCTCAAGGTCTACATTCCGCCGGGCAGCTACCAGGTCAACCGTCACATCGTCGTCGACGACGTGACGATCGAGGGCGCCGGCAGCTGGTACACCGTCATCAAGGGCCACCAGGTGACCCTCGACACCCCGGCCCCGGACGGTTCGGTGCACACCGGCGTCGGCTTCTACGGCAAGGACGCCTCGGCGGGCGGCAGCCACAACGTCCACCTCTCCGGCTTCGCGATCGAGGGCGACGTCCGCGAGCGGATCGACACCGACCAGGTCAACGGCATCGGCGGGGCGCTGAGCGACTCGACCGTCGACGGCCTCTACATCCACCACACCAAGGTGGGCATCTGGCTGGACGGACCGATGACGAACCTGCGGATCACCCGCAACGTCATCGCCGACCAGATCGCCGACGGCATCAACTTCCACACCGGCGTGACCAACTCGCTGGTGTCGGAGAACTTCATCCGCAACACCGGTGACGACGGCCTGGCGATGTGGTCCGAGAAGATCGCGGACTCGGGTGACACCTTCGACCACAACACCGTGCAGACGCCGGTGCTGGCGAACGGCATCGCGATCTACGGCGGCACCGACAACACGGTCTCCAACAACCTGGTGGCCGACCCGATCCGGGAGGGCAGCGGTATCCAGGTCGGCTCCCGGTTCGGCGCCCAGGCGTTCACCGGACACCTGTGGATCACCGACAACACCACGGTCCGGGCCGGCACCTACGAGCTGAACTGGAAGATCGGCCTCGGCGCCATCTGGTTCTACGCGCTGGAGAAGAACATCGACGCCGACGTCGAGGTGGTCGGCGACAACTTCCTCGACAACACCTACAACGCGATCATGCTGGTCAGCGACTTCCCGGTGAAGGACCTGTACTCGATCACCAACGTCCACTTCAAGGACATCAAGGTCGACGGCACCGGCACCTCGGTGCTCAGCGCCCGGTCGGCCGGCTCCGCCACCTTCCAGAACGTCCAGGCCCGCAACGTCGGCGCGGTCGGCGTCAACAACTGCGGCTCCTTCCACTTCACCGCCGCCGGCTCGGAGTTCTCGGTCGCCGACCTCGGCGGCAACACCGGCGGCGGCACCACCGGCCCCTGGCTGGCCCCCTGGGAGCTGCCGAACACCATCACCTGCGCGGACCGCCCGCCGCTGGTGGCACCGCCGGCGCCGTCGGCCTGGTGAAACACCGTCAGGGTTGACTCCTGAGGACCATTCGCGCGGGAAACAGCACCGGCAGCACTGCTGGTGCTGTTTCCTGCCCTGTTTCCCGTGCTGTTTCCCGTCCGGTGCCCCAGGGTGTCCGGGTCAGTGGGCGGTGAAGGCGGCGGCGTGTTCGGTGGCCCACTGGCGGAAGGTGCGGGCGGGGCGGCCGAGGAGGGAGTCGGTGGTGTCGGCGATGGTGGCCGGGGCCCGGTCGGCGGCCTCCCAGAGGTCGAGCAGGGCGGTGGCCATCCGGGCGGGCAGGTAGCCGCTCATCTGCCGCTCGGCCTCGGCGCGGGTGATCCGCTCGACCGGTATCTCGCGGCCGACGGCGTCCGCGAGGATCGCGAGCTGCTCACGGAAGGTGAGGACCTCGGGGCCGGTCAGCAGGACCGAGCGGCCGGTGAGCGGGCTGCCGGTCAGCGCCGCCACCGCGAGGTCGGCGAGGTCGGCGGGGTGGATGGGCGCGATCTGCGCGTCCGGGTAGGCGAGTTGGACCGGCAGCGAGAGGCCGATCGGCCGGGCCCAGCCGAGGCAGTTGCTGGCGAAGGCGTCCGGGCGCAGGAAGGTGTGCGGGAGGCCGGAGCCGGCCAGCGCGTGCTCCACCCGGAGGCTGTGCTCCGCGATCGGGTCGTGCTCGGCGTCGGGGCCGAGCACCGAGGAGGAGGAGAGCAGGACGACGTGCTCGACGCCCGCGGCTCCGGCGGCCTCGATCAGCCGCTGGATACCGGCGGGCTGGGGGTAGAGGAAGACCTGGCGGACGCCGCGCAGCGCGGCGTCGAAGGTGTCGGGCCGGTCGAGGACGAGTTCGGCGGTCTCGGTTCCGGCCGGGACGGCCAGTTCGGCGGGCTTGGCGCTGCCGGCCCGGACGGTGGCACCGGTGGCGTGCAGGCGGTCGACGATCGCCCGGCCGACCTTGCCGCGGGCACCGGTGACGAGGATGGTCATGGGAACTCCATTCACTGTTCAAGGGCATATGCATGCTTACATGCACACGTTTTCATGTCAACACATGTCTTCGGGTTGTCATCTAGGTACGATGGGGCCATGACGAAGCACGAGCCGGGAACCGCCGATGAGCTGCTGGACGCCGTGGGCCCGGCGTTCGGGAAGCTGCGGCGCTCCTCACTCCTGGAGGTCGAGAACCCGATCTCCCAGAAGGATCTGAGCCGCACCCTGGTCCTCAACATCGTCCTGGAGGCCGAGCAGGGCGACGCCCGCGAGGTCACCGTCGGCGCCGTGGCCGAGTACCTGGGGGTGGACCCCTCGGTGGCCAGCCGGATGGTCTCCGACTCGATCTCCGCCGGCTACCTGATCCGCGCGGCCTCCCAGCAGGACGGCCGCCGCACGATCCTGCACCTCAGCTCGGAGGGCCGGGACCTGATGGCCCGTTTCCGCCGGCACCAGCGCGCCGCCTTCGAGTTCGTCACCGCCGACTGGACCGAGCGGGAGCGGCTGGAGTTCGCCCGGCTCATGGTGAAGTACGTGGCCGCGCAGAACGCCCTCCGGCTCCGGGCCCAGGACGCCACGAGCTGAGCCGGACGCCCCGTTCGCCCCGGACGCCCCGGGCGGCGTGTCCTTGAGCAGGAACCCGCTGGCGCCGGCCGGAGCGCACCGTAGACGTACTCGTCCAGGTCGAAGGTGGTCAACACCAGCACCAGCACCAGCACCCGGACCCCCGGATCCGCCGCGGTGATCTGCCGGGTCGCCTCAAGGCCGTCGAGTTCGGGCATCTGAATGTCCATCAACACCAGGTCGGGCCGCTCGCGCAGCGCCGCCTCGACCGCCTGCCGGCCGGTGCCCGCCTGCCGCCTGCCGCCTGCCGCTTTCGGGTCGGACCTCGCGAGGTCCGACCCGAAAGCGGTCGATGCTACGGTGCGGCCGGTTCCTGGGCCAGTGCCTCCAGCGCTCGGGCGAGCATCTTGGCGCGGAACGGGTTCGAGGCGTCCAGCGCCCCAGCCGCCGCCACCGCCTCCTCCAGTACCGCCCTTCGCGCCTCGGGCAGTTCGAGAAGCAGGTGCGAACGACTGGCCTCCACCAAGACGTAGGCCAGCTTCGACCCGTAGACCTCCGGGCTGACCCGGGTCAGTACCCGGTACACCCACAGCGCGTCCGGCCCGCGCAGTACCCGCCGGTTGATGCCGAGCAGCTTCACCCTCGCCCGAAGTACGGTGTGCTGATCCATCGTTACCCCCTTGTCCCGCCACGCCCCCGGGTGCCTCCCCGCCGGCGGCGGGGCAGCACGACGTACGCGCCGGGACCCGCTGACGGGCGCCGGCACGTGAGCCGAGGGAGTGGATGCGGTCGAGTCTGCGGCTCGCCGGGGGGTGCGGACAAGGGCGGAGATACGTGCTCTCGGTCCTACCGCCGGCACCTGCGAGCAGGCATGATGGTGTCGACACCCTGCGGACGGTGAGGGGTTGGGCCCTCCCGCAGGGCCGGCGGCCGGGGAGTCGGGGCCCTACCGTGGCCAGTCGGGGGCGGGGTCCTCGGCCAGCAGGGGGCGGACGGCGCCCAGGACGGCGCCGATGCAGACGTCGCGCAGTTGGGCCCGGGTGCAGGTCTCATCGGTCAGCCAGTCCACGCAGAGCACCTGGACGAAGACGAGCCAGCTCCTCAGCACGCCCGACACGGCGTCCCGGGTGCTCTCGTCGGCGAGCGGGAGGACGTTGAGCAGGCGCTCGCGCAGGGCGTCGAGTTCCTCGGCGATGACGGTCTGGACCACGCGGTCGCCGGCGAGTACGCGGTTGGCCGCGAGGACGGTGTTGCGGTTGGCGGCGAAGTACTCGATATGGGCGTCCAGGCCCTCGGTGAGCTGTTCGACGAGGGTGTCGGCGGGGTCGAAGCGGGTCCGGTCGAGCAACCGGTCGGCCACCTGCTGGTAGATGGCGGCGAACAGGTCGCGCTTGTTGGCGAAGTGCCGGTAGAGCAGGGCGCGGGAGACGCCCGCCTGTTCGGCGACCTCCTCCATCAGCACGTCGTCGTACGGGCGCGCGGCGAAGAGCCGGGCGCCGACGGCGAGGAGCTGGGCCCGACGGTCGGCGGGGCTGAGTCGTTGGCGGGGAGGCACGGGCAAAGGCTACTTGACGCGTGTCTACCAGGTCTGCGTAGTCTAGTAGACACATGTCAACCAGGGGTGAGGGGTGGCGGCCGTGGCCAGGGTTCTCAGGGTTCTCGCATGGGCGATGGGCATTGCGTGCGTGGTGATCGGGCTCGGTCACGTCGTGCTCGGGAACGCGTGGATCCCGGGCGAGGGCTCGGCCGACGCGACGATGGACAGCCTGGGCCGGTTCTTCGGCGCGATCTTCGTGGGCTACGGGCTGGCCTGGCTCTGGGTGGTCCGGCAGACGCCGCTCCCGGCGACGGCGGTGCGGTGGCTGGCCGGGGTGTTCCTGCTCGGCGCGGCGGGACGGCTGCTGTCGCTCGCCGCGCGCGGGTGGCCGGACGGGATGCAGGTGGTGCTGACGGTGATCGAACTGGTGGTGCCGCCGGTGCTCTTCTGGCTCGCGGACGCGGACGCGGACGCGGACGCGGAGGGGGAAGGGGGCGCGGACGCCGTGGAGCGGCCGGTTGTGCGTACCTGATCAGTGCACCTGATCAGTGCACCTGATCAGTGCACCTGAGCCGGGTGCCTGAGCCGCGTGCCTGAGTCGTGCGCCGGGCGGGCGGCCAGCTCACCAGTCGCTCCTGATCCCGTCGAGGATGCTCTGGCCCGC
>FTKT01002449.1_pt1 | contig 12805 bp, 5 predicted proteins | sample 1658271 | NCBI WGS metagenome assembly FTKT01 (sample SAMEA3914811, study PRJEB12502) | metagenome | biome: forest; material: soil | place: Canada | collected 2011-08-04 | depth 0.3 m | reverse complement strand
ACCGTCGTTCCGCTGCCACTCGTTTGCAATTCGATGTGCGCTCCTATGCGTTGCGCCCGCTCCCTCATGCCGACGAGACCCCAGTGCCCCGTCCGGTAGCCTGCCTTCATCGTCGCCGCGTCCAGGCCGGTGCCGTCGTCCTTCACCGTCAACAGGAAGGCATTTCCCTCGTACCGAAGCTCGAGGGAGACCGCGCGACCGGCGGAGTGCCGGAACGCGTTGGACAGCGCCTCCGTGGCGATCCGTCGCAGCTCTTCCTGGACGTCGGCATCCAGTACCACCGGATCGCCGGCCTGTTTCAGCTCGAAGCCCATGCCGGACGTCGACGATAGTTGGTTCCCCACGTCGATGAGCGCAACGCGCAAGTCAGCAGGCGCTTCGTCCGAGTTGCGCAGCCACTGAACGCAGTTCCGCGCATCGTCCAAGATGTCGTCGGCCCGATCCAGGACGGCCTGCATGCGCTGCTTGTTGGCATCGTTGCGCGGAAGCGAGTTCGCGATGCCCTGGAAGTTCAGCACCAGGCCTTGGGTGCCCTGCAGGAGGGTGTCGTGCAGGTCGCGAGCGATGCGCTCACGCTCCCTGGCAAGATCCTCCATCCGCGTCACGATCCGCCCGGCGATCACCTTCAGACGAAGAACGTAGGCGGACCAAAGCCCCAGCGCGCCCGCCAGCACGCAAGCGACCTTGAACCAGGGCGTCTCCCAGAATGCGGGCGGGATCCGGATCTCGATCGAATCGCCCTTCGCGCTCCAGACGCCATCCTCGTTGGCTGCGACGACGGAGAACCTGTAGATGCCCGGTCGAAGGTTCGTGTAGTAAGCCTGACGACGGCCGACCGCCTCCTGCCATTCGTTCTGCACAGGCTCGAGGCGATACTTGAACCTCACTCGTTCGGGAATGGCCAAGGCCGTCGCGGTGTAGTCGATCCGGAGCTCGTTCGTGCGCCGAGGCAACGTGATCTGGTCGTCGCGGAGGAACGCGCGCCCCTGGGCGGCAACGCCTTCGACAAGAACGTGCGGCGCCGCTGGATTGCGAGCCATGCGCGATGGATCGACCGAGAACAGGCCGTTGGTCGTCGAGAACCACAGCCGTCCATCCGACGAGGCCACCGCCGTGGGAATCGGATTCAAGGTCGCCGGCATCCCGATGATGCCGTCCTGGAAGTTGAATGGCTCCCACTCGACGGTACGGGAGTGATCGGCGAGGAACGCCGCGATCGTCGAGGCCGGCATGCGACGGACGCCGCCCGCTGCGTTGATCCACAGGTCGCCCGTCGCCGACCGCACGATTCCCGACACGCCCTCGACCGAGGCGCTTGCTTTGCCCACGAGCGGCCAATATCGGCCATTCTCGATCACGCCGAGCCCGTTGGTTCCTGCGACCCACATGCGGCCGTCCTGGGGCAGCATCGCCAGGGCGTTGCCAACGGACAGACCGGCCTCCGGGCCGATCGTGCGGATCGACCGGCCCTGCACGACCACGATCCGGTTGTCCTGGTAGCCGATCCACATCCGTCCTTCCGCGTCGCCATGCAGGCTTAGCGCCTCGAGGTCGGGCAGCCCATCCGGGCTTCCCAACGAAGCCCATGCGCCGTTCGATCGCTTGAGGATGCCACGGCCGATCACGGAGAGCCACAGCGCTCCCCCGCTGTCCGTGGAGATCGCCTGGATCGTCGAAGCCGGCTCACCGAACGGCAGGGGAATCGTCTCGAGGCGTCCCGCGGCATAGCGCCTGAGTTCGCTGCGGCCCCCGACCCACAGCGTCCCGTCGGCCTGTGCATACAGGCTCAGCACGCCGTTGTGCGGGCCGTCGCCGAAAAGGATGCCGGTCCGCTCCACCTTGCCGTGCACACTTCGAACCAGCCCTTGCGTGTCGGTACCGATCCAGATCGCGCCGTCGGAGGTCGCGGCCAGCGCCGCTTCCGGCAATCGCTCGCCCGCGACGGTGACATGGGAGAACTTGGTGCTGCGAAACCTGTCGAGGCCGCCGTTCGTGCCGACCCAGACATTCCCTTCCCGGTCTTCGAAGACGTGGCGAGAGACGTCGCCGCTCATCCGCTGCTCGCGCAGCAGAAACTGGGGCGGCGGCAATCCATGTGGAGTGGAATCGGATAGCCAGCGATCGGCGTGTTCGAACCGCACGAACTCATTTCCCAGCATGCCCCACGCAGAACCCGCTCGATCTACGAGTTCGATCACGAACTCTCTCGTCGAATTGCCATATGCCGGAATGTCCTTGCCCGTGATGCGCCGAGCCGCCCCGCTCAGTGCGAGAAGCCCTGCTTGGTCGGAATACCAGGCCTGCCTCTGCCCATCCAGGAAGAGGTGGCCCGGCGGCTTGCCAGCACGCCCTTCGACGAACGCGGCCGCACCCCGGGGGCGGCAGAAGACGCCACGGTCTCCCGCCGTCCAGACGGTTCCCTGGCCATCGAGCACCACCGACCTGAGGCCCGATCCCACGGCGTTCTCTCCCCGACCGGGGAGCACCTCGGTCCAACGCAGTCCAGTCAGCGTGTACAGCCCTCCCAAGGTCGATGCCACCAGGGCGCCGTTCGTGTCCCGCACGATCCCGGTCACGGTGCGGGCGGGCAGGCCTGCCGCAGTGTTGAAGTGGGTCAATCGGCCCCGGGAATAACGATAGATCCCACCCAACCTGATGCCGACCCAGAGGTCATCGTTCTTGTCGACGAAGATCGTGGAGATATCGCCGTTCAACTTGTCCTGGGGGGAATCCAGCCGCGGCCGCGTGAATCTCGCGCCATCGAAGGCGAAAAGACCGACGCTGGTGCCGATCCACAGGTATCCGTCCCGGGTCTGGCCAATCGCCGTGACATTTCCCGGAGAGTTGTCGAGTGAAGAAAATACCGTGTGATTGAGTTCGCTCAGTTCCTGCCCGGCATCGACGGCGCCCGAGGTCGCGGAAATCGTCAAGAGAAACAGGCAGACGGCGATCAACTTCCCAAAAGACATTCCCGGTGCGCAAGGGAGTACTGCGCGCGGCATGTTGCACTCCGGATCATTGCAAGCCGGGGATGCTATACCCAGCAATAGGATGCCAGCCATATCCCATAAGGGGTAGAGTCAGGCTCGGCAGTACGTCGTCGGGCACGATTTGTGAAACACAATGGCGCTGCCGGCGCCGACCAACCAGGAAGGAGCCCCGCTTGGTTGCGGAAGCCAGCTCCAGTTCCATCCACAAGTCCAGGTCCTCGTGCAAACCGAGCAGGAATTCCGCTTCGACAACTTCCGTTTGATCGGATCGCGTCGCCTCCTGTTGGAGGACGACAGGCCAATCCGCATCGGCAGTCGCGCCCTTGACCTGCTGACGGCGCTCCTGGAGCGCGCTGGTGACGTCGTGAGCAAGGAGGACCTCCTCGCCTATGCCTGGCCGACCACGGTCGTCGAGGAGACCAGTCTCCGCTTTCACATGTCATCCCTGCGCAAGGCGATCGGCGACGGGCAGAACGGGGCGCGCTTCATCGCCAACGTCAGCGGTCGAGGCTACTGTTTCGTGGCCAAGGTCGAGCGCGTGCACCGCCGAACCGACGCCGACGCGCCCGCGCCGACACAGGCACCGGATCACGCCCACAACCTGCCCGTTCGCCTCACGCGGATGCTGGGCCGAGCCGAGCTCGTCCAGTCAATCGCCCGAATGCTTCCGGAAAGGCGATTCATCAGCGTCGTCGGCCCGGGAGGCATGGGCAAGAGCACGCTCGCTCTGGCGCTGTGCGAAGTCGTCTTGAATGACTATCCAAATGGCGCGTGGTTTGTGGACCTGTCGCCGCTGACCGATCCATCGCTGGTTGCGGGCGCCATCGCCGCGGTACTAGGGGTGGGTATCCATGAATCCGACCCGATGCGGAATCTCGCTGCCTTCGCCCGTGACAAACGCATGCTGGTGGTTCTGGACAATTGCGAGCGCGTGATCGAAGCGGCGGCGGTGATGGCGCAAGGCCTGCTCACTATCGGCAAAGATATTCACGTCATCGCCACGAGCCGCGAACAGCTCGGCGCGAAGGGGGAATGGGTTATCCGCATTCCGCCGCTGGCACTACCGGAATCCACGGGCGAGCTGACGATTTCTGAGGCCATGGAATATCCGGCCGTTCAATTGTTCGTGGAACGGGCAGTGGCCAGCGTGGACAGCTTCGAGTTGAGTCCGTGGGACATCGATAACGTTGTCAATATTTGCCGTCGCCTGGACGGCATGCCCCTGGCCATTGAACTCGCCGCGGCGCGTGTCGACGCCTTTGGTGTCACGGGCCTGCTGGCTCAGCTAGACGATCGTTTTCCCCTGCTCTCGCAAGGTCGCCGAGCCGTTCCCGGACGCCATCAGACGTTGCGCGCGCTGCTCGACTGGAGCCATGACCTCCTGACGATGCAAGAGCAAAACCTGCTGCGACGCCTATCGGTTTTCTGCACCGCTTTCACGATGGAGGCCGCACAGGCCGTCGCCGTCGACGTGGAGAATTCGCCGGCGGATGTTGCCGAGGGCATCATCTCGCTCGCCGCGAAATCGCTGGTACTTGTCATCTCCAGTGGCGACGAGATGGTTTACCGACTGCTCGACACGACGCGTGCCTACGCTGCCGAACGCTTGGAAGACAGCGCCGACCGCGATGAAGTCCAGCGACGCCACGCCCTCTACATCTGCGAGCTGCTGGAACGTGCCGAAGCCGACTGGATGACCATGAGCCGCCAGGAGTGGCTCGCCATTTACGCCCGATACATTGACGACCTTCGCTCGGCGCTGGATTGGGCACTGAAGTCCGATCCTGATGTGCGCACGAACGTCCGACTCGCAGCCGGAGCGGGCGCGCTCGCGCATCAGCTAAGTCTGCAGGCGGAGTTCCTGCAGCGCATCCGACTGGCCATGGCGCGCTACCAGACAGGCAGTGAGCGCGACCCCCTTCTCGAACTGCACCTGAACAGCGCCCTCGCCGTTCTGAGCTTCGTGCTGCAGGGTCCGAGCAAGGAGTGCAATGCGATGTTCCAGCGTGCTCTCGAGATGGCCGAGGAAATCGGCGCTGATCAGTACCGAGCCGACGGGATCAACGGATTGTGGGTCGTCGCCTTCGGCTCCGGCGACTATCGTGCCGCACTCGTCCATGCCGAGAGCATCGCCAGAATCGCCTCTCAGGCCGGCGACGTGACGATGTCGCTCACGGCCGATCGCTTGAAAGCGCAGTCGTTGTTTCAGCTGGGTGACATGCGTGAGGCACGGCGGCTGGCCGAGCGTGTGCTCCGGCATCCGACGATGATCAGGCGGCTCGGCTCTCCCTACCCCTTCGACCGTCGCGTCTCGATGCGCATCACGCTCACCCAGGTCCTGTGGGTGGAAGGCTACCCCGACCAAGCAGTGGAAGTGGCGGCCGAGTGCCTGATGTACTCGGAGGCAGAGCACGCGTTCGCGCAGTGCATCGTTCTCTCATGGGCCTCGTGTCCTGTCGCGCTTTGGACGGGAAATCACGAACTCGCGCGGATTGCGATCGACCGGTTCGAGCGGCACGCGATGCGTCATGGCTTTGCACACCAAGTCGCATGGGCGCGCGAGTACGCACGGGTGCTCGCATTCCAGGAATCTGGTGAACAAGGGCTCGAGCAGATGGTCGAGAGTGCGTCGAGTGAAGGTTTCCAGCTCGCGCAGACCTATGACGTCCTGGGGACGATGCACCCGCGCTTTCTCAAAGACGAATCCATTGCCCGAATCGAGGCAGGACAGGCCGATTGGTGCGCCGCTGAGATCATTCGTGCCCGTGGCGAACGGCTGCTGGAGCGCGCCTATCCTGACGACGAAGATGCGGCCATGGCGTTGTTCGAGGAGTCCCTGCGTCGCGCACAACACCAGGGCGCACTGTCGTGGGAGATGCGAGCGGCCACCAGCATGGCCAGGCTGCTGAGGAAGCGCGGTGCGCCGACGCAGGCGTATCGACTGCTGGACGCCACCTACGCCAAGTTCACCGAAGGCTTCGGCACCTATGACCTGAGGCAGGCGAAGCTCCTTCTCGATGAGCTCCACGACGAACTGGGCGATGCTTCTACCGGCGGCTAAAAAACCGGTTGCCGCTGGCGTCCCGGCGCGGCCAGGCCTAAGAGCGCGACGCTGAGCAACAACGTGCCTCCGATAACGACATACATCGCCGTCGTGCCACCTGCCCGCAGCAACGGCACCAGGATCAGGGGCGAGATGGCCGCTCCCGCCCGATTGCAGGCCCAGGCCAGCGACGCGCCTCGTGCGCGCACCTTGGTGCTGAACAGCTCTGCCGCATACAGGTTCAGGATCGGGATGTAGAGTGCGGCTGCAATCGTGAAGACGACACTGACGCCGACAAGCCACGCAGGCGTCATGCTGATCGCGAACGCGTAGCCGGCCAGGAGCATGATCAGCGCCGACGCGGCCAACGACATCCGGCGCGGCACGCGGTCGACGCCATAGGCGGCCACGAGCGTTCCCAGCACCGGCCCGAAAGTCGACAACCCGACGTACAGAAGAGCGTCTGTGAGCTTGAATCCCTTCCCGACAAGGAGAGCTCCCGTCAGGATCGGAAATGCGACGGTCGACCAGGGCATCAGGAAAAACAGGAATGCCACCAAGTACCCCGATCGATGCCTTGCGCGCGTGCTTGGCGGCAGCGCGGCGGCGGGATTCTCGAGTCGCTTGGAAAGAACGCCTACTGGGGACGAGCTATCAAATCTCGAAATGATGGCTTCGGCCTCCATTTGCCGGCCACGCGAGGCAAGCCACCTGGGGGATTCCGGCATACGCAGGAACAATAGCGCCGGGAAAACGACACCCAGGGAGACACACCAAAGGGCGCATCGCCACGCTTCCATCCCGAAGGGCTGGATCGGCGTCAGGTAACGGACTAGGAACGTCGCTGCCGGAATGCCCAGGAGCGCGAGTGCCGTCATCATTAGAAAGAGCATGCCCCGATGTAGGGGCGGAAGAAGATCAGTCATGTAAGTCACCATCACAGGCTGGTAGGCGCCCACCGCGATGCCCGTCAGGAACCGTGCGACGATGAGCCACCCCACGCTGGCGCTCGCCGCGGCGAATATCGAGGAGGCACAAAGGCCCCAGAGCAAGGCCATGAGCGTCTTTTGCCGTCCCCATCGGTCGGCCAGCACGCCGGCCAACGGCGCCCCGACGATGGCCCCCGCGTAGATGGCGGACAAGAGATAGGGAAGGCTGCGATTCTCAAGATGCTGCGTGGACGCACCGAAAATCGTTGCAAGGACGCCTCCAAACCCGATCTCCATCAGATCCAGCGCCAGGCCAAGGCCGCAGATGGCCAAGACCGCAAGATGCAGGCGCTTGACCGGCAATTTGTCCATGCGGACCGGAATCGAATCGACGGCTCCGGACGACGCGGTTGCGTGCTCGTTCATTCTTTGTCCTCTTTCACTCGATGCAGGGTGGGACACCGCCGATCACGCCGCATGCATGTCAGCCAACAGGCTTCGGGCCTTGCGCAGGTCCGAACTTTCGAAGCCTTCTGAAAATTGTTCGTAGACCGATGCGAGCAAGCGCCTGGCCTCAGTCGGCCGCCCTTGCCGCTGTCTTAGGCGCGAGAGGCTTATCGCGGCTCTCAACTCCCAGGAAAGCGCTCGTTGCTCCCGAGAAAGTCGCAGCGCCGCCTCGATCAAGCGCTCGGCTTCGTCCAGATGGGCATCGCCCTGTGCCATCAACTTCGCGGCCCGAACCCGAAAGATCTCCGCGGCACACCATCCGGGTTCACCGTCGACGGCGCGCTCGAAGCAGGCGGCGTGGCCATGGTTGAGCTCGAAAGTGGAGAAGGCGTCCCACTGCTTGTGGTCGTAGTCCTCGATCCGGAGCTGTACCGAGATTGGGGATTGGCCGCCCGTGGATTCCGCGCGCGCCGTCAACACGAGGGAGAAGTTTTCCGCCCAGCGTTCCCAGTAGCTGAGGTTGAGCTTCCTGGATCTCTCACGCAGTTGATTGACGTAGCCTTCGGCCAACGTCCGGTCGTCGATCCACAGCGCGATCTGGCAGGCGGCGTAGGCCAGTGTTTGGCAGTATCCATAGCCCACGTCGTTGGCAGCCATGTCGACGCCTTCCTGTGCGACGTGCACGGCTTGGTCAACGCGCCCTTGCAGCCACAGGATTCTGGCTAGCACGATGCGCATGGAGACGCGCCGATCCAGCGCGACCGGCTGCATGACTGACAACCGGTTGATGGGCGTCGGATGGGACAGCACGCGATCGGCGAGCACCCTGGCTTCATCGTGCCGTCCGAGGAAGTGCAACGATTGCGCCGTCATTCGATCCGCGGCCAGCACCGTGAGCGAGTCCCCCTGCGACCTGGCTCGGGCCCGGAGCGTCTGGACGAATCGAAGCGACTCCCGGTAGTGTCCGTTCCCCCAGGCACAGCTCCAGCCCGAGTTGATCGCCTCCGATCGAAATTCCTCGAGCCGCGGATCCTCGGCCAGCTGGTTCGCCCGTGCCGCGGCAGCGTCCATCTCGGGGTTGGGCCCAATCGTCTGGGCGGAGAGCGCCAGGAAAGCGATGTTCAGGCGCATCTCCCACAGGGGATCAGTGTCGGCCTCTTTCGCGGCGTGGCGGCGTGCTGTGTCCACGCGACGCCGGAACTCCTCGAGTAAAACGAGGTGGGTCCACAACGGTATTGCCGCAGTGGTCAGGCGAACGCCGAGCTGGACATCTCCGGCTGGGCCAAACGCCCATTCAAGTGCCGCGCGTACGTCATCGATGTGGCGGGCCTTTGTGGCTACCCAGGAATCGCAGGTGCCGCACACCGTCGCGGACAGATCGGCGCCGATGAAGTCGACCATCAGGGACGCGTGGCGGCGCTGAACACCAGGAAGTTCGTCGCTCGCGACGAGCTTCTGAAACGCGTAGGCACGCGTCGTCTCGAGCAATCGGTACTCCACCACCCGGTCACCTACATCGGAGGACATCAATGACTTCGACGCGAGCGCCACGATACATTCCTTCATCGTCCTCGCCTCGAGACTTTCCGATACAGCAACCGTCAGCGCCGAATCCAGGCTGAACTTGCCGCGAAAGACTGAAAGTCTCCGCAGCGCTGTTCGCTCCCCCTCGGACAGCATCTGGTAACTCCAGTCGAGCAGCGCCGTCAAAGTCCGATGCCGTGGATGACCGGTACGCTGGGTGCTGATCAACGCCCGCAGGCGGTCGTCGAGGGAGCGGATCAGGCCGCGAACACCCAGCGCGGGCATTCGCGCGGCGGCCAGTTCGATCGCGAGCGGCATCCCGTCCAGCCGTCGGCAGATCTCGGCCACCAGGGGGGCATCTACGTCGTTCAGCTCGTAGCTGTCCACGCTCGCGATGGCGCGCTCCACGAACAGCGCGATCGCCGCGTAGTTGAGCGCATCGGAGGCCTTGAGCGCGACGCCGGCTGGGGGGAAGCTGAGGGGCGGGAGCCGCTGCACCCATTCGCCTTCGGCACGAAGAGGCTCTCGGCTCGTGGCCAGGATGTGCACGCCGGGAGCGCGCCTGAGGATGGCGACCACGACTTCGGCGGTCTCTTCGGCGACGTGCTCGCAGCTGTCAAGGATCAGGAGCAACGACTTGTCCGAAAGGAACCGCACGAGACTGTCGATGGGATGCGCGGTGGGCAGGCCGGCGTCTAGGGCGGTTCCGACGGCGCTCGGAACCAGGGATCTCTCGGCGATGAGAGAAAGGTCGACGAAACGCACCCCATCCCGGTATTCGGCCAGCATGCGCTCCCCTGCCGCAAGGGCGACACTGCTTTTGCCCATGCCCGCCGATCCCACCAGCGAGATGAATCGCCGCCGTGGTAATTGCTCGACGACCGTGGCCAGCACCTTGTCGCGACCGATCACCCGAGTCAGTTGAACCGGCAGGTTGTGCGTCGATGGATCCAGGCGTGACAACGCATTTCCCGACTCCGCGGTGAGCCGCGGACGCTCCACCTGCGCAACGAAGCAGTAGCCTCGACCGGGCACGTTGACGATGTAGCGCAAGCCGCTTTGCCCTTCGCCGAGCACCGTGCGCAGCGCGGCGATGTGGGCGCGAAGCGTGGTCTCCTCGACACCGCCATCCGGCCAGATCAAGGCGATGAGATCCTGCTTCGGCACCACCTCGCCGGCCCGTTCAATCAAGACGACCAGCAACTCGAGCGTTCGTTCGCCGAGGCGCACCTCTTTCTCGCCTTCCAGCAACAGCTTGCGGGAGCGATGGAGAGTGAACGGCCCGAACAGGAGGGCAGGCTCGATGTAGCCAGGCATGGGCTCGATGTGTCGCGCGGCGCGGGAAAATAGGGATCGATGGCGGGTCGTCGATGGTGTCGCCGCCGGCGCGCGCCGCGCCAACAGTCTCGACACGCTCTTGAGTATCAGCGCCTCCGCAGACGCCTGGATTCTCCTTGTTCGGCCGGCGCTACATGTCGTACCGAGCCGTGAAGAGCACCGTCCTGGGCGGCGCGTAGTTGGCAGAGTTGACGCCGAGCGGGGGGATGCTCACGTGCAACGCGATGTTCGTCCTGTTGAACAGATTCCTCACGCGGACGGCAAAGCTCCAATGCTGGCCCGGCAGGTAGTACGTCGAGCCCAGGTTGAAATAAGTCTGGCTTCCCGTCTTCAAGGATTCCGTGTTGGCGACATCAGTGTATTGGGCCTGAATGTACGAGACCGACGCGTCCATCTTGGCCAGCGAACCGTTCTCGAAGTTCACGCTCTGCACGATGCTCGCACCGGCACTGATCTTTGGTGCGAAAGGCAGCTGGTTTCCGACGTAGTTTCCGCCAGCGGTACCGGTCGGATTGAGAAAGTCGATGAACCGAGAACGTAGCCATTCCAACGACGCCGTGACATCGGTCTGCTTGAGGATCTTGGCCGCGATATCGAAATCGATCCCGTAGGTCTGGGCCTTGCCGGCGTTCACCAGCACGGAGTCGGTGACCAGCACGCCGTTGACCGTGCTGTTGTTCAGCGAGGCCAGGTAGTCGCGGTAGTCGTTGTAGAACGCCACGGCACTCGCTGACACCTGGCCGCCGAGGAAGCGGCCCTTGTTGCCGATCTCGTAGGTGGTCACCTGCTCCGGCGAGGTGGCATACCTCGCCGAGATCAGCGACTGGGCCGCCCGGTTGAAGCCTCCGAACTTCTCGCCGCGCGCGATGCTCGCGTACGAATAGAGATCGAGGTTCCACTGGTGGTCGATGCCGATCCGCGGCAGCCAGCCGGCCTTCTGCGTTTCCAGGTTCGGCGCCGTGTAGACCACGGCAGTTCGATTCTTGTTCACATCGGTCACCCAGAAGTCGTTCTCGGCATCCTGCTTGGTGTGATACCCGCGCATACCGAGCGTCAAGCCGGTCGACTCGCTCAGCGAATACCGACCCTGGCCATAGATGCCCATGTCGGTGGTCTTCATCCAGGTCTTGGCCTCGTTGTAGCTCGGCCCCGGCGCCGCCAACGCATACGAGACGGTGTATCGGTCGAAGTGGAAACGGTCCTGCACCAGCATCAAACCGGCAGTCCACCGAAGGCCACCCCGGTTGCCATTCAGCTGCAGCTCCTCGGAGAACGCGTTCTGCGACGAGGTCTGGTCGAGCCCGTAGCGCTGCACGACCAGGCCGCCGTAGTCGGTCACGGTCGGATTGGCGTCATAGGCCCGGTAGCCGGTGATCGCGCGCAGTTGGAGGTCGGGAGTGATCTGCTGCTCGATCTTCAAGCTCGAGCCGCCGTACTTGCCCTTGAAGTCCCCCACGTCCGCCGATGTGTAGGACACCCTCGGGATGCTCACGGGCGCGTTGAGCGGAAAGTTGACGTTGTTCACGTCCGACCGATCGAGAAGGCCATCGACCGCCATCACGACGTTGGTGCGCGGACCATCCGACCATCGAAGCTTGGCACGGAACTGGGTGGTATCGAGCTTCTCGATGCGATCCCCAGTCGTGGCGTTGTATCCGAAGCCGTCGTTCCGGCGCCTCGCAAAGGCCAGGCTGGCACTCAGCGGGCTCTGGCCGATCGGCGCATCCGCATAGGCGTGCGACTCGAACGCCCCGTAGTTGCCGGCGGAGGCAGAGATCCAGGCGGAGGCCACGGGACCGGGATCCAACGAGATGAGCTTGACGGCGCCGGCGGTCGAGTTCTGTCCATACAGCGTGCCTTGCGGCCCCCGCAGGATCTCGATCCGCTCGATGTCCGGCAGGTCCCAGGTGGACGTGGAGTAACCGCGGATGAGCGGAACGTCGTCGACATAGACCGGAACGGCCTGGCTCATCGCAGCGATCGAGACGCCTACCCCCCGGATACCAACCGCCTGAGGCATGTTGCTGTCGCCGTTGGGAACGGTCACGCCCGCGACCACGCCGACGAGATCCCGCAGTTCGTACAGGCCGCGCCTTTCGATCTCGTTCTTGTCGATGACGCCGACGGAGATCGGCGTCTTGCGCTCCAGCGTGTCCACGCGCTCCGCCGTCACGACAACTTCGGCCACGGAATCCGACGGGGCGGAGGCCGCGGCGATCGGCTGGGTAGCCGCGGAACCCTGGGCTAGGCCAAGGCACGGCGCTGGCAAGACCACGGCCAGCGCAACGATCTCCCTCGTTCGGCAGGACACGGAGCGCCCAAGCGCCATCGACCTTCCGCGAATCATCGAATTCCCCTTTGGACTCTTGCGGGGGTGCCAAGAATCCCCCGTTCTCGAATGATCTGTCAGGCTGTCCAGCGGGGAAGTGATAAGTTGTGAGTTCTTGCGAGGCCTCAAGACCCTGCGTCGCCTAATGACCGAACGAGGCGCCCGTGCCGGGGGCGGCCACGGATGGCGTTCGCGGGAAACTTGT
>FTKT01003199.1_pt2 | contig 12821 bp, 13 predicted proteins | sample 1658271 | NCBI WGS metagenome assembly FTKT01 (sample SAMEA3914811, study PRJEB12502) | metagenome | biome: forest; material: soil | place: Canada | collected 2011-08-04 | depth 0.3 m | reverse complement strand
TCGACGCGGCCCTTGAGGCCCAGGAGCAAATCCACAAGTCGAAAGACACTACGACGGTTGCTGCGAAGCAAACCAATTTCCGTGCCGCAAACCCCTGGTTCGACACGAATGATGAAGCCCGAGCCATTGCGATCGCCGCCGGTCAGATCGGCGCCGAAAAAGGCGAGGACGTAGACCAGCAATTCGCACGCGCTGAAAAGGCCGTGCGTAAAGCGATGCCTGAGCTTTTCGAAGAGGGTGATGACGTTGATTTGGACATGTCCCCGTCCCAATCAGCGCCAAAGGCCCCGAAGGTTGCCGGCGGCAACCGCACCACCTACGGCGCGCCTCGCGCCAAGGGTTGGGCGGACATCCCCAGCAACGTCCGCGCCCAGGTAACCCCCAAGTTCCTGAAATCGATGTCGCTGACCCCGCAGGAATATGCGGCCAGCTATTGGAAGGAGAACGGCTGATGACAGCCTCCCGTGATCGCGCCTCCGAGGTGCAATCCGATCGCCGCCGGCGTCAACCCGGCACCCTTGACCGCATGGCCAAGACCAAGTTGGCTATTCCGGCCGAGTTCGCCGACGACAAGGCGCACTATTATTTCTGGGCCAACGACACAGGCTCACGGGTCTATGACCTGACCCATGATGACGACTATGATGTCGTCAAGTCCTCGCGTTCGGACGCGACGGAAAATGACCCTTGCCGCCGGCCGGTCTCGACCGGCGAAGACGGCCGGCCGGTCTACGCGCAACTGTTGCGCAAGAGAGTTGAACACGTCAAGGATGACGAACGCGAGCGCGACAAAGAGCGCCGGGCCCAGGAGCGACAGCTCTCTGTGAAGCCCAAGACGGACGACAATGGCGACGCGGAGTCCGCTGACCGGGTCTACGTCAAGGAATCCTCAATCAAACATGGCGGCTATACGCCGTAAGGAACCACTTCCATGGCCAACAACAATTCGCCGTTCGGGCTTCGCCCCGCGCGGCTGAGTAGTGGTGTGCGCTTCGGTTGCAACCACTATTACCTGCCGGCGTCGGAGGCGAATGACCTCTTCATCGGCGATGTGATCACCAAGGCAGGCGACGCGGATGCCAATGGCATCCCGACCGCCGTCAAAGCGACGCCCGGCACCGGCAACCGCCTGACCGGCGCCATTGTCGGCTTCCGCCCGTCGCCCACGCTGGTCGCCAACGGGTATCGCAAGGGCGGCGTCGCTGAGTACGCCATCGTCTGCGACGACCCGTCTGCGATCTTCGAGGTGCAGACAACGACGCTGGCCACGGCCGACGTCGGTTCGAACACCAATCTCGTCGCCGGCACCGGCAATCGCATCAACCAATCCCGTCTTGGCGCCAATGGCGCCCAGGTCGCGACCACGAACACGTACCAGCTCAATATCCTGGGCTTGTCGCGTTCGGAAGACAATGCGGTCGGCGCCTACGCCAAGATCCTCGTCCGTATCAACCAGCATACCGAGGTTCCCGCCTCGGCCGGCATTTAAGGGGAGGTCTGAACCATGCCAGGCGTAATCACCCGTTCAAACCATCCCGATGCCCTCTGGCCCGGGATCAAGTCGTGGTACGGCAAAAACTATGACCAATTCCCGGTCGAATGGAGCCAGATCTTCGAAGAGATGGACTCCGACAAGGCGTACGAAAAGATCGGTGAAACGACCGGCTTTGGTCTGGCGAAGACCAAGTCGGAAGGCGATACGATCGAGTACGACAGCGACCAGGAAGGTACGATGTCGACCTTTACCCATGCGGTTTACGCGCTGGGCTATATGGTCACCGAGGAAGAGCTCGAGGACAACCTCTATGCCGACGTGTCGCGCAAGCGCTCGCGAGCTCTCTCGTTCTCGATGCGCACCACCCAGGAAATCATCCACGCCAATATCCTGAACCGAGCCAGCAATGGCTCGTATCTCGGTGGCGATGGCGTGGCCCTGGCCTCGGCGGCGCACCCGACCATCTCGGGCAATCAATCGAACCTCCTGACCGGCGCCGATCTGTCGGAAGCTTCGATCGAGGATGGCCTGAAGACGATCGCCGCGGCGCGCAATGCCCGTGGCCTGCAAATCGCCATCCGTGGCGAAAAGCTGATCGTCTCGCTCTACGATATGTTCAACGCCGAGCGTATCCTGAAGAGCCAGCTGCGCGTCGGAACGGCGAACAACGACATCAACGCCATGAAGAACATGGGGCTGCTGCCGAAGGGCGTCGCCGTCAATCACTACCTGTCCGACGTCAACGCGTGGGGCATCCAGACCAACGTCGATGATGGCCTCGTTAGCTTCTGGCGTCGCAAGCCGACCCTGCAGCAAGATAGCGACTTCGACACGTCGAACGCCAAGACGAAATCGTCGATGCGCTTTGCCGCAGGCTGGGGCGACTGGCGCGGCGTGTACTGGAACCAAGGTTCGAGCTGATCGAAGCCGAGCCGTGTGAAATCACAATGGGCGGTCCTTATGGCCGCCCATTGTTTTCCTCTCCTGGAAATTTTCAATGACCGTTCCTTCTCGCGGGTATCTACCCGGCGTCAACAATGTGCTGACGGTCTGCGATCGCTGCGGCGAGACGCGGCGTCGGCACGAGATGGCCAAGGAATGGACGAACCTAATCGTGTGTCGCGATACATGCCTGGATCCCGTCGATCCGCGCCTGACGCCGCCCCGCATCTGGCCGGAAGGTGTTCCGGTGCCGGACGCTCGGCCGCTTCCCGAATATGTCTTTGTCACACCGGGTCCGCTGGACCCGGATGCGCTTTAAGGCTCGCCCATGACCACGTCAGGCACCATCAACGCGGACAAGACCGTGCGCGATCATATTGCAGGCGCCATGAAGCTGATCGGCGTCTATGACAATGGTACCGACGCGGAATCGTTCGCGGATGCCATGTCGACGCTTCAGGACATGCTGCAGGCTTGGCAATTGGACGGCTGCAACATTTGGCGCAGCGAAGAGGTTGCTGTGACCTGGGCGGCCAACGCAAAAAGCCAGGTCTTTGACCCGAATGTCGTCGATGTCCAGGCGGCCATGTATCAGTCCTCCCCGACGTACGAGCGTGAACTGGGCCGTTGGGAGTATGGCGATTACAAGGTCTTGCCGAACAAGGCGGCGGCGGGCATGCCGACGGTCTATTCGACGCTGAAGCGTGTCGGACCTATGGAGATGTTCATCTGGCCCGTCCCTGTCTCGGCGATCACGCTGAACTGCACCGTCGCGCGTTACACTGAAGACGTAACGGATCTCAACCAGACGCTGGACCTTCCGACGGAGCTTGCCGAAACCGTCAAATATAACCTGGCCGATCGCCTCCTCGATACCTTCAGCATCGCCGAGACCCAGCCGCGCGTTGCGCAGCGCATCTCGCAGCGAGCCGGAATCCTTTACGAAGCCATGACCAGCGCTGATCGGCCGGGCAGCATTATGATGCGCCCGTGGGGGCAAAATTCATGCCCCTAGCCGATTTCGCTGTCGAGACGTATGCTCGGGCGCCCTATGGCATCCCGCAATCGCGGCTCGTCAATATGTATTGTGAGGATACCCCTCAGGGGCCGGGCTCTCAGGCGCGCCTGCCGCGCCCCGGCTTGGTAAAGCAGTATTCGGTGGGCACTGGCCCGATCCGCGGCGTCTTCTGGAAAGACGGCGTCGTCGAGGCAGCGCGCTACGCGGTTTCCGGCACTGAGGTCTACGCGGGGCAGACAAAGATTGGCGATGTTGCCGCCGGCAGCCGCGCCTACATGGCCGGGTCGAATAGCCAACTCGGCATCGTCATCGGCGGCAACCTCTACTGTTGGGATGGGGTGACGTTCCAGCATGTGCAATATTTCTTTGTGCAGGCTACGGCTACCCTGACCCTGACCGCGAATCCCTCTGCTGGCGAGGCGGTTGCGATCAACGTCCAGGTCTACACCTTCGTGAGCGCCTTGACTGGCGACAACCAGGTCGTTCTAGGTGCCACGGCCGTGGCATCCTTGGGCAACCTGATCGCAGCGATTAATGGCGGGACGGGGCGCGGGACGGTCTACAGCTCGAATATCCCGGTGAACAGCGTGTGCACCGCCGCTATCGGCGCCGGCACAACGATGGGCATAACATCGATCGTTTACGGCATCGCGGGCACCGCGTATTTGCTAGAGGACACGCTCGTCAACGGAACATGGGACGGCGAAACGGCCGGCGGGGTCGATCCGCTGCCTTCATTCTCAGGCATTACCTATGGCGCCGAGCGGTTCTATCTGACGATCACAGACTCGGACCAGTACGATTATTGCAATCTGTCTGACCTGACACAGATCGACCCGCTTAACTTCGCGACGGCGGAGAGTGAGCCGGATCCGAACCGCCAGGTGGCCGAGATAGGCGACGAGGTCTGGTTTTTCGGCACCGAAACGGTCGAGCCCTGGTACCAGACAGGCAATAATGATGCCCCTTTGCAACGCTCGCAGGGGCGCCGTTTCGAAAAGGGCTGCGCGGCTCAGGCGACCGTGCTGACGGTCGACAACGCGCTATTTTTTTTGGGCTCGGATAATATTGTTTACCGATCTGGCCAGGTTCCGGTTCGGATCTCGACACATGGCATCGAAAGCCAAATCAATAAGTGCGCCGATGTCACGACGTGCTTCGCGTTTCAGGTAAATTACGCCGGACACACCTTCTATGTGCTGACCGCCCCCGGCGTGGCGAGTTTCGCCTATGACGTGGCCAAGTCCCAATGGTCGGAGTGGCAAAGCTACGGCCGCACCGAGTTTATTGCTTCGTGCGGGCAGATGGTTATGGCGCAGCCGTACCTCGGCAGCGGAGTGGACGGCTCGATCTATACGCTGTCCGATACGGCCAATACCGACGATGGGCAGCCCATGACGCTGTTGGCATCGGTGTATATCCCCGTCAAGGCTGGCAGGGCAGTCAATAATAGCCTGATGATCCAATGCAGCCGCGGCCTCGGCGCAGCCGGCCAATGTCCGCCCGTCGTCTCGGCGCGTTACTCCGACGATCAGGGCCGCACCTGGTCGCCATGGCGTGATCGCTCACTGGGCGTGATGGGGGAATATCGCCGCAAGGCTATCTGGCGCAACCTCGGCCTGATGGAGTCGCCCGGCCGGTATGTTGAGTTCCGAACCACTGATCCGGTGCCTGTGGCCTACGAGTATGTAACCTTCAATGAGGCGCGGCCGTGAGCGCGATCGCTTCCGTTATCCCGCCGCTCACCGAACCGATCATCGACGGCAATGGAATGCTGACGAAGGCCTGGCGCCGTCACCTCGAGGCCGAATGGAACCGGTCCGGCGGGTTTGGCGATGCACTTTACGCGTTGCTTCTCGCCGGCAACACCGGGGACGCGACCATTGGCGAGCTTGCGGCACAATCCGATGAGAACCGGGTGACGATCGAGGGCCTTCGGGTGCAGATTGATGCCGGAGTGATCGAGGGACTTCAGCAGGACGCGACTGATATTAGGCAGCAGATGCAAAACCTGACCGCTCTGGTGCAGGGTGGTTTGTCTGAAAACCTTCAGCAACAGATCGAGGATCTTCAGCAGGAGATCAACAACCTGAATGCCCAGATCCAAAGTGTTCGCGGAGAGGACAATGCTGCGGCCGTTCAGGTTGTAAACACGGTCGTTGTCGGCGTGGAGGGGCAGGTAACGGGCCTCGCGACCGTCGCACGGACCGGTGCTTACAGCGATCTGACCGGCCGCCCATCGCTCGCTACCGTAGCTACCAGTGGCGCCTATTCCGATCTGACCGGGCGACCTTCCCTGGCGACCGTTGCCACGACGGGCGCCTACAGCGACCTGACCGGTAAGCCTTCACTCGCCACGGTCGCGACCTCAGGCGACTACAACGACCTGATTAACAAGCCGGTAGGCTCCTACACGGCGACACCGATTACGGCCCTTGGCTACATGAACATAACCGACTCCGGCGGCACGGTTCGCCGCGTACTGGTGGGATAAGATGGCAATCACAACCCAACGATATCAAGGCACGCTCACCACGACGGCTGCGGCCATCGTGACGTCCGGCAACGTCAGCGATGTTTGGACCGTATCCAAGGCACTCGCTACCAATACCGACGCATCAAACCCGCACACGATCACGGTCTACGATGACAACGCTGCCGCTGGTGCCGCTGCCGGCAACATCGTCTATGGCCCGGTCTCGATCTCGCCAAATGAAACGAAGGTGCTTCCCCTGTCGGCGCTCGCAATCATGGGGGGCGGAAAGCTCTGGGCCGCCGCCAGTGCCAACTCCGCGATCAACCTGTCGGTCGCCCTTTCAAGAACGTCGCAATGATCCGCACCTTTCAAGCCGACGCGGTCAATGCGATCGCCAACGATCCGCGTGTGCGGCCATCGCTGGGCGGCGACGGCGCGCTCGACCTGGCGCCCCTGGTCGAAGATCGCCGCAATATCACGCTCCAGTTTGATCTTGGCGCCTTCGTCTTCCGCGAGATCGGCGGATATGGGCTCATTTACGAACTGCACAGCCTATTTCTGCCGGAAGGGTGGGGCCGACCGGCCGCTGCCGCGGCGCGCGAGGCCGCGCTTCACATGTTTGCCGGCGTCGGCGCCGCCCTGCTGGTCACGTTTGAGCAGGCCGGCGCCTGGCGCTCCCGGCCGCCCAAGTCGCACGGCTGGAAACTGGCCCGTGACGCTTGGGTCGTCATGGAGGGCATGCCCGTCTGCACCTGGTGCCTCACGGCGGAAAACTGGCGGCAGTCGGCGATTATGAAGGGGAAACACTAATGCCTATTGCGCTACCCCTTGCCATTGTCGGCTCCGCAGCCATCGGCGCGGCGGCCACGTCGTCGGCCGCCAGCAGTGCCAGTAAAGCCTCGCAGGCGGCCACGGCGGCGAACGCGCAAACGATCGCGAACACCCAAGCGGCCAACAACGCGATCGAAAAGCCTTACGAGGACCGCGGCAATGCGGCGGGCGACGAAATCAACGGCTTTCTGGGGCTCGACGGATCGTCCGGCCAAAGCCAGGCCTTCAGCGATTACCTGAACTCAAGCGGGGAGAAATTCCAACTCAATCAGGGTACGGCCGCGATCGATTCCAATGCGGCGACCAGTGGCTTGCTGAATAGCGGCTCAACCCTGAAGGCGCTGGACAAGTATGGCCAGAATGTCGCCTCAACCTATTCGCAGAATTATTTGTCGGATCTGGCGACACAGCAGGCAGCGGGCGCTCAGGCGGCCGGCACGAACGTTAACTCCAACTCGCAGGCGGGCGGCGAATCCATCGCCAACGTCAACAACAACACGAACAACCAGACGACGGCCACGTCGGCCTCAACAAACGCCCTTACGAGCCTGCTCGGCCAGGTGACGTCGGCCTATGGCTACAATCAGGGCCAGTCGTCTTACGGCACGTCCACGCCGACAGCGGCGAACAGCAACAATGCCTTTTCTGGCATGGTTGGGGCCAACTCCAACAGCACGAACAACTATGTCAATTGGGATGCCGGCTAATGGCGCTTGATCTTACCCAGCCGAACTACTTCGGCGGCGCGGTGAACGCGTTCGATATGGGACGTCAGATGGGCAAGCAATTGGCCGTCAAGAATGCCCTGGACATGTACGGCGATGATCCGTCTGGGGCGCAGTCGGCCCTGATCAAGGCCGGCGCGCTCGACGAAGCATCGCAGCTTGCCCAGGTACGCTCGCAGCAACAAAACCTGAAGGCCATTCAGGCGGCAGGCGATGCAGCCAAGGGTGGCGACTATACATCGGCCGCCCAGGCAGCGGCGAGCAACGGCGACCCCGGTCTTGCCGGGCAATACGCCGCGATACCGCAGCAGATCCAGGCTTCAAACGCGCCCAAAACACAGGCCGTGGTCGCCTTTGCTGGCCAGATGCAGCAGGCCGTGCCGAGTGACCCGAACGACGTCGAGGGTACAATTGCCAGGCGCAAAGCCTACCTGCAGCAGAACGCGCCAGCGCTCCATCAGGTTGGCATCACGGATCAGGATATCCAGGCACTGGTCAATCATGGCGATGCCGACTTCACCGACGCCGGTATCGACAGCCTGCGCGCCGCCGCGACGGCGCAAGGCAATTACAAGCCGCCGTACATGACAGTCCCCTACGGGTCGACCGTCATTAATACGTCGAACGGCCAGACCGTCATGGCGGGTCATAAGTTCCACGCCACCACGCTTAAGCGCGAGGACGGCACGACGTTCCCGGCCGTCATCGACGAGGCGACGGGTGCGGGGTTCGGTGTGGGCATGGACGGGCAGCCGGTCATGTCGCAACCCTTGAACATGAGCCAATACAAGGATACGGGCGCGGCGCCGACTGGAGCTCAGGCGTCGCCGACCGATACCGCTACGTCACAACCGCCCAGCAGCTTGAGCGTCCGTAACAATAACCCGGGCAACCTCCGGGCTGACGGCTCGAAATGGCAGGGCATGACTGGTGTCGACCAGAACGGCTTTGTGCAATTCGACACGGCGGCCAATGGCGAACGAGCCGCGCGTGTAAACCTGGCCAATCAGCAAACCCTTCACGGCATCAATACGATTTCGGATCTTGTGACGAAATACGCGCCAGCGGGCGATAACAATAACACCCGGTCCTATATTCAATCGGTCGCCCAGCAGACCGGCTTCAGCCCAACGCAGCCACTCGATTTTCACGACAAGGCGACGCAGGACAAGGTGCTTGCGGCGATGTTCAACGTCGAGGGCGGCGGGACGCCGACGAAGGCGCCCGCCGTGCCGGCTGGCGGCCAGGCGGTCTCTGGCCAGTCAGGCGCGAGCTCGGCCTCGGGCGGCCGGCAAACCTTGGCGGACGTTTCCCAGCCCGTGATGAGCGCCGCCGACAAGGCGCTGGTTGCCTCGCGGGCGGACGCCATGGCCTTGGGCGAGCAATTCAATTCGCGCAACCCCAGGGATCAGTACCTCACGCGCCTTGCGTCGGAGATGGCTCTCGACAAATACGGACCTGATGCGCTCAACCCGGCGAATGCCGCCAGTCTCGAGGCCAACAAGAAGGAGCTCGATAAGCTCTCTTCCCAACGCGACACGGTCTACACCAGTGAAGACACGGTCAATCGCAATCTGGGCATCCTTGAAAATCTCGCGCCCAAAGGCCTGGCTAGCGGGACGCCCGTGTTCAACAAGTGGATCCAGGCCGGCCGTGTCGGCTTGGCGGGAGATTCCGACGTGACGGCGCTCAATGCCGCCATGAATACCGTGGTGAGCGAATATGCCAAGGTCATGTCCGGATCTACGGGAGGGCAGGGCACTTCGGATAGCGCCCGACATGAGGCGCAAACCTTGCTCAACGGCTCGATGACGCTCGATCAGCTGAACAAAAATATCGGCGTCCTTAAGCAGGAAATGGATAATCGTGTCGGGTCGATGGATGAGACGATCGCCAACCGCGTTAAGGCGATCCGAACCGGCGGCGGCCCTGGCAATGCGCCGGGGCAAATCCCGCCGCTGGGCCAATCGTCGCAGGGCGCGCCAGCCGGAGGCTCTTCGCCACCGCAGGGTGCTCAATCCGGTCAGTCGGACCAAAGCGTGGCCGCAATTGCTCAGCGGACAGGGCATACGCCTGCTCAGGTAATCGTTATCCAACAAATGAGCGCTAAACCACTCACCGGTGCACCTGGCAGCGCAACGAGGCCATACGTCCCGAGGACGCAGCAGGACTACAACTGGCTGAAGCCGGGGATGCATTACGTTGACACAGACGGCGCTGTGAAGGTGAAAAGTTGATGCCTTTCGGTGTGAATGACAGGGTGGTCTCGCCGCCGCCTTCGAACGCAGGTAGCGCGCCGCCGCCGTTCGGCCAGAACGACCAGGTCGTTACGCCAGGGCCGGCTTGGGCCAAGTCCTCAGCGACGCCGCCGCCCCAACAGCCCGGCCTCCTCTCCCAAATGGGAAACGATATCGGCTCGGCCGTGTCCGGTGCCGTCGACAAGCTATCGAGCGACTATCAGGCGCAACTGGCGGCCAGCAAGGCAAATGCGAAGCGCCCGATCGCACAGACCTTGCTCGAATCGCCGCTCCAAAACCTGAAGGATGTGGGCCAGATGGCTGGCGACGTCGTCAACGTACCCCTTTCAACGGTCGGCGGCGTGTGGAAGGCGGCTGCTCGCCCGGTCGGCAATGTTGTCGGCGGCGCAGCGTCAGATATAGGCGTGCCGTTCTATGCGCCCCAGGCCGGCGCCTATACCAAACAGCAGCTGGCCCTGACGCCGACAAGGCAGCAAAGCCAGGATAACGCGACGGCTGTCATCGCGAACGCGCTTGGCCTGATTGGAGATAAGCCTGGTGAGATAGCGGCGCCCGGCACGCCATTCGAGGCGCCTGTGGCGGCGCGAGCGTCTTCGACCCCCGAAACGCCTGCCGCAAAGCCTACGGCCGGTTCCTCACCACGGGCGACCCCTGACGCAGTGGGCGCGCCCCCCGCGCCCGCAGAGGCGGGATCTAATTCCACCCCAGGGGGCCTGCCTTCGACACCGCGTGCAGCGCTGCCGACCTCGGTTGGAAACCCAGCGGTCGAGCTTAAGGCCATCAACAAGGTCCTGCAGATGGCGCGCAGTGCGGGCATCTCGCCCGAGGCTGCCGGCGCCGACACCGGCCTGACCACGGCCGAGAACCTAGGCGGTGGTGCTGATGGCACGACAATGGCCCTGGCTCGCCGTGAAGGAACAACGAAGAACGCGCTTCTGGGCATCTTCGCTGACCGTACAGCCACGCTACCTCAGCGCTTCGAAGATGCCATGACCGGCTCCAGCGGCATCGATCGCAACATGATCGACGGCGAGGTCGACAAGATCGCTTCGCGCGCCCAGGCGGCCGCGAAGCCGCTCTACGATCAGTATGAGGCCCTTCCGGCGCGGACATCTCCGGAACTGGATAGCCTCCTGGCCACTCCGCATGTCCGAAAGGCGCTCGAGGCCGCCGAAACGAACGCCAAGAACGAACGCGCCCCGGCGCACGAGATCCAGAATATCCGCCAGCTAATCGACGGCCTTCCGACGGATAGCGGGCCGGGGGGCGACGCGAACGACTATCTGGACGCAGCCCGCGAATATCAGGTCGCCCAAACGGCTGGTGCCGCGAAGGCGCTTAAGCGTGCTCGCGGTCCGTCGCTGACCGACTTCCTTGCCTCCAAGGGAGGCGTTCTCGATACCGGCGGCGAAGTCGCGGCGCTCGATGGCGATAAGCTTCACTTGGGTCGCCCATTTCAGCGCAAGCTGGTCACCGAGAACGGTATGGGGCTTGACGATGCCGCGCAGGCCGCGTGGGAGGCCGGTTACTTCCCGCACCACGCGCAGGCGCCCGAAGTGCCCGAATTTCTCGACGCCATGCGACGCGACATCGCGGGCGACAAGTTCCATGCCGCACCGAAAAGCGAACAGGAGGCCATGGCCGGCCGGGTGGGCGACTTTGAGACGCTCCTCAATCATCACCAGATCGATCCGTCCGGGAAGTCCGCGGCCCAACTGGCTAAGGAGGTAGCCGACGCCGCTGCGCAAGCTCGATCCTACCAGGACTTGCTTGAGAATGGCTCGGCGTCCCGGCCGCCTGGGAGCGAGACGATATCGCGCCAGGTCCCCACGCCTCGAGCGCTGAACGATATCAAGAAGGTCTTGGACAAGGATTATATCCAGCGCGAGATGGCCGCCGAGATCAAGGGGCAGGCCCCGGGTGACTGGAGCAAGGACAAGGTTTACGCTGAGTACAAGGCTGAGGTCGAGCGCCTGTTTAAGGGCGACTTCGACTATAAGGGCATGCAGGCCGCCGGTGGCGATGCGCCAAAGATCCGCCAGGCCTTCCGGACCGGCAAGGATCTGATCGACAAAAACGACGTCAAGGCGCTCAAGGCAAAGACGATCGAAATGTCACCTCTTGAAAAGAAGGTCGCGCTCGCTGGGTGGATTCGCAAGGTCGTCGATACCGCCACGGCAAAGCAGGGCATCCCGTTCAACGAGCTGGTGCGCTACACGAAGGACGATTTCGCCCAGCGCGTTGCCCATATGGCGGGCGATCCCGCGGTGGGTGCCCGCTTCCAGGCTGAGATGAAAACAATCCTGCGCGAACGCCAAGGCCTTCGCCTGCATCCGAACGCCAATAGCCTGAGCGGGGATATCATCCAGGGCAACAAGGCCCTGGATGCGTCGGGCTTCGGCGACTTCGACGGCGCCGAAGCCCTGAAATCCATTGCCGAGCCGAAAAAGGCCATCATGAAAGCTGTAACGAACAAAGTCGCCAAGCTCGTCGAGGACAGTTTTACTCCTGGGCGTGTCGCCCAGCGTAATCGCCTGGGTGAACTCCTCGCCGATCCGGCTGAGTTCCGCAAAGCCTACGGCCGCGTCAATGCTGTCGAGGGCGCGGCGAGGGCGGCTCAATCCCAGGCACGAGCTAAAGTGGCAAAAAGAATTGCCGCGGCATCTGCGGTTTCTGCCTTCGAAGGAATGGGCGGCAAGAGCTCAAACCGGTAAACGATATAATATCAATAACCAGCCCGCCGCGGATCTCCGCTGGCGGGTTTTTCTTTGAGGAAAAGCCATGGCCGCCGGCCTGATTATCGTTCCTAATTTCATGCCGGCGTTCGATTTGAACGGGAATCCTCTGGCCGGTGCGTTGATGAATTTCTACGTTGACAATACGACGACCCGCGCCACCGTATACCAGGATCCAGAATTTAGCGCCGAGCATCCCAATCCAGTGCCGGCCGATTCCTCCGGGGCCTTTCCCGCGATCTATGCCGACGATTCCGCGACCTATACGGTGGTTGTTACCGACAAAAATGGATTGCCACAGACTAACGGGACCTTGCCGGGAGTCGGGGTTTCGCTCCAGC
>FTKT01001376.1_pt1 | contig 12852 bp, 13 predicted proteins | sample 1658271 | NCBI WGS metagenome assembly FTKT01 (sample SAMEA3914811, study PRJEB12502) | metagenome | biome: forest; material: soil | place: Canada | collected 2011-08-04 | depth 0.3 m | reverse complement strand
CGGCCAGCGCCGCCGGGTCCACCTCGCGGCTGACCATCTCGCCGGGCCCGGCCCCCTGCGCGGCGCGGGCGACACCCGGCAGGACGACCTGCGCCGCGTCGGTCCAGCGCGGCGCGAACCACCGGGCCGCCTCGCGCACCAGCTCCTCGGCCGGCGCCACGGGCACGGTTGTCACGGGCTCCCAGTCGACCGCGCCACCCGCCGCGAAGGCGTTGTACGCGGTGGCGAGGTCGGCGACCAGGACGGACTTGGAGATGCCGTCGAAGACCACGTGGTGTGCGACCACCAGCAGTTCGGCCCGCCCGTCGGCGCCCCGGTAGAGGGTGAAGCGGGCCAGCGGGCCGCGGTCCAGCGCGAACGGGCGGGCGGCCTCCTCCTCCAGCCGCTTGGCCAGTTCGGCCGGGCTGTCCGCGCCGGCCTCCACCGTGACCGGCCCGGCGGGCAGGCCGGACGGCTCCAGGTAGAGCGTGCCGTCCCGCTCGGCGAGCACGGCGGTCAGCGCCGGGTGGCGGGCCTGCACGGCGGCGCAGGCGCGGGCCAGCACCTCGGCGTCGGCCCGCCGGAAGCCGATCCGCAGCGGCAGGTGGTAGCTCTCCCGGGCGGCGCCGAGCCGCTCGGTCAGCCAGACGCCCTGCTGAGCCGCACCGGCCGGGATCGAGGGCCGGTCGGCGGCCCGGTTGCTGCTCTGACTGGTCATCAGTTGCTCGCTTCGGAGTTCGAGGGGGTGCGGGTTGCGGGGGCCGCAGTGGCAGGGGCCGCGGACGCGAGGTCCGGCGGGGCGAGCAGGTCGCGGACGGCCCGCTTGAGCGGTTTGCCGCCCTCGTTGCGCGGCAGCGCGTCGAGGGTGACGATCCGGGCCGGGATCTCGTGCGCGGCCAACCGCCCGGTCAGGAAGGCCCGCAGCGCGCCCGGGTCGAACCCGGCGTCCGCCACCGGCACCACCGCCGCGCCCACGGTCATCCCGAGCACCGGGTGCGGCACGCCCACCACCGCCACCTCGGCGACCGCCGGGTGCTCCAGCGCGGCCGCCTCCACCTGGAGGGTGGACACCTTGTGGGCGCCGGACTTGATGACGTCCGACTCGCGGTCCACCAGGTGCAGGTAGCCGTCCGCGTCCAGGTAGCCGACGTCCCCCATCCGCACCCAGCCGGTGCGGAAGACGCCCGCGCTCGCCTCGGCGTCGCGGTAGTAGGAGCGCTGCGAGCCGGGCGAGCGCAGGTGCACGTCCCCGGTCTCCCCGGTGGGCAGCGGCCGGCCGTCCGGGCCGGCCACCATGACGGCGCCTTGCGCGGCGCGGCCGAGCGCGGTGGGGCGCTCGGGGTCGTAGACCATCGCGGTCTGCGCGGGCGCGGCCTCGGTGGAGGTGTAGTAGTTGACCACGGTGGCGCGCGGGAAGGCCGTGGCCAGCGCGGTCGCCACACTCGGCGGCAGGGCCGCCGCGGTGGAGCCGAGCAGGTGCACCGAGGAGAGGTAGTAGCGGTGCTGCACGCCCGCGTGCAGCAGCTCGGCGGCCATCGCCGGGACCACGAAGACGCTGCCCACCGAGCGCTCTTCGATCAGCCGGGCGAACCGGCCGGGGGTGAAGCGGGTGGCCACCAGGGCGGCCGCGTGCGCGTCCAGCGCGTTGACCAGCATGGTCTGTCCGGCGTTGGTGCCGACCGCGAAGGAGTGCAGGAACTCCTTCGAGTGCGCCAGCGGACGGTGCCTGGCGGTGGGCCGGGTGCCGTGGGTGAGGTTGGCGTGGGCGGCGAGCACCCCCTTGGGACGGCCGGTGGTTCCCGAGGTGTACAGCAGCTGGGCCGGATCGGCCGTGCCGACCGTGGGCAACTCACCCGGATCGGCCGGTGGTTCGGTGGCCAGCCCGGCGGCCTCGGCGGTCCACCAGGGGCCGGACGGCGCGGCCGGATCGCGGCCGGTGACCAGCGCGACGGCCCCGCAGTGGTCGAGCACATAGCGCACCGCCTCGGCCGGCTGCCGGTCGGAGACCGGTACGGCGACCGCGCCGGCCATCGTCACCGCGCAGTAGGCGACGGCGAATTCAGGCCAGTCGCGCAGCCCGAAGAGCAGCCCGACCCGGTCCCCCGGGCGGACCCCGCGGCGGACCAGCGCGGTGGCGGTCGCGATCGCCCCGGCCTGCCAGCCGCCGAAGGTCAGCGCGCGCCCGTCGTCGGTCGCGATCGCCACCTGGTCAGGCTGAGCAACGAATCTGTACTCAAGAAGTCCGTGTACGGTGTACCCGGACGATCGTCTCGCGGGATCGCCAATAGCGGCCCTGCTGATGGAACTTGACACTCCCCGTTAGTCCCTTCAGGTCTGCGCGCGAAGCCCTCGCATGGGACTTGGTCCAGACCTGCTGAGAGATTGGCATAGACCAACTCGGGGGGTCAAGGTTCTCACCTGGATCTTTACCAGGGGCGCGCGGCGGCCACCGGGACGGCACGCAATGACACGTCGTCGTCGTAAACGGCTGACACAACTACCCGGTTTCGCGCAGGAATCCGGGCGTCCTGACAGGCGGCGGACCTCCCGCCTCCGGGCGTAAGACCGCCGAACCGGCCACCCCGCCGAGCCGGCTCCCGGCCACCAGGGCACACCCACGGCGCACTCACGGCGCACCGCCCCACCAGCTCACCGGACCACCCGACGGCGGCGCACGCGGACGCCAGTGCGCTCCACCCTGGTGACAGCACCCCGTCAAATGGCCTACATTCCCTGCCAACCATGCCGATCACCACGGGCGCCGCTCGGCGGGCGCAGCGGACCTCCGGCCCGCGGCGCTGCGGCGCCGCTGGCGATCCCCTGCCACCGCCGGAGCCGCCCGATGTCCACCGATCCAGTCGCCCCACAGCCGCCCCCGGGCCCGCCGCCGGTGATCACCCCCTCCCGGGTGGCCGCCGCGCTCTGCCTGCTGGTCCCGATCCTCGCCCCGCTCTGGGTCTCCTCGTTCAACTCGCTCACCCCGAGGCTCGGCGGAGTCCCCTTCTTCTACTGGTACCAGTTGCTCTGGGTTCCACTGTCGGCCGTCTTCACGGTCTCGGCCTACCTGCTGATCAGCCGTGAGGAGAAGCGGCGCCGGGCGCTGCGCGGAGGTGTGCGGCGATGAGACACGGCGTCAACGTGACGGCTCTGACCGTCTTCGTACTCTTCTTCGCGGCCGTCACCGTGATGGGCTTCCTGGCCTCGCGCTGGCGGCGCCCCGAGAACGCCCTGCACCTGGACGAATGGGGGCTGGGCGGACGGAGCTTCGGGACCTGGGTGACCTGGTTCCTGCTCGGCGGCGACCTCTACACCGCGTACACCTTCATCGCCGTCCCGGCGGCCGTCTACGCGACCGGCGGGGCGGGATTCTTCGCGGTCCCCTACACGATCATCGCCTACCCGCTGGTCTTCGCCTTCCTGCCCCGGCTCTGGTCGGTGGCCCGGGTGCACGGGTACGTCACCCCGGCCGACTTCATCCGCGGCCGCTACGGCTCCAAGGCGCTCTCGGTGGCGGTGGCGGTCACCGGCATCCTGGCCACCATGCCGTACATCGCACTCCAACTGGTCGGCATCCAGGCGGTGCTGGACGTCCTCGGGGTCGGCGGCGGCGCGCACGCCAACTGGTTCGTCAAGGACCTGCCGCTCTTCCTGGCCTTCGCGGTACTGGCCGCCTACACCTACTCCTCGGGCCTGCGCGCGCCGGCCCTGATCGCCTTCGTCAAGGACACCCTGGTCTACATCGTGATCATCGTCGCGGTGATCTACCTGCCGATGCGGCTGGGCGGGTACGGGCACATCTTCGACGCGGCGGCGACCAAGTTCAGCGCCAAGGGGCCGAACGGCAAGCCGGTCGGCTCGCTGATCCTCGGACCCTCGGCCCAGTGGACGTACGCCACCCTGGCGTTCGGCTCGGCGATGGCGCTCTTCCTCTACCCGCACACCGTGACCGGGGTGCTGGCCGCCCGGTCGCGCAAGACGGTGCGGCGCAACATGGCGATCCTGCCCGCCTATTCACTGATGCTGGGCCTGCTGGCGATGCTCGGCTTCATGGCGATCGCGGCCGGGGTCGGCAAGGGCGTCAAGGGCTTCAACAACCAGCTCGCGGTGCCGCAGCTCTTCGCCGACCTGTTCCCGGACTGGTTCACCGGCGTGGCCTTCGCGGCGATCGGGATCGGCGCGCTGGTGCCCGCCGCGATCATGTCGATCGCGGCGGCCAACCTCTTCACCCGCAACATCTACAAGGAGTTCGTCAACCCCGCCGCCACCGCGGCCGAGGAGACCAGGGTGGCCAAGATCGCCTCCCTGCTGGTCAAGGTCGGCGCGCTGGCCTTCGTGCTCGGCATGGACAAGCAGTTCGCGATCAACCTCCAGCTGCTCGGCGGACTGTGGATCCTGCAGACCTTCGTCTCGGTGGTCGGCGGCCTGTTCACCCGCTGGTTCCACCGCTGGGCGCTGCTGGCCGGCTGGGCGGTCGGCATGGTCTACGGCACCTGGCAGGCCTACGGCATCTCCTCGGCCGCCACCAAGCACTTCGGCGGCAGCGCGGCGAAGATCCCGGTGATCGGCCGGATCGGCTACCTCGGGCTGACCGCCTTCGTGCTCAACCTGCTGGTCGCGGTCCTGCTGACCCTGGTGCTCCGGGCGATCGGGAGCCCCGAGGGCGTGGACGAGACCTCGCCGGGCGACTACAGCGCCGAGGCGGGCGACCCGGAGCTCGCCGACGCGCCCCAGCCGGTAGCGGCGCATTAAGCGCCGCTGCGCGCGCCCTGTGATCGCGCCGTCACCTCCCTCAACACTTGAGGTGGCGGCGCGATCATAGACAGGGAGAAGCACCGTACGGGGCACGCCGCCCCCGTCCGGTCCGCCCGTACGGCGCCGCCCGTCCCGGGGCCGTCGGGCACCCCACCACACCGATCCAACGGGGAGCACCTGGCATGGCAGAGCTGAGCACCATCCTCAACGGCCACCAGCGGCACAGCGGCAGCCGCCCGCTGCCGTCGGTCCTGATCGCCACCCGGCACGGCGAGAGCATCGCCAACGTGGAGTTCCAACTCGCCGAGGCCAACGGCGCGCTGACCGTGCCGATCACCTGCCGGGACGCCGACATCGCGCTCTCCATGCACGGCCAGGCGCAGGCCCAGGCGCTCGGGCGCTGGTGGGCCGCGCTGGCCCCCGGGGACCGGCCGCGCGCCGTCTGGTGCTCGCCGTACGTCCGCGCGGCGGAGACGGCCCGGATAGCCCTGGCCCAGGCGGCCGGCCTCGGCGCGGTGCCGGTCGACCTGGCGCCGCACTACGACGAGCGGCTGCGGGACCGGGAGCTCGGCGTCCTGGAGATGCTCACCGCGGCCGCCATCGAGAAGCGCCACCCCGAGGAGGCCGCCCGTCGGCGCAGATCGGGCGAGCTCTACTACCGGCCGCCCGGCGGGGAGAGCTGGTCGGACGTCGCCCTGCGGGTGCGCAGCTGCCTGCGCGACCTCTGCCTGGAGGAGGCCGGCCGGCCGGTGCTGCTGGTGGCGCACGACAACGTGGTGCTGACCCTGCGGTACGTCCTGGAGCAGCTCAGCGAGGAGCGCCTGACCGCCCTGGAGCCGGTGCGCAACTGCTCGGCCAGCCTGTGGCGTTCGCACCAGGGCCGGCTGCTGCCCGAACTGTGGAACGAGACGGGCCACTTGGCGCGATAGCCCGCCCGGCCACCGAGCCGCGTACCCGGCCCGCCTTGGGAGGCGAGCCGGGTACGCGGCTTTCTGCCCCCACCGGCTGCTCGTTTCTGTTCATTCAGCCCGTTCTATTGACGTGAACGCGCAGTGCCGATGCACTGGTTGCGCACCAGATCGCCCAGGCAACCCCCCTCGACTTCCCCGGCGCCTTCTCGGCAGCCCGGAAGGAGCCTTCGTGCCATCGGTCCGCAGCACGCTCTGTCATCTCCTCACCGCAGCCTCGCTGCTCGCCCTCCCGCTCATCGCCACCCCCGCGCAGGCCAGCCCCACCGCCACCTCCTCCACCCCGCTCGCGCTCACCCCGCCGATGGGCTGGAACGACTGGGCGCACTACCAGTGCGGCATCACCGAACAGACCATCACCTCCAATGCCGACGCGCTGGTCTCCACCGGCCTCGCCGCCAAGGGCTACACCACCGTCACGGTGGACGACTGCTGGATGGCGGGCAGCCGCGACGCCGGCGGCAACCTGGTCTCCGACCCGGTCAAGTTCCCGCACGGGATGGCCTGGTTGGGCAACTACCTGCACAACAAGGGCCTGAAGTTCGGGATCTACCAGGACGCCGGCTCCAGCACCTGCGGCGGCTACCCCGGCAGGTACCTCATCTATACACAGTCTGCCCCATCCAGGCTTCCCGAAACCTGCTTTCCTGCCTAAACCGCAGATCAGCGGGCCTTTTCGTCGTGCTCCGAGGGGGGCTGACGGATGGTTAGCTGATGCTCCGTCGCTGGTGCGAGGTTTTGGGCGGTGTCCTTGCGGGGTTGGGGCCGGGCATGTCCGGGGGGCCGTAAGCTCGCCGCGTCCTCGGTCGGGCTCCTCAGCCTGACCGCAATTCGGCCGAGTGGCCCCCCGGTCTTGCCCGGCTCGGGCCCCGGCCCGGCAAGGTGCGTAAAACCTCGCACCGGCGACCCCTCGCCACCACTGGACGTGACAGAGCCCCGCCCGAGGGGTGCACGCTCCGAGCGGGGCTCTGAGGTGTTACTGAGCAGCGAGGCAGCGGACAGCGGGGGCGCAGTCGGGGCATGCCCAGACGGGGAAACCCCGGGCGGAGTTCTGAGCTATCACGGCGACTCGGCTCACAGTGGGGCCGGTGCCGTGGCAGCGGCAGCAGAGGCGCGTAGTTCGAATCCGGGGCCACGCCTCACCGAGGACGGTTAGGTGGTCACCTTGGTGGCCGAAGTCGAGGATGCACGGGTTGCCCTCGCCCACGAACTGGTGGTCCTGGCAGTGCACCTTGCGCATCACGCCACCACCCCGGCGAGTTGCTGAGCGCCCGGGTAGGAGTACCCGGGATCAGGGCGACCGGCAGACGCGGCTTCTGCTCGTCGGCGCGCTGCTCGCTGCTGGTCCTCGTGGTGCGCGACCCACAGGGGTACTACCCGGACGGTCCTGATCCCGCAGGGGGTCTCCTGCACCCTCACGAGGTGAGCGCGACCGCGAACCGGCTCGGCCTTGGGGAGGATCGTGCGGGCCAACAGGTGCGCGGGGATAGGCTGCCGAATGCCCGTGCACAAGGGCAGGGAGTTCAAGGGGCGACCGGGCTCCGGCTCGTCCCGGTCCCATCCGGCGCGGCGCTGTCCGGCGAGTTCCAGCCGGATCGATTCACGGCCGGTGACGCGGTGGCGCCCCTGGGTACGGTCAGGCTCACTGGCGATCACCCAAGCGAGCACGGCAGCAAGGGTAAGGCAGATGGCCCAGGCGCATGCCCAGGCAGTAAAGTGCTGCATGTCGGAGCCCTCCACGGCTTCGTCCACGCCCCGGGAGTGTTGACGCACTCGCCGGGGTCCATTTTTTGTTGTGGGTCGAACGGTAATGCGGGTCGCGCCAACTGTCTACCCGTCAGATCGGGTTGGGCGCTGAAGCCCCGGCTGCCACCTTGGGGGTAGCGACCGGGGCCCCTTGAACGGGTCAAGCAGCGGGGACTTGGGGTATCCCTGCCACTGTCGTGCACTTGCAGGGCCCGCCCCGCGACGGGAACCTGTGAGGCTGTCTCACTGGTGGAGTAGCCCGATCGCGTACAGCACCGCATCGGCTATGCATTCCGCCAACTCCGGTGGGGCCGTCGCGTCGTAGTACGCGGTCAGGTGCAGGTCGGCGGCCTTTCGTGCGCGCTCCCGCAGTTCCTCTAGGTCCGGGCCAATCTGCGCGGTCACCCGCTCGGGTTCTCGCGGTTCCGCATGCCCGTGCAGGAGAACCGGTTCGCGTTCCGAATGTTCTGGCCGACATTCTCGGGGCGGCCCTCCTCCTGCTCAATCCGGCCGGACTCGACGCGGCTCACGTGGCCAGTGCTCCGGCGATCATGAGGGGCGCGGAGCCGCCGGACTCGATCCAGTTGAACGCTCGGGTGATCCGCCGGACGTGGTAGTCCGCGCATTCGGCCGCGATGTCTTCCAGTGTGAGCCAGCGGTACCCCAACAGGTCCGGCCCGGCTGCGTCGTTCGGGCGCGCCATGCCCGCCTGTGCGGCGGTCAGGGTGCGGGCGAACACGAAGTTGAACCCCTCCCGTTCGTCCTTGCTCGGGGTAGCGGGCGAGTAGTCGACCAGGGCCTGATCCTCGCCGGTGAACGGCACGTCGATACCCAGCTGCATGCCGACAATGCGGCGGGCGGCGGCGTGCGGGGCTTCGTCCTGCTCGGCGTGTCCGCCGGGCAGCCACGGGCACGGTCGGCCCGCCATATTCAGCATGAGGACCTGATCCAGGTCCGGGTGGACGAGGACGGCTTGGCCGGCGATGCGGCGCGGCGGCGGGCTGGAGAAGTGTGCACGGTCATAGGTCATTTGGGCGTTCCGTTCGGTGGTTAGATGTGGCGCCGGAGGGTGGTCACGACGGCGATTCGGGCGGTCTCGCAGTTGTCCCGTTCGGCGTGGCGTTGGCGCAGGATGTTGACGTCCAACAGGCCGGACAGGTCCACGTCCCTGTGTGCCTCTTCCTGCCGGGCGTCCAGGTCGGTGCATTTTTCGCAGCTCATGAGCGTGGTCCCTCACTGTCGAGCTGGCGTTCGTGGATGGTCCCGTCCATCCGCGACGGGGGAATGCACGGATGGACGGGACCTGATACCCGTGCGGGCCGCAGTCCCTCAACTGGCGGGCGGCACGGGCGTATTGGGGGTGGCGTAGCGCCGGAAGTCGGTCAGGTTGCCGCGCCAGTGCGGGGGCGGGGGCGGCAGTCCGGCGCGGTATCGGCGACTGCCAATGATCGAGCCGTAAGGGCCGAACCTGGGTATGGCAAACGGGTCGAACCGGCGGACCGGCCGTGTGGCCGTGGTCATCGCTGGCGCGTCTTCCTGGCCCGTCGCCGGGCGGACCATTCGATGTACGGCCCGGACGCGACCACGCAGACCATGACCAGCGGGCAGGCGGTGAAAGCGAAGAGAGCGAAGGCCGTCGATGCGGGGGTCCGGTCGTCAAGCGGCAAGAGTGCCAGGAGGCCAGCACCTCCGCTCACGAGGAGCGTCACAGCCATAGCGGCCAACACGTCTGCACTGCTTGCTGATTGGGGCCTCACGCTGCTTCGCTCCCCTCAGGCGGGCGGGACGTCCAATCATCGGTGATCGGCTCCAGCTCGTCCGCCGGGACGATCTCTCGGATCTCGCTGGCCGGGGTGTCCCAGGCGACGCCACCGCGCACGGGCCTGAGCTCCACGGCACCCTTCGTGGTGTAACTGGGCCCGACATAGGCCCCGTTCACACCGTGCCTGGCATCCCGGACCACCTCGCCCACCCGGGGTTCGTACAACGCCTGTGGGGGCGTTCTGCGTGTACTCACCGGCCCACTCCTCTCCGTAGTGATTCCACTACCAGAATCGGCAGTAAGCCCTACGATCGGAAGCACTTCAACTCTGGAACCGAACTCACCTCAAGTTGGGGGCGACCATGAACCGGCGAACACTTGATCCAACGTCATCACCGCTAGCAGCTCTGGCCGTTCAACTCCGCAGGTCACGTGAGGCAAAGGGCCTGACGCAGGTCGCACTAGGGCTCTTGGTCGGCTACTCCAACACCTACATCTCGAACACAGAGACGGCAAAAGAGCCGCCAAGTTTGACCTTCGTACAGCGAGCCGACCATCACCTAGGCACCGGGGGCAGCCTTGAGCTGCTGTGGTGGAGTTGGAAGAATGGGGCGTTGATCCCGGGGTTCCCGGAGTACACAGCCCAGGAAGCTAACGCCGTTGCGGTGCGACTCTTCGAGGCGCGAATCATTCCGGGACTTCTACAGACCCGCGAGTACGCGGCGGCCTGGGAATCAGGCAACGTCCAGCGCGGCAAAGTCAGTCAGGAGCAGGCGGACGGTCGCGTGAACTTCCTGATGGAACGGCAGCGCATCCTGACCAAGTCCCCCAGCGTGGCTGTGCACGCGGTCATGGATGAGAACTGCCTACGCCGTTCAATCGGCGGGCCAGCCGTGATGGGTCGGCAGCTCCGGCACCTCGAAGAGCTGGCCGAGCGACCCAAAACGACGATCCAGATCGCTCCCGAGTCGCTGGGCGAGGCGCACCCGCTCAATCACACCCTGACGCTGCTCACGATGCCTGGCCGGGTGATGCTCGGCTACACCGAGACGCTTCAACGGGGCTACCTGGAGCGGGATAGTGAGACGGTGGCAACTTGGGCCAGCGACTACGATCAACTCCAAGTCGAGGCGCTCCCCCGAGTTCCTTCATTGGACAAGATTCGCAGGCTACGAGAGGGCTACGAACATGGATGCTGACCTGTCTCACGCCACCTGGCGCAAGAGCAGCTTTTCCGGGAGCGGCGGGCAGTGCATCGAGGTTGCCGACGGCTTCCCCAGCCTCATGCCCGTCCGTGACTCCAAGGACCCCCAGGGACCCGTGTTGATGTTCCCCGCCGGCTCTTTCGCGGCCTTCGTGGCCGGGGTCGTGACTGGTGAGTTCGGGACGGTCTGACGGCATCTCGCGGAGACCCCATCGCCCGGCTCGGGTGATGGGGTCTTGGCACGTCTGGTGCGCGTGGGTGCTGCGGGGCCTGGCGGTAAGTCGCGCTGGCCGGGTTGTGCATGCGGGGGTGGCCCGGCCGCCCCGGCGGGACCGGCCGTCAGGCCGCATGCCCGGCGGCGGCGGCAAGGGCTGCCCCGGCGGCGCGCAGCGCCGCCCCTTGAGGAACGTAGAGAAGTCTTACGCCACTTGGCCCGGCCCGACCCGGGGCCCTGCCCACGATCCGAGTATTCGAACATGCTAGCGATTGCTGACGATGTTTGAGAGACTGTCAGGCGTCAGCATCTTTGATGTGTGACCGGGGGTTCGCCCTGCCGGTTCGGCCGGTGAAACAGTTACTTCATGGGCTGAGTCCCGGATCCGGCAGGGCCGTTGATCCATTCGCATGGGCGTGCGCGTCCACCCCTCGCATGGGCGTGCGCGTCCAACTTTGGCCCGCCGGGCCGGTGAACTGACCTTCCCTGCAAGTGGCTTCGCCCGTTCCTGGCCTCATGCTGCCTGCCCGGCGCCTACCGGTGATCTTGAAAGGAACCGTTTCTCGTGTCTCGACCACGACCAGCCCGCTCGCTCGTCTCGCTCGTCTCCGTGACTGTTTGGCATGCCTGGAGGAGGCTGCATCGTGTCCGCCACAGATGGCGTGTTCACCCCTGCTCGACCTGGCCCTGACCCGTGGGCCGATCCGGCTGCTCGTCGGGCTCTGCTGGAGCTTGACGCCCGGCTGCGGGCCCTGTCCGACCTGGACCGGGATATCGTCCGCACCGCTGCCGCTGCGGGCTTCGCCCGCTGGCTGGAGCAGGTCCAGAACGTCGGCGGCTGCGCACAGCCGATCTACCTGTCCGGCCACACGACGACCGTGGACGTGGCGACGGGTGAGGTCCTGGCCGCCTACACGACCGCAGGTGAACCGGGTGAGCGTCTGGCCGTGCGCTGCGGCAACCGGCGTGCCACTCGCTGCCCCGCGTGCTCCCGGCTGTATCAGGGCGACACGTTTTACCTCGTCCGGGCGGGTCTGACCGGTGGCAAGGGCCTGCCGGAGTCGGTGTCCGGGCATCCGCGACTGTTCGTGACACTGACCGCGCCGTCGTTCGGTCGGGTCCACCGCGTGACCGCCGATGGCGGGTTGTGCCGGTCACGCCGGGGTGCGCCTCGCTGCGAGCACGGTGAGCCCGAAGGGTGCGGGGCGGCTCACGCTGCGGATGATCCGCTGGTCGGCACGCCGCTGTGCACGGCTTGCTACGACTACCCCGGTCACGTCCTGTGGCACGCTCACGCCGGGCGGCTGTGGAACCGCTTCACCGAGCAGACACGGCGGGCGCTGGCCACGGCGGCGAGTGTGCCCCGGTCCCGGCTGCGTGAGCACGTCATCGTCTCGTTCGCGAAGGTCGCCGAGTACCAGCGGCGCGGCGCGGTCCACTTCCACGCGGTGGTGCGTCTGGACGGTCCGGAGGGCCCCGGCTCGGCGCCTCCGCCGTGGGCGTCGGCGATGCTGCTGGAGGACTGCCTCCGGCGTGCTGCCGCTGGCGTGTTCGTGGAGGCTCCGCCGTCGGCCGCGTACGGGGACGCGGTTCTGCGTTGGGGTGAGCAGCTGGATGTGCGGCCGATCCGGGGGTTCGCGGACGGTGGTGCGCTGCGTGATGAGGCGGTGGCCGGGTACGTGGCCAAGTACGTGACCAAGAGTGCCGAGGTCGCCGGGGCGGTGGACTACCGGATCACCTCGGCGGGTGACATCGCGTACTTGGCCGTCTCGGGGCACGTTCGGGCGCTGATCGGTACGTGCTGGCGGCTCGGCGGTCTGGCCGAGTTGGAGCATCTGCGGCTGCGGGCGTGGGCTCACATGCTCGGCTACCGGGGCCATTGCCTGACCAAGTCTCGTGCCTATTCGACGACTTACGGTGAGCTGCGGGCGGTGCGTGCCCGGCATCGTGCGGTTCGGCTTCCGGCCGCCCTGGACACGGTCACTGACGCCGCTTGGCGTTATGCCGGACGCGGCTATACGTCGGGTGAGGCCCTGTTCGCCCGGGGCATCGCGCAGGACATCGCCACGAATCGTGAGATCGCGCGGCTTGGACTCGGTGACGACGGGGGCGTGTCGTGATCGGGAGGCTGGGACCGGATCGAGCCGGTGAGGTGGCCCGCACGGACCTGCTTTGTGGGTGGGTGGGTGGGGCCGAGAGGGACGCGGCTGACGGTGGCGGGCCTGGG
>FTKT01000319.1_pt1 | contig 12878 bp, 8 predicted proteins | sample 1658271 | NCBI WGS metagenome assembly FTKT01 (sample SAMEA3914811, study PRJEB12502) | metagenome | biome: forest; material: soil | place: Canada | collected 2011-08-04 | depth 0.3 m | reverse complement strand
GCGGCCCCGCCGGTCCAACGACCTCTCGCGCCACCGGGTCACCGGGGACCACCCGTTGAGGTCCAACCGGAGCCGGCCGTCAGTCCGGCGGGTGACCTCGGCTTGCCGCCGGCCCGCCGTCTCGGGTAGAGCGCGGGCCCCTGACCGTGCCGGTCGGCACGGTCAGGGGCCCAAGGGGAGAGCTGTCTGACAGGAGGTCAGTTGTGCGCGTGCAGATCGGCGTTCAGGCCGCCCCAGGAGCCGGAGCGGGCGATGACCTCGACCGCACCGGACTGCGAGTTGCGGCGGAAGAGCAGGTTGTCCTGGCCCGACAGTTCGACGGCCTTGGCGATCCGGCCGTCCGGCAGGGTCAGCCGGGTGCCCGCCGTGACGTACAGGCCGGCCTCGACCACGCAGTCGTTGCCCAGCGAGATGCCGATGCCCGCGTTGGCGCCCAGCAGGCAGCGCTCGCCGACCGAGACGACCTGCTTGCCGCCACCGGACAGGGTGCCCATGATCGAGGAGCCGCCGCCGATGTCGCTGTGGTCGCCGACCACCACACCCGCGCTGATCCGGCCCTCCACCATCGAGGTGCCCAGGGTGCCGGCGTTGAAGTTGACGAAGCCCTCGTGCATCACGGTGGTGCCCGCGGCCAGGTGGGCACCCAGGCGCACCCGGTCGGCGTGCGCGATGCGCACCCCGCTCGGCGCGACGTAGTCCGTCATGCGCGGGAACTTGTCGATGCCGTACACGGCGAGCTGGCCGCCCTCGGCGCGGACGGCGAGCCGGGCCCGCTCGACCAGGTCCACCGGCACCGGGCCGATGCTCGTCCAGGCCACGTTCGCCAGCAGGCCGAAGACGCCGTCCAGGCTCTGGCCGTGCGGCTGGACCAGACGGTGGCTCAGCAGGTGCAGGCGCAGGTAGGCGTCGTGGGCGTCCAACGGCTTCTCGTCCAGCGAGGCGATCGTGGTGCGCACCGCGACCACCTCCACCCCGCGGCGGGCGTCGGAGCGCAGCGCCTCGGCGGCGCCGGCGCCGAGCTCGGCCTCGGCCTGCTCGGCGGTCAGCCGGACGGTGCCGGCCGGGCCCGGTTCGGCGGCCAGGGCGGGGGCGGGGTACCAGGTGTCGAGGACGGTGCCGTCGGCGGCGATGGTCGCCAGACCGGCAGCGACGGCACCACGGGCGAGGGAGGAGGATTCAGCAGTCACATCGAGCACGGTAACGAATTCCTGTCAGGACTGCCGAACAGGCTCAGGGGGCGGACGGCCCCGGCCGGCCGCGGAGCGCGGCAAAACCATGTGACCGGCCGACAGCTCGGCGGGGATACTCGGCCAGGTGTTCATTTCGATCTCCACCACCGGAACGGCCGAGCGTCCGGCCAGCGACCTGGGGTTTCTGCTGCACAAGCACCCCGGGAAGGCGCAGCGCTTCGACACCTCGCACGGCGAGGCGCATGTCTTCTATCCCGAGGCGGGGGAGGAGTCCTGCACGGCGGCTCTGCTGCTGGACATCGACCCCGTGGCGCTGGTCCGCCGCGGCCGGGGCAAGGGCCGCCCCGGCTCGCCGGACTTCGCGCTCTCCCAGTACGTCAACGACCGCCCGTACGCCGCGGGCTCGCTGCTCGCGGTCGCGCTGCGGACGGTGTTCCGGACGGCGATGAAGGGCGTCTGCGAGCAGCGGCCGGGTCTGGCGGAGCAGGCCATGCCGCTGAGCATCCTGCTGCCGGCCGTGGCGGTGGGCGGCGGCGAGGCGCGATCGCCGCAGGAGCTGCCGCTGGTGAACCGGCTCTTCGAACCGCTGGGCTGGAGCGTGCTCGCGCGCACCATCCCGCTGGACGAGTCCTTCCCCGACTGGGGCGACTCGCGCTATGTGCGGCTCGAACTGACCGGCACCCTGCGGCTGGCCGACGCCCTCCAGCAGCTGTACGTCCTGCTTCCGGTGATGGACGGCGCCAAGCACTACTGGGTCGCGCCGGACGAGGTCGACAAGCTGCTCGACGCGGGGGAGGGCTGGCTCGCGGACCATCCCGACCGCACGCTGATCATCCGTCGGTACCTGCACCGCCGCTGGTCGCTGGCGAACGAGGCCGTGCGCCGCCTGGAGCTGGCCCGGCTCGCGGAGGCGGACGACCGGGAGGCGGAGGAGTTCGACAACGCGGTGGACCTCACGGCGCCCGACGAGCAGGAGGAGGCCGCGGGCACCGCCGAGCCGACCACCGACGCCGTGCCCGCTACTACCGACGCCGAGTCCACGGCCGGCCCCGGGTCCGCCGGCCCCGAGCCAGCCACGGGCCCCGACCTCACCGCCGATCCCGGCCTCACCACCGATACCGCGCAGGCCAAGCCCCTCTCGCTCGCCGCGCAGCGCCGCGGGGCGATCCTGGAGGCGCTGCGGGAGGCCGGAGCCACCCGGGTGATGGACCTCGGCTGCGGGCAGGGCGAGCTGGTCGGCGCGCTGCTCAAGGAGGTGCGCTTCACCGAGATCCTCGGCGTCGACGTCTCCTCCGGCGCCCTCGCCACGGCTGAGCGCAAGCTCCGGCTGGACCGGTTGTCGGAGCGTCAGGCCGGTCGGGTCAGGCTCGTCCAGGGCGCGCTGACCTACACCGACAGCCGGCTCAAGGGGTACGACGCGGCGGTGCTCTCCGAGGTCATCGAGCACCTGGACCTGCCCCGGCTGCCGGCGCTGGAGCACGCGGTGTTCGGGGCGGCGCGCCCCGGGACCGTGATCGTCACGACGCCCAACGTCGAGTACAACGTCCGCTGGGAGACCCTCCCCGCCGGCCATGTCCGGCACGCCGACCACCGCTTCGAATGGGATCGGGCCGAGTTCCGCGACTGGGCGGAGCGGGTGGCGCGGACCTATGGCTACACCGTCGGCTTCCGGGCCGTCGGCCCGCTCGACCCCGAGGTCGGCCCGCCGACCCAGCTCGCCCTGTTCACCCTCACCACCGACTCTCCCGAAGGGGGCGTGACCCGATGACCGACGAGGCCCAGGCCACCCCGCCCACGCCCACGCCCGCCCCCGAGTCCGAACCAGTGACGGCCGCGACCGCGCCCGTCACTGCGACCGCGCCCGAGGCGGTGGTCAAGCCCCGGCTGCTCCCCGTCACCGACCTCTCCCTGGTCGTCCTGATCGGCACCAGCGGCGCGGGGAAGTCGAGCTTCGCGCGCGCCCACTTCGCCCCCACCCAGGTCATCTCCTCCGACTACTGCCGCGGCCTGGTATCGGACGACGAGAACGACCAGTCCGCCTCCGCGGACGCCTTCGAGCTGCTCCACTACATCGTCGGCAAGCGGCTCGCGGCCGGGCGGCTCACCGTGGTCGACGCCACCAACGTGCAGCCCGAGGCCCGCAAGCAGCTGGTCAGGATCGCCCGGGAGCACGACGTGCTGCCGATCGCGATCGTCCTGGACGTCCCGCCGGGCGTCTGCGCCGAGCGCAACCGCACCCGTCCCGACCGGGACTTCGGCGCCCATGTGATCCCGCGTCAGCACCGCGAGCTGCGCCGTTCACTGAACGCTCTGCAGCGCGAGGGCTTCCGCAAGGTCCACCACCTGCGGGGCGTGGCGGAGGTGGAGGCGGCCCGGATCGTCACCGAGAAGCGCTGGAACGACCTGCGCCACCTCACCGGTCCGTTCGACATCATCGGCGACATCCACGGCTGCCGGTCCGAGCTGGAGACCCTGCTCACCCGGCTCGGCTACCGGCTGGCGCGGGACGAGCAGGGCCGGCCGGTGGACGCCGTCCATCCCGAGGGCCGCACCGCGGTCTTCGTCGGCGACCTGGTCGACCGCGGCCCGGACACCCCGGGCGTGCTGCGCCTGGTGATGGGCATGGTGGCGGCCGAGCACGCCGTCTGCGTCCCCGGCAACCACGAGAACAAGCTCGGCCGCGCGATGAGCGGCCGACAGGTCACCGTCTCGCACGGCCTGCGGGAGTCGCTGGACCAGCTGGCGGCCGAGCCGGAGGAGTTCCGCGCCGAGGTCCGCACCTTCATGCACGACCTGGTCAGCCACTACCTGCTGGACGGCGGCAAGCTGGTGGTCTGCCACGCCGGCCTGCCGGAGAAGTACCACGGCCGCAACTCCGGCCGGGTGCGCTCGCACGCGCTCTACGGGGACACCACCGGCGAGACGGACGAGTACGGTCTGCCCGTGCGCTACCCGTGGGCCGAGGAGTACCGGGGCAAGGCTCTGGTGGTCTACGGGCACACCCCGGTCCCGGTGCCGAGCTTCCTCAACAACACCATCTGCCTGGACACCGGCTGCGTCTTCGGCGGCACCCTGACCGCGCTGCGCTACCCCGAGCGCGAGCTGGTCAGCGTCCCGGCCGAGCAGGAGTGGTACGCGCCGGTCCGACCGATGGCCACCGACGCCCCGGGCGCCCGGGAGGGCCGTCCGCTGGACCTCGCCGACGTGGCTGGCCGCCGGGTCGTCGAGACCTCGCTGGCCGGGCGGGTCGCGGTCCGGGAGGAGAACGCCGCGGCCGCCCTGGAGGTGATGAGCCGTTTCGCCCTCGACCCCCGGCTGCTCGCCTACCTGCCGCCGACCATGGCGCCGAGCGCCACCTCGCGCCGCGAGGGGTACCTCGAACATCCGGAGGAGGCCTTCTTCGCGTACCAGGCGGACGGTGTGGGCCAGGTGGTCTGCGAGGAGAAGCACATGGGCTCGCGGGCCGTCGTGCTGGTGGGCCGCGACCCGGCCGCGCTGGAGCGGCGCTTCGGCATCGAGTCGCCCGGCGCGATCTGGACCAGGACGGGACGCGCCTTCCTCGGCGACGAGGAGCTGACCGGCGCGATCCTGGACCGGGTGCGCGCCGCAGCCGAGTCGTCCGGCCTCTTCGAGGAGCTGGCCACCGACTGGCTGCTGCTCGACGCGGAGTTGATGCCGTGGTCGCTCAAGGCGCTCGACCTGCTGCGCCGTCAGTACGCCGCGGTCGGTGCGGCGGCCCGCTCCGCGCTGCCGGAGGTGGTGGCGGCCCTTGGCCGCGCCTCCGCGCGCGGCGTTGAGGGGCTGGCCGAGCTGACGGACCGTCACCGTCGCAAGATCGCGGACGCGGTGGCCTTCACCGAGGCCTACCGGCGCTACTGCTGGCCGACCGAGGGGCTCACGGGCATCCGGCTGGCGCCCTTCCAGGTGCTGGCCGCCCAGGGTGCCAACCTCGCGGTGCGCCCGCACGAGGAGCACCTCGGCTGGATAGACCGGCTGGTCGCCGCAGACGAGGCCCTCGTCGCCGCGCTCGCTGCCGAATCGGCGGCCGGGCCCGGCGTGGACGGCAAGCCGGAGCCGCTGCTGCGCGCCACCGGGCGACTGGTGGTCGACACCGGGGACGAGGCCTCGATCGCCGAGGGCATCGCCTGGTGGGAGCGGCTCACCGGGGCCGGTGGCGAGGGCATGGTCGTCAAGCCGCTCGCCTCGTTGGCTCGCGGCGCGGCGCGGGAGGGCCGCCCCGGCGGTCTGGTGCAGCCGGGCCTGAAGGTGCGCGGCCGGGAGTACCTGCGGATCATCTACGGTCCGGACTACACCGAGCACCTGGGCCAGCTGCGGCTGCGCTCGCTCGGGCACAAGCGCTCGCTCGCCCTGCGCGAGTACGCGCTGGGGATGGAGGCACTGGACCGACTGGCGGGCGGCGAACCGCTCTGGCGGGTGCACGAAGCGGTGTTCGCGGTGCTGGCCCTGGAGTCGGAGCCGGTGGACCCGCGCCTGTAGGAGGCCGGTAGGGGCCCGCGGCATACGCGGCCCGGGGCTGTCACCATGGAGATGGTGGCAGCCCCGGGGCTCCGGCCGGATCGGGACCGGTGACTCAGGCAGCCCCCAGCGGCGCCGGTGACCCCAGCGGTCGCGGTGGTCGCGGCAGCTTCGGCAGCTCCAGCGGCCCGACCGGTCCGGCAGTCAGGCCCGGCAGTCAGGCCCGGCAGCCCGGCCCGGCCCGGCAGTCAGGCACAGCAGCCCGGCCCGGCAGTCCGGCCCGACCGGCACGGCAACCCGAGCGGAACCGGCGGCCCGGCCCAGGTCCGGCCCCGGCCCCGTTCGGATCCTCCCGGCTGGTGGCCGAGTGGATCTCTGCATAGAAATTCCAAGTGTCGTATATAGTTGCCCCTATCGGCGTACCCCGTGGCGCCTCGTCCCGTGTCCCCTGCCTCGGCTGCGAACGGCCCCCGTCGCGCCCGGGGCACCGTCACCCCAGGAGCCCGGCATGGCCATGAACCTCCGGAACAGGCACTTCCTCAAGGAGCTCGACTTCACGGCTCAGGAGTTCCGCTTCCTGCTGGACCTCGCCGCCCAGCTGAAGGCCGCCAAGTACGCCGGTACCGAGCAGCCCCGGCTGCGGGGCAAGAACATCGCGCTGATCTTCGAGAAGACCTCGACCCGCACCCGCTGCGCCTTCGAGGTGGCCGCCCACGACCAGGGCGCCTCCACCACCTTCCTGGACCCTTCGGGCTCGCAGATCGGCCACAAGGAGTCGATCAAGGACTCGGCGCGGGTGCTCGGCCGGATGTTCGACGGGATCGAGTACCGGGGCCACGGCCAGGAGATCGTCGAGGAGCTGGCCGAGCACGCCGGCGTGCCGGTCTGGAACGGGCTGACCGACGAGTGGCACCCCACTCAGATGCTGGCCGATCTGATGACCATCCAGGAGCACACCAGCAAGCCGCTCTCCGAGGTCTCGCTCGTCTACCTGGGCGACGCCCGGTACAACATGGGCAACTCGCTGCTGATCACCGGCGCCCTGCTCGGCCTGGACATCCGGATCGTCGCCCCCGAGCAGTTCTGGCCGTCCGAGGAGATCCGCAAGACCGCCGAGCAGCTGGCCGGGACCAGTGGCGCCAGGATCACCCTCACCGAGTCCATCGAGGCGGGCGTCGTGGGCGCGGACTTCCTGTACACGGACGTCTGGGTCTCGATGGGTGAGCCGAAGGAGATCTGGGCCGAGCGGATCGAACTGCTCAAGGCCTACCAGGTCTCGATGGACACGGTTCGCGCCACCGGCAACCCGGACGTCAAGTTCCTGCACTGCCTGCCGGCCTTCCACGACCTCGGCACCGTGCTCGGCCGGCAGCTCTTCGAGATGACCGGGATGTCCGAGCTGGAGTGCACCGACGAGCTCTTCGAGTCGGCGCACTCGATCGTCTTCGACCAGGCCGAGAACCGCCTGCACAGCATCAAGGCCGTACTGGTCGCGACCCTCGGTTCCTGATCATCCCGTCGCCAGTGGCCGGGAATCCACCGGATCCCCGGCCGCGGGCGGCGGCCGTTACGCCCGTTACGCCCCGGAGGCCGCGATACCCCGGATCTCGCAGCGCGGACCCGTGGCCCGCATCAGCCGCAGGTCGGCCGTGACCAGTGGCGCGTCGAGCAGTTCGGCCACCGCCACATAGGCCGCGTCGTCCGGGGTCAGATTGTCCTTCAACTCCCAGACCCGGCTGAGCAGCGGCGCCAGTTCGACCTTCCGGAAGGCGATCCCGGGCAGTTCGGCGGCGACCCGCGCGACCTGCTCGGCGGTGTTCTCCTTCGCCAGGTAGCGGCCGCGCAGCGACTGCATCACCTCGATCAGCAGGTGCTCCGGCGCCGCCCACTCGGCGTCCGCCGCCAGCGCGGCCCGGGCCGCGTCCCCCCGCTCGCCGGGGTCGGCGAGCGCCAATACCAGGGCGGAGGCATCAACGACGATCATGGGGGCTGGACTCCTCCGCCGGTTCCGGACTCCCGCCGCGCGGCGGGACTGCGCGCCACGGTAGCCGGTCTGGGCAGGGCCCGGTCGGCAGGCCCGGGCGATACGGGCCCGGGTGCGCGGAGTTGGACGAGACGGCAGTGCGGGTCCGGGCGACTGCTCGCCGTCCGGACCCGCAGCCCGTCACCGCTGACCGGTCGTCAGCCCACACCGCCGGCCGGGGCGGGCGCTCCGCTGGAACCGTCGCCCGGCTGCGCCGTCCCGGTGCCGCCCGACGTACCGGAGGGGCGTTCGCTCGGCACCCCGCCGGGCCCGCCGCTTGGGATCCCGGCCGGCAGCCCGGTGGAGCCCGGGCTCGGACGCGCGGACGAACCCGGACCCGGAGGCGAGTTGTCCTCGAACGGTGTGATGACCGTCGCGGCCCTGGCGGCGAACTCCGGCGAGATCCAGGGCTGCAACTCGGCGCTCTCCGCCACGGCCGCCAGCTGCTCCAGCGTGATCGGCGGAAGATCCGCCAGGGGGCCGGCCGCTCCATCAGCCGCAGCCCCGCCGACCGCAGCCCCGCCGGCCGCCGCTCCATCGGGCGCAGCCCCGTTGGCAGCCCCATCGGCCGCTCCACTGGTCGTCGCCGCAGGCGAGCCGGACGCCGACTGCGCCACCGGTGTCGACGGGGGCTGGGTCTGTAGGTCGTGGATGGCGGTGACCGATACGCCCGTCCCGTCCGGGCGCAGCAGCAGCGCCTCACGGGTGGACAGCGTGCTGCTGCGGGTCTCCCGCAGCAGGAGCCTGCTGCCGTCCGGGAGGGTGCTGGCACGGCAGCTGTTCGGCGGCTGGACATCGGTGGCGCAGGTGTAGAGGGCCGGGCCGGCCGGGTGGCGGAGCTCGGAGTTGGCGACCTTGTCGGTCAGGTTGACCATCAGCCCCTGGGCCCCGTGGGCGTGATCCGCGGAGATCGACGCCTGCGCCATGACCGAGACGGGCTGCTCCCCGGACCCGGACCCGGACCCGGACCCGCGGCGGACGAGGCGGCTGCCAGCCGCGGCGAGCCGCGGGGTGCCCGTCGGCAGCACGTCGTAGGCGGCCAGCAGCGCGGCCTGGACGGTGAGGGCGACCTTGCCCGCGTTCGGGCCGGTCCCCGCGACCAGTGTCGGGTCACCGTTCGCGGCGGCGGTGTCGGCGGCGCCCGTGCCCGGGTGCACCAGCAGTGCGCCGCCCAGCGCGAGTGCGGCCACCGCCGCGACCGAGGCGGCCGCTCCGGCCCGCCTGCGGCGGCGCAGCGAGCGTCCCCGCGCTGCCGCGCCCGTCACCAGCGGGCCGAGCTGCGGCCCGATCTCTCCCATGGCGCGCCCGAGCGCGCGGGACAGCCGGTCGCCGTCCTGATCCAGCTCATCCATCGGTGTTCTCCCCTGTTCTTAAGGATGTGAAGTGAAAGGCCGTGAAATGAAGGACCGTGAGACGGCGGCCCCCAGCGCCCGCCCCCGCCCCCAGCGCCCGCGCTGCCCTACACCGCGAGCACGTCCGCCACCGCCGGCCCCAGGAGCTTGCGCAGCCGCCCCAGCGCCCGCAGGCTCTGGCTGCGCACCGCGCCCGGGCTGAGGTCGAGTTCGGCGGCGGTCTCCTCGACGCTGCGGTCCTCCCAGTACCGCAGGACCAGCACCGCGCGGTCCCGCGGCGGCAGTTCGCCGAGCGCCGCGAGCAGGGTCACCCGCAGCGCCGGGTCCCCGGTGGGCGCGATGCCGTCCGGGAGTTCGCCGAAGGCCGGCTTCTCGGAGCTGCGCCGCAGCCGGCGGTGCGAGAGGTAGCTGCGCACCAGGATGCTGCGGGCGTAGGCGTCCTGGTTGTCCGCCCGTTGCACGCGGGTCCAGGAGGCGTAGATCTTCGCCAGGGCCGTCTGGGTGAGGTCCTCCGCGAGGTGCCAGTCCCCGCACAGCAGGAGCGCGGTGCGGAAGAGGTGGCGGCCTCTGGCGTGCGCGAACTCCTCGAATCCGGCCGGAGCCTCGCCTCGCCGACGTGTCCCGATCACTCGTTCCCCCCTGGTCCGTCCTGCCCTTGCCCCTGGATGGACGCCTGGCCGGACCCCTCGCGTTACGGGCTTTCGCGGTGCGGGCGAGAGGGTGAAAAGCTGGGCGCGCCAAGGGGGGTGCCTGACGTCTCCGTCAGACCACCCATGCACTATGGTTTATCTCGACATCGAGATAACTCCGCGCTATGGTTTATCTTGACGTCAAGATAAATACTGAGAGATGCCGAGAGATAGCGCCGAGAGGCGATCCCGGGCTTCACCGTGTGGGCCACCCGAACCCCGCGTGTACCGCACGAACACCGCACGAAGCACCTAGAAGGAGTCAGTCGTGTCCGCGAACAGCTTCGACGCCCGCAGCTCGCTGCAGGTGGGCGACGAGTCGTACGAGATCTTCAAGCTCTCCGCCGTCGAGGGTTCCGAGCGGCTGCCGTACAGCCTCAAGGTGCTGCTGGAGAACCTGCTCCGCACCGAGGACGGCGCGAACATCACCGCCGACCACATCCGGGCGCTCGGCAACTGGGACCAGAACGCCGAGCCGAGCCAGGAGATCCAGTTCACGCCCGCCCGCGTGATCATGCAGGACTTCACCGGCGTCCCCTGCGTCGTCGACCTCGCCACCATGCGTGAGGCCGTCAAGGAGCTGGGCGGCGACCCGGCCAAGATCAACCCGCTGGCCCCCGCCGAGCTGGTCATCGACCACTCGGTGATCGCCGACAAGTTCGGCACCAAGGACGCGTTCACCCAGAACGTCGAGATCGAGTACGGCCGCAACAAGGAGCGCTACCAGTTCCTGCGCTGGGGCCAGACCGCCTTCGACGAGTTCAAGGTCGTCCCGCCGGGCACCGGCATCGTGCACCAGGTGAACATCGAGCACCTGGCCCGCACCATCATGGTCCGCGGCGGCCAGGCCTACCCCGACACCTGCGTCGGCACCGACTCGCACACCACCATGGTCAACGGCCTGGGCGTGCTGGGCTGGGGCGTCGGCGGCATCGAGGCCGAGGCGGCCATGCTCGGCCAGCCGGTCTCCATGCTGATCCCGCGCGTGGTCGGCTTCAAGCTGAACGGCGAGCTGCCGGCCGGCGCCACCGCCACCGACCTGGTGCTCACCATCACCGAGATGCTGCGCAAGCACGGTGTGGTCGGCAAGTTCGTCGAGTTCTACGGCGCCGGCGTCACCGCCATCCCGCTGGCCAACCGCGCCACCATCGGCAACATGTCGCCGGAGTTCGGCTCGACCTGCGCGATCTTCCCGATCGACGCCGAGACGATCAACTACCTCAAGCTCACCGGCCGCAGCGCCGAGCAGCTCGCGCTGGTCGAGGCGTACGCCAAGGAGCAGGGCCTCTGGCACGACCCGTCGGTCGAGCCGGTCTACTCCGAGTACCTGGAGCTGGACCTCTCCACCGTCGTCCCCTCGATCGCCGGCCCGAAGCGCCCGCAGGACCGCGTGGTGCTGGCCGAGGCGGCCCAGAGGTTCGCCGAGGCGCTGCCCGCCTACGCCGCCGAGGCCTCCAAGCCGACCGCCGTGACCGCCCCGGACGGGACGAGCTACGAGATCGACAACGGCGCGGTCGTGATCGCCTCGATCACCTCCTGCACCAACACCTCCAACCCCTCCGTCATGCTGGGCGCCGCCCTGCTGGCGAAGAAGGCCGTGGAGAAGGGCCTGCACGTCAAGCCCTGGGTCAAGACCACCCTGGCCCCCGGGTCCAAGGTCGTCATGGACTACTACGAGAAGGCCGGCCTGATCCCCTACATGGAGAAGCTCGGCTTCAACCTTGTGGGTTACGGCTGCGTCACCTGCATCGGCAACTCGGGCCCGCTGCCCGAGGAGGTCTCGGCGGCCGTCAACGAGGCCGACCTCGCGGTCGTCTCGGTGCTTTCCGGCAACCGCAACTTCGAGGGCCGGATCAACCCGGACGTGAAGATGAACTACCTGGCCTCCCCGCCGCTGGTGGTCGCCTACGCGCTGGCCGGCAACATGAACGTGGACATCACCCGCGACTCGCTCGGCAAGGACCAGGACGGCAACGACGTCTTCCTCGCCGACATCTGGCCGACCGAGCTGGAGATCGAGCAGACCGTCGCGGCCTCCATCGACCAGGCCATGTTCACCAAGGACTACGCGGACGTCTTCGCCGGCGACCACCGCTGGCAGTCGCTGTCGATCCCGACCGGCAACACCTTCGAGTGGGACGCCGAGTCCACCTACGTCCGCAAGCCCCCGTACTTCGAGGGCATGGCCAAGACCCCGAGCCCGGTGAGCGACATCGCCGGCGCCCGGGTGCTGGCCAAGCTGGGCGACTCGGTCACCACCGACCACATCTCCCCGGCCGGCAACATCAAGGCCGGTACGCCGGCCGCGCAGTACCTCACCGAGCACGGTGTGGAGAAGCGCGACTTCAACTCGTACGGCTCGCGCCGTGGCAACCACGAGGTGATGATCCGCGGCACCTTCGCCAACATCCGTCTGCGCAACCAGATCGCGCCGGGCACCGAGGGCGGCTACACCCGCGACTTCACCCAGGCTGACGCGCCGGTGTCGTTCATCTACGACGCCTCGCAGAACTACCAGGCGGCCGGCACCCCGCTGGTCGTCCTGGCCGGCAAGGAGTACGGCTCCGGCTCGTCCCGCGACTGGGCCGCCAAGGGCACCGCGCTGCTGGGCGTCAAGGCCGTCATCGCCGAGTCCTACGAGCGCATCCACCGCTCGAACCTGATCGGCATGGGCGTCCTGCCGCTGCAGTTCCCGGCCGGCCAGACGGCCGACTCGCTCGGCCTCACCGGCGAGGAGACCTTCTCCTTCGCCGGCGTGACCGAGCTGAACGAGGGCCGCACCCCGAAGACCGTCAAGGTCACCGCGGGCGACGTCACCTTCGACGCGGTCGTGCGCATCGACACCCCCGGCGAGGCGGACTACTACCGCAACGGCGGCATCCTGCAGTACGTGCTGCGCTCGCTGATCGGCTGATCACGCCCGACGGCTGAGCCGAAGAGGCAGTGAGGCCGGGCCGCACCCCCGCGGGGGTGCGGCCCGGCCTTCGCCGTAGTACGACGGAGGTATGGCAGACGAGCTCTGGCCGATGATCCACGCCGAGCGGCGCGCGCTGCTCGCGGACGTGGAGCGGCTGACCCCCGCGCAGTGGTCCACCCCGTCGCTCTGCGAGGGGCGCACGGTCAGGGACACCCTGGCCCACCTGACCGC
>FTKT01000854.1_pt3 | contig 12927 bp, 7 predicted proteins | sample 1658271 | NCBI WGS metagenome assembly FTKT01 (sample SAMEA3914811, study PRJEB12502) | metagenome | biome: forest; material: soil | place: Canada | collected 2011-08-04 | depth 0.3 m | reverse complement strand
GGAGGCGGTGGCGGGCTTGCCCTGGGCGGCGTTGGTGGTGGAGCAGCTGGTGCCGCCGCCGGCGCCGGGGGTGCCGTAGACCTGGAACTCCCAGAGGGAGTAGCCGTATCCGGTGGCGCGCTGGGTGCCGTACATCCGCACGTAGCGGGCGGTGCCGGTGACGTTGAGGGTTTCGGTGCCGCCGGGGCCGGTGGTGGTGGCGTAGGCGGTGGTCCAGTTGGTGCCGTCGGTGGAGAGCTGGATCTGGTACGCCTTGGCGTAGGCGGACTCCCACTGGAGGACGACCTGGTTGATCGTGGCCGGGCTGCCGAGGTCGACCTGGAGCCACTGGGGGTCGGCGGCGGCGCTGGACCAGCGGGTGGTGGTGTCGCCGTCGACGGCGTTGGCGGGGGGCGTGCCGTAGTTCTCCTGGCTGGAGGCGGTGGCCGGCTTGCCCTGGGAGAGCAGGGCGGGCGCGGCGTGTGCGCTGCCGGCGGGCAGGAGCAGCAGCAGGGCCGCGACCATGGCGGCCGCGAGGGTGGCGGCGAGCGGTCGCCAGCCGGTGTGGGGCGTGCCGGAACCGGGTGATCCGGGTGTTCTCGGCGGCCTCGGGGAGGAGCGTTCGAGGCCGGTCGCTGACCGGGTGGGTGGGGCGAGCATGGGGACTCTCCTGACGAGCGGGTGGGGGAGGACCGCAAGCGTCGCGCACCGGCCGCGGCCGGTGCGGGGGTGGTGGGACGGCCGGGCCGGCGGCGGCGGGCTCCCGTCGATGGGAGAGCGCTCTCGCAGTGACTGAGATGGTTGCGCCGATGTTTCCGTCATGTCAAGAGTCGTGCGGACATCCGGACTTACCGCAGGCACGGTTGAAGTCGCAGCAGAGGCAGGCGTACTGACGCGACCCCTTGACTTTGCGCGGTCGAGGAGCCAGGCTCCAGCCCCATGGGAGAGCGCTCTCCCTCATCCACCCATCAGGCCCAGCGCCGCCCCCGCGAGGAGTCGCAATGTCCGTCAGTCGTACCGGTCCGAGAACCCGGCTCCTCGGTGCCGCCGCCCTGGCCACGGTGCTGGCCACCGCGGGGTGTTCGAGCAGCGGCCCGTCCAAGGACGATGGCAGCGCGAAGGTCACCCTGACCGTCAACCTGTTCTCCGACTTCGGTTACGCGGACCTCTACAAGCAGTACGAGCAGCTGCACCCGAACGTCACGATCAAGGAGAACCGCGCCGACATGGGCGCGCACCACCAGAACCTCCACGCGCACCTGCTCGCCGGGTCCGGCACCGCCGACGTCGAGGCGGTGGAGATCGGTCAGGTCGCCGGCTTCCAGTCGGAGGCGGACAAGTTCGTCAACTTCCTGGACAACGGCGTGGACGCCAACCAGTGGGTGCCCTCCAAGACCGCCCCCGCCTCCAGCCTCGACGGCAAGCAACTCTTCGGCCTCGGCACCGACATGGGCGGCCTGGCACTCTGCTACCGCACCGACCTCTTCAAGGCCGCCGGACTGCCCACCGACCGCGACCAGGTCTCCGCGCTGCTGAGCGACTGGCAGGCGTACACCGCCACGGGCAAGAAGTTCCAGGCCGACAGCCCCGACAAGAACGTGCGGTGGTTCGACAGCGGGGGCAACCTGTTCAGCGCCGTGATCGCGCAGGCCCCGCAGGGCTTCTACGACAGCCTCGGCCATCCGGTGGTCACCCAGAACCCGGCCGTCAAGGACAGCTTCGACCTGGTGGCCGGCGCCATCAAGGACGGTGAGTCGGCCGGCATCCAGGCCTTCACGCCCGCCTGGGACACCGGCTTCCAGAAGAGCCAGTTCGCCACCGTCGCCTGCCCCGCCTGGATGAGCTACGAGTTCAAGGCCAACCCGCCCACCGACGGCGGAACCTGGGACATGGCCAGGATCCCGGGCGGCGGCGGCAACTGGGGCGGCTCCTACCTGACGGTGCCCAAGGCGGGCAAGCACACCAAGGCCGCGGTGGAGCTGGCCAAGTGGCTGACCGCCCCCGAGCAGGAGGCCAGGCTCTTCAAGGAGAAGGGCTTCTTCCCCTCCGACCAGGCGCTCTGGAGCCAGCCGGACGTCGCGGGCCACACCGACCCGATCTTCGGCAACGCGCCCACCGGCCGGATCTTCTCCCAGTCGGCGAAGGACCTCAAGCCGCAGCCGCTCGGTGCGCACGGCGCGGAGATCGGCACCGCGCTCGGCAACGCCCTGACCTCGATCGAACAGGGCAAGGCGGACGCGGCCGGGGCGTGGAAGCAGGCCCTGGCGGACGTCGCCAACATCAACGGCTGACCGCCGTCGCGGCGGAGACAACCGCGGTCCCCTTGTCGGCGCGACCGCCGCGCCGCGACCACCCGAGACCGCGGTACCGGTGCGGCCCTGACACCCGCACCGGTACCGCGCCACCCTCGCAAGGAGTACAGATCATGGCAGCCTCCGTCTCCGCCGACCGGCCCGCGCGGGCCGTGCGCGCGCCCGTGGCGGCCCACCGGTGGCACCGGCTCGACCGGGTCCTCTCGCCCTACCTCTACCTCGCCCCGTTCTTCACGGTCTTCACGGTCTTCGGCCTCTTCCCGATGCTCTACACCGGCTACGTCTCGATGACCGGCTGGCGCGCGGACGTGGCCGGCAGTCAGGGGAAGTGGGTGGGACTGGCCAACTACCGCAAGCTGCTGGACGATCCGTTCTTCGTCAACGCGTTGAAGAACACCCTGGGCATCGGCCTGCTGTCCACCGTGCCGCAACTGCTGCTCGCCCTCGGTCTCGCGCACCTGCTCAACCACCGGATGCGCGGCCGCGCCCTCTTCCGCCTCGGGGTGCTGCTGCCGAACGTCACCTCGGTCGCCGCGGTCACCCTGATCTTCGTCCAACTCTTCGGCCGGGACTACGGGTTGGTCAACTGGGTGCTGGGCCTGTTCGGCGTCCACCACATCGAGTGGCAGGCCGGCACGCTCTCCTCCTGGACGGCGATCTCCACCATCGTCACCTGGCGGTGGACCGGGTACAACGCGCTGATCTACCTGGCCGCGATGCAGGCCATCCCGTTCGAGCTCTACGAGGCGGCCGCGATCGACGGGGCCGGCCGCTGGCGGCAGTTCCGCTCGATCACCGTGCCGATGCTGCGGCCGACCATCCTGTTCACCGTGATCGTCTCCACCATCGGGGCGCTCCAGCTCTTCGGCGAGCCGATGCTCTTCAGCCAGCAGCAGGATCCGACCACCGGCGGCTCCCAGCACCAGTTCCAGACCCTCGCGCTGTACTCGTACAACCAGTTCTGGGGCCGCTTCAAGTACGGCTACGGCGCGGCGATCTCCTGGGCGATGTTCCTGCTGATCGTGGTCATCGTCGGCGTCAACCTGCTGGCCGCGCGCCGGCTCAAGGGGATGGAGGCCTGATGCGCCGCAACCGCCAACTCTCGGCCGGCCGGGGCGTCTACCTGGTGCTCGGGGTCGCCGTGCTGCTCTCGGTCTTCCCGCTGTACTGGACCCTGGTCGCCGCCTCGCGAAACAACACCGACATCCACCGGGTGCCGCCGGTGCTGCTGCCGGGCGGCAACCTGTTCGCCAACATCGCCCGGGCCTTCGACCAGGCGGACATGCAACTGGCCTTGCTCAACTCGCTGATCGTCGCCACCACGGTCACGGTCAGCGTGGTGCTCACCTCCACGCTGGGCGGCTTCGCCTTCGCCAAACTGCCCTTCCGCGGCCGCCGGCCGCTGCTGGCCACCGTGGTGGCGACCATGATGGTCCCCACCCAACTCGGCATCATCCCGCTCTACATCATGATGGCCGACTGGCTGCACTGGGCCGACCACCTGCAGGCCCTGATCGTGCCCGCCGCCGCCAACGCCTTCGGCCTCTTCTTCATGCGGCAGTACCTGCTCTCCGCGCTGCCCGACGAACTCCTGGACGCCGGCCGGATCGACGGCTGCACCACCCGCGGTCTGGTCTGGCACCTGGTGCTGCCCGCCGCCCGTCCGGCGATGAGCGTGCTCGGCATGCTCACCTTCATGGCCAGCTGGAACGACTTCTACTGGCCCAAGGTCGTGATGACCCAGCAGAACCCCACCATCCAACTCACCCTCTCCGAACTGGCCAGCGGCTACATCCAGGACTACTCCCTCGTGCTGACCGGGGCGCTGGTCGCCAGCGTGCCCGTCATCGCGGTCTTCCTGCTGATGGGTCGTCAGATCATCGACGGAATCATGCAGGGAGCCACGAAGGGATGACCACCATCCACCCCGCCGACCACGCCCGCACCCAGGCGCCTGCGCTCGATCTGGAGCGCAAGGCCCGGCTCGTCTCCGGCGGCGGCACCTTCCGCACCAGCGCCGAGCCCGCCCTCGGCCTGCGCCCGATCGTCACCTCCGACGGGCCGGTGGGCGTGCGCGGCGAACGCTGGGACGAGGGCGACACCGCCCTCGTGCTGCCCTGCGCCACCGCGATGGCCGCCAGCTGGGACGAGGAACTGGTCCGGCGGCTGGGGGAGTTGCTGGCCGGCGAGGCCCGCCGCAAGGGCGTGGACATGCTGCTCGCGCCCACCCTCAACCTGCACCGCTCCCCGCTCGCCGGACGGCACTTCGAGTGCTTCTCCGAGGACCCGCTGCTCACCGGGCGGATCGGCGCCGCCTACATCCGCGGCGTGCAGAGCGGCGGGGTGGCGGCCACCGCCAAGCACTACGTCGCCAACGACTCGGAGACCGAACGGCTCACCCTGGACGCCAGGGTGGACGAGCGCACCCTGCGCGAGGTCTACCTCGCGCCCTTCGAGGCCGCGGTCCGGGCCGGGGTGTGGGCGGTGATGTCGGCCTACAACCGGGTCAACGGCGAGGCGATGAGCGAGAGTTCGCTGATCGACGAACCGCTGAAGGGGGAGTGGGGCTTCGACGGCCTGGTGGTCTCCGACTGGGGCGCGATCCGCTCGACCGTCCAATCCGGCGCCGGGCGGGTCGACTTGGCGATGCCCGGACCCAACGAGCACTGGGGGGCGGCGCTGGCCGCCGCCGTCCGGGCCGGCCTGGTGCCGCAGAGCGCGCTGGACGAGAAGGTGCTGCGCCTGCTGCGGCTGGCCGAACGGGTCGGCGCGCGCGAGGGCGGCTCGGCCGTCCCCACCGTCACCGGCCGGGAATCGGCACCCGCCGACGCCGCCACCCGGGGGCTGCTGCGCCGGGCCGTCGCCGCCGGCGCGGTGCTGCTCGAGAACCGCGGCGGCCTGCTGCCGCTGGACGGCACGAGGCTGCGCCGGGTCGCGGTGATCGGTCAGGGCGCGGTGGCCGCCCGGGTCCAGGGCGGCGGCAGCGCGGCCGTCTTCCCCAGCGCGGTGGTCTCCCCGCTGGCGGGCATCCGCGCCGCGCTGCCCGAGGACGTCGAGGTCGAGTACGCGGCGGGCGTGCGGACCGCGCTGCGGCCGACCCCGCTGGAGGGCGCCGACTGCGTCAGCCCGCCGAGCGGCGAGGCCGGTCTGCTGGTCCGTTATCTGGACGCCGCGGAACGGGAGTTGCACGTCGAGCACCGGCTGAGCGGCCGGATCCTGGAACCCTCGGTCGCCACCGACCTCGCCGCCCTGGCGACGATCGAGGTCAGCACCGTCTTCCGGGCGCCCAGCACCGGCCGCTGGCGGCTCGGCGTGATCGGCCTGGGCCGGTTGCGGCTGGCGGTGGACGGCGAGACCCTGCTGGACGAGTACGTCCGCCCGGACTCCGAGGACCCCACCTATCTGCACGTCTCGCCCTCCTTCCGGCAGGTCGAGCTGGAGCTGACCGCCGGTCGGCAGGTCGCCCTGCTGGCCCGCCGGACGGTCGAGGCGGCCCACGGCCGGGTCATCGGCCTGGCCGCCGACCCGCCGCGGGCCGAGCCGGACGCGGAGTTCGCGGCGGCCGTCGAACTGGCCCGCGGGGCGGACGCGGTGGTGCTGCTGGTCGGCACCACGGACCAGCACGAGAGCGAGGGGTTCGACCGGTCCTCCCTCGAACTCCCGGGTGGACAGGATGAGTTGGTGGCCGCCGTGGCTGCCGCCAACCCGGCCACCGTGGTGGTCGTCAACTCCGGCGGCCCGGTGCTGATGCCGTGGCGGCGGCAGGTGGCGGCCGTCCTGCTCGGCTGGTTCCCCGGGCAGGAGGGCGGCGACGGCCTGGCCGACGTGCTGTTCGGCCGGGCCGAACCGGGCGGCCGGCTGCCGACCTGCTGGCCGGCCCGGCAGCAGGACGCCCCCGTCCTCGACACCCGGCCGAGCGGTGGCGTGCTGGCCTACCGGGAGGGCCTGCACGTCGGTCACCGGGGCTGGCTCAGGAACGGCGCCGAGCCCGCCTACTGGTTCGGGCACGGTCTCGGCTACGGCTCCTGGGAGTACCTCGGGCTGGAGGTGCCCCGGCGCCTGGCCCCGGGAGCGGAGCCGACCGTCCGGGTGGAGCTGCGCAACCGGGGCCCGCGCGGCTCGCGCGAGGTGGTCCAGCTCTACCTGGCGCGGCCCGGGAGCGCGGTGGAGCGTCCGGTCCGCTGGCTGGCCGGCTTCGCCGCGGTGCGGGCCGAGCCGGGCGAGCGGGTGGTGGTGGAGATCCCGGTCGCGGCCCGGGCGTTGCAGCACTGGTCCGTCGACCAGCGGCGCTGGCTCACCGAACCGGGGGTGTTCACCCTGCTGGCCGGCCCCTCCTGCGGCGAGCTGCCGCTCACGGCGGAGCTGGAGGTCGGCGCGGAGCGGTAGGGGCCGGTGGGGCCCGGCGTCGCGAGGCCGGCGCGTCCGCGGGGCTCGCGGGCTGGCGGCGTGGCCTGTGGGGGCCGGGGCCCGGCCCGGTGCTGACGCTCCGTCGCCGTCCCTGACGCTGTCGCAGGTCAGCAGGTCAGCAGGTCAGCAGGTCAGCGGGTCAGTGGGTCAGTGGAAGGAGGCGAGCGCCGCCGCCCACTGGGCGGTCGTGCGGCCGGCCAGTGCGCAGCGGCCGGTGTCGCGGGTGATCTGGTAGGCGGTGGTGAGGCGGTAGGAGGAGAGCTTGAGCACCGGGGGGATCACCGTCCAGTCGGCCGACGGGGCGGGCGCGTCACCGGAGTTGCTCCCGATGACGGCCAGCTGCAGGCTGCCCGCGGCGCAGCCCAGCGGCGCGGCCCCGGTGCTGAACGCGGTGCCGCCGGCCCCGCCGGAGGCCGCCACGTACTGGTCGACGGCGCTGACGCCGCTGAACTCGTCGACCGCGATCTGGTAGCGAAGGGCCTGCGGATAGCCGACCGTGATCGAGTCGGCGGTGCCGAGGCCGTCCACCCCGAAGGCCGCCAGGATCAGTACCCGGTGCCGCGAGGCGTCGGTGACGTCGGCGATCGTGCGGTAGTGGTTGTCCTGGCTGTCGGTGACGGTGACCGCGCCCGGGCAGGTGCCGGTGAGCATCACGGTGACGATCAGCGTGTGCTGCTCCGCCACCGCGGTGGTGACGGGCAGGGTGGCCTGGGAGCTGGTGAGGATCCGCGCGGCCTGGGCGGGACGGGAGACCCAGCTGATCGGCCGGCCGGCGGCGGTGTCCGGCGGCTGCGGGGACTGCGGAGCGACGGATGCCAGGGGCGGCGCAGCGGCCGCGAGGTCGCCGGGCCGACAACTGGCGTAGTCCCCGACGAGCAGCGGGGCCGGCGCCGGCGCCGGCGCGGGACGGCTCAGGTGCAGTGCGACGAGGGTGGTGAGGACGGCGACCGCGGCGCCGAGCAGGAAGGCGGCGGCGAGCCGGCGGCCACCACCTGACGGGGCCTCCGGACCGGCGGCCCGGATCTCCACGGGCGCCTCGGGCTCCGCCGCCTCTTCGGCCTCCCCGGCCTCCCCGGCCTCCTCGCTGTCCGCACACTCCTCGCACTCCTCGGGCGCCGCGGCGTCCGGCTCCTGCGCGGCGTCCGGCGCCTCGTCGGCCTGCCGGAGGTCCGCGCCCTGGATCCGCTTCCAGGCGGCGGCCCACTGGGCCGACTGCGCCTCGGTCGCGTCGAGCGCGCGCAGGACCGCCAGGCAGCGGTCCAGCGGCGGCAGCTGACTGCGGCGCGGATCGAAGATGACGGCGAGCGTGCTGCGCGGTATCCCGGTGGCCCGGGCGAGTTCGCGCAGCGACGGATGACCGGCCTCCACCCGCAGCAGACTGAGCCCTTTGGCGAACTCGCACGCCGTCCTCAGTGTGGACGGATCCGGCGGTCCGGCCGATGGATCCCCCTGTGACACCTGCGCCCCCGAATCGACAAGTACAGGACAACCGCTGGCACCGTACCGCGCGCGGGCCGACGGGAACAGATCCTCCGCCGAGAAGGTGATCACGACCGGTCGCAGCCGCACCACCGGCGCAGGAGAGGCGGTCCGCCGTGGCTCGGCGGAACCCTGGTGGCGGGGTGCCGACGTCCGGGTGAGGGTGGAAGCGACTTGACCGTCGGACCTGATTGGTGACTGTCCCGTGACCCTTCCCCCGCTTGGTGCCAACGACCCCTTCTCCGACCTGTTCAGCCGCTTCTTCGGCATGAGCCCGCGCACCTCGCCGCCGGCCGTCCAGCGGGTGCCGATCGGACGACTGCTCAACGACTCCAGCCGCGAACTGATCGAGGCCGCCTCGCAGCGGGCCGCCGAGGACGGCAGCTCCGACCTCGACACCGGCCACCTGCTCTGGGCGGCCACCCAGGTGGACTCCTCGCGGCGGATGCTGGAGCGGGCCGGCGCCGACCCGGACGAGATCGCCGAGGACCTGCGCCGCTCGCTGCCCACGGCCGCCGACGGCCGGGGTGACGAACCCTCACTCACCCCGGCCGCCAAGCGCGCGCTGCTGGCCGCCCACGCCCGGTCCCAGGGCACCGGCGCCTCCTACATCGGCCCCGAGCACATCCTCGGCGCGCTGCTGGAGCAGGAACGATCCGGCGCCGGGCAGGCGCTGCGCGGCGCGGCCCCCTCACCGGAGGCGCTGCGCACCGTCCTGGACGGCCGCGGCACCGGCGGCGACCACAGCGCCGGCGCCGCGGCCACCGACACCCCCACCCTGGACCAGTACGGCCACGACCTGACCGAGGCCGCCCGGGCCGGCCGGCTGGACCCGGTGGTCGGCCGGGCCGAGGAGATCGAGCAGACCGTCGAGATCCTCTCCCGGCGCACCAAGAACAACCCCGTGCTGATCGGCGAGCCCGGGGTCGGCAAGACCGCCATCGTCGAGGGACTGGCCCAGCGGATCGTCTCCGGCGACGTCCCGCGCACCCTCGCCGACCGCCGGGTGGTCACCCTGGACCTGACCGGCCTGGTGGCCGGCTCCAAGTACCGCGGCGAGTTCGAGGAGCGGCTCAAGAAGGTGATCGACGAGGTGATCGAGGCGGACCAGAGCGTGATCCTCTTCCTGGACGAGCTGCATACCGTGGTCGGCGCCGGGGGCGGCGGCGAGGGGTCGATGGACGCCGGGAACATCCTCAAGCCGGCCCTGGCCCGTGGCGAGCTGAGCGTGGTCGGCGCGACCACGCTCGACGAGTACCGCCGGCACGTGGAGAAGGACGCCGCGCTGGAGCGCCGCTTCCAGCCCGTGCTGATCCCCGAGCCCAGCGTCGAGGAGACCGTCGAGATCCTCCAGGGGCTGCGCGACTCCTACGAGGCGCACCACCAGGTCCGGTTCACCGACGAGGCGCTGGACGCCGCCGCCGCACTCTCCGACCGGTACGTCAGCGACCGCTTCCTGCCGGACAAGGCGATCGACCTGCTGGACCAGGCCGGTGCCCGGGTCCGGCTGCGCAACCTGGGCAGCAGCGGCGAGACGATCGCCACCAACGACCGGATCGCCCGGCTGCGCCGCGAGCTGGAGGAGGCGGTGAGCGAGGAGGAGTTCGACCGCGCGGCCTCCCTCAAGCAGGAGCTGCGGGTGGCCGAGGACGAACTCGCCGCGGTGGGGGAGCAGCGCGAGGGCGTGGTCAGCGTCACCGCCGACGACATCGCCGAGGTGCTCTCTCGGCGCACCGGCATCCCGGTCGCGCAGCTCACCGAGACCGAGCGCGACCGGCTGCTCAAGCTGGAGGAGACGCTCCATCAGAAGGTGATCGGCCAGGACGAGGCGGTCACCGCCGTCTCCCAGGCGGTCCGTCGCGGCCGGGCCGGCATGGGCGACCCGGGCCGGCCGACCGGCAGCTTCCTCTTCCTCGGCCCGACCGGCGTCGGCAAGACCGAACTGGCCAAGGCGCTGGCCGAACTGCTCTTCGGCGACCCGGAGCGGATGGTCCGCTTCGATATGAGTGAGTTCCAGGAGAAGCACACCGTCTCCCGCCTGGTCGGCTCCCCGCCCGGCTACGTCGGCTACGAGGAGGCCGGCCAGCTCACCGAGGCCGTCCGCCGCAAGCCGTACTGCGTGGTCCTCTTCGACGAGGTGGAGAAGGCCCACCCGGACGTCTTCAACCTGCTGCTGCAGGTGCTGGACGACGGCCGGCTCACCGACGCCCAGGGCCGCACCGTCGACTTCCGCAACACCGTGGTCATCATGACCAGCAACATCGGCTCCCGGCGGATCCTGGAGCACCACGGGCAGGTGGCCGAGATCCGGGACGACCTGATGCGCGACCTCGGCGAGCAGTTCCGGCCGGAGTTCCTCAACCGGATCGACGAGGTGATCGTCTTCCACGCCCTCACCCGGGCCGACCTGGTGGAGATCGTCGACCTGCTGCTGGAGCGCAGCCGGCGCCGGCTCAAGGCGCAGGGCGTGGACCTGGAGGTGACCGGGGCGGCCAAGGAGTGGCTGGCCAACCGGGGCTACCAGCCCGAGTTCGGCGCCCGCCCGCTGCGCCGCACCATCCAGGCCGAACTCGACAACCGGGTGGCCAACCTCCTGCTGGAGGGCGCCGTGCAGCCCGGCGACACGGTCCTCGCCGACATCGAGGACGGCGAACTGACCTGCACGCTGGCCCGTCCGGAACCTTCTGCGGCGAGCAGCTGAGGCGTCCAGAACCCTTGGTGGCTGATGCTCAGGCGGGGCGGTGCAGGGTGACCAGGACGGCTTCCCACTGCGCGGTGGTGGTGCCGGTGGCGGCGCACGGCCCGGCGGTGGTGACGAAGCGGTAGGCGGTGGTGAGCCGGTAGGAGGAGAGCTTGAGGACGGGCAGCGTCTGCCAGTCGGCCGCGAACACCGGTGCGGGCCCGCTGTTGGTCGCCACCGCGCTGACCAGCAGGTCGCCCGCCGCGCAGTCCAGCGGGCTGGCGCTGGTGCTGAACGCGGTGGCGTTGCGGTCGTAGACGCTGGACGCGTCGGCCTGCCCGCCGGCCAGGCCGACGCCGCGGAACTCGTCGACGGCGAGCTGGTACTTGCCGGCCTTCGGGTAGGCGGCGCTGATCCGGTCGGCGGTGCCCAGCGCCTTGGCGTGGAAGGCGGCGAAGACCAGGGTGCGGTGGCCGTAGGCGTCGGTGACGTCGCCGACCGGGGTGAAGCTGTCGGCGGCGGTGTCGGTGACGGTGACCGGGCCGGGGGTGCTGCCGGTGAGCGAGAGGGTGGCGATCAGGGTGTCGCCGGCCGTGACGGGTACCAGTACGGGCAGGTCGAAGCCGTCGGCGGTGAGGATCGCGGCGTCGCTGCCGGTCCGCGCGACGTAGCCGACCCGGCCGTCGGCGGAGGAGAGCCGCAGCGGGGTGGCGGTGGCGGCGGTGGCGGTGGCGCCGGGTGGCCGGTGGTCCGCGCCGAAGAGCTGGAGGGCGGCCACCCCGCCGAGCAGGAAGACGACCAGCGGCACGACCACCGCCAGCGGCCGGCCGAGCCCGGGCCGTCGCGGACGGGCGGGCAGCGCCGGCGGCCGCTCGGTACGCGCCGGTTGCGCAGTCCGCGCGGTGGCCTGTGCGACGGCTGGAGTGACGGCCTGTGCGGCGGCCGGCGCGGCCGGTTCGCGGTGGTCCGGCAGTAGCCGGGGGTCGGCGCCGAGCATCCGGTGGTGCAGGTCCGTCAGCTCGCGGCCGGGCTCGATGCCGAGCTCATCGACCAGCAGTCGCCGCAGGTCGCGGAAGACGCTCAGCGCGTCCGCCTGGCGACCGGAGCGGTAGAGCGCCAGCATCAGCTGGCCGTACGGCCGCTCGTTGAGGGGCTGGCGCTCGATCAGCCGGCGGATCTCGGTGACGACCGTCTCGTGTCCGCCGAGCGCGAGGTCGGCGTCGATCCGCGCGGAGAGCGTCTGCGCCCGCTGTTCGGCCAGGTGGTCGCCCGCCTCGGCGCGGAGCAGTTCGGCCGGCACGTCGAGCAGGACGTCGTCGCGCCACTGCGCCAGCGCCTGTCCGAGCAGCGAGCGCGCCTCGCTCCACTGCCCGGCGGCGGCCGCCCGGCAGCCCTCCTCACGCAGGGTCAGGAACCGGTCGACGTCCAGCTCGCCGGGGCGCACCTCGATCAGGTAGCCGGGGCCGCTGGTCCTGAGCCGGTCGGCTCCCGCGCTGCCCAGTGCGCCGCGAAGGCGCATCACGTGGTTCTGCAGCGCGGTGCGGGCGGTGGCCGGCGGCCGGCCGTTCCAGAGCAGTTCGGTGAGCCGCTCGGCGGTGACCACCTTGTTCGCCTGGAGGAGCAGTGCGGCCAGCAGCACGCGCTGCTTCGGCGCGCCGATCGTGAGCGGACCGTCGCCGGCGTCGACCAGCAGCGGCCCGAGCAACCCGAACTCCATCCGCCCCTCCCTCCCCGTGCGCCACTTGGGCGGTGCACCAGGCTAGCCGACCACGTGAGCGGGGCGTGAGCGGCCCGATAGCGCCGATCGGCAGGGTGGTGGGCGTACGTGTTCCAACGACAACGGGGGTTTACCTGTGTCCATCGTCCGACTTCCGGCAGCGGCCGGCGCCGCGCTGGTGATCGCCGCGCTGCTGACCGGCTGCGGGTCCAGCACCAAGGCCGCCGCACCCGCGCCCTCGACCAGCGCAGCCCCGACGACGGCTCAGTCGACCGCCGCCGCCTCCGACTCCGGCAGCGCGACGCCGAGCGCCGCGGCCAGTGATTCCGCCACCGGCGGTGCGGCCGGCGGCG
>FTKT01440181.1_pt1 | contig 12930 bp, 10 predicted proteins | sample 1658271 | NCBI WGS metagenome assembly FTKT01 (sample SAMEA3914811, study PRJEB12502) | metagenome | biome: forest; material: soil | place: Canada | collected 2011-08-04 | depth 0.3 m | reverse complement strand
TGGCGCGGCGCCAGCGCGGTGGACATCGCCGCGCTGGAGCAGCTGCTGCTGCGCGTCTCCGAGATGGTGTGCGCGCTGCCGCAGCTGCGCCAGATGGACATCAACCCGATCATCGTCGACGAGTCGGGCGCCATCGCGGTCGATGCGCGCATCGTCGTCGACGGCGCGCCGCTGGCCAACGTCGGCTCGCCGGGTCAGTACGCGCACCTGGCGATCCTGCCGTACCCGTCGCGCCACGAACAGACGTGGACGCTGCGCGGCGGCGACACGTGCCTCGTGCGACCGATCCGCCCCGACGATGCGCAGATGCTGCAGAACCTGGTGCGCGGCCTGTCGCCCGAGAGCCGCTACTTCCGCTTCGTGTCGTCGTTCAACGAGCTGCCGGCGACGATGCTGTCGCGCTTCACGCTGATCGACTACGACCGCGAGATGGCGCTGGTGGCCGTGGTCAAGGAGCGCAGCGCCGGGGCCGACGGCGCGGTGATGGAGGCCGACCGCATCGTCGGGGTCTCGCGCTACGTGATCACGCCCGACCAGTCCAGCTGCGAGTTCTCGCTGGTGGTGGCCGAGGACATGAAGGGCCGCGGACTCGGTTCGCGGCTGATGGAAAACATCATGGAGGCGGCGCGCGAGCGCGGCCTGACGGAGATCGTCGGGCTCGTGTTGCGCAGCAATGCGGCGATGCTCAAGCTGATGCGCGGCATGGGCTTCGAGGTGAAGCGCTTCGACGAGGATCCGGATTTCGCGCGGGTGACGCACGCGCTGTGAGCGCGGCGCCGCGTGCCCGCGTCAGTCGTCGGCGTAGGGCAGCAAGGCCTTCGCCGCTTCGATTCGCAGCGCCAGGGCGACGGTCTCGTCGTTCATGACCTGGCGCAGGAAGCGCCGCGGGCCGGCGCCGGGCGCGTTGGCCTCGGGCCGCGACGGCGCCGGAGCGGCGAGCCCTTCATGCAGCGGGCGGTCGTCAGCGGCCAGGCGCGCGACGGCGGCTTCGAACGCCGCCAGCTTGGTCGTCTGCAGGCCGCGCAGCAAGGCGGCCTGGCCGTCCTCGCCGGGCTCGACGTCGAGCCAGGGCGTGTCCGAGAAGACGGCGGCCAGGTCGGGCGCGACGAATGCGGACCAGTTGCCGGTGGACTCCTGGAAGGCCGGCACGATCGCCGCGTGGCGCGTCGGCACGGCGGGATCGGGGGTCAGGCGGACGCGCGCCGACGCGACGTCCGCCAGGAAGCGCACGCGCAGTGACTCGAGGAACGCATGGGCCTGTCGCGGGGGTACCGGCGTCTCCAGCGAGAACCACAGTTGCAGGCCGTCGACGCCGGAGACGGCGATGGCCGGCGCGGGGAGCTCCAGCTCGGCCTGGACACCGTGCCACGCCCTGGACAGCGCCTCCCAGCCGGTCGGCTGCACGACTTCCAGCACCAGGGCGCGCACGCGATCCGGCGCGCCGCCGTCGGCGTGCTGGTACAGGCGATTCAGTTCGGACTGCAGTCGGTTCATGGTGATGGGCTGGCTCGAAGAACGTCTTGGGTGGTGGCGTGCAACGCTCAGCCGCCGTCGAATCCGTCCAGCACGTTGGCGGCGTTGCTGCCCAGCGCTGCCGCCGCGTAGCCGCCTTCGAGCACGAGGATCGTCGGGCAGCCCAGTTGCTGCAGCCGCGCACCCAGGCGCAGGAAATCGTCGGCCTGCAACTGGAACTTCGAGATCGGGTCGCCTGCGAACGTATCCAGTCCCAGCGACACGACCAAGGCGTCGACGCGTTGTTGCTGCACGCGCCGGCACGCATGGTCCAGCGCGTCGAACCAGCGCGCGGCGGTCGTGCCGGCGGGCAGCGGGATGTTCAGGTTGTGGCCGAGACCTGCGCCGGCACCGGTCTCGTCAGCGTGGCCGAGGTAGAACGGGTACTCGGTGCGTGGATCGCCGTGCAGGCTGACCACGAGCACGTCGTCGCGTTCGTAGAACAGGCTCTGGGTGCCGTTGCCGTGGTGGTAGTCGACGTCGAGGACGGCCACGCGCCCGCAGCCGCCATCGAGCAGCGCCTGCGCGGCGACGGCGGCGTTGTTCAGGAAGCAGTAGCCGCCCATGAAATCGGCGCCGGCATGATGTCCGGGCGGGCGCGTCGCGCAGAACGCGGCGCGCGTGCCTGCCGCGAGCAGCGCCGCCGCACTGACGGCGGCGTCGGCGCCGGCCTTGGCGGCGGCCCAGGTGCCGGCCGAAAGAGGCGTGCCGTTGTCCATCGAATAGAGGCCCAGCCTGGCGATGAAATTCGCGGGCTCGAGATCGCTGCGCAGCGTGCGCACGGGCCAGACCGACGGGAAGGGCTGCTGCCCTGCATTGGCGGCGTCCAGCGCCAGCCACTGCGGCCAGGCGGACTCCAGGAAGGCCAGGTAGCGCGCCGAGTGCACGCGCTGCAGCACGCCGGCGGCGTCATGATCGGGCTCGCGCAGCGGGTGGCCGCGCGTGCGCAGGGCGTCCAGCACGAAGGCCGCGCGTTGCGGCGTCTCGAAGCAGGGCACGCGCTCGCCGCGGAAGAACTCGTGCTCCGGGGCGTGCAGCGTGTTGAGGGGGCTGAAGAACGTGATCATGGCGGGGAGCAGCTTAGCGCATGGCGGCCCGAAGCCGCCTGGATTGGGCCGGTTGCGGGCGTTCCCCATGGTCTGCTTGAGGGAGCGGTGACGCCGGATTGCGCGAAGGCGAGTCGCTGACCCAGTTCATGGAGAAGGCGGTCGTCGCAGCCGCAGCTTGGCGTCGCGTGCAGGCCGAGTTCGTCAATCGCGGCGAGGCGGCGATCGAGCGTTGGAAGCCAGGAGGCGGCGGCCGCACGGTCGACGAGGTCATGGCCGGCTTGCAGGGGCGATCGGACGGCGCCTCAACGCGCGCTCGACGCGATCAGCGAGGGAATGCGCCTGCTGTCCTGGTCGTCTTACTCCTGCCGCAAGGCGGAACTGGGCAATGGCCGTTCGCGTGAGCTGATCGTGCCGTTTGGCGACGCGGGCCATATCGTTCTGTTCGAAATCGTCGGCGACGATGTGGTCGTGGGTGCTGTTCGACACCAGCGCGAAGAGGACTACCGCCGTTGAAGGCAGGCACTTGCCACCTGTTCGACAGTGCCATGCGACCGGCTGATGTCGGCCAGCAGCAGGCGGTCGTGACGGGCAGCTTGACGGCAGTCCCGTCACGGCACCTTCGTCTGAAGATCCTCCAGTACGCTCATGGGCTCGCTCATAGGCGATCGAGCCCGTCTGCCCTTGCTCGCAGCCGCGGTTGCGGCAACGAACTTCCTCGCGCGCACGGCGACATCTCGCTGCGCTTGCACACGCGCAACCGTCGGAGACTTGTCGCACGGCCGGGCCTCGGCCGTTGGGGACGCGTGTCGGCCGGGCGCGGGCGGCGTCGGCGAGGGGCCGCTTTGCGGCGGAGAGTCCGGCTGCGCGGATGGCAAGTGGCGTAGACAAGAGTGTCCGAACGCCGAGGGATCGGCAGTCCGGTTTCCATGACGCTGTTTCAGCTACCGGCGTACATCTTTTCTACTTCGGCCTGCTTCGCGACCAACCGTTGTGCCTGGCGGTCATTGCCACGAGCCTCGCGCGCCGTCTGTTCGGGCGTCTCGGACGCTTCCTGAGCAGCTTGCGCAGCGGGGCTCAAAGTCACTGTCGTTGAAGGCGGCGGTGTTGCCGGCGCAGCCACCGTGCCGGGGGCTGGCTCAGGCGTCGATGCGCCATTGCTGACCGAGGCGACTGGCGGCTGCGCGGTGGATGGGGGCGTACTGGAAATTGAGGTGTCCACGAGGTGATGTCCGGTTGGCGAGGCTTGGATCGGCCTATGACGGTTATCGGAACCAACGGCTGAAAGTGAACCATTTTTCCAGTCTTGTCGATTGCTGCGGACCTTCTTGTCAGGGCGGCATCGGTCTTGCCGCCGTCAGCCGCCGGGGGCGGCCATGCTCCACAAAGCGGTCTGGTGAATTTCGGCGGTTGGCACACGTGCGCCTCTTGCCGGCCACAAGCTGCCTCTGGCGACCGTCGGCTCTCGGGAGTTCCAACAGAGCGTTTGACGCAGACCTTTGGCAACGGGAGTTCGGAGGAGGTCAGCGTATCCCGGTGCCGGCATTCCGGCGTCGAGAATCAGGCCGGGCCGGCAGGGGTTCGGCGTCCGTCGGACGATGACGCCAGCGCCCCACCAGGCAATTCGTTCCTGCGCAAATCGGCGGTAGTGTGCCCTTCGCCATCGGGCATCCATCCAGGCGGCATGAACAGGTGTCCGAGGGCGGCCCGCAGGCCCCGCGCGCGAGCGAGGTCGCGCGCAAGATTCACCCACGGCGTGAACTCGACGCGCAGCGGGTTGTAGCTGGTCTGCGGCTCGACGAGGCCGTAGCGGCACGGCAAGTCGTCCCGCTCTGCGACATAGGTGCCGAACAGCCGGTCGAAGACGATCAGCACGCCGCCGAAGTTCGCATCCAGATAGGCGGGGTTCGAAGCATGATGTACCCGGTGCGATGACGGCGTGTTGAGCAAATGTTCAAGCCAACCCAGTCGCGGGATCCAGGTCACGTGAATCCAGAACTGGTAAAGCAGATTCAGCGTGAGCACCGAGAACACGGTGCGCACGTCGAATCCCAGCCAGACCAGCGGCACGAAGAACAGTGCGGTGCCGGTCAGCTTGCCGAAGATGCCGATGCGAAATGCCGCGGCCAACGTCAGTTCGTTGGGCGAGTGGTGCACGGCATGCGCCGCCCAGAACCAGCGCACTCGGTGAGCCGCGCGGTGGTACCAGTAATAGCAGAACTCCTGGCCGATGAAGAGCAACAACACGGCTGCTGCATTGTCGATCGCTATGTTTGCGAAGCGATGATGACCGGCCCAACGCAGCAGCGGTGTCGCGATCGACAGCGGCAGCAGCAGCCCGACAGCGATGCGCGCGACGAGGTCGACGGTGGACACCGCGAACGAGCGCCAGTCGACGCCTCTCGAACGCGCCAGCACGATGGCTTCGACCAACGCCAGTACGAACACTGCCGGCGCGGCGACGAACAACGAGAAATGCTCTAGTGGAGTCACTTTTTTTTACCGGAGATTGGGCGACGCCAGGATGATCGCCAGGGTCGCGACGGTTTGCCAGTCGGATGCGACGAAACGCTGCCGGCGTTCGCGAAACGGGTGGTGCGCCCAAACCGGAGCACCGATACGGACCGGAAATCTTCGCCCCGGGCGGTTCGACGGATTGCTGGCTTGCGAGCTCCCAGCTCATTGCGGTCCCGGGCGTTGAGGACGACGCCGCAATTGTCTGCAGGAGCCGATCTTCGCCAGACCTGGAGCACGTTTGCTTTCCACAGATGGCGCGAACACGATCCCGACTGCCCCGGAGTCGGCGCCAACGCCTGGCAAGACCAAGCCGCCGCCGCACGCATCGCAGCGAGCACCCTGTCCCAAGCGCGCGCAGCGCAATTTCGCATGCCCAACAGTGAAATTTCGCCTCCTGGCGACTCTGTGCCGATCTGCTGTTGCCGCGTCCGAACGTTTCGTCGGCCGTCGGCCAGAAGCGTCCAATCTTTTGATTCGCGTGACGGTACTGTTGACGTGTAGGCGCCAATTGACAGCACTGTGGATTCACATGCGTAATCTTGGCGATATCCGACCAGGAGACGTCAATGACATCAAGAGTTGCCAGGTGCCTGACGGCAGCACTGTTCTTCGGTCTCACCCGGGCGGCTTCAGCCGGAATCCCCGCGATCGATATCTTCCATGCCGCGGCCGTGCCTGGCACCGGAGGCTATTCAACCGTCATGGGGCCCTGCTATTGCGATCAGGAGGCGCTGTTTTCACCGATCCTGCTGCTGCAGCCCGGCACCTACGACTTCGGAGAAGTCAGGGAGTACTGGGTTCAGTCGGGCTACACCCCGGACGGTGGACCAAATCAGCCGAACCTCTATCTGCTGTTCAGTCCTGTGGAAGTGTCAGGGTTGTACCCATATGATTTCCCCCCGCCCGCTTCCTACGCTTACCCCACATTCGATCAGTGCAATCAAGACGACGTTGCATGCAATGCCAAGTACGTCGAGGCATATGCGGACTTTGACCTGATCTACACGGTGCTGCCCGGACAAAACGCCGTGCAAGTCGGCTTGATCGGCAAATTCCAGTACACGTCGCCTGTGCCCGAACCTCTTCCGTGCGCAGCCCTTACGTTTGGCTTCGCGCTGCTCGCAGGCATCGCGCGAAAGCGAAGTCGGCCGAATTGAGCGACAGGCAAGGCGAACGTCCAGCGCTGCAAAGCACGGGTCTTGTGCGGGTTGAATGCGGGCGTCCGTTGGGGACGTCCAGCGCCACGGAAAGTTGCACCGTATCTTCCGCGGGGATGTCCTCCACGAACCGCTCTGCTCAGCAACCTTTTATCGGCCAGTTGCAGTCCATGTCCGATGCCGGCTTTGGGGTCGCCCGGCGAGTGTCTTCGTCCCGATACGCACAAAATGCGAGGATCGGGAGCGATTTCTCTCTCAGAGGTTGGAGACTTTTCATGACCACGATTGCCGAGAACACAGGTCTCGTCACGTTCATCAACGTATTCACGGTCGAACCATCGAATCAACAGGAACTGCTTGACCTGCTCGCACGCGCTACGGATACATCCGTTCGTGACGTGCCAGGGTTCATCTCAGCGGCACTTCATCGAAGTGTCGACGGAACAAGGGTCGCGATGTACGCGCAGTGGAAGAGCGCGGAGCACTACCGGCACTACCAATCGATGCTATCAGACCCGGTCGCTTCACCCTACGTGGAACAGGCACTCGCCATAGCCACGTTCGACCCCCGGATGTATGAAGTGGTCAAGGTCGTTGCTGGGCCCTCCAGGCCTGGCGCCGATTGATTCGACGGGCGGGATGGCTTCGGCTAGCTGCGCTGCGTCATTGCGCCTTGTGTACGTACAACCAATGCACCGGCGTCTTGCCGTCCAGCGTGATCGTGTAACGACCGTCCCGATATGGCGCCTCCCACTCCACCGGGCGGTTGCCGTCATTGACCCCGTAGACCCTCAGGCCCGCCGGCGCACGGATAGCCACGGTGCCGACGGCGGGCTCGACAAGGTACGGCGCTTTGCTGTTGGATTGCGGCTGCGAGCGCGTGCCGATCGACACGAGCAGGTTGGTCGATGCACCGATCGGGTCGCCGTCCAGGCTCTGCACCGCGACCGATGCATTCCTTGTAACCAAGTTGAAATCGACGTCGGGCAGCGAGATCGCCTTGCCCCCGATCCAGCCCAGGGCGGCGCGCGTGCGCAGCGTGTTGATCGTGAAGACCCCGTCGTTCCAGCTTCGCCTGAGCTCGCCCGTGTCGCTGATGACTTGCGTAGCATCGGCCGGCAACATCGACTTGCCCGGATCACGGATCACGGTTGCATCGGCAGGGTAGGCACGCCGCTGCAGCCACGGCAGCGCTTTCGACCGCGGCATGGCGATCAGCAGCTTGCCGAGTTCAAGCGCCGTTCGCATCGCCGGCGAGTTGGACACTGAAACCGCCTGCCCGAAGAAGGCGTTCTCGTCCAGATCGACGACATAGGTCGATGTGGCCTCTGCCACATGGCGTTCGCGGTACAGCAACGCTGCTGCCGGCAGCATCGCCATCAGCGACGGGTCGTTGTAGGAATTCCAGTTGGACGTACTGTTGCGACTCGGCGGTTCCTGCGAGTAGGCGAAGTGCATGAGCGCATCCCACCCTTGATGGGACGCGGTCGCGGCGAAGTACAGCGGCAGGACGTGGCGATCCTGGATCGGGAACGGTTCGTCGTTCCATTCGCTGACCGTCAGCGGATACCCCACGACGTGGGCGCTGCCTGCCCAATCCACCAGGTTCGGGAACAGCAGCGGATTCTTCTCCAGCGTGCCATAGCTGCCGTAGGTGTGCACGTCGATCAGGTTGCCGGTCGTCAGCGCGGGCAGCGAACTCAGCGGGTCCTTCCCCCAACTGCTGGTGGTCGCGATGGGCGCCGCGTCGCCGATGCGGCGCAGGGCGGCGATCATGCTCTGGTCGAACCGATGTTCCAGATCGTTCAAGAACAACCGCGACGGCCCCGGCTCCCAGCTACGCCAGACCTTGTCCGCGGGCAGGTCGTTGTCCTTGGCGAAGGCCGAAGCAGCGTCCATGTACCACTTGTCGTGAAGAGGGACGTTCTTGTCCGGCAGCAAGGCGTTTCCGTAGTGCTGCGTGACGTCGTTCTCGTTCGTCAGCAGCAGCGCGACGACGGCCGGCTCGTCCTTGTAGGCGACGCCCGTGTAGGCATTCTTGTGCGTCAGGTACTGCTCGTCGAAGCGCAGCATCGCCTGCTGGATCGACGGATTGACGTAGTTGTAGCCCTTCAGGTCCGCCGTGTCCTTGCCCTTGCGGATCTCGTCAAATCCGTCGATGTGGTCGCCCTGCTTCAACGCGCGCTGGACGTGCAGGTCGAGCCACACGTAGATGCCTTCGTCTTTCAGGCACTTGATCCACCAATCCAGGCGCTCGACCTCGCTGTCGTCCAGCGTCTGCGTGTCCGACAACTTTGCATATCGGCCGAAAATGTTGTTGCCTACCCAAGGCGAATCCATGTGGTGCAGGCGCACCAGGTTGTAGCCAAGTGCGGCCAGCCGCTTGGCCTGTGCACGCACCTCGCCGTGCGACGTCATGAACAGCGCGTAGGCCGCGACATTCGTGCCCCAGAAGCGCGCCGGCGTACCGTCGGCGAATACCAGCCGGCCGTTGTCCGCCCGTACCGCCCCGTGTCGGCCGGCCGGCTTGTCTTCGTGGTTGAGAAAGCTCAGGTCCGGCACCGCTCCATCGTTGCTCAGGCCGTCGAGCGGCCAACTCGCGGGCGTGCCTCCGCCCAGTCGTTCGCCCAGTGGCGCGACGGTCTCTACTCCGCCCTTGTACCGCCACGTCGCGTGCACCTTCAATTCGCCAGGTGGCATCTTGTCCTGGAAGAAGAAGGCGCGCAGGTCCGACTTGTTGCCCTTCTCGAAATACAGCGCCGCGAGGGGTTGGTCGAAGCGCACCTCCTCCTGCGGGCCGCCGTCGCGGCCCCAGCGCCAGCCGCGGTTGTCGGGCAACAGCACGGGATCGCCCATCGTCGCGTTCCAGGTCGCCTGGTCGAGGTGAAAGGCGATGCCGCCGCCGCTCGCGTTCGCTACCTCCGAGTCGACATCGAAGACGAAGTCGATCGACCACCCGCCTTCGGGCTGCCGCGCGACCTGCGTCTTCATCGTCATGCCCAGGAGCTTGTCGACACCGCTGGTCTGGTAGCTGCCCGGCCCCAGCGTGTCGAACTTCACCGACATGCCCGTCCAGCGCCAACTATCGCCCCAGAACGCGTAGCCGGGGCCGTCGGCACGTTCGCCGCCGGCTTCCAGCGTCGGAAGCCCGGTGGCCTCGTCGAGGCTGCTGGTCCAACGAGTCGCGGCGCTCGCGTCATGGCAAGCGGCGGCACAGAGGCCAGCAATGACCGCACATAAGCGCAATTTCGACAAAATCGTCTCCTGGGTTCCAAACCTTGCGCGCGGCGCTTGCGTGACCGTGAGCGAAGTGACAATCGAGAGCAAGCCGCGAGCCCCGGCGGCGCGTGCCGACGCCTCGGCCATGCGTATGACGTCAGCCATTCTGCCCAGGCAAAGCTCGACCGCCGCGACGTGGCTGCTTTGCGGACGCTATAGAGGCGCTGGAAAGCGTACAGCCGTGGTTCTTTTCTTGAGCACGTATCGCTCTCGTTGTACCAGTCGATACCGTTCCTCTACCACGCTGGTAGTCGAATACAATCGAGCCCACCTCCCGGGCCTTCGCTGCCCTCTGGCCGCCGCGCCGAAGGCCCATGTCGGCCAGAAGCGGCCGATCGCGAAGGGCGGCTCGCGGCAGCGTCCTTGCTCTGCTGATCTGAGGAGAGGCATCATCGAATGACAAGATTCGTGATCGGGCCCGATGCGGCTCTGCGCTTGGCCGGGTTGGAAGCCAAGATCCCAGCAATGCACCAATTGCTGGCCCCGACCTTGATCCGATCGCAATTGCTGGCTCACCTCTACGGACAGGTCCGTCGCGGGGCAATCGAAGAGCGGGCTGCCAAGCGCCAGCTCGACTATCTCCGAGGTCTGCGCCTGAGGCTGCTCGGCGACCGTAGCCTCCAGAGCGTCGCCTGGAAAATCGCCGACCGGCTCGGGTGGCCCGACACCTTCATCGCCGAATACCTCGCGCTGACGCAACTCCAGGCCGATGCGTTCGTCTGCATGGATCCTGACTTGTCGCATGCTGCGAGCGGGGTCGTGGCGGTGGCGTCCATCGACGACCTGCTGGGCTTTTCGGCGTGAGTGCACTGGTCGGAGGAGTCTTGGCGTCACTTTCAATCCAAGTCGCGAAGTCGCCGAGCCGAGCGTCGGGCTCTCGCTTGCGGCCCAATTCCGGCCACCGCGGTTGTCGGTTTTCGGGTTGTCTGATCGACGATCAACATGGATCAGCGAATGCGATCAAGGTCGATGCTTCTTGTTATTGATCTTCAGATCGGACTGGCGTCGCCCGACTACGGCGCGCGGAGCAGAGCACCGGTGGTAGCGAACGTCGAGGCGCTCTTGCACTGCTGGCGACGGTTCGCGCTGCCCGTTGCATTCACTCAGCATCTGTCTTCCTGCGAGGTCGTGCACGACGTGGCCTTGTCGGCTTTGCGTGCGTCAGGCATCGCGGTTCGAACCACGAGAGAACAGATCGATCTAGCCGAAGCTCTCCCATGAAACAAGGGATCGGACCTGGCGCCAAGATTCGGCCACTATCAGCCGTTCGCCAGCGGCAGCTTCAGAGTAGGCCGCCACAGCAGAAAGTCGCGGCTAACGAACTTCCTGCGCTCTTTGGAGAAAGGCCGTGTCGTGGGCCATGGCCTTGGCGCGCGTGACGGATTCTTTCAGTGCCGCGCTCACGTCTGACATCCTGTGTTCTTTCCCGATACGGGAGAACCGATAGACGAATCGATCCTTCCCGAATACGCGCAGTTCGTCATCTACTTTAGCGGTCTTCTTTCCGCCCAGGGGTCCGAGCTGCGTTCTGCCTTTGAGCCACCCGGACTCCAGAAGAGGTGATGTGGCAAGCGTTTGGAGTTGAGAGCTAGGGGCTTCTGCCGCGATGAAGTGGCGGAATTCGGTGTCCTGGATCTGAACACCGATGCGGAGCTTGTTCTCTCCACCCGTAGGAATTGAGTACTCGAAACCGAAGCCCGGGTTGGTGTTTGTGTAGAAGACCTCTGTGCGCAGGCCGGCCTCATCCTGCCCCAGCTTCGACAGCTCACCTTGCATCAGCTCGTCGTAGATGATCTTCGAGACAAGGTCGCGCAGCCGTATCGCGAGAAATCGAGGGTCCCTGGTTTCGTTCAAAATTTCGACGTAGTTGCTGTCTCGCTCGACCAGGCTCTTTGTCAATGTCCGAGCGGCGGACGTCAGCTTCATCAAGTTCGCGAGGCAGGCTCCGTAGTCCCGCAGAATGAATTTCATCGGCGAAGGTTGTGCGTGGTCGGCATAGGCGCTGATGGCGCTCGCGATCTCAGCCCAGGTAGCCGGTAGCCAACCAGCCAAGACCTCCTGACGCGATGTCGAGAGAAGAGCCCGCGTGATCTCGGCGGCGGGCTTCGTCTTGTCCGCCGGGCCTAGCCAAAAGCTTTGATTGCTGCCATCAAGATCCGCCTCGAGCTTGAATCCCCGTTTGAGATCCTGGTCGTATCCCTTCAACTGAGAGGCAGTCGGAATGCTCTTGAGCTTCGCTTCGATGACGTGGGCCCGACTCTCGCTGAGCAGCAGCCTGGGCTGGCCCGGTTCGTTGCCGGCTCTGAAAGGAACAAGCACGAGGTCAAGATTCCTTTTCTCACGCCAGACTGCGCAGGTCGTCGTCGGCTCGCCGTCCAAGACCGGGAAGTGAAGAGCCGTGCGCAGTCGTCGCCGTAGGCCGTCAAATTCTTCGAGATCAGACTCGAGCAGGAAAGCGAGGAAATTGGTATGGAAGAGTTCCTTGCTTCCGAGGGACATCGCAAAGGTCGGCGACTCCTTCAGCTCTCCGAGAATCTGCTTGCACTCGTCGGCGAGACTCGGTATCGGCGTCTCCCTGCCTTTTGGCTTTTTGCTGGTGTTCTTCGGCATGAGATTCAGCGTGGGTAGCTGCTCGGTTGGGCTATGCGTCGTGCGGCCGGCCCTTCAGGCCCAGGCGTCGAGCTGCGTTCCCAGCATCCCCGAGGTGGCCAGTGCCGGCGCCGGCAGCGCGATCAGCAGCGCCAGCGCGGAGGCCGCGTCCTGGCCGACGGCCTTCTTCAACGGCGACTGCGGCCCGTGAGCTGGCGTGGCCGGAGGTGAGGCGTTGACGTTGGCGGGGGAGACGGCGTCCATGGCAGGCGGGCAGCGAACAAGGGCTGTCCGGTCATCATCGGCCGATCCCGCACGGACTTGAACGGGCCGGCGCTCGAACCTGACGGAAAATGGGGGAAGCGCGGTTCGCCGCCACTCTCTTCCCATTGCCTCGTGCCACATGCGCGCGGGGCGCAGAAAGCACCTTCCAGATGGCCATCCAGTGGTTCCCGGGTCACATGCACACGACCCGCAAGGCGATCGCCGAGCGCCTGCCGGACATCGACGTGGTGATCGAGTTGCTCGACGCCCGCCTGCCCGGCTCCAGCGCCAACTCGCTGCTGGCCGAGATGACGCAGGGCAAGCCGGCGCTGAAGGTGTTGAACAAGCAGGACCTGGCCGACCCTGACCTCACCGCGCAATGGCTGGCCCACTACCAGGCGCTGCCCGGCACCAACGCGCTCGGGCTGGACGCGAGCGTGACCGCGCCCGCGCGCGCGCTGATCGCCGCGTGCCGCGCGCTGGTGCCGCACCGCGGCGGCATGGTCAAGCCGGTGCGCGTGATGATCTGCGGCATCCCCAACGTGGGCAAGTCCACGCTGGTGAAC
>FTKT01000277.1_pt2 | contig 12931 bp, 11 predicted proteins | sample 1658271 | NCBI WGS metagenome assembly FTKT01 (sample SAMEA3914811, study PRJEB12502) | metagenome | biome: forest; material: soil | place: Canada | collected 2011-08-04 | depth 0.3 m | reverse complement strand
CCGAACTGGTCCTTGACGGCCTGAAGGATTTTCAGACCCTCTTCCATGCCGATGCCGCGCGACGTGCCGACGCTGGAGCGATTGGCCTTGTCGTAGCTCGACTTGTAGATAAAGCGCGTGCCGGTCGCCTCGCAGGCCTTGGCGATCTTTTCGGCGATCATCAGGGCGTGATCCAGGCCTTCGATCTGGCACGGCCCGGCGATCAGCACGAAGGGCGCGTCACCCCCGATGGTGATGTCGCCGATCTCGAAGCTTTTGGTCTTCACGTGTTGCGGGGCAATGTGTTCGTAAGCCATCAGATGACACTTTCTATCCGGGCGACATCGACCGGGTTGTTGAGTTCCCAGAAGACGCGGCCGCGCCCGTCGACCTCGACGCAACGGATCGGCACGCCGTTTTCCAGGAAACGCAGTTGTTCCAGGCCCTCATAGCGCTCGAGCGGCCCCGTTTCCCACCCCATATAGGCATCCAGCGCGCTTTGGCGATAGCCGTAGACACCGACATGGTGAAAGACGGGGATCTCGTCGCCCGCCGCGAAGGTCTTGCCGGTATAGGGCAGGACTTCCTTGGAGAAATAGAGCGCGTTCATCCGCTTGTCGAAGACCGCCGTCGTGCCGCCCACGCGGCCGTTTTTCCGGTCCTCGACGAAGTTGGCATAGGTCTCCGCGTCGCAGCGCAGGACCGGCGTCGCCATCTGCACGTCGGGATGGGCCTTCATCTCGTCGATCAGGGCTTCGACGAACCAGGACGGCGTCAGGGGCGCGTCACCCTGCAGGTTGACGACGATATCGGCGGTGGTGCCGAGGTTCTTCAGCGCATCGGCGCAGCGTTCGGTGCCGTTGGCGCAGCTTTCCGCCGTCATCACCACCTGGGCGCCGAAGGCAAGGGCGGCGTCACGGATACGGTCGTCGTCGGTCGCGACATAGACCTCGTCGACACCGCGGACGGCGACCGCCGCTTCCCACGAACGCTGGATCAGCGACTTGGTGTGACCGTCCTTGTCCTTCAGCATGACCAAGGGCTTGCCGGGATAGCGCGACGAGGCATAGCGGGCGGGGATCAGGATAATCGTCTTCATCTTAAGCCACTCCGGCGCGCAGACAGTCATGGATATGGATCAGGCCGACCGGAATGCCGTCGGCATCGGTGGCGAACAGACAGGTGATCTTGCGGTCATTCATCTGGCCCAGCGCCTCGACGGCCAGGGCCTCCGGGCGGATGGTGCGCGGATTATGGCTCATCACGTCGCAGGCCTTCATTTGCATCAGCCCGGCCATATGCCGGCGCAGGTCACCGTCGGTGATGATGCCGGCCAGGCGGCCGGCCGCGTCGGTGACGCCGACGACACCGAACGACTTGGCCGTCATGACCAGCAGCGCCTCGTCCATGCCGGTCGCTTCATCGATCAGCGGCAGGGCTTCGCCCGCGTGCATCAGGGCGGCGACGCTCAGCAGTTGCGCCCCCAGCTTGCCGCCGGGGTGGTAGACCTTGAAATCGACCGGGCGGAAATTGCGCTTTTGCATGACGGCGACGGCCAGGGCGTCACCCAGGGCCAGGGTCATGGTCGTCGAGGTGGTCGGCGCCATGCCGATCGCGCAGGCTTCCGGCGCGTCGGGCAGGACCAGGGCGACATCGGCGGCCTGCAGCAGGGTCGATTGCGGCCGGCTGGCCACGCCGATCAGCGGAATGCCGAAGCGGCGCGTATGGGCGATGATGTCGCTCAGTTCCGAGGTCTCGCCCGAGTTCGACAAAACGACGCAGACATCGGCGGCCGTGACCATGCCCAAATCGCCGTGCGACGCTTCGGCCGGGTGGACGAAATAGGCCGGCGTGCCGGTCGAGGCCAGGGTCGCGGCGATCTTGCGCGCGATATGGCCGGACTTGCCCATGCCGGACATGATGACCCGCCCCTGGCAGGTATAGAGGATATCGACCGCGCGGGCGAAGTCCTGGGTCAGGCTGTTGGCGAACAGCAGCAGCGCCTCGCCTTCGATGCGCAACACGCGCGCGCCGGTCTCCAGCACGTCGCTGTCGCGGACGTCGCTATCGGAGGGCACGGGAGAAATCTGGATCGTCATGGCCCCCATATGAACCGCTATGCGGCGGTTCGCAAGACCGGACGCTCGCCGCGCGAGCATGCCGTATATCATGAGGAGCCAACATTTTTATAATTTAAATGTCATTAATATGATCTTATATATAACATATTTGATATTTTACGTGATATTAAAAATACTATATAGGTTATCATCATGACCCCAGATATGCGCCGGAGAGCCCGGCAAGCTTTGGACCGCCGGCTATCCGCCCTGCCGGATACCCCCTTATTCATCCCGCCGCCGCGTGGCTGGATTCGCGCGATCCGCCAGGCGCTGGGCATGACGACCGCGCAAATGGCCAAGCGCATGGGCGTGTCCCAGCCGCGGATTCCAGTGCTTGAAAAGGCCGAAGCTTCGGGTGCCATTACGCTCGACAGCCTGGCGCGAGCGGCGGCGGCGCTCGACTGCGAACTGGTCCATGTCTTCGTACCGAAAGGCAGCCTGGACGACCAGGTGAACCGCCGGGCCAGGCTGATCGCCACCCGTCGCGTGTCCGCGGTTGCCCACAGCATGGCGCTGGAAGCCCAAGGCGTCGGCGCGCGCGAAACGGCATTGGAGATCGAACGGCTGGCCCGGGTGCTGGCGGAGAAATCCGGGCCCGAATTGTGGGCCGACGAATGACCGATCCGCTTTTCGAGGCCGACGACGCCTCAACGCCGCTGACACCGGACGAACGCATGGATCTTATTCCCGCCTATATCACGACGCGCGGCGAACTGAATGCCGCCGAGCAGGCCAATATCGCCCAGGCGCATCTGTGGGCGCTGGCGCGTCCGCGCGATGTCCTGGACGAACGTGCCCTGACGGGATTGCACAAGCGTATGCTGGGCGAGGTCTGGCGTTGGGCCGGGCGTTTCCGGACGACCGAGCGCAATATCGGCGTCGATGCCATAACCATCCCGGTCGCCTTGCGCGCCTTGCTGGACGATGTACGTTATTGGATCGACCACGACAGCTTTTCCACCGATGAGATCGCCGCGCGGTTCCACCACCGCCTGGTGCTGATCCATCCCTTTCCCAACGGCAACGGACGCCATGCGCGCCTGGCCTGCGACCTGTTGTTGACGCGGCTCGGCCAGGCGCCTTTCACCTGGGGCCGCGTCCACCTGGTCGAACCGTCGCAAACACGTACGGCCTATATCGCGGCGCTGCGGGCCGCCGACCGCCACAACCTTGAGCCGCTTTTGGCCTTCGTGCGCACGTAGCTACTTGCACACATCGTACTGATACCAGGGGATGCGCAGCGCGCCGGGATAGGCGAAGACGCAAATCGTGTCGCCGAGCTTCACCTTTCGCGCAAAGACGTGGTCGACCCGGATCTCGTTGCCTGAGGGCCGCGTCGCCCAGGTGGTCACGGTCAGCGGATCGGCTTCCTTGTCCGTGGACTTGTCGAGCACGCGGACCGGATAAACCTTGCCCGGCGCAGTGTCGAAATGCCGGTTGAGAAAGAGCAGTCCGCCCCAGCCATAGAGAAGGCACGCGGCTACGACAACCAGCCAGACGCCCGGCTTCAGCCGGCGTTCGACCGCCAGGACCGGCAGGAACAGCACAAGACCGGCGATCCCGCCGGCCAACGCCCCGACCCTCCAGTCGACGAGACCATCGTCGAGAAGTTCGCGCAGGCCGACCATCATCGCCGGCAGGGCCGCCATCCCGGCCAGGCTCAACCGGCCTTCGCTGGCTTCGGCCAGGGTCCAGCGGCCGCGCGACAGCAGGACCAGGACAAAGGCCGCCGCCGGCAGGGCCAGCAACGTAAACAGGCAAATCGAATAGGGATGCGGGTAAACGAAACCCCAGACGCCGGCGGCCCAGCCCAGGCGGCCGAGCCAGGTGATCCAGCCGGCATCGCGGACGATTGCCGCCCTGCGCGTGTCCTCGTCTCCTCCGAAGGCCGAATTGGCCAGCAGCGCGTCGGCCGCCGCCGCTTCCGCCTCGGCCTCGGCATTGGGGAAGGCGTCGAACCACCGGGCGAATATTTGGTCCATACGGCCGAAATCGCTGATCCTTGTCTTGCGCCCATAGCTTAGCTCAAGGGTCAGGCCCCACAAACCGTAGGTCTGGCGCAGGCGCGAGGTTCGCCTGATCTCATCACGGCGCACGGTACGAGAAGTGAAGAAGGCCCTGTATTCCAGGCGGTTTTCGTGGAGGATCAAGCGGCCACGCAACGTCAGAAAGACGGCCAGGCCCAAAATGAACGCAGGCATCCCAAAAAACCAGCCGAGCGCCGGGGCATGACCAAAGGCCTGGGTACGAAAAACGATCGACGCCACACCACCGGCGACAAAGGCCACCGACATGACGACAATACCGACGGTCCAGGCAGGACCGAACCGGTAAATACGCGGCCAGGCGATCGCCCCCTCGTCATCCTCATCGAACATGATCGCTCCCCCCTGTGCCATCCTACTCGATCCGTGGCTCCGCTGCCATCGCCTCGCCGGGATTCGCGACCAAGGATTGCAATGCTGCACGCCCAGGATGAAACCCACCTTACCCCCGGATTTTCAATGGCATTTCCGTGACGGCATGCTACCACATTAACGTTGTGGGGCGCCGCAGGCACGGGGGTGCATATGACCGCCAAAGACGAATTGTCGCTGACCGGCATCTGGCACGGGCTCTATACCTACGATTCCCACCCGCACATGCCCGAGAGCCATTTCATCTGTGTGCTGATCGATAATGGCGGCCGCTTGTCGGGCAGCATCAACGAGACGATGAACCGCATCCAGAACGCGCCGGTCGAAACCTTCGCCCTGATCGACGGCGCCTATTGCGGCGGCCACGTCACCTTCCTGAAGACCTATGACGGCAGCGGCGGCCAGACCCACGGCGTCAGCTATGCCGGTATCCTCAGCGGCGACCGCGAGGAAATCGAAGGCGAATGGCGCATCGACGGCCGCTACGGCGTGTCGTTCGGCCACTTCCTGATGATCCGCAAACGCGGCCGCGGCGCCGCCGAGGCCGTCACCGCCGAGGCGCACGAGAAGGCAAACTAAGGGTTGTGATTTAACGCGCAAATATCACGTCATCCGACAGTCCCTCATGCCTTGTTAAGGCCTTTCTGCGATCCTTGGGGGGTCGACTGACGACGCGTTTCCGCTGCTCATCCCCTGCGTGCCATGAATTCAATCCCCTTCCTCCGCAAGGCCGCGCGTCTTTGGGCCCCGGATGCCGCCAAACCCGCCGTGACACGCACGATCGGCCTGGTCCTGCCCATGGGGCACGAGACCGGCCAGCGCATGACCGACAGCTTCCTGCTGGAGATGATCGGTCACCTGACCGAAGAGGTGATCAGCCGCGGCTACGACCTGTTGTTCTCGAAGATTTCCGCGCCACGCAAGGGCTGGATGGACCAGCTGGTGTCGTCGGGCCGCTTCGACGGCCTGCTGATGCTGGGCCAGAGCGACCAGCACGCTGCCATCAACGCCTTGGCGGGCACCTACCTGCCGATGGTCGTCTGGGGCGAGCGCATGCCGGGCCAGGCCTATTGCTCGATCGGCGTCGACAATGTCTATGGCGGCCGCCTCGCCGCCGAACACCTGCTGAGCCTGGGGCGCCAGCACATCCGCTTTCTCGGTCCGGTCCACGTGCCCGAGGTCGACAGCCGGTATCGCGGCTACATGCAGGCCATGGCCCAGGCGCCGCTCAGCCTGATCCAGGCCGGCCTGGTCACCGATCCGATCGCCTGCGCCTTCACCCACGAGTCGGCCTACGAGGCGATTCACGAGGCCCTGCACCGCGACGAGCCGATCGACGCCCTCTTCTGCGCGTCGGACGTCATTGCCGGCGGGGCGCGCATGGCCATCTTCGAGTCGCGCCGGCGCGTGCCGGAGGACATCGCCCTGATGGGCTTCGACGACGTGGCGATGGCGCAGAACATGTCGCCGCCGCTGAGTACGATCAAGCAGGACCTGGCGCTGGCCGCCAAGGTGATGATCGATCTCCTGTTCCGCCGCATGGCCGGCGAGGAAACCCCGTCAAGCGTGATCCCGGCCAAGCTGATGATCCGCGAATCGACGGTCGGGGCAAGACCGGTTTAGGTTTAATAAAAAAACCTCCTCCTCCCCTGCGAAGCGGGGGAGGTGGCGCGAAGCGACGGAGGGGGCTAGCGCCGGCCTCCTTTTTCCCGCTACCGTCGCCTTATGAGAGACAAATCGAAAATCTTGTTTGCTCGTGGACTGCGTGGCGACATGAGCCCGCCTGAAGTATTTCTCTGGATGCGGTTAAAATCCCGCAGGCACGGCTTGATGTTTCGCCGTCAGCATCCCATCGGCGCCTATGTTCTCGACTTCTATTGCGTTCAGGCAAAGCTCGCCGTCGAGGTCGACGGGGAGCATCATTTTTACGAAGAGCAGCAGAGAAAAGATGCCGTGCGTGACGCCTGGCTGGCGGGTCAAGGCATCGAGACCATGCGCATTCCAGCGGATGAGATTATCGCCGATTCGGATGAGGCGGCTGAGCTTGTGTGGGCGAAGGCGGCGGCGATTATGGGCCGGCGCTAGCCCCCTCCGTCGCTTCGCGCCACGCCACGGGGCGCCCCGCTCCCCCGCTGCGCAGGGGAGGAGGAGACCTAGATTAAAAAAAATCCCGGCCCAAAACGCGGGCCGGGAGGAAGCACTCAAAAATTCGGGCTTCAGGCGGGAGGAACTCTATTCCACGGGGTAGGCCGCGCGGGTCTGGGCGAACACTTCTTCCAGGCGCGCCAGTTGGCCGGCGAACCAGCCCATGCCTTGCGACGCCTCGCGGGCGGTCGCCTCGATCTCTTTCGCCACGTCCGACACGCCGGTCGCGCCCATTTGGCGGCTCGACGATTTCAGCGTGTGCGCCGGCGTGACGATCGCCTGGACATTGCCCGCCGCCACCGCGTCGCGGATATTGGCGACATAGCCCTCGGCGTCCTCGAAATAATAACCGGCCATGGTCGGGAACTTGGCCTTGAACATCGCCCGGGCTTCCTCGACGGCGACCGTATCCAATAAAGCACTCATCTCATTACTCCTCGAGAAATTACCGGTTGTCCGCCAGGGCGGTCGGCAGGCGCGCCACGGACAGGCCGAGCGCGGTGTAAAGATCGACCCCGGCCGAGGCCAGGCGCGCCCGGGATTGGGCCTCGCCCAACTGGGCGTTCAAAAGGTCCTGCTCGGCGATCAGCACGTCGAGCGTCGTCGCCCCGCCCGCCTGGTATTTCAGCTGCGCCTGGCGCGTCGCCTGGTTCTGGATGTCGGCGGCCGTGTGCAAGGTGCCCAGCCGCTGCTGTTCCTGGCCATAGACGACCAGGCTGCGCTCGACGTCCTCGATCGCCAGCAGCACGCTTTGCTGATAGGCGAACAGCGCCTGCTGGGCGCGGGCGTCCTGGGCGGCGATATTGTTCTTGATGCGGCCATAGTCGATCAGCGGCCGGGCCAGGTCGGCGCCCAGGGTCAACGGCGTCGACGAGCCGAACAAGCTGGACGAACCCAGGCCGAAGAAGCCGGACAGGCTCACCTGCGGGAACAGGTCGGCGCTGCGGATGCTCTTCAGGTCGGCTTGCTGGCGCAACTGGTACTCGGCGTTCTGCACGTCCGGGCGCCCGGCGATGACCGCGGCCGGCGCGTCCAGGCCGACGCCCTTGACGAAGGCGGGGATGCCGGCCACCGGCTTCAACGCCCCGTCGCGGCTGCCCGGCGTTTCACCCAGCAAAACCGAAATCCGGTTGCTGTCGATCTGCAAAGCCGCGCGCACCGAGGGCAGTTGCGACCGCGTCGTCTCGACCTGGGCCTGGGCGCGCAGCACGTCGAGCTGCACCCCTGCCCCGGCCTGGGTCTGGATCTTGATGACGCGCAGGGTTTCGGTTTCCAGCGCGATATTCTTGTCGAGCAGGGCGGCGACCGCCTGCTGTTGGCGCAGGTCGACATAGGCCTTGGCGACCTCGGCCAACAGCGCGGAGACCGCGCCGCGATACTGCGCGTCGGCCGAGCCCAGCCCGGCGCGGCCGAGCTCGGATTCCAGCTTCTGCAGGCCGTAGATGTCAGGTGTCCAGTTGCCCGAAACCCCGGCGCTGATGCGGCCGTCGGCGTCGTTCAATCCGCCCTGGGCCTTAAGCCCGCCCTCGCCCGTCAGATTGCCGGCCAGCGATACGGACGGCTTGTAATAGGCGTCATTGACCTTGGACAGGGCGCGCGCCTCGTCGACGCGGGCCATGGCCTGCTTGACGTCGAGGTTCTGCGCCTGGGCGGCCGTCATCAGACCGTCCAGCACCGGATCGTTCCAGTCGCGCCACCATTCGGCGCGATCGGCGCGGGCCGTGTCGGCGGCCGTCAGGTCGCCGGCGGCGTTCCACGCGACCGGCGTCTGCGGCACGGGCACCGGCATGGGCCTGGGCACGCTCTGGCAGCCGGCCAGAACCACCAGCGCCACGCCCGCCATCAAAAACTCAAGCTTGCGCATTCTACGCCATTCCCATCTTGACGACCCGTGATCCGGCCGTCGCTTCTATTGTTTCGACCCGCTCCAGCAGGGCTTCGACGACCGGCAGCCAGGCGGCCTCCAGCCCCTCGATCTGCGGCAGCAGGGTGTCGGCGGCGCGGTCCTGGCCGGCCAGTTGCGCCGCCGCCTGCTTGAGCTGGTAGGCCAGCTCGATGAATTCGGTGGCGCCGAAGAAGGGCGCGTGCGTCTGGATGATCTGCAGGTCGATCAGGACGTCCGCCGCCTGGCCGTGCAGGGCGGCGACCTCGTGCATCGCCTGCAGGCGGCCTTCGGTCTGGCCGATGAACATGCGGGCGTATCCGGTAAAGGCCGGGCCCATATTGTCCTGCAGCGATTCCAGGGCGTCGGCGTTGAGCGTGTCGGTGCGGTGGGTGGCGGCGCGCGCCTGGGGCGTCGTGCGCGTCACCGGCAGCCACTTGGTCAGGGCCTCGACGATCTGCGCCTTTTTCACCGGCTTGGTGATGAAGTCGTCCATGCCCGCGGAGAGGCACTTTTCGCGGTCGCCGATCATGGCGTTGGCGGTCAGGGCGACGATCGGCACGGTGCCGATATCGCCGGCCGCCGCCATTTCGCGGATGATGCCGCTGGCTTCGTAGCCGTCCATCTCGGGCATCTGGCAGTCCATGAAGACGATGTCGAAACTTTGCGTGCGCACCTTCTCCACGGCGATCTTGCCGTTTTCGGCGATCTGGACGTCGGCTTCCAGGCTGTGCAGCATTTCCAGCGCGAACTCGCGGTTGACCCGGTTGTCCTCGACCAGGAGGATGCGCGTGCCGGCAAAGCGCGGCGCCTCGTCGGCCGGGCGGATTTCGGGTTCGGGCGCCGGCTGTTGCACCAGCGTGCCGGGCAGCCACTTGGTCAGGACGTGGGCCAGGTCGGCCTTGCGCATCGGCTTGGTGATGTAGTCGCACATGCCCGCTTCCAGGCACAGGTCGCGGTCGCCCTTGGCGTCGGACGCGGTCAGGGCGACTACCGGCATTTCGGCGATGTCGCCGCCCTTGGCGCGGGCGACGATGGCGCGGGTGGCTTCGAAGCCGTCCATCACCGGCATCTGGCAATCCATCAGCACCAGGTCGAACCGGGCCGCCATGGCCTTGTCGACCGCTTCGGCGCCGTTGGCGGCGACTTCGACGACGACGCCCAGCCCTTCCAGGATCTCGACGGCGAAGCCCTGGTTGACGCGGTTGTCCTCGGCCAGCAGGATGCGCGCGCCTTCGAAGCGCGTCAGGCTTTCGACCTTCATGCGGGTGCGCAGGGTCTCGGCGGTGACCAGGCCCTCGCGTTCGCCATTGCTCCACGAATACCAGACGGTGGCCAGCGTATCGCGCAGGTGGCGGTTATAGATGGGCTTGGACAGGTAAGCCGAGATGCCGGCATTGGCCATGCGGCGGGCAAAGCCCTGGCCGCCGGCCGAGGTCATGATGACCAGAGCGGTGTCCTTGACGGCGCTGTCCGGCGCCTTGATGCGGCGCGCCAGCTCTTCGCCGTTCAGTCCCGGCATGACGTAGTCGATCAAGGCGACCTGGACCGGGCGGCCCGAGGCCTTTTGCGCCTCCAGGATGCCGGTGGCGTGCCACGGATCCATGCAGGTCACGACCTCCATGCCGATGGCTTCCAGCTGTTCCTTGATGATGCGCAGGTTGTCGGCGATGTCGTCGACGACCAGGACGCGCAGGCCCTTGACGTGCTCCAGCGTCAGGTCCTCGGTGACGACCAGCGGCTTGGGATTGCGCGGCAGGGTGACGGTGAAGGTGAAGATCGAACCCTTGCCGACCTCGCTCTCGACCTGGATCGCCCCGCCCATCATCTCGATCAGTTCGCGGCAGATGGCCAGGCCCAGGCCCGTGCCGCCGTATTTGCGCGTCGTCGACGAGTCGGCCTGGGTGAACTTCTGGAACAGCCGCTTTTGGATGTGCGGCGGAATGCCGATCCCTGAGTCCTCGACCGAGATCAACAGGCAGGCGCGTTCGGGATCGTCGGTGCCCAGTTCCTCGACATCGACCAGGATACGGCCGGCGCCGGTGAACTTGATGGCGTTGCTCATCAGGTTGGTGACGATCTGGCGGATGCGCACCGGGTCGCCGATGAAGTCCTCACCGGCGGTCGGCGCGTAGCGCATGATCAGTTCCAGCGCCTTTTCCTTGGCCTTGACCGACATCAGGTCGGTGACGCCTTCCATGATGTCCTTCAGGCTGAAGGGAATTTCCTCGATTTCCAGCTTGCCGGCCTCGATCTTGGAGAAGTCGAGAATGTCGTTGATGATGCTGAGCAGGCTTTCCGCCGAGAACATGACGGTCTGGGCGAATTCGTTCTGGCGCGGCGACAGGCGCGAATCGAGCAGCAGCTCGGTCATGCCGATGATGCCGTTCATCGGCGTGCGGATCTCGTGGCTCATGGTGGCCAGGAATTCCGACTTCATGCGGTTGGCGCGCTCGGCGGCGACGCGAGCGGCTTCCAGCTCGGTATTGTTGCGTTCCAGTTCCTCGGCGAACTGGGCCAGGGTCTTTTCGGCGCGCTTGCGGTCGGTGATGTCGTGGGCGAACTTGACGATCTTGCAGACCCGGCCGAAGCTGTCGAACACCGGGTTATAGGCGCCGTAGATCCACATCTCGCGGCCGTCACGGTCATAGCGGCGGAACTCGCCGCCCTGGTAATGGCCCTCGATCAGGTTCTGCCAGAAGATGCGGTATTCCGGGCTTTCGATCTCGCGCGGGTCTATGAAGATACGGTGGTGGCAGCCCTGGATTTCCTTCAGGTCGTAACCGAAGATGCTCAGGAAATTGCCGTTGGCCGTCAGGATGCGGCCTTCCAGGTCGAATTCGATGACCGCCTGCGAACGGTTGATGGCGTTGATCTGGCCGGTCAGGTCGGCATAGAGGCGGCGCTTTTCGCTCTGGTCGCGCGCCGAGACGACATAGATCTTCTTGCCGTCGCGCACGAAGCAGCCGATGCCGAACTCGGCCGGGAACTGGCCCCCGTTGCGGCGCAGGGCATTGACCTCGATCGACTGGTCGTAGGTGCCGGCCGCGCTGGCCATGTAGTGTTCCAGCACACGGTTGTAGTGGCCGATATGATCCGGCGCGATCAGCAGGGTCAGCGATTTTTCGTGCAACGACTCTTCGGTATAGCCGAACAGGCGCTCGGCGGCCGAGTTCATGCTGACGATCTGGCCCGTGGCGTCCAGCGTGAAGATCGCCTCGACGGTCGAGTTGAGGACCGACCGCACCTCCATGGCCGAGCGGAACTCCTGGCGCTGGACGTAGGCGCGGCGGTACAGGATCGCCGTGGCGCCGGCGGCGGATAGGGCCATGATCAGGAACAGCAGGACGAAATTGCGTTCCGCGGTCAGCGACTTGTAGCGGGCCTCGATGCCCTGAGCGAACAGGTCGCTATATAGCGAGATCGATTCGGTCTGGGCGTTGATGGCGGCGTCGCACAGCTCGCGCGCCTGACTGTAGTCGATGGCGTGCGACGGGCCGTAGACCCGGCCCTGCAGGTCGTCGAGCAAATTGTTGATGCGCGGCAGGGCGCCGATGCGCGTTTCGATGGCCGCGGCGTCGGCGGCGCCCGACGTGCGGCGGAAGGTCGAGATGGGATAGGCGTAGCGGTCGATGACGACGCGCATGGCGGCGGCGGCGTCCTGGACGGCGTCCTGCTTGTTGATCGCCGCGTCCGGCGTGTCCTGGGGCAGGTCGAGCAGGCGGCGGACATTGTGCAGCCGGTTCAGCGCGTCGGGGATGTTGATGACGACCAGGCTGCCGATGAAATAGTTGCGGACATTGGGGTCCTGGGTCAGGTGCGTATCGGTCGCCACGTCGCGCATGAAGGTGCGCAGGCCCTTCAGTTCATTCGTTTGCTGGACCAGGGTCGGATGCGGGATCGCGATATAGCGCTCGATGTTTTGGCGGACCATTATCCAGCCCATGGTCGCGTTCAGGTCGCCGGCGATCTGGCCCTCGGCGTCGACGCCGCGCAGGGCCTGGCGCACCGTCACGCGGCGGCCCTCCATCATGGCGTCGTCGTGCGGCAGGTACAGGGCATCGGTGTAGTTCTGCAGCGCGGCGGCCACGTTGCCCATGGCGGAATAGTATTTCAGCCCGTCGCGTTCGTGGCGGGTGAAATCCACATTCACGAAGATCTGGTGCACCAGCAGGCTGACCGCGGCGCACACGGGCAGCACGAACACCAGGAAGATGAAGACGGGGAAAAACCGGGCCTTGGACATGTACTTGATATACCTGTGACGCCGCTCACCACTCGAGCGGGGCTTCCTCGCTGCAGAAGGCGGTGACTTCGTTGCCGGCCTCGTTATAGACCAGGCGGTCGAAGCTCAGCGCATTGGCCTGGGCGATGCCGCGGCCGTG
>FTKT01001761.1_pt2 | contig 12944 bp, 13 predicted proteins | sample 1658271 | NCBI WGS metagenome assembly FTKT01 (sample SAMEA3914811, study PRJEB12502) | metagenome | biome: forest; material: soil | place: Canada | collected 2011-08-04 | depth 0.3 m | reverse complement strand
GCCGACGTGCTGTTCAACACCGGCAAGGTGACGCAGTACATCGAACGCGGCGACTGGATCGGCCTCGAGAGCGCCATCCGCGAGGACAACCGCCTGGGCGCCAGCGAGTGGGTGCCGATGAACAACCGCCTCGTCGAACTCGTCCGCCGCGGCGAGATCGAGGCCAGCGAGGCGATGCGGGAGACCTCCGACATTCCGACCTTGAAGCGCAAGCTGGCTGCGGCCGGGCCGTCGTCGCTGGCGCGTTGAGCGGCTTCGGCGTCGCCGGGCTCGGGATTTTCGGCGAGCCTCGAGATCAGCCTTCGCGGTCGTCAAGGCCTGCCAGTCGGCGAGGCCGCGTCGACCGGGATGCCTCGGCATGAAAGCGATCACATCCGCGATTGCGGCCCATTCTGAAGACCAGGCTCGCAGGCCCCGCGCAACAGGGATGTACGTCACAAGTCCGACAAACGTTCAAATGCTGCTGCCATCAATCAGGCAGCGTCGCTGAGCGCGCACGATTTCCGTGGCTCCGCGACTTCGGGTTGAACCGGGGACGGCCGTGCGCGATCGCGCCCGACACCTTCGTTGCGGTCGCGCTTCGGCGACACGCCGGCCTGCGGGCGCGCGGCCAAGTCCATCATCGACATCATGGCGGCCGTCGACTCGTTCGCGGGCGTGAATGCGCTGATCGAGACTCCTTGCGACCAGTGCGATCGGTTGCACGCGATCGTGCGCGACGCCTTCGTGACGATCGCGCACATCGGCTGCACGGCGAGTTCCCGGCTCGTGGTCAAGCCCATCATCGACATCACGGCGGCCGTCGACTCGCTCGCCGCCGTGAGTGCGCTGTTCGAGCCTCCTTGCGACAGGCGCGCGCGGCTGCTCGCGATCGTGCCGGTGCGTTCATGACGATCGCGCACGCCCCGCGGCACGTCGGCCTCGAGGCTCGCGGCAAGGCCAACGCCATGTCGACATCCTGGTGGCCGTCGACTCCCTCGCCGGCATGAATGCGCTGATCTAGCGGGCTCTGCGACAACGGCCGCACGACACCGACGGCATTCAATGTCTCGTTGATCCACCGCAAGGGCTTGATGCGATGCAAGAGGAGAATCGGACACATCACCCGCGCATCGTCATCGCGAACGATGCACCGTTGTACGACCGCCCCTCCTTTAGCGACGGATTGCGCAACAAGCTCGCACCGACCCGACGACAAGCGAGGGTCAAGGCGCGGCGGACGGCCGGGCGCCCCATCGACCGCGAGGCCTGCACGACAGTGCAGCCACGCCCGCTCGTGACGCCGTGCAGAAAAGGCGCCGAGACCGAGCGCCCTGTGTCTGGCTCAGGGATAGAGGCAGTACACCTCCGCGACGACGTTGCTGGTTGTCGCGGCGCCGGTGCCGTCGGTCAGCGAGATCGTCCAGCCCGTGCCCGTCCACGTCGCGTTCCGATTCAGCACGGGATTGCCCGGTGTTTCGGAATCCGTCTGCGGCAGCAGGAAGATCGTGGCCTGCGGGGCGATCGGGCTGGACGTCGCGGGACACCCGCTTGGCAACGCGGTCGCAGCGGCGATGAAGTCGCCATGATGAACCGCAAAGCCCGCCATGTAGACGCGCGACGAGGTCAGCCACGACTGGCTCGCGAAGTAGCCGCTGCGACACACCAGTGCGTCAGCGGTCGCGGAGTCGACGGCCTGCAGCCCGGGCGTCGCGCACGCCCCACCCAGGCGCGCGTAGCGCGCGGTCGCGCGAAACGTCGCCCCCTGGCAGGTGGCCAGCCCACCGGAAGCCATCATCGCGACCTGCCCCGCACTGCACGCATCGCCCTCGTTGACGCTAGCCGACAAGGTCAGGCGCTGGGCGGTCACGGCACCGGTCGCCACCAGGTCGTTGCCAGCCGTCACGTCGCCGTTGGCCGCGACCCGCAGCAAGGCCGTGCCCGCGGGGTTGCGCACGAACAGGTCACCGGCCTTGACGACCAACGCGTGCGGATCGTCCGCCGAGAATGCCGTCATCGCAGGCGTCGAGAGGCCTCCGTCCGCGGCGACGTTGCCGCTCGTCACCAGGCCGGTGGAAGCAATCGTCGTCATGCGGCCCGACACGTCGTGGAAGACGCCCGTGGTCGCCGACAGCGAGCCGCTGCACTGGATGTCGACGACGCCGTCCGGCCTCAGCGAGACGCAAGCGGCGCCGCTGGCGTCTCGCACGTCGACGGGTTGGCCATCGACCTGCAGCGCGGAGCGAAATTCGCTGTGAGTGGTGCCATCGCCAAACAGCGTGTTGCCGGCGACGGTGAGATTGCCCAGCAGGCTGGGGTCGCGGGTGTCGCCGATGCGCACGAACTGGCCGAAGCCGGACGAGGCCGTGCCGACGCGGATCGCGACGACTCCGGCAGGCTGCCCGGCGACCGGGTTGTCCATGCTCCAGGTCTTGCCGAAACCCTGTATGTGCGCCGGATCCATCGGCAGCGAGACGCCCGAATCGGCGCCGATGCGTGCCAGGATGGGACCGATCACCGCGCCGTCGCTGTCGCTGGGACCGCTGCGGATCGGCCCCTCCAGGACGACGTGGCCTTCGATGTTGCAGGCGGCGGCGGCGCAACCCGCCGGCACGCGAGTGAAGGCGATCGTGTAGGGCGCGTCGTTCAGCGTGGACGTGGTCGCGGCCCAGCCGGCCGGGAGGTAGCCCATCGCCACCAGCTGCGGCACGGTCGGACGCCAGACGAGCGCGCCATCGACGTCGACGGGGGTGATCGTCACCCCTCCCTTGCCGAAGGCCGCGCCACTCTGGATCAACCCCATGCCCTCGAAGATGGCGTTGTTGGTGGCGCCGCGCAGGTTGTCGAGGATCGTCGCCTCGCCGTTGCCTGCCTCGTGCTTGGCCTGCAAGCGATTGCCCTGGATCACACCCACGGCCCCGAGCGCGGAGATGAGCAGGCCCAGCAACGCGAAGACCACGGCATTGCCCCGCTGGCGGTTACCGCCGGCGCAGGCACGAGACGGAGCGCAAGGCGATCTCATGGACTCAGGTACGGCCGAACACGAAGTCGATCGCGACGCTGGCAGCGGAGGTGCATTGCGTATTGACCTTGGAGACGTCGATGCTGCCATCCAGCGGCTTGACGTCCGTCGTCCCGATCGTGATGCGACGCGCGAGACTTTGCGCGCCATTGATCAACTGCGTGCACTGCGTAGCCGGCACGTTGGCATAGCTCAGCTTGGCCGTGCTGGGCGTGGTGGCCGAGTTGTCGATCAGCGTGATCGCGCCGGAGTAGCTGTTCGTCGCCGTCGTGCCGCCCGCGTCGGCACGGGTGTCCGGAATCACACGGGAGCCCACGGCCACCGCGGTCGTCAAGCCGCTGTAGCCGTACTGCCCGTAGTTCTGCTGCGCGCCGCCGATGATGGCGCTGATCTCGCTGATGGTGCCCTGCACCTGCGCGTTCGCCTGGGAGTTCTGGTAGTAGCCGATGCCGAGCGCCAGGACGATGCCGCCGATCACGAGGCCCAGCATGCTGAACACGAGGGCGTTGCCGCATTGGCGGCGTCGCGGCGAGGCCGCGCGTGCGGCACGGCGTTGGGAGTGGAACATCTTCATTTCTCCTCTGGCTTGTGGAATGGACGCTTGTCGTCCGGGGACTGCACGCGCTCAGGAAACCCTGCGCGTGCGCGGGAAGGCGCGCGGCGGCGCGCGACGCCGACATTCAGTGCAGCGGATGCTCCGCCTCGTAGATCGCGCGCAGCGTCATCAGGTTGGATGGCTCCATCAGCGACGCAAACTTGCCCGGTACCGTCATCGATGCAACGCCCATGAAGGTTGCCACGGAGGCGAACAACCCGACGAGCGCGAAGTTCGCGATTACGGCCGCCTTTTTCACGCGCGCCAACACGCGCTCGCCTTCCGAGGTGCCCAGCTGGATCAGGACGTCCGAGAACGACGCGCTCGAGCGATTGAGCGTGGCCGCACGCGAGAGCAGATGCGCAGACAACAGGCCGCGGCGAAAGGCGTCGAGCGTCGCCGTCGGGTTCTCGTCCAGGGCGTCGACGACGCGTCCCAGATGCCATCGCATCCACGGCGAGGCGCGTTGCGTGACGTCATCGATGCTGCCCTGCAGGGTCTCGCCGGTCTTGAGCATCATTGCCATCGAGCTGAAAAGCATGCCGGCCTGGAAGTCGCGGTAGAGGCTGTAGACCGGCCACGTCTCGACGCGCAAGCGCAAGGGCCCACGCCACCGCGGCAGCGACCAGAGCACGGCGGCCAACACCACGCCAAGCGCAAGCAGCGTCTGCGTTCCCCACGCCTGCGCGAAGATCGCGACGGCCTTCGCCCAGCCGTTGAGGCCCTCCCACAGCGCGTCCTGCGCGTAGACGGGCGTGGCGTCGTCGATGACCAGGATCACCTTGCCGAGTACCACGATCAGCGCATAGCAGATCGGGATCGTCATCGCGGGCAATGCCGAATACGACAGCATCAGGCGCAGCATCTGCTGTTGCTTGTCGATGGCATCGGCGAGCGCGCGCAACGCCTGTGGCTTGTCGGCCGCACGGTCGACCGCGGTCAGCAGCATCGCATCGGAGCGCGGCACGACGCCTTCGAGCAGGTGCGACACGCGGCTCGCGTGATCGCCGTCCTGGTGCCGATGCAGCACGATGCGCAGCGCGCGCCCCCGGCTGCGCTGGCGCGTGAGGTTGGCGTTGACGATCTCTCCTTCCAGAAAACTCACCATCGCCTCGTTGCGCTGGTACATCTCGGCAAAGTCGCGATAGAACTCGGCGCGTCTTGACCGGAACTCGATCAACGCGAACCGATTGGCGAGTGCACGCATCGAACTCATGGCCGCTCCGATGGAAGGATCTCGAAGCGCTCGAAGCCGTCGAACTCCTCGCAGTTGCGCACGTCGATCTCACCTTGCAGTGCCTTGTAGAGTGCGTGCTCGAACACTGTCTTGCCGGTCATGTCGGGGCTGTCGAACTGACGATTGCTCGCCGAACGAAAGTGCTGCAGCGCCGCGTCATCATCGTTGTTGCGGACGTGGCGCAGCCAGACGCGGTCGGGCTGAAGCATCTCGGCGACGATCGTCTTGCCATGGGTGCCGCGGCCTTGACAGGCGGCGCAGCCCTCGGGACGTGTCCAGCGCAACCGCGCGGTGGCGAGTCCGAAGCGGCGTCTCAGCACCTCCTCGATCTCGCGCGCATCGGGATCGACTCGCAGCGCCAGTGCCGTCGGCAGCGCGCAGCAGCGACACAACTTGGGCACCAGCGCCTGGTACACGAGCAGGTTCAAGATGTTCGGCCCCGTGAGCGCCTGACGGCTCACACCGATCTGGTCGTTGGTCAGACGCGGGATGATGTTGGAGATCAGATGCGCATGCACCGTCCCCATGGCGAGGTGGCCCGTCTCGGCGATCTGCAGGGCGAACAGCGCGGTCAGCTTGTCGCGGATCTCGCCCAACATCACCCCATCGGGGTCGGATCGCATCAGCGCACGCATCACTTCGGCGTAACGGCGGCGCGTCTCGTCATCGTTGGCGATGTCGCGCAGCACCTCGATCTGATGGGCACCGGCGATCTCGTACTCGATCGGATCCTCCACCGTGTAGATCGCCTTCTGCTCGAGTCCGGGCAGCGTCTCGATGAAGCTCTTGAGACTGGTCGACTTGCCTGAGCTCGTGACGCCCGACAGCAGCACGATGCCCTTGCCTGCACGTCCCGCGAGGCGCAGCAGCCTCAGATGGCTGGGTGCGTAGCCGGCGGCGTCGAAGCGGATGCGGTTCTCGTCACCGGTGCGCAGGATGCGCACGACTGTCTTCGGACCCAGCCGCCCCTTGACGTTCTGGTAGCGAAGCTGCCCGGCCGTGCCAGGCAGATCGAGGTCGATCATGCAGTCGACGAACTGGTCGGCGTTGTACTGCGAAACGTTGTTGCCCTTGCGCGTGCTGTTATAGCCCGCGGCGATCGCGTCGATCACCTCCTTGCGGCTGTAGCGGCCACCCTGGCCATCGGGCAAGGCTTCGATGCGGCCGTCGATCCGGATGCGGACGACCGCGGTGTTGCGGCGAACCTCGATGTGCAGGTCGGTGGCGCCGGTCGGTACCGCAAGGGCGATCCAGCGCTCGAACAGCTGCATCGGTCCGCCCTTGGGCCCTCCCTTGCCCGAGGCGCCCGCGTTGCGCAGGATCTCCTTGAGTACATGCGGTTCCGCCACCAGTTCGCCGACGATGCCATAGCCACGCGCCCGCAGCGCGCCCTTGACCGCCTTGGCCGTGCCATCGAGAGCCAGCTTGTCGGCGGCCGGCATCGTCGCTCGCACCAGCCGCGCCTGTCGTGCGCCGCAGTCGAGCCCAATCAGCTTCTCGTGCAGCAGCGCCGGCAGTTGATAGACCGCCTCCGGACCCACCGTCAGCAGCGCCTGGTAGGGCGGCAATTGGTGGAAGTGCGCGAGGGCCTCCAGACGAACCTCGGTCTCGCGAAACTCGGTCGACCGATCGCCTCGAGCACCCTCGGAGGCCACACCCGGCGGCAACATCGAGACGGGACGCGACTCACCCCTGTCAACAAGACGTCGATCCAGGCGCGCCGACGGCGACCTCGCGGAGGACGAGCCCAGCACCGCGGCAAGACGCGGCTCGTCACCCGCGGCTCGCGACGCCGTCTCGCCATTCGTCGCCTTGATCGCGGGCGAGCGATGCGCTGACGGTTGCGGCACGGCCACCGACTCCGCTTGCTCACGACGACGCAGCATCTCGAACAGTCCCATGGGTCGCTCAGCGCAGCGCGGGCAGAGGAAAGACCCTGCGGACGCCGTCTGCATCCGCGGCGGCTGCATTGCCCTGTCGACCAAGCACCACACGGTCGACTGCAATGGCCTCCACGTGCCATGGAGTTCCGGGCACGCCCTGGCCGACACCAAGCAGGTAGGCAGTGGCGTTGACCACGACTTCCGCGACGGCGCCGCCGCGCGACGCGAAGACCCCGCTGACCTGGACGGCCGGCGACATGACGGGCATCGCCACGCGAGATGCAGGCGCCGATGCAGCGACGACCGCGGACGCCCCCACGGCCGGCGCCGAGGCAGCCATGCCCGCCGATCGCGCGGCGGCCTGGCTCATCGCGCTTTCGAGCAACGCGCGCTGCGCGCGGCTGTAGTCCGCAATCGTCTGCGCGCTCGCCATGGACGCGACGAGCATCAGGACGCACGACGCCCGTGCCTTGAGCGAGAGCCGTGGACGACTAGCGTGCCGCAACATAGAACACCCCTGTAGCAGAGAACTTGAGCAGGCCGCGCGCATCCGAGCCTTCGCCGAGATCGACGCGCACCGACTCCCAACTGACGAAGTCCGGCGCCGAACTCAACGCTTCGACGATGAATGGCCCGGGCACGTTGTGCATGTCGACGTCCCCTGCGAGCACGGCAGCCGGATGCAGGAACGAAGCGGGCACCTCGGGCACGCGAGGCCACAACGACGGCCTCTTCAGGTCGACGACCACGTCGGCCGTCCGCCAGCGCTGCAACTGCGGCCCGGCGTCCGAGAACGTGACCTGCAGCGAGCGCAGCGGCTTGCGCGGATCGAGCATCGTGTGACGGGCGACCGTGAAGGGACGCCTCGTGCGCGCGACGTCCAATGCCGGCACGCTGCTGCCTTGTGGCACCAGCATCTCGAGCGTGTCGTCGGGGAGGGCCCGGCGCAGATCGTCGAAGCTGCCGCCGCGCCGCACCCAGTCTCGCGTACAGGCCTGGGCCCGAGCGCTGCATTCGGCGGACGCGAGGCTCCAGCCGGGGATCCAGGTGCGATAGCCGAAGATCTCGCGCGCGGCAGCCACCAGGGTCGAGCGGTCGGTCGCCATGGACGCCTGCTGGCCCGCCAACGCCGCGAGATAGCGAGGCGTCGGGTCGGCCGCGCGCGCCGCCGCCGCGGCCTTGCGCTCGGCCTCGACACGATGCACATGCTGCAACAGCAGCCAGGCACCCAGCGAGGCCGCCGCGGCCAGGCCCGTGCCGACGATCGGCCACGGATTGATCGGCATCGGCTGCAGCCTTGCCAGCCGGTCGCCGCCGGACACCAGCCATGCGAAATCGGCCGGCTCGCAATTGGGATAGGCGACCGGGTTGTCGCTCCAGATCGGGCGATCCTCGCCGCCGAGCGCGTTTCGGGCGTCGATCTCGTTGCTCAGGACGTCGATCACTGGTACGCCGTCCTCGAGGCAGACGACGAAATACTTGTCCTCCTTGCGTTGCGCGGACGCGGGCACGGCCAGCACGAGCGCGGCGTTCGGCGCGCGCTGGCCGACCAGGCGCGAGAAGCAGGCCGCGGCCGCCAGCGTGCCCTTGGGCAGGCGCACGCCCTCTTCCGAGGCGCGTGGCTGGAACAGGCCATAGCGCACGTGCGAGCCGACCTGCGCCTGCGCCCAATGTGTCGCGTCGCTTGTCAATGCTCGGGCTTCGACCAGCGCCCGGCCGCGGCTCTGTCCGGCGGTCGGCGCGCGCCAGAACAGGCCGACCAGCAGGTCGCCCTGCGCGGTACTGGCGATCATTCGCTCGATCATGGCCATCGTTGTTGTCCGTTCAGAGAATGGTCGGTCGCACGAAGATGACGAAGTCCTCGCGCATGCGCGACTGCGTCTTGCTGCCGCCGAGCCCGATCGGAGCGTCGTCGGTAAGCGTGCGTCGGTCGTCACTGGAGACGAGACGACTCAGGCCCGTGATCATCAGGATCTGGCCGGCCTTGAGCGCCACGGTGGACTGGTCGTTGATCGCCGTCGTCTCGGGTGTCTGCACGGTCTGCTGCGAGGTGCCCGTGCCCGACGTGAAGTTCACGAGGTTCACCATCGAGGACAGGCCTATGCCGAACTTCAGGACGACCGTGTTGTTGTCGAGGATGAACGGCTGCGCGAGATAGCGGTCGCCGGTGGTCACCGTGGATGTGACGAGACCCGGTGCGCCGACACCCGTGGTACTCGCCGCTCCCGGGATGGTCGCGCTGACGTAGGCGCGACCGCCGAGGCTGGACTTGCGATCCCATGTCCGGTTCAACGCCAGCAGGCTGACCTCACGGTGCTGCGTGGACACGCCGAATTCGCTGAGCAGCTTCAGGATGGCATTGCTGCCGCCGAAGTGCGTGGTCGTGTAGTTGGTGACGCCCGACTGCGTCGGGGTCAGGATCGAGAATCCGATGTTGGCGGCCGTGGCACTGGCCAGCGTGGTCGGTGAGCCGAAGGAGCCCGTGTAGGCGCCTCCGAGTGCCGAAAGCACGGCGTTCCATTCGATGCCGCGCTCGTCGGACTCGTTGCGCGTGACGCTGTAGACGTCGAACTGCACCTGCGCCTGGCGCAGCAGGCTCTCGTTTTCCACGCGCAGGAAGTCGCGCACCTTGGACAGCGTCTCCTTGGTCGACGTGACGGCGATGCGGCCGGAACCGTCCGAGCGCACCACCGAGGAACCCGGCACGTCCTTGATGATCTGGCCGATGGCCGCCAGGATCGAGCCGATGACATTGGACTTGCCGTGTTCGTTGACTTCGTTGCTGGAACTGGCCGTGCTGTTGGTGCCGCCTCCGCCGTTGCCCGAGCTGGTGGCGTTGGCCTGGTCGGCTCCGCTGAGGCCCAGGTGGTAGTCCGTCTCGCTCTCCAGCGCCGCGATCTCGAAGAACTCGGTGCGGCAGCGCTCGATGACGACGACGCCGTCGCGGTACTCCCACGACAGGCTCAGTTGATCGGTGACCAGGTCGAGATAGCCCTCCAGCGATCCCGACCAGCGCATCGCGACTGCATTCACCGACGTGTCGCGTGGCGACGCAACGGGTGTCGGCGGCAACGTGACGGCTTCCGTGCCACCCAGGGCGCGAGCGGGCAGCGTCGGCAAGCTGGGGATCGCGGGCGGGGGTGGTGTCACTGGTCGTGGCGGCGTGTCGCCAACGCCGAAGACATCGGCCTTCAGTCGCACCGGCACGCCCGTGACCGCCGTGATGCGATCGGCCATGGTGCGCAGGCTCACCTTGCCGCCGGTCACTGCATCATCGAAGTTGAGTTTGATCGGTTCGGTGAAGATGCTGGGCAGCCGTTCGCCGCTGCCCATCGGAACACTCACCGAGCCGACCCACGGACTGCGCGCGCGTCGCAACACGGGCTTGGCGGCCTGCTCGGCGGCACGGCGGTCCGCATCGAGCTGCGAGCCCGGCGCGGCGCGCCCCTGCTCGGCCAGCGTGCGATCGGCGTGCAGCGACGACGTGCCGGTGGCGCCAAGTGCGTGGTCGGCCTGCACGTGCTCGGTGACGCCTGGCTCGGCGCACGCCGTCAACACCGCCGCGATCGCCGTCGCGACGAATCGGGCAAAGCTTGTTGAGCGGGCGGCGGTCATTGCGCGTCGCACTCGCGCGCCTGTTCGCCCTGGCGCGTGATACGCACGAGCGGAGGCGTGTTGGCGTAGATGCAGGCCTCCAGCGGATAGTCGCTCTGGCGGATGCCGGCGGAGTTCAGGATGGCCTTGAGCGCCGTCTCGAACGTGCCATCGACGCTGTCGGGCGCGCCGATCAGGAAGTTGCGCTGCGCATCCCACTTCACGCGGTAGCCGGCCTGCGCGCCCCAGCGTTCGAGCGTCCGCGCGAGCGTGATGTCCTGCACCAGCACGTTCCAGTGCGCCGCTGCCGGGTCGGTCGCTCCAGCGGCGGCATACGGCACGACGGGCAGCACCGGCTCGCCGGGCGGATGCCATGGCTGCGACACCGTCTGCGACGATTCGCTGGCTTGGGCAAGCCCGCTGGCGAAGGCCAACGCGCCCAGCATTGAGGCGATGATGAATTTCATGAAAGCACACTCCTCCTGGGACGTCGACGAGCGACGGCCGAACTTGTAGTGACAGAAAGCGGGGCACAACTCAATCGGACGCCGTGAATCGGACGACGTGGTCGGTGTAGGCCTGCGCCTGCACCGGGTAGCCTTGGGCCCGCAGCCCGGCCACCACCTGCTTGACCGCATCGAGGAACGACGGCGCGTCGATCCGCATCGCGCCGTTGATCGGCGCCACCCACCCGACATCCCAGACCACGTCGTAGCCGCTGGCACGTGCCCAACGGCGCAGCGATGCCGCGATGTCGTGATCCGCCATCGTGATGTCGAACGGCATCGCCGGTCCGTCCCTCAGCGCTGGAGCTTCGGGCACGTCGAGGGTCGTGACCCAACGCAGCGCGGACGCATGCGGATGCGTCTCACCGCCCGCCGGCTCATCGTCGACAAGCCGGATGTTGTTCGCCGCAATGCCGCGCGCCAGCAAGGCGTTGCGCAAGGCCTCGGCCCGCAGCGTGGCCAACGCGTCGTGCACGCCAGCGTCGTTGCGGCCGATGGCGGTGATCGAGGTGTCGCGACCGATGCGCACGACCAGCGCTGACAACGCGTCCAGCACCTCGGGCCGCAGCGTCGAGCTGCCCGGCGCGAACACCACGGGCTGCTCGTGCGCCGCGCTCCTGAAAGGCCGATCGCGCGACGAGAGCCCGTAGTCCACGCCGGTGGTCAGGCCGGGGTCCGCGGAGGCTAGCAGTCGCGCTTCGTCGTCGCGCGATGACACCGTTTCCTCGCCGAGCAGCGCTTCGCCGCGCCGAACGACGGCACGCGCACCACCCAGCACCAGCGTGAACTCGTTGGCCGACGTCCTCGCCGTGAAGTACTGGCCTTCGGGCTGCAGCACCAGTAGCGTCGGCTCCTTGCCGGAGAACACCGCGGGCATGGGCTGGTTGGGTCGGGCCTCGAAGTAGATCTTGCCGCTGCCATCGTCGAAGACCTGCGCCGGGCGCGCGGGCTTGTCGCCGCGAATCGCGTAGCCGAAGTCGTACTGGCCCAAGAAGCGTTTGCCCGGCAGGCTCAGCGCGTTGCCGCCGACGGCCAGCAGCAGCGCGCCGCAGAACGCGCGGCCGAATGGCCCGCGATCGAAGGCGATGCGTGCGAGGAACGAGGTGTGTGAATCGGCTCTCATGACGAGTCGATTCTGCGAGCGCGCCGAAAAACTGCCCAGCGCCAAACCACGGGGAAATCGCGCGTTTGGCGCGCGGCGGCGACTAGCTCGCGATCACGTCAAAAGGCATCATGAGACATGCCATCCGTATCAACGCTTCTCGCGCACCAACGCCTTCTCGATCCGCCGATCGGGCACCAGCCAGATCAACGCAGTGATCAGGTAGAACGCCTGCGCGAGGCCGGGCACGCAGAACGCCGACACGATGCCGGCCAGGTACAGGAAGGGCGAGGTCTTGCCCTTCCAGTCGGAGCCAAGCGCACGCTTGAGCACGCCGTCCTCGCCTTGCGCGCGCTCGATCAACGTCTGCAGCACGAACCAAGCGAGCGCGCACATCATCAGCACGGCGCCGTAGACGGCCGAAGGCACCGGGCCGAAGTGGTTCTCGCCCATCCAGCCGGTGGCGAAGGGCAGCAGCGACAGCCAGAACAGCAGGTTCAGGTTGGCCCACATCATGCCGCCGGTGACGCTGGTAGTGGCGTGCAGCAGGTGGTGGTGGTTGTTCCAGTAGATGCCCACGTAGATGAAGCTGATCACGTAGCTGAGGAACACGGGCCACAGCTCCAGCAGCGCGGCCAGCGTCTCGCCATGGGGTACGTGCAGCTCCAGCACCATGATCGTGATGATGATGGCCAGCACGCCATCGCTGAATGCCTCGAACCGGCCCTTGCCCATCGTCGCTCCCGCGGCGCGTCGTGCGCCGCCGGGCATTGTCTCGCACGGCGTCGCGAAGAAGACCGCCGCGAAGCCGTCTTTTCGGGCCACCGGCCGCGCGCCCTTGCCCTACCCTGCCAACATGGACGCAGCCACGCCCGCCACGACCCCGCCAGCCGGCCTCGCCGCGCTGCAGCAGGCGCACGCGTTGTTCCTGCAGCACCGCGACACCGATGCCCTGCCGCACGCCCAGGCGGCCGCGCAGGCGCTGCCGACACGCGCCGACGCGTGGACGCTGCTGGGCATCGTGCA
>FTKT01000103.1_pt3 | contig 13010 bp, 2 predicted proteins | sample 1658271 | NCBI WGS metagenome assembly FTKT01 (sample SAMEA3914811, study PRJEB12502) | metagenome | biome: forest; material: soil | place: Canada | collected 2011-08-04 | depth 0.3 m | reverse complement strand
CCGCCTGCGCCAGGTGGGCGCGCAGCTCGGCGACGGTGGGTTCGGCGCCCGGCGCGGGCAGCACGTAGCCGACCAGCCGCTCTCCGGCCGCCGTGGAGCGGACCGCCGCGACCGCCTGGGCCACCGCCGGGTGCCGCGCCAACGCGGCCTCCACGTCGCCGAGTTCGATCCGGTAGCCGCGCACCTTCACCTGGTCGTCCAGCCGGCCGAGGAAGTCCAGCCGCCCGTCCGGGCGACGGCGGGCCAGGTCGCCGGTGCGGTAGATCCGGGCGCCGGGCGGGCCGGCGGGGTGCGGACGGAACCGGTCGGCGGTCAGCGCCGCCCGTCCGTGGTAGCCCTCGGCGAGACCCGCGCCGCCGATCCACACCTCGCCGGGGACGCCGTCCGGCTGCGGGACCAGGTGCGGGTCCAGCACGTGCAGGTCGGTGTTGGCCAGCGCCGGTCCGATCGGCACCCGGGTCCGCTCCGGGCCCACCTCGACCTGTCCGGCGGCGGACCAGATGGTGGTCTCGGTCGGGCCGTACATGTTCCACAGCGCCTTCACCCGGGGGCGCAGCGCCTCGGCGAGCTCCTCCGGCAGGCGCTCGCCGCCGCAGAGCACGGTGAGCGAGGGGTCGCCCTTCCAGCCGGAGTCGGTGAGCAGCCGCCAGGTCGCCGGGGTGGCCTGCATCAGGGTGGGGGCGTGGTCGGCGAGTACCGCGGTCAGCTGGTCGGCGGCGGCCGCCGCGGGGCGTCCGCAGACCACCAGGTGGCCGCCGGTGACCAACGGCGCCCAGAGTTCGAGGCCGGCGATGTCGAAGGAGAGCGAGGTGACCGCGAGCAGGGTGTCCGCGGCGCCGATCGCGCAGCGCTCGCCGACCGAGCCGAGCAGGTTCACCAGCGCCCGGTGGCTGACCCGCACGCCCTTGGGGCGTCCGGTGGAGCCGGAGGTGAAGATCACGTAGGCGGTGTGCTCCGGGCCGACCACGACCGGCAGCGGGCCGGTGGGGCGGGCCGCGATGGCCGGCGCCTCCTCGTCCAGCAGCACCAGGTCGGCCGCGGGCACCGGGATCCGGCCGGCCAGCGCGCGCGTGGTCACGGTCAGCGCGAGGCCCGCGTCCTCGGTCATCACGGCGAGGCGGGCGGCCGGGTAGTCGGGGTCGAGCGGGACGTAGGCGGCCCCGGTCCGGGCCACCGCGAGCAGCGCCACCGGAAGATCGGTGCCCCGCTCCAGCGCGACGCCGACCAGTCGCCCGGGGCGCGCGCCGCGGGCGGCCAGGTGGCGGGCCAGACGGTCGGCGGCGCGGTCGAGCCCGGCGTAGTCCAGCGGTCCGGACGGGCCCGGGCAGCCGCCCGCGGCGCTGACCGCGGGGGCGTCCGGACGCTCGGCGGCGCGCTCCCTGACCAGTCGTTCCACCGTGGTGTCCGGTATTGCGGAGGACTCATGACGGACCGTCAGCTCGGCCAGCCGTCGCGCGCCGAGCAGCGGCAGCCGGTCGACCTCGGCCTGCGGATCGGCCACCGCGGCCGTCAGCAGGGTGCGCAGCTGTCCGAGCAGGTCCCGGGCGGTGGCCGCGTCGTACAGCTCGGTGCTGTACTCCGCCGACACCGTCAGGCCCTCGTCCCCCGAGGGGGCCGACTCGGTGACGTACAGGGTCAGGTCGGTCTTGGCGGTGCGGCTGTCCGGCTCCACCGCACCCACCGTCAGGCCCGGCAGCGAGAAGGGGGCGGGCGGGGTGTTCTGCAGCACCAGCATGGCCTGGAAGAGCGCGGTGCGGCTCAGGTCGCGCGGGAGGTCGAGGGCGTTCACCACGCGTTCGAACGGGACATCCTGGTGGTCCCAGGCCGCGAGCGTACGGTCCCGCACCCGGCGGACCAGCTCGGCGAAGGACGGGCGTCCGGCGAGGTCGGCACGGAGCACCACGGTGTTGGCGAACAGGCCGACCACCGGCTCCAGTTCGGGCAGCTCGCGACCGGCCACCATGGTGCCGACGGCGAAGTCGGACCGGCCGCCGTGCCGGGCCAGCAGGCACTCGAAGCCGGCCAGCAGCACCGAGAAGAGGGTGGCCTCGCAGGCCCGGGCGAGCGCCGTGAGGTCGGTCAGCAGGGCGCGCGGCCAGCTGACCGTCAGCAGCGCCCCGCGATGGCCGCGCACCGCCGGGCGGGGGCGGTCGGTGGGCAGCTCCAGGCCGGGCGTGCCGGCCAACTGCTCCTTCCAGAAGTCCAGTCCGCGCCGCAGCTCGGGGCCGGCCAGCCGCTCGCGCTGCCAGCCGGCGAAGTCGCAGTACTGCACCGGCAGCGGGTCCGCGCCGCCTGCTGCTGCGTCGTCCTGCGTCGTGCCGCCTGCTGCTGCGCCGTCCTGCGCCGCGTCGCTGGTGAAGGCGCGGTAGCCGGCGGCGAGATCGGCCATCACCAGGCCGACCGACCAGCCGTCGCAGATCGCGTGGTGGAAGTCGAGGAAGAGCAGCGCCCGTTCGGGGGCGAGCAGGACCAGCTTGGCCCGGAACAGCGGCCCGCGCTCCAGGTCGAAGGGGCGCTGCGCGTCCTCGGCGAGGACGGCGCGGGCCATCGCCTCGCGCTCCTCCTGCGGCTGGCCGGTCAGGTCCACCCGCGCGAGGGGGACCGGGGCCGGGTGGGTGACCAGCTGGAGATCCTGCCCGTCCTCGCGCAGGAAGGTGGTCCGCAAAGCCTCATGACGGACCGTCAGGGCGTCGAGCGCGCGTTGCAGGGCGGCTTCGTCGAGCGGTCCGTCGAGGGTGAAGGCGTGCGGCATGTTGTGCTGCGCGGTGCCCGGGTCGAACTCCTCCAGGAAGAGCACCCGTGCCTGGGCGAACGAGACCGGGTGCGCCCGGCCGTCGCGCGGCAGGGCGGGTATGCCGTCGCCGGCCCGGTCCGGCCGCCCCGCGTCGCGGTCGCGGTCGCGCAGCAGCGCGAGCAGGGCGGCGCGGCGGTCCGCGTCGAGGGATCGCGTGCGCGACCCGGGATCAGCTTCCGTCATGGCCAGGCCCTTCTGTACCGGTGGGTTCGTGGTCGGCGCGGGCCTCGCCCGCGGTGGAGTCGACGATGGCCAGCAGGCGGGCCAGCTCGGCCGGGTCCAGGCTCGCCAGCAGCGCCTCGTCGGTGGCGGCGGCCAGCGTGCGGACCGTGGCGCACTGGAAGACGGTGCGCACCGGAAGGTCGACGCCCAGGTCGCGCCGGATCCGGGCGACGGCCCGGGCGGCCAGCAGGCTGTTGCCGCCAAGGGTGAAGAAGTCCTCGTCCCGGCCGATCGCCGGCCGGTCGAGCAGCTCGCGCCAGCCGGCCGCCACGGCCTGCTCGGTCGGGCCGCTCGGGGGCGCGAGCGCGCCGTCCTCGGCGCCCTGCCGCTCGGGCGGGTACCGCAGGGCCAGCGCCCGGTGGTCGACCTTGCCGTTGGCGTTCAGCGGCAGCTCGTCCAGGACGGTGACCACGGCGGGGACCATGTACGCGGGCAGCCGCTGCGCGCAGAACGCCCGCAGCCCCGCCTCGTCCGGCCGCTGCCCGTCCCCGGTCGCGCGGCCGGCCGCGTAGCCGATGATCCGGGCCCGGTCGCCTGCGCCGTCCAGGGCGACGGCGGCGGCGCCGACCCCCGGGTGGGCGGCGAGCGTGGCCTCGATCTCCCCCAACTCGATCCGGAAGCCGCGTAGTTTGGTCTGCCGGTCGGCCCGGCCGAGGTACTCCAGGGTGCCGTCCCGGCGCTGCCGGGCGAGATCGCCGGACCGGTACATCCGGCCGCCCGGCTCGGCGCCGAAGGGGTCGGGCAGGAAGGCGCGCGCGGTGCGGACCGGGTCGTCCAGATAACCGCGCGCCAGCTGCCGCCCCGCGAGGTACAGCTCGCCCGGGACGCCCGCCGGCACCGGACGGCGGTGGCGGTCCAGTACATAGGCGCCGGTGACGGGGGCGGCGGTGCCGAGCGGCGCGATGCCGTCGCCTGCTTCGCCGTCTGAATCGCCGTCAGGGGCCTTCCCGGTCGGCCAGCGGGTCAGCGCCACGGTGGTCTCGGTGGGGCCGTAGTGGTTCTCCAGCACGGCGTCACTCTGCGCGTGCAGCGCGGCGACCAGCTCCATCGGCAGCGCCTCGCCGCAGCTCATCAGGGTGCGAAGTGACGTGCAGTCGGGCAGGCCGCCGTCCTCGGCGAGCATACGCAGGTAGGAGGGCACCGCGCCGACGTAGCTCACGCTCCGGCGCCGGATCAGCTCGACGGTGTGGCGGGCGTCCGCCTGCCGCAGCGGATCGACGAGCACCATGGCGGCCCCGCCGAGCAGTCCGCCGAAGAGCTCCGGGACGGAGACGTCGAAGCCGTAGGCGGTGTGCTGGAGCAGTCGGTCCTGCTCGATGGGACGGAACAGCGAGTGGAACCAGTGCAGATAGGTGGTGACGTTGGCGTGGGTGACCATCACGCCCTTCGGCTCGCCGGTCGAGCCCGAGGTGAAGAGTACGTAAGCGGTGTCGTCCGGCGTGGTCTCGACCCGGGCGGAGCCGGCCGGCAGCTCGCCGTCCGCCGCGATCCACCGGGTGTCGGGGTCCAACTCGGGCCGCGCCAGAGCCTGTTGGGTGAGTATGACACCTAGGCGCGCCGACCGGGCCAGTACGGCCAGCCGGGCGGGCGGGTACCCGGGGTCGAGCGGGACGTACCCGGCGCCGGCCTTGAGGACGCCCCAGAGCGCGGCCGGCAGCGCCGGCGTGCGGTCCGCGTGCACGCCGACCAGGTCTCCGCGCCGCACTCCGGCTTCGCGCAGCGCCCGGGCGATCCGCCCGGACCAGGCGTCGAGTTCGGCCCAGCTCAGTTGCGCGAGGCCGCCGTCGCCGTCCTCGGCCAGCACGGCGGGCGCGTGCGGCGTCGCGGCCACCCGCCGGGCGAGCAGCGCGCCGAGCGTGCTGGGCGGGGCCAACGGCTCGGGACCGGTGGCCAGGGCCAACAGCCGCCGCTCCTCGGTGGGTTCGAGCAACCGGGCGCGGTCCGGTGGAGCGTCCGGGTCGGCGCAGAGATCGGTGAGCAGCCGCAGGAAGGAGCGCGACAGCGCCTGCACGGTCTCCGGGTCGAACAGCTCGGTGCTGTACTCCCACAGGCCCGCCAGCGTGCCGCCCTCCTCGGCCATCGCGAGCGAGAGGTCCAACTGCGCGGCCGGCGCGGAGGGCAGCGGGACGCACCGCACCCCCGGCAGCTCGAAGCCGCGCTGCGGGGTGTTCTGGAAGGTGAACAGCGTCTGCACCAGCGGCGGGTGGCTCAGGTCGCGGCGCGGGGCCAGCGCGTCCACGAGCCGGTCGAAGGGCAGCTCCTGATGGTCGAAGGCGTCCAGGACGGTGCCGCGCACCTGCGCCAGCAGCTCGGTGAAGGAGGCCGCCGCGCCGAACCTGCCCCGCAGCGCCAGCGTGTTGACGAAGTTGCCGGGGACGGAGTCGGATTCCTCGTGCAGCCGCCCCGCCACCGCGACCCCGACCAGCAGGTCGTCCTGGCCGCTGTAGCGGTGCAGCAGAAGCTGGTAGGCGGCGAGCAGCAGGATGAACGGGGTGCTGCCGGTGCGGGCCGCCAACGCGCGTACGGCGGTGGACAGTTCGGCCGGGAGCGCGAAGGAGTGCCGGGCGGCGCCGTCGCCGCGCCAGGGCGGGCTGGGCCGGTCGGTGGGCAGCGCCAGCAGCTGCGGGGCTCCGTCCAGCGCCTCGCGCCAGTACCCGAGCAGCCGGTCTGCCTCGGGGCCGGCCAGCCGGTCGCGCTGGGCGACGGCGAAGTCGCGGTAGTCGAGCGCAGGGCGGGGCGGCGGGGTGCCCGCCTCGCCGCACTGCCTGCGGTACTCCCCGGCCAGGTCGGCCAGCAGCAGCGAGAGTGACCAGCCGTCAACCGCGATGTGGTGCGCGGTGATCGACAGGACGTGTTCCCCAGGCCCGGTGCGCAGTAGCCGGAACCGCACCGGGTGCCCGGACGCCAGGTCGAAGGGGGCCCGCGCCTCGCGGGCGAGCACCGCCGCCAGCCGCGCCGGGTCGACCTCGGTGACGGTCAGGTCGGCCGGCGGCGCGGGGTCCACGACGGCGGCCGGCCGGCCGTCCCGTTCCGGGTACCGGGTCCGCAGCACCGCGTGGCGCTCGACCAGGGCCGCGCAGGCCCGGGCCAGCGCGGCGGTGTCCAACTGTCCGCTCAGCCGGTAGGTGACCGGCAGGTGGTAGCCGGCATCCTGCGGGTCCATCCGGTGCAGGAACCACAACCGCTCCTCGGCGGGCGAGAGTTCGGTGCGTCGGGCGGGGTCCGCCGGGGCCGGGGGAGCCGGCGCGGTGCGTCCGGCCGCCTGCACGGCCCGCGCGTAGCCGGCCAGCGTCGGGTGGTCGAAGAGCAGCCGGACCGGTACCTCGGCGCGCAGCGAGCGGCGCACCCGCGAGGTGACCTGGATCGCGGCCAGTGAGTGCCCGCCGAGGGCGAAGAACTCGTCCTCCCGGGACGGCGGACCGCACTCCAGCACGGCCTGCCAGACCTCCGCGAGCCAGCTCTCCACCGGGCCGCGCGGCGCGGTGCGCCCGCCCGCGGCCGACCCGACCTCGGGCAGCGCGCGGCGGTCGACCTTGCCGCTGGCCAGCAGTGGCAGGGCGGGCAGCAGCGACCAGGCCGACGGGATCATCGCGCGCGGCAGCCGTTCGGCCAGGTGGGCGGCGAGTTCGGTGAAGCGTGGCGGCGGCCCGTCGGGGTCGGCCGGCACCAAGTGGGCGACCAGTCGCGGGAGTCCGCGCGGGCCCGGCACGGCGACCACGGCGGCGGCGGCGATCAGCGGGTGGGCGCAGAGCGCGGCCTCCACCTCGCCCGGCTCGACCCGGTGGCCCCGGATCTGCACCTGCTCGTCGGCGCGACCGTCCAGCAGCAGGACGCCCTGCGGCAGCCACCGGCCCAGGTCCCCCGTGCGGTAGCGGCGGGAGCCGGGGCGGGTGGCGAACGGGTCGGGCAGGAAGCGGGCGGCGGTGCGGGCTGGGTCGCCCAGGTAGCCGAGCGCGACGCCGGGCCCCGCGATGTACACCTCGCCCGGTACTCCCGGCGCGCACGGCTCGCCGCGCGCGTCCAGCACGTGTACGGCGGTGCCGGGCAGCGGTCGGCCGACCGGCAACGCCTCGGTGGCGGGCAGGAGTTCGGCGGGCTGGTAGAGGGTGGAGGTGATCGTGGTCTCGGTGATGCCGTAGGCGTTGAGCAGGCGGACCCGCGAGCCGACGGCCGCCCGCCAGGCCGCGGCGCCGGCCGTCCACACCTTCTCGTTGCCGACCACCAGCAGCCGCAGCCGTCCGGGCACCGGGGCCTCGGCCAACTCGCGCTGCCAGGTGTGCCAGTAGGCGGCGGGCAGGTTGGCGACCGTCACCTCCTCGCGCTCCAGCAGATCGCGGAACTCGGTCATGGTGTCGGCCCGGCCCGGCGGGTGGACCACCACGGTGGCGCCGGCCGCCAGGGTGGCGAAGATCTCCTCGGCGGCCACGTCGAAGGAGGGCTGGGAGAAGAGCAGTACCCGGTCGCCGCAGGCGAGTTGGTACTGCTCGCCGATCACCTGGCTGTGCCGGGCCAGCGCGCCGTGCGAGACCAGAACGCCCTTGGGCGCGCCGGTGGAGCCGGAGGTGAAGACCACGTAGGCGGGGTGCTCGGGCGCGGCGTGGACCGGGGCGCGGCCCGCCGCGCCGACCGGGGCGAGATCGACGTCCCGGGCCTGGAGGACCAGCGGGAGCGAGGCCGCCCGCACCAGTGCTTCGCGCCTGGCCGACGGCAGTTCGGGGTCGAGCGGTACGTACCCGGCGCCCGCGTGCAGCACGGCCAGCAGGGCGACCGGCAGGGCCGCGCCGCGTTCCATCGCCACCCCGACCAAGTCGCCCGGACGGATCCCGCGAGCGCCCAGCTCCTCGGCCAGCGCGCCCGCCGCGTCCAGGAGTTGGCCGTAGCTGAGGACACCCTCGGGCGCCCGGACCGCCACCGCCAGCGGATCGGCCGCCGCCCGCGCGGCGACCAGCTCGGCCACGGTGGCCGCCCCCGGCCGCGCTTCTTGCCCCGTGCCGCTCCACTCACGCAGCCGGCGGGCGGTCGGTGCGGGCAGCGCGGCGAGGGAGCCCAGCGTACGGTCCGGATCGGCGGCCAATTCGCCCAGCACGTGCCGGATCTGGTCGAGCAGGCCATCGGCGACGAAGTCGTCCACCCGGTCACGCCGCCAGTCCGCCTCCAGCCGCAGCACCTCGCCGGGCAGCGCCGTCAGCGTGAACGGGTAGTGGGTGTGCTCCTCGGCCGCGCCGGTGACGACCCGCAGCCCGCCCCACTCGGTCCGGGTCGCCTCACCCAGCGGGAAGTTCTCGACCACGAGCAGCGTGTCGAACAACTCCTCGTCCAGGTCCGCCCGGACCAGCCGCCGCATCTCGGCCAGCGGCGTGTACTGGTGGTCCTGGAGCGCGGCGACCTGCGCCATCCGCTCGGCCAGGAAGGCCCGCACGCTCTGCCCGTGGTCGATCACCACCCGGACCGGCACGGTGTTGATGAAGAGCCCGACCAGGGACTCGACGCCGTCCAGGCCCGCCGGGCGGCCGGCCACCGTGGTGCCGAGTACCAGGTCGCCGGTGGCCCCGGTGTACCGGTCGAGGGCCAGGCCGGTGGCGGCCTGGAGCAGGACGGCCAGGGTGACCCCGCACTCGGCCGCCAGCGCGCGCACGGCCGCCAGTTCGGCACCGGCCAGCTCCACGGCGCGGCGGCCGTGCGGGGCGCGCTCGCCGGCTCGGGGGCCGGCGGTCAGGACCGGCCGTGGCAGCGTGGTCGGCCCGGGGAGGTCGGCCAGTTGGGCGGTCCAGAACGCGGTGTCGGTCGCCTTGTCCCGTCCGCTCAGCCAGCGCAGGTGGTCACCGAAGGAGCCCGGCGCGGCCGGCTCCCAGGGCTCGGCGGTGACCAGCGCGTGGTAGCCGCGCATCGCCTCGGCGAAGACCGTGGCCAGGCTCCAGCCGTCCAGCACCAGGTGGTGGTGGGTCCAGAGCACTCGGTGCCGGTCCTCGGCCAGCCGGAACAGGGCGAGCCGCATCAGCGGCGGGGCGGCGAGGTCCAGCGCGGTGCCGCGCAGCCGGGCCAGCTCCGCCGTCAGCGCCGCCTCGCGGTCCGGCGCGTCGAGGGCGGTCAGGTCGCGCAGCGGGATGTCCAGCGGCGCCTTCGCGTGCACCGCCTGGACCGGGGTGCTCGACTCCGCCCAGTGGAACCCGGCCCGCAGGGCGTCGTGCCGGGCCACCACCCGCTGCCAGGCCGTCCGGAAGGACTCCTGGTCGAGCGGGCCGACCAGGTCGAACTCCAGGTGGTTGAGGTAGCTGGGGCCGTCCGTCGCGCCGTCGTCGCGCAGTGCGTGGAAGAGCAGGCCCTCCTGCAACGGGGTGAGGTCGTACACGTCGATGATCTCGGCCATCACCGCTCACCTTCCTTTCAGGCGGGCCATCAGGTCCGCGAGTTCCCGGTCGTCCAGCCGGGTCGCCGAACCGGCCGGCGGGTCCGGCGGCGCGGGTGCGTCGTCCAGGTCGCCGCAGGCGGCGGCCAGTTCGGCCAGGGTCTGGTGCCGGAACAGGTCGCGCGCCTCCAGCCGGAGCCCCACCGAGCGGGCCCGGACGGCTACTTGGACGGCGAGCAGGGAGTCGCCGCCGAGCGCGAAGAAGTTCTCCCCGGGCCGGATCCGGTCGCGGCCGAGCACCTGCCGCCAGACTCCGGCCAGCACGGTCTGACGGGGCGTCAGTTCTGGTTCGGAGCCGCCCTGTCCGGCCGCCCGGAGGTCCTGTTCCAGCCGGGCGGCGAGGGCCGCGCGGTCCACCTTGGCGTTCGGGGTCAGCGGCAGGCGGTCCAGCAGCAGGATCCGCGAGGGGACCAGCTGCTCGGGCAGCCGGGCGGCCAGGTCGCGCCGGATCCGCTCGGCATCGGTATCGCGGTCGGCGTCGGTTGTGGCTTCGCCGGCGGGGACCAGGGCCGCGTAGGCGACCAGGCGCAGGGCCTCGGGAGCGCCGTACGCCAGTACCGCGCACTGCCGGACGGCCGGGTGCTCGGCCAGTGCCGCCTCGACCTCGCCGGGCTCGACCCGGTAGCCGCGGATCTTCAGCTGGTGGTCCAGCCGGCCGAGGAACTCCAGCTCGCCTCCCGGCAGTTGGCGCACCCGGTCGCCGGTGCGGTAGAGCCGGGCGCCCGGCTCGGCGGAGAACGGGTCCGGTGGCCAGGCCCGGGCGGTGGCGGCCGGACGGCCGAGGTAGCCGCGGGCCACGCCGTGTCCGCCCAGCAGCAGTTCGCCGGGGGTGCCGGGCGGCACCGGGGTGCCGTGCCGGTCCAGCACGTGCAGGGTGGCGTTGGCCAGCACGGCGCCGATCGGGAACCGTTCGGGTACCTCGTCCGCGCTCGGGGGTTCGTGCAGGGTGGCGGTGACGGTGGCCTCGGTCGGGCCGTAGGTGTTGATCCAGCGGACGGGGGAGTCGCACAGCCGCAGCCAGTCGCGGTAGCGGGCGGGGGCCGGGGCCTCGGCGTTGAGCAGCAGGGTGTGCACCCGGCGCGGCACCCGCCGGCCCTCGGCGGTCATCCGTTCGACCCAGGCGTGCCAGAAGGAGACCGGCAGGCTCAGCACGGTCGGCCCGGTCGCCGCCAGGAAGGCGTCGAACTCGCTGTCCGGGGTCCGCAGTTGGTCAGGGCGCAGGACCACGGCCGCGCCGGCGGCCAGCGCCGGGTAGAGCTCCTCCACGCTGGCGTCGAAGCTCACCGAGGCGAAGCCCAGCACCCGTTCGCCCCGTCGCACGGCCAACTCCGGTGCGATCGCGTCGAGATAGGAGGCAAGATTGGCATGGCTGACGGCGACGGCCTTGGGCCGGCCGGTGGAGCCGGAGGTGAAGATGGCGTACGCCAGGCGCTCGCCGTAGGCCGGGTCCCCGGCGCCGGGGTCCGCCGGCGCGGTGTCGGGCAGCGCGGCCAGCGCCCGGGCGGTGGCGGGGTCGGCCAGGTCCACGAAGGTGCCCGGGCCCTCGTCGACGGTGCCGTGATGGAGGACCAGGTGCGCGCCGGAGTCCTCCAGCAGGGCGCGGATCCGGGCCGGCGGGTAGCCGGGGTCGACCGGCACGTACCCGCCGCCCGCCTTGAGCACCGCGAGGAAGGCGGTGACGGCCTGGGCGGAGCGGCCCAGCAGCACCGCGACCCGGCGTTCCGGGCCGACCCCCAGCGCCCGCAGCCGGTGTGCCAGGCGGTTGGCGGCGCGGTCCAGTTCGCCGTGCGTGGTGATCCGCACCGCGCCGTCCGCCTGGTCGTACTCGACCAGCGCGGGGGCGTCCGGGGTGCGGGCCGCCGCGGCGGCGGTGCGCTGGTGCAGCCACGGTCCGGCGCCCCTGGCCAGGGCCGGGCGGACCGGGCGGGGTGCGGGCAGCGCGTCGCGGGGCCGGTCCTGCGGCCGGGCCACGGCGGCCTCGGCGAAGGTCCGGAAGGTGCGGGCGATCCGCTCGGCGGTGGCCTCGTCCAGTGCGGCGGTGTCATGGTCGATGCCGCCGGTCAGCCCGCCGTGCTCGTCCGGCCGCAGCCACAGGGTGACGTCGAAGTCGGCCCGGTCGTACGGGCGGCGGACCAGGTCGAGCCGCAGGTCGTCCATCCGCTCCGGCCAGGCCGGGTAGTTCTGCAGGACGCAGAGCGTCTGGAAGAGCGGGGTGTGCTCGCTGGAGCGTTCGGTGCCGGCCGCCTCCATGACCTTCTCGAACGGCAGCTCCTGGTGCTCGAAGGCGGTGGTGCAGACGGCCCGGGCGCGGCCGAGCCGGGTGCGCCAGTCCGGGTCGCCGGAGAGGTCGCAGCGCAGGGCCAGGTTGTTGACGAAGAAGCCGACCAGCCCCTCCAGCGCCGTGTCCGGGCGGCCGGCGGTGTAGGTGCCGACGGCGAAGTCCTGCTGGCCGGTGTGCAGTTGCAGGGTCGCCGACCAGAGGGCGAGGAGCAGCATGTAGAGGCTGGCCTGCTCGCCGGCGGTGAGCGCCTCGGCCTCGCGCCGCCAGGCGGCGGTCAGCGACACGGGTATCGAGCCGGCGGCGGCGCCCGCGCGCTCCCGGGGCCGGGGCAGTTCGAGCGGCGGGGTGCCGCGCAGGTGGCGCCAGTGCTCGGCCTCGGCCGCCAGCCGTTCCCCGCTGAGCCACTCGCGCTGGCCGATGGCGTGGTCGAGGTACTGGACGGACGGCGCCGGGGGCAGCGGAGCCCCGGTGTTCCCCCGCAGGTGCGCGTAGGCGAGCGCCAGTTCGTCCAGCAGGACGGAGGTGCTCCAGCCGTCCGCGATGATGTGATGGAAGGTCAGCAGGAGCCAGTGCTCGCCCGCTTCGAGGTGGAGCAGGCCGGCCCGCCAGGGCGGGGCGGCGGTCAGGTCGAAGGGGAGCGCGGCCTCCTGGTCGGCGGCGGCGCGCGCGGCCGCCTCGTCCGCGACCTCGGTCACCGGGAGGGTGACCGGCCGGGGCGGCAGCACCCGCTGCTCCGGGACCCCGTCGCGGTCGGTGAAGACGGTGCGCAGCGCGCTCTGGCGGGCGGCCACCAGCCCGAGGGCCTGTTCGAGGGCGGCGGGGTCGAGGGGGCCGCGCAGCCGTAGCGCCAGCGGGATGTTGTTGGCCGCCGTGCCGGGCCGCAGCCGGTCCAGCACCCAGTGCCGGACCTGGGCGAAGGAGAGCGGCCCGTGGTCGGCGCCGGTACGGGTGAGCGGCGGCCGGCCGTCGGCGAGTGGGGCGCCGGCCACCCGGGCCGCGAAGTCGGCGAGGACCGGCCGGTCGTAGAGGTCCTTGAGCGGGACCTCGCGCCGGGTGCGGCCGCGCAGCCGGGAGATCACCCGGGTGGCGGTGATGCTGCTGCCGCCGAGCGTGAAGAAGTCGTCGGCCGGACCGGGGCGGTCGCCGCCGAGCAGCTCCTGCCAGATATCGGCGACGGTCTCGGCGAACTCGACATCCGGAGCCGCCGGACGCGCGACTACGGCGGGTGGCTCGGCCGGTCGCTCGGCTTGCCCCTCGGCCAGCGACTCGGCCGGTGCCCCAGCCGGCCCCTCGGCCGACGCGCTCGC
>FTKT01000669.1_pt2 | contig 13011 bp, 12 predicted proteins | sample 1658271 | NCBI WGS metagenome assembly FTKT01 (sample SAMEA3914811, study PRJEB12502) | metagenome | biome: forest; material: soil | place: Canada | collected 2011-08-04 | depth 0.3 m | reverse complement strand
TTGCCCAGGTTGAAGGCGCCGATATTGACCGAGGCCACCAGGTTCGGGGCATCTGCCGCCGCGGCCATCACCCGGACCTGCAACGGCGGCACCAGCGCAAAGCTGGCCACGCCCCACAGGAAGACAAGGATGGCGGTCGGCGCGGCAAACGGCATCAGGACCGCGAACGCGACCAGGATCGCCGCCAGTCCGGCCAGGGTGACGATCAGGGTGCGATCGACCGAGCGGTCGGCAAAGCGTCCCCCCAGCCAATTACCCACCGTCAGGCCAACCCCGTAGGTAACCAGCATAGCGGTAACGAAGCCGAGCGACGCATGGGTTTCCGCCTTCAGGATCGGCACGACATAGGTGAAGACGGTGAACATGGCGCTGGAGCCGATCACCGTCAGGCCCAGCGCGCCCAGCACCCGGCCCTGCTTCAGGACGCGCAGTTCGGCCAAAGCCCCGCCGCCCGCCGGCGCCGGCAAGACCGGCAGGGTCAGCCGCAGCGCCACCATCATGACCAGGCCAAGTCCGGCCACGCCCCAGAAGGCGGCGCGCCAGCCCAGATGGTCGCCGGCCCAGGTGGCCAGCGGCACGCCGACCACATTGGCGATGGTCAGCCCCATGAACATGGCGGCGACCGCGCCGGCCTTGCGTTCCGGCGGCACCAGGCTGGCCGCCACCACCGAACCGACGCCGAAAAAGGCGCCGTGGTTGAACGAGGTGACGATCCGCGCCAACAACAGCATGCCGTAGCCGGTCGACAGGGCGGCCAGCAGGTTCCCCAGGGTGAAGATGCCGGCCAGCAGGATCAGCAAGGTCCGCCGCGGCATACGTCCCGTCGTCAGGGTCATGATCGGCGCTCCGATCACCACGCCCAGGGCATAGGCGCTGATCAACAGGCCGGCGGTCGGGATCGACACGCCCAGCCCCGTCGCGATGACCGGTAAAAGGCCCATCGGCGCAAATTCGGTGACACCGATGCCGAAGGCGCCGATCGCCAGGGCAATCAGTCCGGGATTGAGTTTCATGGGAATTGTCCTTCTCAGACCATGGCCGGATTGAGCCGGGCAAAGCCCGCCTGTTGGCGGTAGGGCGTGTGCGGATAGGGCGGCAGGACATCGCTGGCCGCGTCGAGCGAGGCCATTTGCCCGGCGGTCAGCGTCCAGCCGACCGCGCCCAGGTTTTGTCGAAGCTGGTCTTCATTGCGCGCCCCGATGATCACCGAAGACACAGTGGGGCGTTGCAGCAGCCAATTTATAGCGATCTGCGGCACGGTCTTGCCGGTTTCTGCCGCGATTGTCTCCAACGCGTCGATCACCCGGTACAGATGATCCTCGGCGACCGGCGGCGCGAATGGTTCGGTGTCGTGCAGGCGGCTGCCGGCCGGGATCGGGCGGCCGCGGCCGATCTTGCCGGTCAAGCGGCCCCAGCCGAGCGGGCTCCACACCAGGGCGCCGACGCCCTGGTCGGCGGCCAGCGGCATCAGGTCCCATTCATAGGCGCGGCCGATCAGCGAATAATAGACTTGGTGCGCCACCAGCGGCGCCAGGCCGGTCTGCCGCGCCGCCGCCTGCGCCTTCATCAATTGCCAGCCGGGATAGTTGGACACGCCGGCATAACGCAGCTTGCCCGCCTGGATCAGGCCGTCGAGCGTCGCCATCAGTTCCTCGACCGGGGTCGAAGCATCGAAGGCATGCAATTGCAGCAGGTCGATATGGTCGGTGCCCAGCCGGCGCAGCGACGCCTCGACCGCGCCGATCAACCGGCTGCGCGAGACGCCCCAGTCAGCGGGGCCGTCGCCCATCGGCAAGCCGGTCTTGGTCGAGATCAACACGGCGTCGCGCCGCCCCTTGATCGCCTCACCCAGCACCGCTTCCGAAGCGCCGTTCGAATAGACGTCGGCCGTGTCGAACAGGTTTACGCCGGCCTCGAGACAGATGTCGATCAGGCGCCGCGCCTCGGCGGCATCGCTTTGCCCCCAGGCGCTGAACAACGGGCCCTGCCCGCCGAACGTGCCGGTGCCGAAGCTGAGCGCGGGGACGCGCAGGCCCGAATTGCCCAATTGCCGATAGTCCATGGTTCACCTATGCGTTTGCGATGTAGACGCATAGATGGACGACCGGCATGCCATGCGGTAGCCTGGATCACCGCAAAGGATCTTTGCTTATGAAGCAAAGATAACGGAGGCGAACATAATGGATGCCAAGATGATGGAAGGCGAGGATCGTGCCCGGGCACTGGCCGTCTTCGCGGCTGTGATCGATCTCGGCAGCTTTTCCGCGGCCGGACGCGCCTTCGCCCTGACGCCCTCGGCGGTCAGCCGCATCGTCGATCGTATCGAAGCCCGGCTGGGGGCGCGGCTTTTGCTGCGTTCGACCCGCGCCCTGACCTTGACCGCCGAAGGGCGGGTATATCTCCAGGCGGCGCGGCGTATCCTGACCGACCTCGACGATGTCGAACAGCAGATCGCCGACCAGGGCGTGCCGCGCGGCCGGCTAAGGGTCAGCGCCGCTCTGTCGCACGGCCGCCTGTGCATCGTGCCGCTGCTTGGCGAGTTCGGCCGCCTTTATCCGCACATCCTGGTCGATATCGCCCTGACCGACGCGCTGGTCGACGTCGGCGGCGGCCAGGCGGACGTGGCGATCCGCTTTGGTCCCCTGGCCGACAGCACGCTGACGGCGCGCAAATTGGGCGAGACCGGCCGCCTCATCGTCGCTTCGCCGGACTATCTGGCCCGCGCCGGCACGCCCCGGGCGCCCGAGGACCTGCACGACCACAACTGCCTCAATTTCAACTTTCGCCGCGCCGAACCGGTCTGGCCGTTCCGCCGCGACGGCCACGACTTTGCCCTGTCGGTCAAGGGAACGCTCGAAGCCAATAATGGCGAGACCCTGGGGCAACTGGCGGTTCAGGGCGTCGGCATTACCCGCGTCGGCGCCTTCAGCGTGGCGCCCGACCTGGCCAGCGGCCGGCTCGTCCCCGTGCTCGAGGCCTTCAATCCGGGCGATCGCGAACAGATCCACGCCGTGTTCGTCGGTGCCGGCAATGTCCCGGCCCGCGTCCGCGTCTTCGTCGACTTCCTGGTCGAGCGATTGAAATAGGCTACCCGGCCCAACCACCCCATGCCTTGACGGCGGCGGTCATCAAGGCTTTCCAGCCCGGGCTGAAGTTCAGGGCGGTGGCGACGATCTCACCGCCCCACAATAGCGCCGCCCCCAGAACCGTCGCCCGCATCACGCGCCGATGGACGATCAGGTCCCAGGCCAGCATGGCGATCAGGATCAGGCTGATGCCCCAAAAGAATTGCAGCCACCAGCCGAACGGCCCCGGCAGCGCCCATTTGATCGCCATCTGCCAGAACCGCGCCGAACCGGCGTCGGAAATCGCCACCGCCGACAGGATCATGTAGCGCTTATGTTCCGCCGGATTGCGCCGCGTAAGGATCCCGGCGATCATCAGGGTCGAAAAGCCGATCATCTCCTCGAATTCCAGCGACAGGAACTGCGGCGCGTAGTCGGCATGCGCGATCTGGCGGTGCTGGTCGACCATGGCGGCGACCAGGCCGGACGGCACCATCAGCGCCGAGACGACGACGGTCGCCCAGCCCAGTTGCCGGTGCAGGCGAATCTGGTTGGCCTCGATGAGGCCAATCTGGGCCGAGACCAGGCCAAGCCAGATCAGGTAAAGCCCAGCGTGCAAATGCAGGATCAGGGGTGGCGGCGGGCTTTCACCAAGGAAGCGCGTCAGATCGAGACCGAAGCCGGCCAGGATCGATACCCAGACCAGCCCCATCCAGACCATATAAATCCGGCGATCTTCGCGCGCCGGCAAGCTTGTGCCCCATCGAACAGACGCCATTGCCATTCCCCCGTTGACCGCACCGGCTATGACGGCCCTGGCGTATGGCGGCAACGTACAATTTTGCCCAACGGGCCGAGGTGACAAAAACGAAGGGCCGCCCTTGCCGGACGGCCCTTCCATTGTCTTGCACGGCATGCAGACAGCTCAACCGAGCTGGCCTCCTGCGATGAAGGCTGTGCTCACTCGATTTGCCGCATGCGGCTGGTGACAATGAGACATCAGACCACCTCCTTTTCGCTGTTGAACGTTAAATTCAATATAGACCGGCTTCGGACGATTTCAACGGAGATGACACGGCCGGCGGACAAGAAATCGTGAGCCTATCCGCGAAACACCGGCACCTGGCCGGGCGCCTTGGGATCGACCGTCAACCGGGCCCGCAACCGCTCGATGCCGGCCTCGCCGATGGCCAGGGCCTCGGGCGAAGTGTGCACCGAATAATAGCCGGTCACCAGATCGTGAGGATGCGGCACGGCCGAGGCCAGGACGAAGGTCGCTGGACCATCCGCGCCCGCGGTCAGCGCGATCGGCTGAAGACCCGGTTTGAACACCGCCATCTCGCCTGGCTCTGCGCCATTGACGCTGCCCTGGCTGAGCGCCAGCCAGGCGATCTCATGCCCCTTGGGCGGCACATAAGTCCAGCTTTCACCGGCCTTCAGCGTCACCAGCAGATAGTTGAGGCCGTCGGGCGAACGCACCGGGCTTTGCGCCCCGTCGTATTGGCCGATGACAACGCGCGCCGGCCCGGCATTGGGGATGTCGCGGCTTTCGATATACTGGCTGTCGACCGGGCCGTTTTCCAGCTCGGGCGGCAAGGCGATCCACAGCTGGAACCCCTTGAGCGTCGCCGAGGCGCCCGCGCGCATTTCCTTGCCGTGCCAGACACCGCCGCCGGCCCGCATCCATTCGACGCCGCCGTAGTCGATCGTGCCCGAACCGGAGACCGGATCGTCGAAGCGCACATCGCCTTCGGTGATCACCGTGATGGTGGCGATGCCGGAATGCGGATGCAGCGGCATCGACCCCATGAATTCCGATTTCCCGCCGAACAGGTCGAGGAACACGAAGGGCTTCAGCGCTTCGCCCAAATCGCCTGGGCTCATCAGCCGGACGATCGGGCCACGACCATGCCCCTTGGTTTTATAGACGATCGGACGCGCCAGGACGTCGACGGTGGAGGATTGGGCCATAACAGACTCCGCAACAGTTACACTTTACATGTAGGAAGCCCGATGCGGCGCGTCAATCCTGACGGTGTGCGCCTGCCCCTTCCGCGATCCGGCATCGCAGGTTTTCACCCCGGATGCGCGGCAAAGGCCCAATCCTGTCCCCGTTCCGGGACATCTTCCCGCCCGTCGCATAGCCGTCGAAAAAGTAGGCGAGCGGGGCCTGCAGCGCCCGCGCGATCTGGAACAATTTGACGGCGCCGATGCGATCGATGCCAAGCTCATGTTTTTGAATCTGCTGGAAGGTCAGGCTGACGTGTGCGCCGAGTTGTTCCCGGCTCATCTGCAGGCTTTTTCGCCGCCGGCGCACGCGCGCGCCGACATGCCTGTCGGCCGGATCCGGGATATGCGTATCCCACCCCATATGATTCGCCCCTGTAAACGGCGGACACCCGTCCACCGCACGCGAAAAGATCTTGATTTTACCGGGCCGCCGCCGGGCATCGGCGCACCCGGATATCCGATACGCGAACGCCTTGTCCATATTGCGCGAATAAAAGAGGGTGAATACCCTTTTTCCGTGCAATGCCGCGATTGTGTAATGCGTCGCGTCAAAGCGTCGGATGTTCGCCACGGCGGCGGGTTTCGGACGGCGTTTCCCCGAACAACTGCAGGTAATAGTCCGCGAACCGGCCGGCATGCGACAGACCACACGCCTTGGCGATTTCGGCGACCGTGCGGGTATCGGTGCCGGCCTTCAGGAAGGCGTGCGCCCGCTGCAGCCGCACGGTACGCAAATAGACCGCCGGCGTAATATTCAGATAGGTGCGAAAGCCCAGTTCCAGGGTGCGAACGCTAACCCCTGCCCGCGCGGCCAGATCGGCTATCGAAAACGTATTCCCCTCGGCGGAATGCATGACCTCTCGCGCCAGCCGGACATAGGACGGCAAGGGGCCGACACTGGGCCGCAGCATCCGGTCGCTGTAGCGATGTGGCAGGGTCTCAAGCACCATCAGAGACAGGCCATCGATCAGATGGCGCTGCAGCCGGGGCGACGCGCGACGACTTTGCCCGATGAAGCCTTCACTGCACAGACCCGAAATCATGGCGAACAACCCGCCTGTGCCCGCCGACCGCGCCTCGATCGTCGCGAACAATTGCAGATCCGGATCGATGGGCAGGTGCAGGGGATCGAACAGAATGTGCTCGACGCTGCGGAAATTCAGCCGGATCACCCCCAGGCCCACATCGCCGTCGGCCACGTCATGCCCGAACCCGCGCAAAGCGTGGCCCTGGCAGACGATCGCCTGCCCCTGATCGAGCGGCATTGTGCGACCCTCGACGTCCAGCGTCATGCGGCCGGACAACGTAACCACGATCATCACGTCCGACGCATGACGCGCCACGACCTGGAAGCGCCGGGGGGAACACGCCAGGATCGCGACGTCGACGGTCGATGCCCCGCGCGGATCGGCGCCGCTCAGTTCAAGGGTATGAATATGCCAGGCGAAGGGCGTGTCGGGCAGCGTACCCGCCATGATCCAGCCGCACGTCCGCTCGGCCGCCACTGCAAAACCTTGAACGTCCGTTCCCTGAAGGCGCCTGCCGGGCAAGTCAGCCGGCATAAGACCGGCCATCATATGTTCCGATTTGAGAAGACGTCAAAACCGTTTCCTCAAGAGAAACGGCATCAATTGGCGTTTTGATAAGCAAAACCCGCCCGCATCCACAAAGATATGGGATGTGTAATTGAATAAATAAGCGATTGCCTGATGAATATTTCCCAACCGCGAAAAATATCGGCGTAAATCACGCAGTATTTTTGACATAGTTCGGGTATGTATTCGGCAAAAGGAGAACGAGAATCGTCAATCTCGTATGGGAGTCGCCGCCGCAATGCAAAGTAATCCATGACAACCCTGGCGATTTATTCGCAAATCGGATGTTTACGACGCAATTCGTCACATAAGGTCAAATTCGGGCAGAGGTTACCGTAGACGACCGGTATATAAGGGGGCGTCGGCGCGTTCGAGCCGGCGCGTTTTGCGCGCGGAACGGGTAAGATCCGTATTGAAATCGACCACAAATCTGCCATTGAGTTTTCGTAGAGGCGCAACCCAAGCGTGAGATGCGCCGATCGTTTGCCCAGCCTACGCACGGGCCGGCAACCGCAAGATTTCCAAGCCCATCCGGCGTAGCCCCTATGCTTGCAGGTTATTAAATGGATCTTCTGGACATCGAGGCGCCCACCCGTGGCCTTGAGTCGATTACCGAAGCGCGATCGGACCGCGACCTGTTGCTGGCCCTTCGGCAGGCGGCGGAGAGTTACGGCTTCGACCGGGTGATATTGTCGGTCATCGTCGATCCGGAGCTACCCCAGGACTGTCACGGCCGCGGCGTGCTGAACCATTTCCCGGCCGATTTCAGGGCCTATTACGCGACCAACGACTGTGTCCGCTACGACCCCATCCTCAAGGCGGCGCTGAAGCGCAAGCGCGCCTTCGCCTGGGAGCAACTGGAAGCGGCGCCCTATCTGACGGCGCGGCAGGTCACGTTCATGGCGACGCTCAAAGCCTATCATCTGCACCAGGGCGTCGCCGTACCGCTGCGGATAACCGGCACGCTGAACGGGATTGCCGCCTTTGCGCGGTCGAAACCGATCACGTCCGAAACCACGCCCCCGCTGCCGGCCCTGCAAACCTTGGGTGAAACAGTGTATGAGGCTTACCGCGCTTTACACCGAACGGACGCGTCGCTTACGACAGAGCGGGCGCCATTATCGGTAAAGGAGTGCGACGTCCTGACCTGGGTGGCGCGCGGCAAGACGGACGACGAAATCGCCGAAATCCTGTCGATCAGCCCCAATACGGTCGACAGCCACATGCGCAATATCTATCGCAAACTGAACGCCCACAACCGGGTCACCGCGGTCGTCGCCGGCATCCGCCAGGGACATGTTTATCCCTGATCGCGCTTGTCCGCGGAAAAAGCCTCACGTCCTTCCGTCATAGATCGATATCGTCAATCGTGAAATCATGACCAGCCCATAACCGTGCTTTCTATGAGGTGCGCCTTTGCCCCAGGCTTACGTGCAATCCCAATCCGTCGACCGCGACGACGCCATGATGCGTATCCTGGTCAACCTCGAAGCCTTGCAAAAACTGGCACTTGAAGCCGGGGACACGGCGCTCGCCGCCCAGCTGCAGACGACATTCGACGAAAACCTGCAACGTTATTACGACACCAAGCGGGCGCAACTGGAGGCGACCATGGAAGGCGCCGCCGCCCGGCAGGCCTCCCGGCGCGCCTGAATTTACGAACGCGCCCTCATAAAACCCCGGCACAAAAGCGGTGTTTTTTTACACGACCGTTTTTACCTTTCCGGTCATGAAACGGATCATCGCTTTCGACCTCGACGGCACGCTGGCCATCAGCAAACAGGCCCTGGATGACGACATGGCGCGGCGCATCGCCGACCTGCTCGCCCTCAGCCCCGTGTGCGTGATTTCCGGCGGCGACTGGCCGCAGTTCAAGACCCAGGTGGTCGACCGGCTGCCGCCCGATGCCAGGCTCGGCAACCTGATCCTGATGCCGACGACGGGCGCCAAATACTACAAATTCGACGGCGACTGGCAGCAGGTCTATGCGGAAAACTTCAGCGACGAAGAACGCAAGCGCGTGCTCGACGCCTTCAAGACCGCCGTCGACCAGGCCGGCTTCGCCCACGAACAGACCTGGGGCGACCAGATCGAGGATCGCGGCGCCCAGATCACCTTTTCCGGCCTGGGCCAGAAGGCGCCGCCCGAGGCCAAGGACAAGTGGGATCCCGACCAAAAGAAGCGCGGCGCCCTGAAGGCCATACTCGACAAGGCCCTGCCCGACCTGTCGGTGAAGATCGGCGGGGCAACCTCGATCGACATCACCCGCCCAGGCGTCGACAAGGGCTACGGCATGCACCGGCTCAGTGAACAGACCGGCATCCCCTTGAACGAAATGATGTTCGTCGGCGACGCCCTCTATCCCGGCGGCAACGACGCCCCGGCGCGTGACGCCGGCGTACCGACCGTCGGCGTCAAGACGATCGACGACACCCGCATCCTGATCGGCACGATCGTGACGTTCACCCAATAACCTCTCCTCCCATGCAAGCGAAGCGCAGCGGGGGAGGAGAGTCTCCTAAATTCAGAACTTCGCCCGTAGCGACAAGGTCGTGGTCCTCGGCGCGCCGACGAAATAGCGGCTGATCGTGCGGCCATCGGGCTTGGCCACAGTCGCGCCCAGTTCGACAGAGGTATTGGTCGCCTCCGACACCGAAGCCAGGTACGGCGTGTCGAACAGGTTGTCGACGTTCAGCTGCAGACGCAGATCGCGCCCGACCAGGTGCTGCAGGTCGTACCAGGCATTCAGCCCCACCAGGGTATAGTCCGGGATCTTTTCGACACCCAGCTCCGTCCCCCCGGTGGCGGCGATGATGTGCGCGCCGACCCGATCGGCAACGTAGTGGACGTTCAGCGACACCTTGGCGTCCGGCACGACCTTCCAGCCGATATCGCCGTAGACCGTATTGCCGGGAATATCGCGCACCCGCGCCCCGCCGATGATGCCGACCGCTTCCAGCGCCGCCCGCGCCGCCGAACCCACCGGCGGATTGTCGTGGCGGGCATATTGGTAGGTATAGGCGCCGTAGAGATCGACCGTCCCGAAATCATAATAGCCGGTAAGGTCGACGCCCGTGTCCTTCTGGCCCTCGGTGTTGGCCGCCTTGGTGGCGACATTGCCGCGAATGATTTCGTTCGGATCGACGCCGACGGTCGAGTCGCGCGTCACGATGCCGACACTGTTGTCGAGATCGACGTAGAAGGCTTGGACCGACAGGGCCAGGTGCGGACGGACATAACGCAGGCCCAGGTCGTAATTGCTGGTCGTCGACGGCTTGATCGTCTTCGGATCGATGACCGCGGTCGAACCCAGGAAGGTGTTTTCAGGGATGCCGGCGAAGTTTTCGGCATAGCCGCCGAACAGTTCGGCATGGTCCGTCAGCTTCCAGGTCGCGCCCAGCTTGGGCTGGACCGGCGAATGCTGCGAGAAGTTCAGCACCGCGCTGTATTCCAGCGGCGACTTGGCGTCATAGGTCAGGTTGTACCAGGTCGCGCCGACATCGACCTTCAGCCGGTCGTGGAAGGCGCGGATCTCGTCCTGGGCGTACAGCATCTCGCTCTTCAGCACGACCGACCGCGAATATTGCACGTAGTCGAGCTTCGAGGGGTTCCAGTCGATGCTGTCGGCCGAATTGACGATCGGGAAGAAGTCGCGGTTTTCATTCGACGCGCTGCGTTCCCACCAGGCGCCGATGCGGATCGTCTGGCCGGCAAACAGGTCGTCCGTCACCAGTTCCGCCGTCGAGCCATAGCGGTCGCGATTGCGCGGCGTGACGCGCATATCGGCCGGGCCGCCGACCGTATTGGGGCTGCTGAGCGTGGTCACGGCCGGGCGGATCGCCCCGCCGGTCGCATTATAGCCGGTCACGGCGAACGGATCGCCGCCGGCCAGGGCCTTTTGCGACGTCTGGTAGCTCAGCGAATAACCACGCAGGGTCTGGTAGTAGGGATTGACCTTCAGGTGCCATTTGTCGCCAAGGACAAAGTCGCCGTTGAGATAGGCCATGGTGTCGTTGCGCAGGCCACCCAGCGCGCCGCCGTAAAACTGGTCGACGGACGGTTTGCCGGTCAGGGCGTCATTGGATTGATCGGCGCGCCTGTTGGACAGGTATTGCGGCAGGGTGACGATGTTGAAGTCATTGTCGAACTGGTGATTGGTGCTGACGTGCACGGCGATGGTCGAGCCATTGTCGAAGCGTTGCAGCCCCTTGTATTCCCAGTGCGCGTGGTAGTCGTGCGCGACGTCGGGCGTCGCCCAGATCCTGTTATACTGGCTGGAATAGCTGAGGTACGACGTGAAGCCCTTCCACAGCTCGCCGCTGTCGATATGGACATATTCGCGCGAGAAATCGTACGAGCCGATGCCGCCCTCAAGCGTCACGCCGAAGGTCCTGGCCGGATTGTCGGTGACGAAATCGATAAAGCCGCCCAGCGCGAAGCGCGACGGCGCGCCGATATCGCCGGCGCTCTGCGACACGGTGATGTGCGACAGGTTCGACGAGTCGATGAAGCGCTGCGGCGGCGAGCCGCCATTGAAGCGGGCGTCGCCGGTCGGCACGCCATCCAGCGTCAGGCCGATCTGCTGGTCCGTCAGGCCACGCATCGACATTTCGAAGGAAAAACTGCCGCCGCGAGCGTCACCCGTGCTGACGGTCACACCCGGCACCTTGTTCAGGCTCTGGGTGATATCGGCGCCCATCGGACGTTCGCCGATATCGGTCTTGTCGAGCACCGTCGTCGCCCGGGTCAGACCCGAACCGAACTTCTTGGCGATGACCACCACTTCCTGGGTGTCGGGGGCGGCGGTCGCCGATGCGGCCGTCGCCGTCTGCGCCAGGGCCGCCGGCGCCGCCGCCAGGGCCAGGGCCAGCAGGCCCAGGGCGGTCGAGTTCAGCCAATGCGAAGCCGTCATGAAAGTCTCCGTTCGATGTGCGTTCGGCCGGGGGAGGATGGCCTGTAAACGGATTTTGAAACGTTTCATTTTGCGAGTCAATCAAGCCGGGCCCGATCCGCGCGCCTGTCGCCAAAGGGACACACGGCCCCTTCATAATGGACACGAACATAATAATAAATTCAATTTATCAATAGCTTAAAAATAGGCCCAGACATCGCCCGCGCGCCACATTCATCCGCCTTCGGATCACTCGGCGAGAGACTGTGGAGTGAATTTTTTGCGTCAATTTTATGAAACGTTTCAATAGCCCGCTCAGGCCTTGGGCGCCCCGGTCGATCCACGCACGATCAGGGCCGTGGTAAAGACCACCTGGCGGCGCGACTGGGCGCGTCCGTCGATCCGGCGCAACAGCGTGTCCACCGCCTCGGCCGCCATGTCCTCGATCGGCATTTCCACGGTCGTCAGGGGCGGCGTGCTCAGTTGCGCCCAGGGGATGTCATCGAAGCCGACGACCGACAGCTCTTCCGGCACGCGCACGCCGGCGGCGATGGCGCTGCGCATGACCCCCAGCGCGATCAGGTCGGCGCCGCAGACCACCGCCGTGGCCCGGCGGCCGGTCACCGCGTCGACGACGTCGGGATCCAGGTCGAAGGCGAAGGCATTGCCGACGGTGAAAACGACCTCGCCACCGCCGTCCTCGATGGCGTCGCGGGCGCCGCGCATCCGTTCGCGCACACTGGCGACCTCCGCAGGGCCGGACACCAGGCCGATGCGGCGATGGCCGAGCGCCAGCAGGTGTTCCGCCGCCTGGCGTCCGCCACCGCGATAGTCGGCCTGGATGGCTTCCAGCCCCGGCAGGGTGCGGTCCATGACGACGATCGGCATGTCGTCGGCCAGGGCGCCGGCCGTATTGGCGTCGCGGATGGGGAACCACACCACGCCCTCGACCCCGCGCTCCGACAGGACGTTGAGCGCCTCGAGCTCGAGCGCCTCGGAGCCCTCGGTATCGGTGACGAAGACGCTGTAGCCCTGCGCGCGGGCGCTGCGCATGACGAATTGCGCCAGGGCGGTGAAGAAGGGGTTGGAAAAGTCGGGCAAGACCAGGCCCAACGCCCGCGTGCGGCCCGTGCGCATGGCCTGGGCCGCCAGGTTCTGGCGGTAGCCCAGCCTCTGCGCGACCTTCAGGATATGGGCGCGCGTACGTTCATCGACACTGCCATTGCCGTTGATCGCATAGGAGGCGCTGCCGAGCGACACATTGGCCTCGCGCGCGACGTCCTTCAGGGTCACACGCCGGGGCTTTTCCGGCATATCCTCGGCCATGTCTCGTCCCTGTGATCGGCACCTATATCGATGCGACCGTAGCACCGTCACCGCGCCACTGGCAATTGAAACGTTTCACTCAAGCCTTGTAGAAGCTCTTGAGCTTTTCCAGCGCGGCCTGGGC
>FTKT01001556.1_pt2 | contig 13091 bp, 13 predicted proteins | sample 1658271 | NCBI WGS metagenome assembly FTKT01 (sample SAMEA3914811, study PRJEB12502) | metagenome | biome: forest; material: soil | place: Canada | collected 2011-08-04 | depth 0.3 m | reverse complement strand
CGATGGCCTGGCCGCCGGCCTCGAGGCCCTGACCCGCAATGCCGGCCTGACCGAAGAGCCGGCCGTCCTGTTCTTCGAAGATAAAACACCGGAATCGCCTCATGACTAAAGACGTCGAAAACGCTTCGACCACGCCCGGCCTGCCGATCTCGCTCGGCATGGGTCCGGTTCTGGAAAAGGCCGATGTCGAGCGCCGCCCGCGCGCGCTCGATCGCCGCAGCCTGTTCATCACGGTGCTCGGCATCAGCCTGGCCTGCGTCATCACCCCGATCGCGCGCGGCCTGATGGCGCTGATCGGCCTGATCACCAACCTGGTCTTCCACGGCCGCCTGTCGGCCGACCTGGCCTCACCCGCCGGCAATACCCTGGGCCTCTGGGTCGTCTTCGTGCCGGTCATCGGCTCGATCATCGTCGGCCTGATGGCGCGTTACGGCGCCAAGGCCATCCGCGGCCACGGCATCCCCGAGGCCATGGAGCAGATCCTGACCAATGACAGCCGCATTCCCGTCCGCATGACCTTCCTGAAGCCGCTGTCGGCCGCCATCGCCATCGGCACCGGCGGGCCCTTCGGCGCCGAAGGCCCGATCATCGCCACCGGGGGCGCGCTGGGATCGCTGCTGGGCCAGTTGATCCATGTCGACGCCCAGGAGCGCAAAACGTTGCTGGCCGCGGGCGCGGCCGCGGGCATGACCGCCATCTTCGGCACGCCCTTCTCGGCCATCCTGCTGGCCATCGAACTGCTGCTCTTCGAGTTCCGTCCGCGCTCGTTCATTCCCGTCGCCCTGGCGGCGATGACCGCCATCATCCTGCGCCCCTTCCTGTTCGGCATGGCTCCGGTCTTCCACGTGCTGGTCCTGCCGGCGGCCAGCCAGGGCGCGCTGATCGGCTATGCCCTGGAAGGCATCGTCATCGGCCTGTTCGCCGTCGTCATCGCCAAGTCGACCTATGTCATCGAGGACCTGTTCGAACATCTGCCGATCCACTGGATGTGGTGGCCGGCGATCGGCGGCGCCGTGGTCGGCCTCGTCGGCCTCGTTTCGCCGCACACCATGGGCGTCGGCTACGACAATATCGAGCACATCCTGAGCGGCCAATTCCTCGGCACGGCCCTGATCGTCTTCTGCCTGCTCAAGTTCGTGTCCTGGTCGGTGGCATTGGGCAGCGGCACCTCGGGCGGCACGCTGGCGCCGATCTTCACCATCGGCGGCGGCTTGGGCGTGATGACCGCTGAAGCCTTCAACGCCGTCCTGCCCGGCCTCGGCGTCGATATCCGCATGGCCGGCCTCGTCGGCATGGCGGCGTGCTTTGCCGGCGCCTCGCAGGCCTTCTTCGCCTCGGTCGCCTTCGCTTTGGAAATCACCGGCCAGTATTCGACCCTGCTGCCCCTGCTGGCCGGCTGCGCCACCGCCTTCATGGTCTCGGCCTTCACCATGAAGACGACGATCATGACGGAAAAGCTGGCGCGCCGCGGTCACCACGTGCCGTCGGAATACGTTCCCCATCCCGCGCCCCAGTCAACCAAGTCAGATCACGCGGCCTGACTTCCGAAGTGCCTGCTTCCGCAAAGATGTTCCCAACGTAGCAACAAATTTTTCCTTAAAGTTCCCAACGTAGCAACATTATTGAATCGACTAAAATCAGGAAACCCTTGCGAAATAAGGCTTTCAATTTTGGATTTTGGGGGCATAGCTTTTATTCAATGAGAAAATTGTCCGGGGACGAATTATGATCAACGCGCGTGTCTTTCACGGCCGCCAAGGGGTTTGGGCCTTTTCGCTGGGTTGCCTGGCGGTCACCATCGGTGTCCTGCTGCACGTCCCGATGTTCCTGATGGGCCGCGACATGGGCTACCATCTGGCAGGCATGCCGATGGGGAACGACATGCTGTTCGGCATGTTCCTGATCGTCGCCGGGATCGGTATCGCGGCCTATGGCCTGTTGCCGAAAGGCGTCGACGCCCAGGTGCGTTCGGCAACCCGGATCAAGGTCGTCGCTCCCGAGGACGCCAAGCTCGGCCTCAACCACTTCGTCCTCATGGTGGTGCTGGTCGTCGCCCTGATCATCGACGTCATGAAGCCGGCGGCGCTCGGCTTCGTCATGCCCGGCCTGATCAAGGAATACGGCGTCACCAAGGCACAGGCCTCGCTGGTCCCCTTCTTCGCCCTGGTCGGCACCGTGACCGGCTCGATCCTCTGGGGGATCATCGCCGACATCTACGGCCGCAAGGCGTCCATCCTGCTGTCCGCCGTGGTCTTCGTCGGCACCTCGATCTGCGGCGCCATGCCCAGCCTGTTGTGGAATGAAATCATGTGTTTCCTGATGGGTGCCGGCGCCGGTGGCATGCTGCCCGTGACCTATGCCCTGCTGGCGGAAACCATGCCGTCGCGCCACCGCGGCTGGGCGCTGGTCCTGGTCGGCGGCCTGGGCGCCGTCGGCGGTTATTTCGCCGCCTCGGGCTTTTCCTACCTGCTGGTCCCGACCTTCTCGTGGCGCATCATGTGGCTGATCAACCTGCCGACGGGCCTGCTGCTGGTCTTCATGGGCGGCCTCATCCCCGAATCGGCCAAGTTCCTGCTGTCGCGCGGCCGCGATGACGAAGCGCACAAGGTCATGGCGCGCTTCGGCACGATCAGCCATCGCCTCGGCGAAAACGAAGAAGACACCGACGACACCTTCGCCCACCACCATTCAAAGCACGACGGCACCGAGCCCAAGCTGTGGACCGGCGGCCTGATCGGAAAAACAGCGGCCCTGACCATCGCCGCCCTGGCCTGGGGCCTGATCAATTTCGGCCTGTTGCTGTGGCTGCCCAACGACCTGGTCAGCAAGGGGTATTCGATGGCGGTGTCGTCGAAGCTGCTGGCCGAATCGGCGCTGATCGCTTTCCCGACCGTGTTCGTGTGCACGTGGATCTATAGCCAGTGGAGCACGAAATGGGCGCTGACCGCGATGATGGCCATTACGTTGGCCGGCCTGACCTGGGTCCTGCTGCTCGAAGGCCATGCCGGTGGCAGCCCCGTCTTTCCGGTCGCCCTGCTGATCATCGGCAGCAACGGCATCCTGGCCATCCTCCTGCCCTATGCGTCCGAAAGCTACCCGCTGAAAGTCCGCGGCCGGGCCACCGGCTGGATCGCGGCCTGCACCAAGGGGGGCGGCGTGCTGGCGCAAACCTTGTCGATCACCGCCCTGGTGCCGCCGCTGGGCATCGCCGCCGGCATGATCATCCTGCCGATCCTGGTAGCGCTGGGGCTTTTCGTCCGCTTCGGCACCGAGACGCGCGGCCTAGACCTGCGTTCGCTGGAAAAGCCCACGGGAAAGGTTGCCGCCGAATCCTGATCTTTGCGTCCCTGCCGATTCCGTGACATAAAGTAATCAAATATAAGAATTACGGGAGCAGGCGCGATGAAGATCAATTTCACGGCCGTATTCATCGCCAGCCTGGCCGGGCTTCTGTTCGGCTTCGACACGGCGGTGATTTCGGGTGTCACCAGCGCCTTGCGCGCCGTCTATCATCTCAGCGACGCCAATCTCGGCCTGGCGGTTTCCGCCGGCCTGTGGGGCACCTTCCTCGGCGCCCTGTTCATGGGCCGCCTGGGCGACGCCATCGGCGGCCGCGACGCCTTGCGTGTTATCGCCCTGATGTATGTGCTGGCGACGCTGGGCAGCGCCCTGTCCGCCGGTTTGTGGCCGTTCGTCGCCTGCCGATTCGTGCTGGGCGTGGCGATCGGCGGCTCGTCGGTCCTCGCGCCGGTCTATATCGCCGAAATCGTGCCGGCCAACCGGCGCGGCTTCCTGGTCGGGCTCTTCCAGTTCAATATCGTCGTCGGCATCCTGCTGGCCTATCTCTCGAACTACCTGGTCGGCCAGGCCATACCGGGCGCCGACGCCTGGCGCTGGAAGCTGGGCCTGGCCGCCGTGCCGTCCAGCCTGTTCTTCGCCCTGCTGTTCCTGATCGGCCAAAGCCCGCGCTGGCTGGTCGCCAAGGGCCGTGTCGACGAAGCCATCGCCGGGCTGAAAAAGCTGGGCGTCGCCGACGCCACGGCCGAAATCGCCGACTTCCAGCGCTCGGATACCGGGCAAAGCCGGCTGTCCCTGGCCCGTCACGGCAAGCCGATCCTGTTCGCCGTTCTGCTGGCCCTGTTCAACCAGTTCACCGGCATCAACGCCATCCTCTATTATCTCAACGACATCTTCGCCGCCGCCGGCTTCTCTTCGGTCTCCGCCGACCTGCAAAGCGTGGCGGTCGGCGGCGCCAATTTGCTGTTCACCCTGATCGGCATGACGCTGATCGACCGCATCGGCCGCAAACCTTTGCTGACCTTGGGCGCCGTCGGCTGCACGATTGCGCTGGCCGGCGTCGCCGTCATCATGGCGACCGGCCAGGGCCGCGCCTATCTGCTGTGGCTGCTCATCCTGTTCATCGCGTCGTTCGCCATGTCGCAGGGCGCGGTCATCTGGGTCTATATCAGCGAAATCTTCCCGACGCCGGTCCGCGCCCGCGGCCAGAGCCTGGGCAGCGCCACCCACTGGATCGCCAATGCCGTCATCTCGGCGGCCTTTCCCCTGATCGCCGCCCACACCAAGGCCCTGCCCTTCGTCGTCTTCGCCTTGGTCACGGCAGCCCAGGTCGTCCTTATTCCGCGCTTCTTCCCTGAGACCCGCGGCGTCGAACTGGAAGACATGGAGAAGGCCCTGTAACCCAGCCGGACGGGAAACCAAAGTCTGCCGGTTTCCTTTATACATAACTGAATTTGTGTACTTTTTCGCAAAATATTCTTTTGCCCATGGGCTTGCTATGTCCAAATTTTCTGACTAAGCCTGAACGCACACACCCCGACGAGCCTATGAGGGCAGTAAGGTTTTACCTTCCACTCAGCAGCCAGGGTTTCCCCGAATATGGTCGATTCCGCACCCACCGCGCTTGGCGACGTCGCCGCGCGCCAGTTAGCCAATGCCACCAAGACCACCGCGCAACTGTCCACCATCACACCGCGCTGGTTGGTCCACTTTCTTGAATGGGTGCCGGTCGAAGCCGGTATTTTCCGCCTCAACCGGGTCAAGGACGAAAGCGCGATCGAAGTCGATTGTTCGTCGCGCGACGAACGGATCCTGCCCAAGACCTTCGTCGACTACGAAGAAAATCCGCGCGAAATCCTGCTCAGCGCCGTCAATGCCGTCGTCGAAGTCCATACCCGCGTCTCCGACCTCTACAGCGTGCCGCATCCGCAGATCGCCGAGCAGCTGCGCCTGACCATAGAAACGATCAAGGAACGCCAGGAAGGCGAGCTGATCAACAACGGTGAATACGGCCTGCTGGCCAATGTCGCGCCGGAATTCAGGCTGAAGACCCGTGACGGCCGCCCGACGCCCGACGACATGGACGAACTGATTTCCCGCGTCTGGAAGCAACCCGCCTTCTTCCTGGCGCACCCCAAGGCGATCGCCGCCTTCGGCCGCGAATGCACGCGCCGCGGCGTCCCGCCCCCCACCGTCTCGATCTACGGCTCGCCGTTCCTGACCTGGCGCGGCATCCCGCTGGTGCCGTCCGACAAGGTCAAGATCGAGAACGGCAAGTCGAAGATCCTGTTGCTGCGCACCGGGCAAGAGCGCCAGGGCGTCATCGGCCTCTATCAGCCGAACCTGCCTGGTGAACAATCCCTGGGCCTTTCGGTCCGCTTCATGGGCATCAACAACAAGGCGATCTCGTCCTATCTGATCTCGCTCTACTGCTCCGCCGCCGTTCTGACCAACGACGCGCTCGCTGTTCTGGAAGACGTCGAAGTGGATCAGTATCATGTCTACAACTACGCCTGATCTGCCTGAGGGTGTCGAGGCGGCGGAACTGGCCGCTTTGGCCGGCATGGCCAAGGCCCTGTTCGCCACCCTGCCGACGGGCGGCCTCGATTCGGCTCTGGCTGGCCCAACGCCCGTCGCGGCCACGCCGGGCGCCGCCGCCGATCTTCCCGTGACGCCGGATACCGTGGGGCACTACACGACCTTGCCCACGGCCGATTCGCCCACAAAACCCTACAGCCCGGCGCTGGGCGGTTTCGGCCGTCCGGTGGGCCCGCCCGCCGCGCCGCATCTCAGCGTGCTGACGCTCGGGCCCGACATTCCATGCGAAAACGGGCTGCAAGCCGGCTTGGGCGCAAGCCCGGCCCGGGTCCCGGGTTTCGGTGCAACGCCCCGTATCGGCGCCACGCCGACGGGCTTTACGCCGGCGACCTATGGCGCCGACGACGGCTTCTATTTCCTGAAGCCATCGGCCGCGCCTGCCGCCGCGAAGCCTGTCCCAACCTCGCCGGCGACGCCTTCGTTGCCGGTCGCGGGCGCGTCCCATTTCGACGCCCGCCGCTATCGCCGCGACTTCCCGATCCTTGGCGAAACCGTCCGCGGCAAGCCTCTGGTCTGGCTCGACAACGCCGCCACGACACAAAAGCCCCAGGCCGTCATCGACCGCCTGAGCCACTTCTATGCCCACGAGAACTCGAACATCCACCGGGCGGCGCACGAATTGGCCGCCCGTGCGACCGACGCCTATGAAGCGGCCCGCGAAAGCGTCCGCCGTTTCCTGAACGCGCCGTCGACCGACAATATCGTCTTCGTCCGCGGCACGACCGAAGCCATCAACCTGGTGGCGCAAAGCTGGGGCCGGGCCAATCTTGCGGCCGGCGACGAGGTCATCGTGTCGCACCTGGAGCACCACGCCAATATCGTGCCGTGGGGGCGCCTGGCCGAGGAACTGGGCTTCAAGCTGAAGGTCGCCCCGGTCAACGACAAGGGTGAGCTGCTGCTGGACGAATATGCCCGCCTGCTCAACGACAAGGTCAAGCTGGTCAGCTTTACCCAGGTCTCGAACGCCCTGGGGACGGTGACACCGGCCAGGCTGATGATCGACATGGCGCACGCCCATGGCGCCAAGGTCCTGCTCGACGGCGCCCAAAGCGTCTCGCACATGGCCGTCGACGTCCAGGCGCTCGACGCCGATCTGTTCGTCTTCTCGGGCCACAAGGTTTTCGGACCGACCGGGATCGGCGTGCTTTACGGCAAGTCGGATATCCTGGACGCCATGCCGCCCTGGCAAGGCGGCGGCAACATGATCGCCGACGTGACGTTCGAGCATATCAAGTATCATGGCGCGCCCTGGAAATTCGAGGCGGGCACCGGCAATATCGCAGACGCGGTCGGTTTGGGCGCCGCGCTCGATTACGTGATGCAGATCGGCATGGACGCGATTTCCGCGCACGAGCATGATCTGCTGGTCTACGGGACACACCTGCTGACCGACATAAAAGGCGTCCGGATTATCGGCCAGGCCGCCGACAAGGCCGGGGTGATCTCCTTCGTGATGAACCAAACCTCGGTGCCGGAGATCGGCAAGGCCCTGAGCGCGGAAGGGATCGCCGTTCGCGCCGGTCACCACTGCGCCCAGCCTATCCTGCGCCGCATGGGGCTCGAGGCGACAGTGCGGCCGTCGCTGGCCTTCTATAACACCTTCGAAGACCTCGACGCCCTGGCCAAGGTGGTCCGGCGGTTGAGCATAGGCTAAGCCCTGTGGGTGGCGCGACACCGCTTTTGTCGCGCCACCCACAGGAACCATGCATGACCTCTTGCCAAAGGGCCCGCTTTGCGCCGACATAGTGCGCTGCAAAACAGGAGCCCTCTATGCCGGACACGCACGCCGCCCACGCGCTCGACGCCTTCGTTTCCGGCCTGCCCAAGGCGGAACTGCACCTGCATATCGAAGGCTCGCTGGAACCCGAACTGATGTTCGCCCTGGCCCAGCGCAACCAGGTCGCCCTGCCCTTCGACAGCATCGACGCCGTGCGCGCCGCCTATGACTTTTCCAACCTGCAGGACTTTCTCGACATCTATTACCAGGGCGCCAATGTCCTGCTGACCGAGCAGGATTTCTACGACCTGGCCACGGCCTATTTCAAACGCGCCGCCGCCGATCATGTCCGCCACGCCGAAATCTTCTTCGACCCGCAAACCCACACCGACCGCGGCATCGCCTATGCGACGGTGATCAACGGCCTGTCGCGGGCGCAAAAGGATGCCGAGGCGCAATACGGCCTGACGTCCGGCCTGATCCTGTGCTTCCTGCGCCACCTGCCCGAGGCCGCGGCGTTCGAGGTCCTGGAGCAGGCTTTTCCCTTCCTCGACAAGATCATCGGTGTCGGCCTCGATTCCTCGGAAGTCGGCCATCCCCCGTCGAAATTCGCCGGCGTCTTCGCCCGGGCGCGCGAACTGGGCCTGAAGCTGGTCGCCCATGCCGGCGAGGAAGGCCCGCCGGACTATGTCTACGAGGCGCTCGACATCCTGAAGATCGATCGCATCGACCACGGCAACCGGTCTTTGGAAGATCCGGCCCTGGTCGAACGCATCGTCGCTGCCGGCCTGACCCTGACGGTATGTCCCCTGTCGAACCACAAGCTGTGCGTCGTCACCGACATGACGTTGCACCCCATTCCCGACATGCTGGCCAAGGGCCTGCGCGCCACGATCAATTCCGATGATCCGGCCTATTTCGGCGGCTATGTGAACGACAATTTCAAGGCCCTGACGCGCCGCGGACTGGTCAATCGCGATGATTGCCTGACCCTGGCGCGCAACAGCATTACCGGTTCGTTCGCGTCCGAAACTCGCAAGGCTGAATTACTGGCCGAAATCGAAGCCTACGCGGCCAAGGCTTAGCGCCTTCCCTTGAAAATCGAGCCCGCCGGTTAAAGCCCGTAGCGATAGTGGCCGGTAATGGGATAGCGCAGCAACTGGTCGTCTTCGCGCGGCCCCAGGCCGATGTTCTGGATGACCATCGGCCGGTTGCTGAAAGACACGATGCGGTCGCTGACGATGGCGATATGCGGCCCACCCGGCTGCGTCGTTATCAGGTCGCCGGGCTTCCACGCCGACGGGTCCTGGCTGACCGGCAAGCTCTGGCCGAAGCGCGAAAAGAAGACGCGCAGGTTCGGCACGCGACGGTGATCGATGTTCGGGTCCGGTGCCTTCAGGCCCCACTTTTTGGGATAGAGATCGAAATGGGCGACCATGTCCTCGTGGACCAGGCGCTGCAGGTCGATGCCGATGCCGCGATAGGCGCGCACGATGACGTCGGCGCATACCCCCTTGCCCGGCGCAACGTCGCCATTGGGATAGGGAATGCGCGTATAGCCGCTGTCGTAGAGAACAATGTGTTTCGTCTGTTCGTGGGCGGCGCCCAAGAACGTCGCCGTCCTGCCGGCAACCGGCACGGCGCGCGCCGGCGCACAGCCGCTCAAGGCCAGGGCCGGCGCACCCAAAAGCAAGGCTCGCCTGTGCATGAGCCCCTCCCCCCGAAATGAAAAAGCCGCCCGAGGATGGGCGGCTTTTCCGGCTATTTCGTGGCGTTTTCCATGCCTCGGCCGACGGCCGTGATGTCCTTGCCGACACCCTGGACGGTGTTGCAAGCAGCGATCAACGGCAGGAGCGCGATCAGGGAAATGGCGACGACGCGCCGGGCGGTAAATGTCATGGGTCGACCCTCTCACAAATCAACCCGGTTTATTTACCACGCCTGCGCATTGCAGCAAGAGGGGCAGCAGTTCCTCTACTTGCCGCCGACGGCATCCTGGCCGGCCTTGCCGACCGCAGTGACGTCCTTGCCGACGCCCTGGACGGTGTGGCAGGCGGTGACCGACGCGGCGCCGGCCAGAATAAGGGCGATAAGAGCAATGCGTTTCATGGGGCGCTTCCTCTACTTCGCGTCGCTGGCGGCGCTTTGCACGGCGGCGCCGGCATTCTTGACGTCGTGGCCAGCGCCACCGATGGTGTTGCAGGCGGCGATCGTGGCCGGCAGGATGGCCAGCATGGAGATGATGATAAGACGCTTCATGGCGCTGTTCCTCGAAATCGGGTTGTGCGGTGTTACGCAGGAGCCCTTCGAGTATCGGCGTACCTCCATATGAAAACGATGAGGAATGCCCCGCTTCGCATTAAAATCGCAAAAATGGGAACTAAACCGCCGGGTAGGGTCCCAGGTTCGCCTCATCCACCCGGATGAAGATATTACCGGTCAACCGGCCCAGGCGCGGATCGGCGCTGAAGGTCGCCCCTTCGTCCAGCGCCGCCGAATGCAACATGGCGCCGCTATAGATCAAACAGCGATTGAACAGGCCTTCGACGGCGTGGATACGCTCGAAGGCCTCGGTCGATGCGCCGATATAGCCTTGCGGTTCGCCGTAGACCTCGAAGTCCTTCAGGGCGCCGGCCTGATAGGCGGTAGCGCGGTCCGGCGAAATGCATTCGAACCCGGTGCGGCGATGCCTGTAAAAGGCCGTGCCGCCCTGCGGCACCTCGCTGAGGTAGTGCAGGATGGCGAACGCCTTCTGGTCGACGCCATCATAATGCGGAATGCGCATATAGGGCACGGTCTCGTCCGGCCGCCGCGTCGCCAGCGAGAACGAGGCGTTGTCGACCCGGAATTGGCCAATGCCGAAGGCCTCGCTGAGCAGCGGCGCCAGGTTGCGGCAGACATAGGCGACATAGGCGGCGGCTTCCTGGTCGCGTTCGCCGATATAGCGGCGCAGGCCGGGGTAAAGGATGCCTTCGGGCTTCGGGAACGGCGCCATCCGCGCCGCCAGGTCGACCAGCGGCCGGGCGTCGGGGACCAGGTTGTCGACGATCAGGATTTTGCATCCTTCTTCGCCGATGCTATGCACCTCGGAAGTCAAAGCGGTCATGCCTTTCGCTACCATGGCCGCCAACCCGTCTTCAAGGACCTCATGACACGTATCGCCATCATCGGCGCCGGCCCGGCAGGGCTGATGGCCGCCGATCAATTGAGCCAGGCCGGCATGGGCGTCGATGTCTACGACCGCATGCCGTCGGTCGCGCGCAAATTCCTGATGGCCGGCCGCGGCGGGCTCAACCTGACCCATTCCGAACCGTTCGAACGCTTTACCGGGCGCTACGGCAAGGCCGCGCCCAGCCTGCGCACAGCGCTCGACGCCTTCCCGCCCAAGGCCCTGCGCGATTGGGCCGACGCCCTGGGCGCCGAGACCTTCGTCGGCAGCTCGGGCCGCATCTTTCCCAAGGCGATGAAGGCCTCGCCCCTGTTGCGCGCCTGGCTGGTGCGATTGCGCGACCAAGGCGTGACCTTCCATCTGCGCCACGACTGGCAAGGCTGGGACGACGAACAGCTGGTGTTCGCCGCGCCGATCGGCCACCTCTACGTCAAGCCGGACGTCACCGTGCTGGCTCTGGGCGGTGCCTCCTGGCCGCGGCTTGGCGGCGATGGCGGCTGGTCGGCATACCTGGCGGACCAGGGCGTCGAGCTTTCCCCTTTCCAGCCGGCCAATGCCGGCTTCGAGGTCGCCTGGACCGCATCGTTCGTCGAGCGATTCGCCGGCACGCCGCTGAAGAACATCGCCCTGTCGTTCAAGGGGCGAGCGGTGAAAGGCGAAGTCATGCCGACCCGCTACGGCCTGGAAGGTGGCGCCATCTATGCGCTTGGCGCCCCTCTGCGTGACGCGATTACCCGGGATGGCCATGCCGATCTCCTGATCGACCTGCGCCCCGATCTCAATGCCGGCCAGGTTGCGTCGAAACTGGGCCGCGGCGCCAACAAGGACAGTTTGAGCAACCGTCTGCGAAAGACGCTGAATCTGTCGCCCGCCGCCATCGCCCTGATGCACGAAACCCAGGCGACGGATGTGAAAGCGGTGCCCGTGCGCCTGACCGCCATGCAGGGACTGGATCGCGCCATTTCCTCGGCCGGCGGCATCCGCCTGGAGGCCCTGACCCCGGATTTCGAGCTGAAGGCGCGCCCCCGCATTTATGCCATAGGCGAGATGCTCGACTGGGAGGCGCCGACCGGCGGTTACCTCTTACAGGCCTGTTTTTCAACCGCGGTCGCGGCTGCGCGCGCAATCTTGCGAAACGCCTGAATTTTATCCAGCTTATAACGCGAAATTGCGAAGAGATTTTCCTGCATCCGGGCCTATTATTTGCCGCAACCGGGTAGTATCTAGCGATACGAAAAAGGAGCCTCGCATGCCTGACGCCAGCCATATCCCCACCCCCGTTTTTGTGACCGACTGGGACCGGCTGGACGATCATAAGTACATGAGCGACGCCGATATCTGCGCGCAGCTGCTGCGTGACAATCCGTTGGCCGACCAGACGCGCGCCGTCGTCCGCGCCGAAGCCGAGAGCCTGGTCCGCGCCACGCGCAAGGCCGCCCAGCGCCAGGGCGTCGTCGAAAGCTTCCTTAAGGAATTCAGTCTCGGCACCCGCGAAGGCCTGGCGCTGATGTGCCTGGCCGAGGCCTTGTTGCGCACGCCGGACGAAGCGACCCGCGACCAGTTGATCGCCGAAAAGATCGCCCCCGCCGACTGGGCCTCGCACCTTGGCCAATCGGACAACTGGTTCGTCAACGCCTCGACCTGGGGCCTGATGCTGACCGGCCGCGTCATCGACGTCGAGGACAATGCCAAGAAGGACCTGAAGGGCTATATCAGCGGCCTGACCCAGCGCGTCGGCGAACCGGTCATCCGCGCCGCCGTCGCCCAGGCCATCCGCATCATGGGCGAGCAGTTCGTGCTGGGTCGCACCATCGAGGACGCGCTGAAGCGCGCCAAGAAGGAAGGCTATCTGTGTTCGTTCGACATGCTGGGCGAAGGCGCCCGCACCGAGCACGACGCCGTGCGTTACGCCAAGTCCTATGCCGACGCCATCACGGCGCTGGCCAAGGTCGTCAAGGGCGGCCCCGAAGCGGACCACGGCATTTCGGTCAAGCTGTCGGCGCTCTATTCGCGCTATGAAGCGATCAAGACCAACGACGTCTTTGCCGCGCTCTATCCGCGCGTCAAGGCGCTGGCCATCCAGGCGGCCAAGGCCAATATCAACTTCACGCTCGATGCCGAGGAAACCGATCGCCTGGCCCTGTCGCTGAAAGTGCTCGACAAGCTGGCGCACGAAAAGGAACTGGGCGACTGGAACGGCCTCGGCCTGGCGGTCCAGGCCTACCAGAAGCGCTGCCCCGAAGTGATCGCCGCCCTGCGCCTGCTCGCCGAAAAGAGCGGCCGCCGGCTGATGGTCCGCCTGGTCAAGGG
>FTKT01003291.1_pt1 | contig 13117 bp, 12 predicted proteins | sample 1658271 | NCBI WGS metagenome assembly FTKT01 (sample SAMEA3914811, study PRJEB12502) | metagenome | biome: forest; material: soil | place: Canada | collected 2011-08-04 | depth 0.3 m | reverse complement strand
GGCGCGAAGCTGTCCGCGCTGATGCCGGCGGATGCCGACCCGCAGGCGGTGGCCGACGAGATCGCGCGCATCGTGTCGCTGCCCGCCGGCACGCGGCCGTTCCGCTCGGTCGTCGACTTCCTCGGGGACGGCGCGGTCGAAGTCACCGAGGTCGCCGAGCGGGTGCGCGAACAGTTCGCGCGGCGAATCGGGATCGCCGACCTGCTCAAGCCGTCCAGCCGGCTCGCTTGAGTCGACGGCGTCCTGTAGGTGGCAAGCAGGCGTTTTGCACGGGGGGCAAAGTTCCTCCGGTGCAATCCGCAACCCGAAAAGTCCTGCTGGAACAAGGACTTACGGGTAAGGTTGTTTGGTGCGCCCGACACGGTTCGAACGTGCGACCCCTGCCTTCGGAGGGCTGGGTTTTAACAAAAGTTCGTTCACTGACGAACCTCTGTGGACGGATTCTTCATAGGTAATCAATACAATGACCGCCCGAAGTCGTCCGATGGAATTCCGACGCATTTTTACTGTGTTTTTACTGACGAGATCCCTGGCGGAGCTCGGTAAGTTTTACTGCTGACAGGCCTATGACCACCATTGATCTGACCACCGTCTCAGGACGCAATCGCCTCAAGCCGCAGAACGAACCCTATTACGTGAAGCTCATGCAAGGATGCCACCTTGGATTCCGTAAGACAGCAATTGACAGTGTCGGTACGTGGTCGGCTCGGTATACGAATGGCGAGACAGGAAGGCAACACAAGACGACATTTGGTCCACTCGACGAGCGCATCGCTTCCGAACGCTATGGCGTGGCTAAGGCGGCGGCCGAAGCATGGTTCAAGCATCTTGGCGCGGGCGGGACGACGGAAGTAGTGACCGTGAAGGTGGCATGCGAGAACTATGTCAAGCACGTCCGTAGCCTCAAGGGCAAAGCCAAAGGTGACGAGATTAACGCCCGCTTTCAACGATGGGTTTACGGCGAGACGCTGGCTCGGCTGGAAATGCCCAAGCTCACGCGGACTTCACTGGAGTCCTGGCGGAATCGCCTGATGGCCACGCCCGTCATCGCGAATCCGCATGCCGACGAGAAGATTTCGCGTCCGCGCAGTCTTGCAACGCTGAACCGCGACATGGCTGCTTTCCGTGCTGCGCTCAACCATGCGCATGACCACGGACACATCACCAGCGACTTGGCCTGGCGCGTCGCGCTGAGGGCGGCCCGCGGGGCTACAGCGAGCGGCCGCCGCGACCTATACCTTGATCGCGATCAGCGTAGGTCACTTGTGGCGCATGCGGTTGACGAGTTCACACCTTTTCTGACCGGTCTTGCCACGCTACCGCTTCGACCAGGAGCCCTGGCTGCACTCAGGGTGGCTCAGTTCAACGAGCGGCTGGGCGTGCTGACCATAGGCAAGGACAAGGCGGGCATGGATAGGCGTCTGACTTTGCCCAAATCGCTGGTGGACTTCTTCTCGAAGGCGGTCAAGGGTAAGGAAGCCGACAAGCCGCTATTGCCTCGCGCAAACGGGAAGCCGTGGGCTAAGGATGTCTGGAAGAAGTCGATCAAAGAAGCTGTTGCGGCTGCTGGTCTGCCTGCATCGACCGTGGCCTATACCCTTCGCCACAGCGTCTTGACCGACCTCGTGGTGAGCGGCCTTGACCTGCTGACGGTGGCTCAATTGAGCGGCACGAGCGTCGAGATGATCGAACGGCATTACGGGCATCTGCAGGCATCCCGATCAGTGCAGGCGCTTGCAAGTCTTGCCCTGTAGGCTGGGTCAGCAGATCCGCAGCCTAAGATGGTAGTCTGTTGCTATCCCAATACGCCAGGTTCAAGCCCTGCACGCTCATGAGTTCTACTTTTTCTCGCGCCGGAGGCGATAGCCCTACGCGTCTGCAAAGCCGGGGCGCACGTCTGCTCACCGCGCTGGATACCCTCTATGCGAAGGCACGGCCAGAGGTTCCCTCGGGCGGCTTCAAGGATCGCGTCTTCTTGCGACTCGACCAGGTCCTGCGCAGTCATCCCAAAGCGCTTCTTCGCCCGGATGACAGCTTTGACGCCGAGGCGATGGACCGCCTGATCCTCGAGGTGGAAGACCTGCCAATTGGCGTCGATGTCTGGTTCATCTATGCCGCGTGTGCCTACGCCATCGCCGCTATTCACGCCATGGAGATTGGGGACGAAACGCGTTCCTGGGAAATGCTCGCCGACGCGAACTTCCACCTTGGATGGGCCTTCTCCCTCAGCGAGGGCGAGGAAATCACCGACGTGATCTTCAGTGAGCGATTCAAGGCTGCCCGCTCCAAGGCCGCGACAGACGGGCGGCACCGCAAGACCAACGAAATGAAGGCATGGGCGTATGAGTACGTCCGAGCCCAAGGTGAATGGCCGTCGCAAGCGCGCGCCGTGGCTGCGCTCGAGGAGGAACTCAAGAAGGAATTTGGCGACGATTGTCTCAAAGACTTTGAGGGGACCGTCACCAAATGGCTCAAGGAGATGCCGGGTCGCGAGCAACTCTTTGAGACGTTGCGCGCCAATCGGACAAAGTCGTAAGGACTCCGGCACAACGCCGCATGCTCCCGAAGACCTTGGTCTGCCGGTAGTTCAAGGGGATTCTGCCGGCAGACCAAGGGGGGTCTGCTAGCAGGCCGAATTTCCGAAGAGGTCTGATTTCGTCAAAGTTCATCCCGTCGCGACTAACCATCAACCACGGAGAACCTAGATGACCCAAACGATCCAACAACTCACGCACGCAGTGCGTGGGGCCCAGCTGATTCGCAAGAAGCGCCTGCTCGAGAAGTTGCAGTTTTCCAAGAGCAGCCTCCATGCCAAGATGACGGAGGGCAGCCTCTACTACGACAGCACGTTCCCCCGCCCGATCTACTTCCCGCACAGCCGCATCCCGCTGTGGAGCGAAGAAGAGATCGATGCGTGGATCAATCAATACGCCTCGCAACGGAAGCTGCCGATCGCGTGCGATTCGGCCAGCCGCGGCGTGGCGAGTTCGGAGGCTGCGTAATGCCGACTCCGATCCTGTACCAATCGCGTTGGGCCCCCCAACCGCCGACGCATCCCCTGGCGGCCGGCGACTCGCTGCACAGCGACATCTTCCGCTGCCTCTCCCCGAGCACCATCGATCAGAACATCATTGCGACGCAGCTCACCGCGAGCATCTCCATGCTCGCGCAAGGCGCCGCCGACGTTGCCTGGCCCAACGATCTCGCCTCCGCGGTCGGGGTAAGCGTCCAGTTGGTTGCGGCTTCGGGCTCGGGCAAGACGGTCGCCTCTCGGACGCTGGTGGAGCCGATCAGTCTGCACATGCGCGAGATCGCGCGCGTGGCGACCAACGGCCGGCCGCCGCTCGACATCTTCATCGAGGACGTGACGCGCGAAGCGACGATTGAGCACTTGCGGGTTTGTCCCGTGGCCGTTTTGCACTCGGATGAAGCGGGTCAGTTGAAGCCGCTCCTGAAAACCGCCGCTCCCACCTTCGCCAAGCTGATCGACGGCGCCCCTCTGCGCAACGCCCGTATTTCAACTGGCCGCGTGGAGTTGACGAACTACCGGTTCATGATGAGCCTGATGGAACAGCCGGATGTGTTCCGCGACACGAAGATGCTTCTTGGTGCCAACAATGGCGGCGTGGGGCTGATGAACCGGTTCAATTTCGGTGTCGCTCAGGCCTCGCCGGTCGGCGCATCGGTTTTCAACCTGAAGCTCTCGGCCGACATCCAGACCCGCTACGAGCAACGCATCTGCAAACTGCTGGAAGCGACGGTCAAGTTGGTGCATGACCGCCAACCTCGTCCCAAGCTGGTACTGACCGAAGAGGCCCAGGGCAGCCTGATCCGCGCCGGCACGCAGATGCGTGTCGCTGCGCAACAGGACGCTCGCTTCGCGGCCGCGAGCGAATACGTCGCCCGCCATTCTGAACGAGTGCTGCGCTTCGCTGGCGCATTGCACGTCTTTGAGCACGGTCCGACAGGCGAAGTGGACATCGACTGCGTTGAAACGTCACGGCAGGTGGATCTGCTGTCGATCGAGGCGTACCTGCAACTGACGCACGAGCCGCCGCAGCGCAGCCAAGCCGATCTGGACGCCGAACGGATCCAGCATGAGCTGACGCAGATGACGTACGTGGGCCAGTACGCTTTTCCAGTGTCCTACCTTCGGCGGTTGTCGCCCAACCTCGGCATCACCAAAGGTCGCTTCGACCGGGCGCTCGCTCTCCTGGGTGATCGGCGTTTCGTGACGTTGTTCATCCATGAGCGCCAGGACTGGCTGCGGGTCACTCCGCCTCAACTGCGCTTCTGAGCCAGACGCCGGCGCGGGAGTGCCGGCGTCTATGACGTTCGTCACGCTGGCTGAACGTTTGTCGACATCGCAACACTCGGCGAGCCCTGAGCCTGCGGGCGGCGCCCGTCCTTTTGGGATGGGCTTCGCAAGGCTTCCGTGCATCTCGAATTTTGCTTAATTAGTGTTATAGCAATAGCAAGTACCAACTAACGACAGCATACAGCGTCAACTGCTCACAGCAGCTGACTCTCACTATCCGCACATCTTTCAAACAGCATATGAACTCCACACCTACCTGCGCTATCACCAGCAGCGCATTTCCCGACGTCGATGCATTCGCTCTCTCTTCCATGAGGATCAAGGAGGCTCTCCGAGGCACCGCCCACATCGAAACGACGGATGGTCGTTTCGTCAGGATCCCCGACCCGCACGACGGCCTCGATCCGCCCTATCGGTTCATGACCGATGTGCTCAAGGGCAAGTATGACCTGAACCTCGCGGCACCTTACCGTCGTCAGCGCGAAACGAACTCGAAGAGGGTCCGCACGGCGATGCGGCTCTTGCGCGATGTTTCGAGCACCTTCACGGCTGGCCTCTGGTATCCGCCTGAGCTCGCCTTCCTGTTCCAGCACTATCGCGCTCACGAAATCTCGCAATTCGCCGGGATCGATGATCCTGACTACATCGTGCCGGACGGGCGGACTGTGGCCGAACTGCTCAAGGACTTCGTGGTCTTCTTGCATGCCAAGGCAGCCGAGGAAGGCCTGCCGAAGAAGATCCGGAACTACGAAGGCAAGATCGACAAGAACCTGAATCGCCTGAACTTCTGGGAGCAAGAGCTCTTCCGCCGCTACGCCCGCCTGACGTTTGTCCGCCTCGATCTCGATTACCTTGCAGCTCTGGTGGCTCTCGACGATATCGGTGATCCATCCGCAGATCTGGCGTTCGAGCGCCTGGAGCATCAGGCGATCTACAAGAGCGGCGAGACGCTGGAGGGCCATCCCCTCCCGGCGATGCGCACAGGCTTCAAGCAAGTGCAAACCGACAGGGACAAGTTCTTCGGAAGCATGAAGGGCAAGCCCAGCTTGTTCCGCCACCTCGTCGGCTACGTGTGGCGCATCGAGTACGCGTCCAAGGCCGGCTATCACCTCCACGTCGTCCTGGCCTTCGACGGGGCGCACGTCCAAAAGCACGAGTGGCTCAGCGACGAGATCGGCCGCTACTGGAACAAGGAGATCACTTCGGGTCGCGGCCGGTTCCACAGCTGCAACCGAGCGTGGAAGAAGGACGCCCCGCGCTACGGCATCGGCGTCATCAACTGGAATGACGACGAGCTCCGCGCCAACCTGCGTGAACGCGTCCTGCCGTATCTCGCCAAGCGTCGCCAGCGCGTGCTGGCTGTGCCCTACAAGGGCGCGAAGCTCATGGGCTCCGGCATCGTGCACCGCGACAAGGAAGACGCTCGCGGCCGTCCCCGCAAGGCTCGTGCCGCCGCTCAACCACCGCTGTCGAACTAGTCGAACGCATATCCGACTTGGTCAGCCCCCTTGGTAAATCAAAGGGTTACGACCCTCCCAAATTTCGGCGGCGGCCGGTCGGTCGCCACCGTCCTCAAAGGAATCATCATGAACCAAGAGATCGGCAAGTCGCCTGGCGAACGGGTGCTGACGGCGATCACAGCGCTCATTGCCCTCACGGCCGGTGCCGTGTCCTTGCGAATCGCAGCCGCAGCGGGTTGGCAACATGCTGCCGATGCGACGGCTCGTGGGTTGCTCGCCTGGGTCAATATGCTCGCCGTGGTCGCGGCACACCTGTTGCCTGCCATTAGTCGACGTCTGACTCTACCCCAGAAATGCGTTGCCGCAACGCTGTGGCTCGTCTGTGTCATGTACACCCTTCAGGGGCAAGCTGGCTTTAGGCTGGCGTCGGAGCATGAAGCCAGCCGGCAGCGTGCGGAGACGGTGCTCCAGCAAGCTGCGTCGCCGTCCGCGCCGCGACGCGACAAGGTTGCCATCCTGGGTGAGAAGGTGACTCTGATGGATCAGCTTGCCCGCTTGCTGCCTCAGCAGTGCAGCGAACTGTGCCGCGCGCGCATCCTGGCCCGGCGGGCAAGCGTCGAGGCGCGCATCCAGGCGTTGGACGCCGAGGCCGATGCTGAGACTGACCAGCGGCAGCGTCAGCTCCGCGTCGAACTGCGAGCCCAGCAGGCGCAAGGTGACCCGCTCACCTCGCAAGTGGCCAGCGCGTTGGGCATCAGCGACGAAGCCACGACCGGAGCGACGGCCGTCCTCTTCGCCTTCATTCTCGAAGGCGTCGGGGCGCTTTGCTGGACGATCCTCCTCCCCGTCAATCGCCCGCGTGCAACGAAAGACGCCGCAGAGGAAACCCACCTTACAGGCAGACACGACGACGTAGAGGAAAGGAAAGCCGAGCCTGAATTCGACGGCTGCGCACCCATTTTGAGTCCGCGTGACTCAGGAGGTCTCGCGCGACTGGCGACCGGTGACCCGAAAGGTCACGCATCCGCCGACGATGGACAGGGTGCAGATCAGGCGACTCGGACCGTCACCATTGGCGTGCCGCGTGAAGTCAGCCGAGTTGCGTCTGACTGGGAGAAAGTCAGCGCCGCTGTCCATGACGGCAAGATTCGTCCCACTGTCAACGACGTGCGCCGTTACTTGCGGTGTGGGCAGCGACACGCCCGAGAGGTCACGACCTACATGAAGCGTTATAACGGTCATGCCACCGATCTCGCTGCTCAGAAATGAGTCTTGCGGTCGGGGCGGCCACATCGCGTTGCGCCTGACCACCGAAGATGACCAGGCCGTGGTGACCGTGACTGATGACGGTGCTGGAATCCCCGCCGCCATCCTGCCGCACGTGTTCGACCTGTTCGTGCAATCGCACGCCGCGCGCGCCCGGGCCGAAGGCGGACTCGGCATCGGGCTGACCCTGATGCGGCAGATCGTCGAGGCGCACGGCGGCAACGTCCGGGCGGTCAGCAGGGGCCCGGGCCAGGGCAGCGAATTCGTCGTCCACCTGCCGCTTCTGCGCACGTCCGCGGAGCCAGCCGCGCCCACCGTCGGCGACGACCCGCTGGCCCACGAGTTCGTGTCGCGCCGCATCCTGATCGTCGACGACAACATCGATGCCGCGAACAGCGTCGCCGAGCTCGTTCGCATCTGGGGGCATGATGTCGCGCTTGCCTACGACGGCTTCGCCGCATTGGAGATCGCGCGCACCTACCGGCCCGAAGTCGCGCTCCTGGATATCGGCCTGCCGGGCATGGACGGCTACGATCTCGCGCGCCGGTTGCGCCCTCGGGATCGGCGGCCTCTTCCTCGCGGCGATGACCGGCTATGGACAGGAAGCGGATCGCGAGGCGGCGAGGAAGGCCGGCTTCGACGTGCACCTGGTCAAGCCGGTGGAGGCCGGGCCCCTGCGCACGCTCATCTCGCAGCCCACGCGCTGAAACCCATTCGAACGCCGGAAGTCGCTCGACCTAAAGCGTGGTCATCGCTCAGCTTCCCTTCACGAACGTCAGGTTTCGAGCAAGCAGTTCGGACCCCTGAACGACTGCAACGGGTCGGGCACTGCTGCCCACTGATCGACATCGACGGGCGGGTATACTGCGCATAGCGGTCGGTCACATGGGGTCCGCCGCCGTGGTCGCTTTGCCCAGCCAAGGCTGTCGGCCTCCTGAGGCGCATGTCGGCCAGGAGCCGACGCTCGTCAAAGTCTGCTTCAGGACACGCCGAGGGCGCGGACCTCCTACTTGACAGCTTTGCGGTTCACCTTCGTGGCTTTGACGGCCCAGCCACCTCCAGTCGAGAGGAAATGGGATCGCCGTCAGCTGACACCGCGTCGCCAAGCTTCAAGCCGAGTTTTGCAAAGCCTTCGGGCTTGACGTGGATGAAATCGCCCGTGTCCAGCACGAACCCATTGGGCGCGCCGTGGCGGGCATAGTTGAAGCGGACGGTCTTCCCCGCGTATCCGGAGGTGGCTGCTGCAGCCTTCTTCGGCGTCTTGCCGTCGATCGCCGTGATCTTGTCCAACGCATGCACCGGATGTACGCCTTGTCCCTTGTTGGAGGGCGGCATGGCATACCGGCAACGGTCAGGCGCCGGCCGGGTTTGATGCTGGAGACCAGCGTCGCGCCGGCTTCATCATTTTTCGCCAGGACGAACTGCACGGTTTGCCCCACGGCTTCCTGAGGCAGGCCTTCAACTCCTGACAGTGCCGTCTAACCCGGATTCGAAATCATGCCATCGCCTCGGCACCGCGCAATTCGCTTGGCAAAACGATCAAGTGAGACAATCTGAAGCCCTGCAACTGGAAATCGACGGCTATGACGACTTCTCTCAGTGACTTGATCGCGCAGAAAGAAGCACTCGACCGCCAGATCCGGGAAGTACAATCTGCGGCGAAAACAGAGGCAGTTGCGAAGGTGCGTGAACTGATGTCGACGCACGGTTTGACCGCTGCCGACCTGGTCGCGCCGGTGAGAGCCAAGCAAGGGACCAAACCTGGGTCGAAGGTTGAGCCGAAGTACCGTGATCCCGCTTCAGGTTCTACGTGGTCTGGCCGTGGCCTCAAACCGAAGTGGTTGACTGCGGCCATCGAATCCGGCAAGAAGCCCCAGGACTTCGCGATCTGACGCGACAGCACGACGCGTGCGAGCAGTCGCTCGGCGTCGGCGCGCATGTCCATCGGCCCAGTGGAGAGCCCAAGCATGTCGATGCGGATCAGCGCAGAATCTCCCGCGTCAGTGGGCCGCGACGCAGCCCGATCTCGATCGTTGCTTCACTCGTCGACGACGCCATTGTCAGCCGCCACCTCCAATGCACGCGTGCCGTTGGAGTGTTGGAGTGCCACTTCCCGCTATCCCAATTGCAACTTCGCCCACTGCGGCCACGCGGATCCGGACCGAGGCTTCAGGCGAAGCGCTGGCCTCTCTACGAGACGCCAGGATGCGACGGCAAACACCAACACGAGAATCAGCGAAACGACGAGCAGAGGCCAGAAGCCCGCTTGGGCGCCCAGGCGGACCGTCACCACCTGCTGGATCGGCCAACCCCATAGATAGATGCCATAGGAAAAGTCGCCGAAGCGCGCCCCTTCCCTCAGCACCGGCCACGAGGCTTCGCCTGCCAGGATTGCCAGCGTGGGAACGACGAGGACCAGTCCGATCACGCCCGAACCGGTCCAGAAAGCGATCGCGCCAAGCAGCAGGAGCGTGGCGGATGCTGCGGGGCTCCTCAGTCGAGGGAGGCCGAACAACACCGCGCCCAACGCGAAGAATGCCGCAAAGAACACCCAATCGGTGTCGACGCTCGCGTCCGAAGGGTTGAACACGGCCATGCCATGAGCCCACCAGGCAAAGGCAATGCCGCAGACCACGGCCACGAAATGAGGCCACCACCTTCTCACCAGCACCGCCACGAACAGGAATGCGACGTAGCAGCCAACTTCGAAGGGGATCGTCCAGAGCGAAGGGTTGAGGCGAGGATCGCGCAAGCTTGGAAAGAAGGCCCAGTCCCATCGCTGAAAAAACAAGTGCTTGGAGACAAACATCCAGGCAGCGGTGCTGGCCAGGGGCCGGGGATCGGTCAAGGCGAACCAGAGCGAGCTGCCAATGATCACGACGAAATAGGCAGGCCAGATCCGCAGGAAGCGGCGCGCGGAAAATCGCCATGCCGTTGGATCGGCAGCCCAGCTCGAAGCGACGAGGTACCCACTCATCGCGAAGAACACGAGCACCGCCAGCGTCCCGATCGACATCGATCCGAACAGCAACGGCTCGCGGCCGCCGGAATTCACGAACTGATGGCTCACCACTACGGACAGCGCTGCTACCAGGCGTACGCCGTCGAAGTTATTGGCTATCTTCATATTCTCCCATCACGCTCGCTTCCCTTTTTACTCATCGACAAGAACGGTATCTAGAGGCAGCGCCAACGATCCGAACATCCCCGTAACAGACACTCTCAAACGGTTGAAATTGGCCGGTTGCGGGCCAAGCATCCCAGAGCAAGAGCAACTGGTCGCACAGTCCCTTGCCGGCTGCCGCATCAAGCATCAATGCACTCTACAGCTGATTGATCAAGTCCTGAATCGCATTCTCGAGGGTCGTTTCACGCGACTTGCTCTGGGCGATGGTGCCGTAGTGCTCGTAGGGCGACAAGACAAAGCCTTCTTCGATGTCGTCGTACCAAACAGCAGCCTGCCCCAACACTGCCACGGCCAGACCCCGTCTAGCGCGGCGCCGCACCAAGGCTCGCCTCCTTTCGTCGTTAGGATCTTCACGCAGTCCCACATCCGCTCGTGCTTGGGATTCATCACCGCGACACCGGAATTGATCCTTTCCCACATCCGAGCTTCGCTTTTCGGCTGCCAGTCCATGTTTTCCCATCTGAAGAGCCCGAGAACGGTCGTTCGCGACCGTCAGCATGCGGCCACTCTTCGCCCTTCACCAACGTCGGAGCAAGTCGGAAAGCATGAAATATAGGGCACACGCCACCACCATCAGGCAGAGCGCCCTAAGAATCATCGCGCTCGGACGGGCAGCCCTTCGCGAGCCGCGCGCAGCGGCAAACCAGACCGGTCAAATGAGGATGGCGTATTGCCGCTGCCGCTGTGGAAGGCGACACCGACGCCGGGCTTGCGACGGAATCAGGCCATCGACAGCGCCTCGGTGAGGATGTCCACCGTCATCCTCGACTTGATCGACCGGTCGATTACCTCTTGGTTGAACAGATCGAGCACGTCGGTCAAGTACGACCTGCCATCGCAGTGGCACTGTCGCCCACTCAGATCTGGCTTGGCGCGCCCGGCGTGAAGTTGCGCGCCGGCATGTCCCAGCCACGAGCATCGCATGCCGCGAGTCTGTTGTCGCCTTGGAGCGGGGCTTGTGACGTGCACTGATGCCGGCCTCGAGCATCGTGCGCTCTACGCGATTGATGCGGATGTAGGCAACGGCGGTCTCCCCCTTTTAGGGGGATCGCGGCGAGCCCGTCCCCGTCCACAATCGGCGCCGGAAGACTCCACCAAGCTGAGTCGCCACAAATGAGGACGCGCGCACCGGGGCGTGAGCGTAACGGGGAGTTCGAATGCGAGTACAAGTCGGCGCGCTTACGCGTGTCTGTGGGATCGTTGTAGCCGCGGGCGCCGTCATGCGTGCCACCCTTCAACGACAGCTACTTCGGACCACCGCACTCGGGCTTGCTCTTCTCGTTGGTACCGCTTGGGCTGGAACGGCCTCTTATTACTACGATGAGCTGGGTCGCTTGGTCGAAACCGTCGCCGCAGACGGATCGAGCGTCTTTTATGCTTACGACGCGGTCGGCAATATCACCTCCGTCAAACACGAAGCCGCCTCAGCCGTTGGAATCAGTGGCTTCACACCTGCCACTGGGCCAGTGGGAACCTCGGTGACAATTTTCGGATCCGGCTTTAATGCAACGGCCGCCAGTAACGTCGTTAAATTCAACGGCGTGGTCGCCAACGTCACCTCGGCGACCGGCACTACATTGATCGTCACTGTTCCGGCTGGTGCGACTTCCGGTACTCTCTCGGTGGTCAATAGCATGGGCAGTGCGACCAGCAGCCTAAGCTTCACAGTGGCCTCGTTGGCCACCCCAACGATTTCTAGCTTCGCGCCGACGATTGGCGCACTTAATACCCCTGTTACCATTTCCGGGTCTAATTTTCAGCCGACCGGAATAACCGACAAGACAATCTTCGGAACGATCGGTGCGCCAGTTTCTTCCGCAACTGCGACCACTATTGCAACTGCGGTGCCGACCCAGGCTTCCTCAGGCAAGATTAGCGTCACTACACCGTTTGGCATTGCTACCAGCACGGCTGACTTTTACGCTGTCCCGTCCGGATTCAATGTCGCCGACGTTCAGTTTAAAGGACGGCTGGTAGGTGACGCTCCGCTAACCGCAACTACTACCGCCGCAGGCAAGACGGCTATTGTTCTGTTTGACGCCTCGGTGAGCCAGACGGGCACATATCTGACGTTAAGCAACGTCACGGTGCCCGGCGGGAATGTTACCGTCTTCAGTCCTGCCGGCGGTCAAATGGGCACTTGGCCGATCACCAATGGCGTCGTCCTGATTCCAAAGTTGTCGATGGGCGGTACCTACACAGTGGTAATCGCCCCTAGCGGCGCAGGAAGTACCACGATTCAGATCGGAACGGTGGATCTTGCCATCAGCGTTATTTCTTGGGGACCTCCAACAGCGAACACCGACCATACGTGGAGCATCCCGGTAACTTATAAGGTAACCAACGTCGGAACGGCCACTGCCTACGGCTCTTGGAACGATGTGGGTTACCTGTCCAGCAATGGAGTTCTGGACGACAATTCGCAAAGCTACCTGCCCCTTTATTTGCATAACACGCCATTGGCAGGGGGGGCGAGCTATACGGTGCCTGCAGTCTTTCAAACGAATAATTCGACGTCTCCTGGAACGTACACCTTCTTTGTCAAAGCGGATGGGCACAATGCCGCTTACTTTGGCGGTAGCAGCACCAGCACAGACGCCGGGAATATTGTCGAAGTCAGCGAGACTAACAATGTAGCGTCGACTACGGTGAAGCTCGACGCCGATCTCAAGGTCACCAACTTGGTGCTCGGCTCTCCGACGGCCAATTCCAACGGCACGTGGACGATTCCCGTTTCCTACACGGTCACCAACGCGGGTGCGACCACGATCGCCAACCCGACTTGGTACGACGTGGGCTTCTTGTCGTCCAACGGCGTCCTGGACAACACGTCCCAGAGCAACGGTGGCTTTCTCAACGCGCAGAGGACGCCGCTGGCGCCCGGGG